>Ga0315902_10000065_pt1 | contig 163638 bp, 224 predicted proteins | sample LakEriMetagenome_9_FD_203523 | JGI IMG/M metagenome (GOLD analysis project Ga0315902, IMG submission 203523) | Freshwater fungal communities from buoy surface, Lake Erie, Ohio, United States - Buoy 12 MA117 | ecosystem: Environmental > Aquatic > Freshwater > Lake > Lake biofilm | place: USA... | reverse complement strand
CTCTGATTCAAAAGTTCAAAAAAGATGTTAGCACTCTTCGTCTTGCTGCTAACGGGGAAATCTATCTTGATGTAAAGAGTCCGAAACTTTATAAAAAGGTCCGCCGCTTTTATGAGAATGAAGGCGTTGTGTTTTCTGGTGACCCCCTTGACGACTACGAAATGCTTATGGAGTATGTCGCCAGTGATCTTGAGGCAGTTGAAGCGTGAGTAAGGTTCTTCTGGAGCGTGAAGGATACCGCTTCGTTGAGGCAGGTATCCTAGAGATAAATGGAAAACCAGACTATCGTATGCAAAAACAAAATGAGTATACGAAACGTTGGAACGACATCTATCTTTTTGATAACGTTATGCAGTGTTCTACTGCAATGGAGGATCACCAATATTGCAGGTGGTTAGATCCAGATAGAGTTCCTTGTTATGTAAGAGACGATGAAGAAGACACGGATGGTCTATAACAGCACTGGTCGGTGATGAATCCCCCTTATGTCTAAAACAAGTATCCTGAGATACATTGGCAACTTTCTCCTCTTACTTGGTTATCAAATCATGTTGTGGGGAGATTTTAAAAATGGTTTGATGATAAAGTTTATTGGAGGTCTACTCGGTATTCCTTTTGCCATCAAACTCAAACTTTGGGATGTGCTATTTTTAATTGCATTCTTTGGTATCACTGAAATATCAAAGTTAACCCAACTTACACTTAGTCCTGGAATGACTTAAAACTTATACTGGTGGAGTCAAATATGACCCTATTTGAGTTTACTGCCTCTCTCAAGGGCAGTTGGTGCGGATGGGACTCTCTCCCGCCTGGTTTCCAATTTCCAGTCAAAGAATTGGTGGCGTGCATGAAAGACCTGATGGGAGAGTTGCATAAACTCTCCTTTTTTGGTATAATGATTTGATATTAAATTAATTGTATGAATATACACTTGACTTATTTTGGAGATAATAATTTCTCTATTGGTAAGAATAGACTAAAAAAACAGGCAGAGAGTTTTGGAGTTTTTAAATCTATTCAAGAGTTTGATGAAGATGATTTAGTTGGCGATTTCTGGGATAATAATGCCAGCAAAATGATGGGGCAGCGAGTTGGTATGCCAAGTAGATTTTATGGATATTATGCTTGTAAATCTTACTTTGTTGGGGAAGCACTTAAAAATATACCAGAAGATGATGTCCTTTTATATGTTGATTCTGGTTGCGAGTTGAATAAAAATGGTCTAGAAAAATTGCAACAATATTGTCAAGAGTGTCTGGAAACATCCGGTGTCTTTTTTACATTGGATCTTCCAGAGATTCAATGGACAAAGATGGATACTTATCGTAGAATTATGAATGATGATGACCAGTATCTGATGACTCGGCAAATTATTTCTGGCATCTTCTTTATGAAGAATGATAATCTGATGAGAAGCATCGTCGATAAGTGGAAATCCATTTCTATTGAAGATAACGGTCATTATCTTGATGATAGTCCATCAGTAATTGCAAATGATTCAATTTTTATAGAGAATAGACACGACCAATCTATTTTTTCTCTATTGTTAAAATCTGAAGCAGAATCTCATGATTTTACTTTTCATGAAGATGACACTTATGAAACAATCTGGAACTCTGCTGGATACTCTGGCGTCCCAGTAGGACCAGAGCAAGCACGAATCTGGAATACTTATGGTAAAGAGTATCCAATCTGGGCAACCAGAAACGGTCAAATCGATTTTACAAATTGTCAAGCATGAAAAAAGCACTTATTACTGGCATCACAGGTCAAGATGGATCTTATCTTGCTGAGTTACTTTTAGAAAAAGGATATGAGGTTCACGGTATTATTCGTCGCTCATCTTCGATTAATACATCTAGAATCGATCACATTTATCATAAAATTAAATTGCATTATGGAGATCTTACGGATTCTACAAATCTTGTAAGAGTGATTCAATTAGTTCAACCAGATGAAATTTATAATCTTGGCGCTCAAAGTCATGTAAAAGTTTCTTTTGAAACACCAGAATATACTGGTCAAGTTGATGCTCTCGGCACTCTCCGAGTTCTTGAAGCAGTGCGTCTTCTGGGAATGGAAAAGCATGTAAGAATCTATCAAGCATCTACGAGTGAATTGTTTGGTTTGGTGCAGGAGATTCCACAAAAAGAAACAACTCCATTCTATCCCCGCTCGCCATATGGTTGTGCCAAGATTTATGGATATTGGATCACCAAAAACTACAGAGAATCTTATGGAATGTATGCTTGCACGGGCATTCTTTTTAATCATGAATCTCCTCGTCGTGGTGAAACATTTGTGACTCGTAAGATTACTCGTGCGCTTTCAAGAATTTCTACCGGAGAACAGCAGATTCTTGAGTTGGGCAATCTAAATGCAAAGCGTGATTGGGGACATGCTAAAGATTTTGTTGAAGCAATGTGGATAATGCTGCAGCAAGAAGAACCAGATGATTTTGTAATTGCGACGGGAGTTCAGTATTCTGTTAAAGAATTTGTAGAAGAAGCGGCTCCATATTTTGGTATGAATATCGTGTGGGAAGGAGAAGGTCTTAATGAGATTGGAATTGATAAAAACACGAGAAAAACCATTGTTAAAGTCAACCCTAAATATTTTCGACCTGCTGAAGTAGAGACTTTGTTGGGTGATGCCACTAAGGCAAAGGAAAAACTAGGTTGGGAACCTAAGATTTCTTTTAAACAATTAGTTGAGGACATGTGCATTTATGGACAGTAATTCTAAGATTTTTATTGCAGGTCATAGAGGGCTTGTTGGATCTGCAATTTGCAGGCATTTGATTGCTAATGACTATACAAATCTTCTGACTCGCTCTAGAGCAGACTTAGATTTGAGAGTTCAAAAAGATGTTGATGAATTCTTTGCTGAAGAAAGACCTGAGTATGTTTTTCTTGGTGCAGCAAAGGTCGGTGGTATTGGATATAATAAAGTAGCACCAGCCGACTTTATTCGTGAAAATCTTCAGATACAAACAAATGTAATTGATGCAGCATATCGTAATGGGTGTAAAAAACTTCTCTTCTTAGGGTCTGCTTGCATCTATCCCAAACATGCTCCAGTTCCAATTAAAGAAGAATATCTGATGACTGGTCCTTTGGAACCAACTAATGATGGATATGCCATGTCCAAAATTATAGGTTACTACATGTGCAAAAGATATACTGAGCAATATGGATTCCCAACAGTTTCAGTAATGCCTAATAATCTATATGGCATTAATGATAACTTCATTCCGAGTCAATGTCATGTAATTCCAAGTTTCATTAACCGATTTATTCAATCGAAAGAAAATAACGATTCTGAGGTTGTTTGTTTTGGTGATGGAAGTCCAACAAGAGAATTTCTTTTTTCGGATGACCTTGCGGATGGGTTAGTATTTTTGATGAATAATTATGAGAATCCTGAGGTAATCAATATTGGACCAAATAGAGAGGTGAGTATTAAAGAACTTTCTGACTTAGTTGCAAAGGAAGTTGGATATCAAGGTAAAATTGTTTGGGACACTACAAAACCAAATGGCACACCAAGAAGAGCATTAGATACTTCTAAAATGGATTCTCTTGGTTGGAAAGCACAGACTCCTCTGGAAGAAGGATTAAAGATAACAGTTGACTGGTTTCTTCAAAATAGGAGTAATTATGTCCGTCTATAACTGGCCACTTATGAAGAATTCTATCTCTCTATGGGATAGATTTCAACTTGCAAAATTTGTACTAACTTCCGACAAGTTTACTCAGGGAGAAAATGTTGAGAGATTTGAAAATGAGTGGTCCAAATGGTTGGGATGCAAGTATTCTTTATTTGTAACATCTGGAAGCACAGCAAATTTTTTATTAGTTGCTTCAATCATTGAAGAGTATGGTTTAAAGAGTGGTGATAAAGTTTTATTGCCATCTTGCACCTGGGTTACAAATATCAATCCAATTATTCAACTAGGACTAACTCCCATCTTTTGTGATGTAAATCTTGAGAATTATAGTTTTGATTTAGAAAATCTAAAAGAAATATCAAAATGTCACCCAGATATTAAATTAGTTTTTGTTACACATCTTTTGGGGATTCCTGCACAAGTAGAAGAATATCGTAAATTATTCCCTGAAGCTCTGTTTGTTGATGATGTCTGCGAATCTCATGGATGTTTAGATAATCTTGGAGATAAGGTAGGAAAGAATAGTTTAGGATCTACTTTTAGTTTTTATTTTGGGCATCATATGTCCACAGTAGAAGGTGGAATGATATCTACGAATAGTAAAGATTTATATGACCTAATGAAAATGAAAAGGTCTCATGGATTGGCAAGAGCATCTGACCAATTTGAATATTATCAGAATCAAAATCCTGAGATTGAAAAATCTTTTCTCTTTGTGAGTGATGGATACAATTTTAGAAACACTGAATTTGGTGCGGTTCTTGGATTGACTCAACTTAAAAGATTGGATAAGTTTATTGAAACTCGTAGAAGGTCATACGAAGAATTTGTAAGAATAATGTCTTCTGAAAAAAACAAAGACAATTTTTATCCAATAGTGTATAATAAAGGTAATAGTTGTTTTTGTTTTCCATTCATATGTAAAACAAAAGAAACTAAATTAAAACTTATTGAAATATTTAATAAGTATAAAATTGAATATAGACCCGTTGTTGGTGGGAATCTTTTAAGACAACCATATCTTAAAAATTATACAATTTCTTGTAAAAAACAAAATCTAAATGTAGATTTGATACATGAGAACGGAGTTTATATCGGCAATAATCAATTTGTATCTCAAAAAGATATGAATCTATTAGAAAATATTCTAGGAGAATTATGAGTAAGTTTGGTGAAATGATTGACCAGTGTATTAAAGAAACCATTGATGAAGTTCTTTCTCGCAGAGAACTTCCTGACGTTGAATACATTGAAACTGACAATCTTGGTGAGGTTGTTGAAAAACTTTCAATTCTTCATACTCGTATGTGGATGTTGGAGGATGCAATTCAGGAAGCGGAGACTGATGAGGAAGTTGCTAATTTGAAGCGTAAGATTGACATTTGCTTCAAAATCAAACGCCCCCGTTTGGTTCAAGCAGTAAATCTTCTTGTAGATAATGCGATTGCAACTGGAAGACCTCTTCGTGAAGATTCTGTAAAACTTTATAAGGGAGTTGAGTGATATGTCACTCAAATATATTCATCATCACCTGGGTTTGGGGGACCATATTATTTGTAATGGTATGGTTCGCCATTTTTGTAAAAAGTATAATAATATAGTCTTATTTTGCTATACACATTACTACGATAATGTGAGTTATATGTATCGTGATTTGAATAATCTAGAAATCTTTACTTTTGATAGGGAAGAAGAGGCAATTCTATTTGTCGAGAATAATCCAACTGTTAAAAATAATTTACTTAAACCAGGATTTGAAAATCTTGATAGTTGTTTAGATAGAATGACATTTGATGAGGCATTTTATTATCTTGCGGGATTAGATTTTCAAATTAGATTTGATGAATTTTATTTTGATAGAGACTTAGAAAAAGAAGAAGAAGTTTGCAAAACATTAAATCCAGATAATGAAAAATATATCTTTGTTTTAGACGATCCTAAGAGAGGATATAATATTGATATGAGTAAAGTTACGAGTGATTATAAAGTTATTCGTAATGACTATCAATTTGGTATGTTTGATTACATCAAACTTCTAGAAAATGCAGAAGAAATTCATATGATGCAAACTGGATTTTTGGATTTAGTCAATTCGTATGAAATAAAAAAACCAAAAATTTACAGACATAAGTATGTGAGAAATTATCCAGATGCAATTCATTCAAAAGGATTAAATGAGGTAATTAATATTGACTAAAACCGGATATATTTCATATTCTGATTCACGATTTAATTACTCATATAAAGGATTTTGCTCTATTGTTTGTGGAATCATCGACATGGCAATGGAGCATTATCTTGATAAAGGTAATTTTAATATTGAAATATCTGAATCTCAGACGCTATCATTATTTGATAATATTTCTCTCAAAACAAATGATGTGTATGATATTGGGTCTTGGTGGTTAGAGAGATATTTTTCAAATCAAATCTTTCATTCACAGTATAATGCACATACTCCTGCAAATTTAGATAACTTAAAAATCAAAAATCTGGTTTATAATAATATTCTAAAGATAAAGGATGAGTATCTAATTAAATATGAAAATAAAAAATTAGAACTGGGTATTGATGATGATACTCTAGGAATACAAATCAGAGGCACAGACAAAAGTGAAGAACTTCCGGAGATAAAATTAGAAACAATTTTTGCGTCAATTGATAATGTAGAAAAAGAAAAAATATTTGTTGCTACCGATGATAAAAGGTATCTTGATTCTTTATTGGATAGATACAAAGAAAGAGTTATTTACGACTCTTCTCTTAAGATAAGTGATAACTCTCAAGCCATTCACCACAATTGCCCAAATCGTTCTCAAATTAATGAAGAGGTATTATCTAGCGTTTATTTACTTTCAAACTGTAGTCACTTTTTGTATAGTTTTTCGAACGTTAGTTTACTAGCATTGATTATGGGAATTGATAATTTTCAATTTATCGATTATTTAAACAAATGATTAGTATTGTAACTGGCACTTTAAATCGTGTGGGAATGCTTCCTACTTTAATCGCAAATACTGTTATTGCCGATGAAAGATTAGAACTTGTATTAGTTGATGGTGGAAGCACCGATGGCACTATCTCTCTTATTAAGGAGATAAATCATCCTAGAATTAAATTAATTGAGGTTGGTGGTCGTAGTTCATATCCACACTTTATGAATTTAGGTATTCAAGCAGCAACTCACGAAGTTATCTGCCAATGGAATGACGATGTAATTTTATGTAATGAATGGTCTGAAGTATTTTTAGAACTTCAATCAAATCACGACTTTTATCTTTTTAATTGGAAGTATGGAAATTATGAAGACACCAAAAACCCAGATTGGTTAAAAGGAAAAGACCATACTTCTGGATGGTGTCTATGCAATGTTGCAGATTCTGGTGGCGAAATCGTAATGAATTATGGATTATATCGAAAGAAAATTTTTAGAGAAATTGGAATGTATAATCCAGAGTATCAGTATTACTATGCGGATGGAGACATGGCATATCGTGCATATGCTTTTGGATATAAGGTAAAGGATTTGCGACATATTCGAGTATGTTCTTTACCAGCAGGAAAAATTGCAATTCCATATCAATCTGATAAAGATGCATATGAAAAGAATCTTTCACTTTACAAGCAAAAGATTCTTCCAGATTCTCTTCAATATCTTTGAATAATCATATCTCTATGATTTTCTAATTGATTATCATTTTCATCGAATGGTTCTCCAATAAAGGCAAAGTCATCTAATTGTCGGTCTCTTTTAATTGGAGTTCCAATACCTTCATAATTAAAGTATTCATCGTGTAAGAATAGACTTTCACAGGCTCTGGGGTAAATAACTTCTTGCAAGAATCTTTGGTCTACTGCTCGGTCATTCACCCAAGAACTTGTTTGAATATATTCGTTAATTTTATCTTGAATATCCTCAACAAAGCATCCTCTTGCTCCCCACATACCAGCACTGATTTCCCAAGCGTGACCGCCAGGATGGTCACGAATGATATGAAAACACTTACCAGATTCTAACCATTCTTGAACTGCTACAGCATCTCTTTCAAATAAACGAGAATCACAATCTCTGGAGATGAAGCATTCTACCTTTTCTGATGCTGGCGCAAAACGCCACATAGCATTACAGAAACCTTGCTCCACTCCAGTATTGACCAAAACAACATTATTTGCTTCCAGTTGCTCTAATACATAGTTTGGAACAGAGTCATTATGATAGACTCTCATTTCCCAACCAGGAAAATACGTTTCTTTTAATTCTGAATTTCTGATTGCACCTATTGTGTATTTTGGATTATTGCCGTATAATGAAAAGGATATGACTCGCATTGTTTTAATTTAACATCAGATTTATATATTATATCATCTATGAAAAGAAAATTCAATTTAGTCGGAGATACCTTTACTCATCTCACTGGAGGAAACAAAGGTTATTCCGTGCATGGTAAAGAATCAAAATATGTTGAGTGGGTTCGCGATAATTCTATTGGCGAAACATTTTACGTTGACGATACAATATCACAGGCATTTAATGATACCATTGGTGGAAAAAAATATGCTTGGATATTAGAATCAAAATACATCAAGTCTAGAATTGTAGAAGATGTGGAGAGAAATCTTCAAGATTATTTGAATACTTTTGATGTTATTTTTACTCATAACCAACAATTGCTCAAACTTGATTCAAAATTTAAGTGGTGTCCGGCTCAAGGATTTTGGATTCAAGAACCAAAAATTTATAAAAAAACTAAGATGATTTCAATGATATCATCTAATAAATCAATGACTGAGGGGCAAAGACTTCGACTTCGTTGGTTAGAAATGATTGGTGACCAGATTGATGTGTATGGAAGAGGAATAAACGAGATTAGTTTAAAAGAAGAGGGTCTTTGTGATTATATGTTTTCTGTAGTTGTTGAAAACGGATTTTACGAATCTTATTTTACAGAAAAAATTCTTGACTGTTTTGCTTCGGGTACCATACCTGTTTACATGGGATCTTCAGATATTGGCAATTATTTTAATTCTGAAGGAATCATTCCATTGACGGAAGAGTTTGATGTGTCAGAAGACATTTATTATGATAAAATGGAAGCAATTAAAGATAATCTTGAGAGAGTACGGCAATATGAAATTCTTGAAGACTTTATCTATTTGAATTATTTTAAAAAATGACTATAAGTTATAATCGACTAGGTTCTAATGGGCGTCTGGGCAATCAAATGTTTCAGTATGCTGCCCTTCGTGGTATTGCTAAAAATCGGGGATTTGATTGGTTGATTCCTCGTCCAGATAGTTATGGAGATTCCAATTATGGTCTTTTTGATTGTTTCAAGATGGAATCAGTCCAGGAAAGTAATTTTGGAATCTTAAATGCTCCCAGTATTTCTACGGGAGAGTTTCACTTTGTCCAAGAGTTTTTTGATAAGTGTCCAGACAATGTAAATCTTCACGATTACTTTACCTCTGAAAAGTATTTTTTGAATGTGGAAGATATTATTCGTAAAGATTACATATTCAAAGATGAGATTCTAGAACCTTGTAAAGAAATCATTGATGAGATTGAGAATCCGATTTTTCTTCACGTAAGGAGAGGAGATTACCTGGTCAAACCAGAGGCACATCCTGCCTGTCCTATTGGATATTATGAGAAGGCACTGACTCACTTTGATGAAAATTCTACAGTGCTTGTATTCTCCGATGATATTGAATGGTGTGGAGAGCAGGAATTATTTCAAGGCGATAGGTTTATGCTCTCGGAATATACTGAAAAGTATCCTCAAACTTGTGATACACTTCAAGGTCGTCAGCAGGCATTGATTCCTTACTTTGATTTGTGTATGATGTCTCTGTGTGGTGGTGGTATTATTGCCAACAGCACAATGAGTTGGTGGGGTGCCTGGTTGATTGAGAATCCTACACAACCGATTGTCGCACCGAATCCTTGGTTTGGATCGATGTATAATCACTACAATATGAAAGACCTTCTGCCAGAGAACTGGGTGGAGGTGAGTTATGAATAATCTTACATTCTTAATGCCTTGTCGAATTGAAAGTGAAGACCGACTGAAAAACATTATCACTTCAATCAGTTATATCACACACCATTTCCCACAATCTCCCATTATTGTCAAGGAGAATGATACGCAATCTGTTTTTCAAGACAAGGCACTACCAGTCATTCAAAAAATCTTTGGAGATATTCCGACAAATCTTTATCACATCTTTGAGCAATCTGAAAACAAGTTTTTCTATAAAACAAGAATTTTAAATGACTTGCTTCTTGCTTCAAATACAGAAGTAGTTTATAATTATGATGTCGATGTTGTCTATCCAGTATCAAGTTATGTAACTGCATATAATATGATTATGGGTGGATTTGATGCAGTCTACCCTTATGGTTGCGGTGTTTATCAGTGGGCAGTTGATTATCCAGTTTCTTTATTTGATTCTTTTATTCAATCTAAATTTGACTTGAATGTCATTCAACCAAATTGTAAACTGCAACCTTCTGTAATGGGTTGGGGTCAAATGATTAAGCGTCAGGTTTATATTGACTCTTATATGTGGAATGAAAACTTCATATCTTGGGGTGCTGAAGACTGTGAATATTATTATCGTTTGCAGGCACTTGGATATAATGTAGGAAGAGTAAATGATGTGGTCTATCATTTTGACCACTCAAGAACTTTTAATTCACATTATCATAATCCAAAGTTTATGGATAATCATAATCTTTGGCAGGTAATTCGCACACTGGATAAAGATGCTATAGTAAGATACTATGAAGACCAAAATTATGTTAAAGAAAGAAGGGGACAATTGAATGCTGGCGTTTAATCATCTTGGTAGACTGGGCAGATTAGGAAATCAAATGTTTCAGTATGCCTCTTTAAGAGGTATTGCCCGCAATCGAGGATATGATTTTTGTATTCCAAATCATAGTCAAGTTGTTAAGGACCCTTATGGGTTTGATTTGAAGATTGAAATCTTCTATCCATTTAAGATGTCGTATGTCCTTCCTCATAACATTAAACTTCTTGATAGGGGATATGCTCCAGTAGCAGAAGAAAGGCATTTTCACTTTGATGAGATTCTCTTCAATATGTGTCCGGATGAAATTACTCTTGCTGGATTTTTTCAGTCAGAAAAATATTTCGCACATATTGAAGATGAGATTCGGGTTGACTTTTCTTTCAAGGATGAGATTCTAGAACCTTGCAAAGAAATGGTGGGGTCTGTTGGTGATGCAATCAGTCTTCATATTCGTCGCACAGACTACCTTCAAAATCCAAATCACACTGCTCTTGACTTGAATTATTATGAAGAAGCATTGAAGAATTTTGATACTAGTCTTCCAGTCATTATTTTTTCTGATGAACCAGAATGGTGTAAAGAGCAGGAGGTATTTTCAGATGAGCGTTTTATGGTTTCTGAATCTGGAGACCAGTATGTTGACCTGTGTCTAATGTCCCTGTGCAAACATCATATTATTGCTAATTCCTCATTCTCCTGGTGGGGTGCTTGGTTGTCTAATTCTAACCACGTCGTTGCACCTATAAATTGGTTTGGGGAAACCTGTAAAGATAAAAACACTAAAGATTTAATTCCAGAAAGATGGATGAGAATGTGATGGACAAAAACAAATCAGCATATAAACTTAAAAATATTGGACCAATCTATTACTTGAATTTAGATGGTCAACCAGAAAGAAAACAATATATGGAGGACCAATTTAAGTATTGGGAGATTGAGAATTATACTCACATCTCTGCTTATGATGGTCGTGATGATGACTTGGGAGATATCATTAAAGGTAGATACCCAGACACAATGACTTCTGGGGAGATTGGTTGCACAACTTCTCATCTAAAGGCAATTAAGCATTGGTATGAAACCTCTGACTCTCCATATGCAATCATTATGGAAGATGATGTTGATCTTCAACTTGCAAGATTTTGGGATTTCACTTGGGCGGATTTTGTTTCCAAGATTCCTTATGATTGGGATGTAGTGCAACTTGCAATTATCTGCACTGGAGATTTGCACGTTAAGTTGCACAAGAGATTCGTCAATGATTTCTCTACTGCTGCATATATGATTACTCGTCATCACGCAGAAAAACTCCTTAAGTTTCACGTTCGTGATGATAAGTATAAACTTGATAATGGCGTAAAACCTAGAGCAGTTGCTGATGATTTGGTTTATAATTCTGGAAATACGTATTCGATTCCTATTTTTCTTTATCGAATTGAATTGGGGTCTTCAATTCATCCGGAGCACATTGATGTTTTTCACAGAGCAAGTCATGACGGACTTCTGCAATTTTGGGAGCAGCAGGGTCATGATATGAAGATAGACGATTTGATGAATTATGATCCTTATTTGGGTCGTATTACCGAATCCTCACAGACACCTTGACAGGTCTTAAGATTTCCTATATAATTATGTAATGTTTCTTAACAAAACTACAATGACTGTTACGACTAATGATCGTGGACAACAGAATATGTGGGCAATTGAGCCTCCTGTTTATATTTCCGACGAAGACGCAAAAAAGTATGGGATGAAAAGTTATGCTGAACGCGCTGAATCCACTAATGGTCGCTGGGCTATGCTTGGGATCGTGGCTGGTTTTATCTCTTATGCAGCAACAGGAAAACTCTTCTTCGGACTCTTCTGATACTTGACAATGACTTCAATTATCTTTACAATGACTAGTGTTGCCTTTTTTGTTTTACTGGCACACTCAGTCAATCAACTATCAGATACTTACTAATATATGACTTACAATGTTACTCTCCGCTCTGCCGACGGCTCCGAGACCACTATCCAATGTGCTGAGGATACTTATATCCTTGACGCAGCAGAAGAGGCAGGCGTTGACCTTCCCTACTCCTGCCGTGCTGGTGCTTGTTCCTCTTGTGCTGGTAAGGTAGTTGAAGGAACCGTGGACAACGAAGATCAGACATTCCTTGATGACGACCAACTCGCAGAAGGATTTATTCTGACTTGTACCGCCTATCCCAAGTCGGATTGTGTGATTCTCACCGAGCAAGAGGAAAACCTGTGACCGCTGGAATGCTTGGGCAGTTTGCACTTGCCCTTGAAAAACTGGGATGGGACGCCAACGATGAACTCTCTGTTGAGATTGGTGGCGTAGCAGTAACTGGAACTGCGACTCACCCAGACGCAAATGCAAAGTGGGCGAAGCCATTTGGAACCGTATCGTATCAGAACGACGCTTTTATTGTTATCAAAAATAAAACCAGAAGTCCTATGGTCTTCTCCCAACCCAATCCAGAACTTAAACAACAACACCCTTATAAAGGAGAAAAACAATGAACGAAAGAGCAGAACGTATTAACGGTTGGGCAGCAATGATCGGTATTATTGCTGCGATGGGTAGCTATGCTGCTACTGGTCAGATTATCCCTGGTATTTGGTGATGGAGGTAAAAATGCGTAGTGATGGTTATCAAGTTCCTCAAGTTCAATTCACTTTTCGTGAGTCTAGTGAATTTGTAACTCGTACCTCCGCAGATCTTTTCGATGGTAAGCGTGTGGTTATTTTCAGTCTGCCTGGTGCATTCACTCCTACTTGCTCTGCTTATCAACTGCCTGGATTTGAAGAGAAGTACGAAGATTTTATTGGACTTGGCATTGATGACATTTATTGCATCTCTGTTAATGATGGGTTTGTTATGAATGCCTGGGCTAAGGACCAGAATATTGCTAATGTCAAACTCATTCCAGACGGCAATGCTTACTTCACACGTTCTATGGGAATGCTTGTCAGCAAGTCTAACCTTGGTTTCGGTGACCGCTCTTGGCGTTATGCTGCAGTCGTGGATAACGGAGTCATCGAGAAACTATTCGTGGAAGTGGGGCAACGGGACAATGCCGACTCCGACCCTTATGAGCAGACTACTCCAGAAAATGTTCTAGAGTATGTGTCCGCAAATGTGAAAGTCGGTACTACTGTTTGATATAAGACTTCATAATACTTAACTCTGTTGCTAAATAAGCAGCAGAGTTTTTTAGTATTATGCCACGCGGACACCTGACCAAAGATATTGTTAAGTGTGAGATTATTAAATTAAAGGCAGACTTGGAAAAAGAGTGGATGAATAAGTCTGGGTATGATCCAAAGTGGTTGGCGCATCATTATCTGAACAAGGTATTGGAAAAAATCGAAGAATACAGGGCTTGACACCAGAACCAGATCGTAGTATGATAAATAGGTAAACAAATGTTATGAATCCCTAACAGATTGTAACACTGTCAAACACCCGTTAACCGAGACCTATGGGTGTATAAATTACGTCTCTCATATCCCCGCTAAGGGTGCGGGGAGCATAGTATCTCCACCATTTCCCTGATGGTCTTACTATCCTTTTAAAAACAAATGACTGCTTCAATCGCTCAACAACGACAATCAAATACTTGGGAACAGTTTTGCCAGTGGGTCACCAGCACCGATAACCGCCTCTATGTGGGTTGGTTCGGCGTTCTGATGATTCCTTGTCTGCTTGCTGCTACCATCTGCTTCATCGTTGCCTTTATCGCTGCCCCTCCTGTGGACATCGATGGTATTCGTGAACCCGTTGCTGGTTCTCTTATGTACGGAAACAACATCATCTCTGGTGCTGTGATTCCTTCGTCCAATGCTATTGGACTGCACTTCTATCCTATCTGGGAAGCTGCTTCTCTAGATGAGTGGCTCTACAACGGTGGTCCTTTCCAACTGGTTGTGTTCCACTTCCTGATTGGTATCTACGCCTATATGGGTCGTGAATGGGAACTTTCCTACCGCCTGGGTATGCGTCCTTGGATCTGTGTTGCTTATAGCGCACCTGTTGCTGCTGCATCTGCTGTATTCCTGGTCTATCCTTTCGGTCAAGGTTCTTTCTCTGATGCGATGCCTCTGGGTATCTCTGGTACTTTCAACTACATGCTTGTGTTCCAGGCAGAGCACAACATTCTGATGCACCCCTTCCACATGCTTGGAGTTGCTGGTGTCTTCGGTGGTTCTCTGTTTAGTGCAATGCACGGTTCTCTTGTGACTTCCTCGCTGGTTCGTGAAACCACTGAGTCTGAGTCGCAGAACTATGGTTACAAGTTTGGTCAAGAAGAAGAGACTTATAACATCGTTGCTGCTCACGGTTATTTCGGACGCCTTATTTTCCAATATGCTTCCTTTAATAACTCCCGTTCGCTGCACTTCTTCCTTGCTGCTTGGCCTGTTGTAGGCATCTGGTTCACCGCTCTTGGTGTTTCCACGATGGCATTTAACCTGAATGGTTTTAACTTTAACCAATCTATCGTTGATAGTCAGGGTAAAGTTATCAACACTTGGGCTGATGTTCTCAACCGTGCTGGACTCGGCATGGAAGTGATTTCTTAAATGTAGTCACCCTGAAACAGGAATGTTTCTTGACGAAACTGGGTTAAACGGGGAAACTCTCAAGTAGACAATCCCGTACCAATCCGAAGAGGACATAGGTTCTTCGGCAGGTCTAACGACTAGGTAGTGAGTTCCAACAATAATCTACCCACGAATGCCCAGCATCCAGAACGGATGAAGAGATAGTCTGGACTCTATGGCGACATAGAGAAGTAAAGAATAAAGAGTCTTTACGATAACAATAACGGCATGAAAGAAACGCCCACAACTTCCCTCTTGACCTTGCTGCAGCAGAAGCAACTCCAGTTGCTCTTACTGCTCCCACAATCGGTTAATAAAATTAGAGACCCTCACGGGTCTCTTTTTTTATGCTATAATGTATAAATATTTCCATACCAAACTTCCATACCATAATGAAAACTTGTAGCAGATGCGGACAAATAAAAGAACTTGATGGGTTCTCTAAAAGAAGCAGTAGACCTTCTGGTGTTCAATCAAAATGTAAGGACTGCGAAAGAGAAGTTCGCAGACAGTATTATAAAACTCACGAATATGCCAGACGCAAGTTTAAACTCACGGAGGACCAATATAATGACTTGATGAAGAATGAGAACTGTCAGATATGTAATGTAGAACTGACAAAGAAATGTATAGACCACTGCCACTCTACAAATAAGGTTCGTGGTGTTCTTTGTAATAATTGCAACACTGCTCTTGGTCTTGTTGGAGATAATGTAAGCACTCTCCAAGCAATGATTGAGTATTTAAGCACTAATACTCATTGACTTTTTTATTAAGGAATGTTAACATAAATATGAGAAATAACAAAAGGAGGCTATGACTTCTTCTACACTTTCACGACCTATTTCACAAAGGGGGTGGTTCGATGTCCTGGATGATTGGCTTAAGAGAGATCGTTTCGTTTTTGTTGGCTGGTCTGGACTTCTTCTTTTTCCCACTGCTTACCTTGCTCTTGGTGGTTGGCTTACTGGGACAACTTTCGTTACGAGTTGGTATACTCACGGGTTGGCAAGTTCCTATCTTGAGGGTGCAAACTTTCTTACTGCGGCAGTTAGTACTCCAGCAGACGCTATGGGTCATTCTCTTCTTCTGCTCTGGGGTCCTGAGGCTCAAGGGGATATCGTCAGGTGGTTCCAACTTGGGGGACTCTGGACTTTTGTGGCGCTCCACGGGGCCTTTAGTCTGATTGGTTTTATGCTTCGCCAGTTTGAGATTGCTCGTCTGGTGGGTATCAGACCTTATAATGCAATCGCATTCTCTGGTCCTATTGCAGTATTTGTTTCTGTGTTTCTAATGTATCCACTGGGACAATCCAGTTGGTTCTTTGCACCTTCTTTTGGAGTTGCTGCAATTTTCAGGTTCCTTCTGTTTCTTCAGGGTTTCCACAACTGGACCCTCAACCCCTTCCACATGATGGGAGTTGCTGGTATACTGGGAGGAGCACTGCTCTGTGCAATTCATGGAGCAACAGTCGAAAACACATTATTTGAAGACAGTGAACAGGCAAACACTTTCAAAGCATTTGAACCGACTCAAGAGGAAGAGACGTATTCTATGGTTACGGCTAACAGATTCTGGTCTCAGATCTTTGGTATTGCTTTTAGCAATAAACGTTGGTTGCATTTCTTTATGCTTTTTGTTCCCGTTATGGGCCTCTGGACTTCCTCTATTGGCATCATCGGTCTTGCTCTCAACCTTCGTGCATACGACTTTGTTAGTCAGGAAATTAGAGCAGCAGAAGATCCCGAATTCGAGACATTTTACACAAAAAATGTGCTTTTAAATGAGGGACTTCGTGCTTGGTTAGCCCCAATAGACCAACCAGGAGAACGGTTCGTATTTCCAGATGAGGTATTGCCCCGAGGAAATGCCTTGTGATAAAAATATAATACCCTGCGAAAACGCAAAGACCCTTCGGGGTCTTTTTTCTTAACTTAAGACAACTATGATAACTTCTGAAACTCCTTATAAACTCGCAGAGATTATTCGTGACACTTGGCCAGGTCTTTACAGAAAACCAGAACCATCTTATAATGAAGAAAAGGAAATAGAAGATGAACAAGTATCGTGATGAATATTTTTCAGTGATTGATAAAAGAACTGGAAGAAAGATTCTGGACTGTGGTGATGAAATGGACGCTCTGAATATGGTTGCCTTTGATTCACAGAACAGAACTTATACTCGCAATAAGTTTCTAATGGGACCTGTCGTGAATGTTGAGATTCCTAAAGCACTTACGACTAATGAGATTGTTGTGAATATGGATGGTGGAGTTGGTGGTTCTTGGGAAGTGAAAGAACTACTTCAGATAAAACTTCCAGAAGGTCAAGGAAAACCAGTGGTTGTTTAATAAATAATTCAAATCGCAATCGCTTATGGATCTCCTCCGTTCGCCTTCAGAGTACTTGTTTCATCTACAAACAACAAGTTCAGGAGAAGCGAAACGAATGTGGAGGCAAAAGATAAAAGAAGAATGGAGTCATCAATGTGCTTATTGTGGATCAGATGAGAAACTCACGATTGATCACATTCTTCCTCAATCAAAAGGTGGATTAGACGTTACAAAAAATGTAGTCTGTTGCTGCCACGATTGTAACCAGTCAAAAGGGCACGAGCACTGGAAATTGTGGTACGTTCAGCAAGACTTTTATAGTGAAGAAAGATTTGATAAGATTGAAGAATGGATGAAACCAGATCCTCCGACGAACTTGTTTGCTTATCGCCCGAGAAGGAATAACGCAAGTTGAATAAATAAATGAAAGCAGTAAATACTGTTTCTTCTGGTAGATACCGCATATCATAAATGGGAACTCCGATTCGGATTAAACGCTCTGCTGTGCCTGGAAAAATACCAGCACAAGGAGCCCTACAATACGGCGAATTAGCCTATAACATTAATGATGCAGAACTCTATGCTGTAAGAAATAGAGTAGGTATCGGATCAGAGGTTATCAGAGTTGGTGCCGGAGCAACAGTTACAAATGTTATCTATGTCACAAAAGACGGAAGCGATACAAACACAGGACTCAAACTTGGAGACGCAAAGCGAACAATCGCAGGAGCAGTTGCAATCTCAACAACAGGATCAGTTATTAAAGTTGCTGCTGGATATTATCTAGAAAATAACCCCATTAAACTTCCCCCACAAGTTAGTATTGTTGGTGATAGTTTAAGAGAGGTCTCAATCACTCCACAAAATCCTGGAGATTTATTTCACGTTGCTCCTGGAAATTACATCACAGAAGTTTCATTTACTGGGGCATCGACGGGTGGTGGTGCAATTGTAGCATTTGATCCAGACACACTAAGATATTTTAGTCAATCTCCTTATATTCGTAACTGCACTAATTTTATTCCAGATAGTATTGGAATGAAGATTGATGGCAATCATGCTCTTGGACCACTCAAGAGCATGGTTACTGACTCATTTACACAATATAATAGTGCTGGAGTTGGTGTTTCAATTACAAATGAAGGTTATGCTCAGCTAGTATCTTTGTTTACAATTTGCCCAAACATTGCTGTTTATTGTGCTTCTGGCGGCGCCTGCGATCTTACAAACTCCAATGCTTCGTTTGGTAATTTTGGATTAGTTTCTGATGGTGTTGGGCAAAGAAAATATACTGGAATACTTTCAACTTCTAGCGATGTTAATGCCGACACATTCAGAGTAGCATTTAATAATCCAACATTTAATGTAACAAATGCAACTTATAGTAATACAACTGGTATTGTAACGATTACCACCAACAATGAGCACGGATTTGAAGTTGGTGTGGGTGTTTCAATATCTGGTCTTCAATTCACTTGCCCTTCTGGACCGGGAATCGTAACGTATCCAAGTGGAAACAATGGATATGTTTTTACTGTATTGAGTACTCCGACAACATATACCTTTAGTGTAAATGTTGGAACTTCTACTTTACCTCATACTTATAATTCTGGTGGCACCGCAAAAATAAATATCATTCGCCCATTTGACGGGCAAGTAATTTATTTTGATACCTTATATTATACTGTTGGAAAAATTATTGTCGGATCTGGCGGAACTGGATATCTTACAACCCCAACAGTTACAATTGGAGATCCAAGCACAGTTTCAACTTGGGGAGTTGCAGCTCAAGCAGTTGCAGAAATTAGTGGTGGAAGTGTAACTGATTTTGAAATTATTTCAAGTGGTAGAGGATACACTTCAATTCCAACAATTACAATTAGCACTCCGGATGTTGGAATAAATACAGCAACTGCTACTATAGAATTAACACCTTCATATTATACGATTCAAAGATCTACTCCAGTTTCTGCAGGAGTTTGCACGATTACAACAAATGAAAATGTGCCATATGTTGTCGGTGCTGGTGTTTCGATTCCATTTTTTAAACAAAGTAGAATCTTAGCTTCTGGTCATTCTTTTGAATACATCGGATCTGGAACAGACATTACAACTGCTCTTCCTTTTGCTGGTGGAGTGCCAATTCAAGATAATGAGGTTGATATGAAAAACGGTGGATTGGTCGTCTATACCAGCACAGACCAATCTGGTAATTTTAGAATTGGTGAAGGCGTGACAATTAATCAAACAACAGGAACTATTTCTGGAACTTTTTATTCAAAAAGTTTATTCTCAACAATGACGCCATTCATTCTAGCATTAGGAGGAGATTAATAGTATGGCTTTACCATTAAACGTATTTAAGACAATTACTAAAGTTGCGACTGCAAGCACGGTTGGAATTTACACAGCACCGACTGGTTATTCGGGTGTTGTGCTGCTGGCTCAAGCTGCAAATATTGATAATGTAACTCATACGATTTCTTTTTCTCACAAAAGAACAGTTTCGGGAATTGCAGTTACAACAGAAATCGTCAAGAACTTGGCAGTTGCAGGAAATGATTCAATAGATTTGTTATTTGGAAAATTGGTTTTAGAGTCTGGTGACGTTATTCAATTATCTGCAGACAGCACAAGTATTAAATTTATCGGTAGCGTTCTAGAAACACTTAACTAAAATGTCAAAGTTTCTTTCCGGCAGACAATCACAACTTAATGTAGGTATATCTTCAAGTACTGAAAGTAAAACAGTACTTCAAGTTACCGGAAAAGTCGGAATTGGGACAACAAATGCCGGAAGTAGAAGTTTATATGTAATTGGAGATACTCAAACAACAGGTGTTACCACACTGGCATCTGCTGGTGGTATCACAACCACTGGTGGAGACCTTTATGTTGGTGGTGATCTTTATGTTGCTGATGATTTAGTCTTTGATGAATTAACTGCCCGTAATGCAAACTTTACTGGCATCACTACTATTAGAAATGCCAACATTACTGGCATTGCAACGATTGCAAGTATTGCTGGTACTGGTGCAACCATTACTAATTTAAATGTAAGTAGTGGCATTGTTACTAACCTGCTTGGAGTTGCTGTCACATTCACAAATGGTCAGATTGTAAATCTGGCTGGCACTGCAGCAACCATTACTAATTTAAATGTAAGTAGTGGCATTGTTACTAACCTGCTTGGAGTTGCTGTCACATTCACAAATGGTCAGATTGTAAATCTGGCTGGCACTGCAGCAACAATTGCTAATCTGAATGTAAGCAGCGGAATCATCACAAACCTGACTGGAGTTGCCGCCACAATTACAAGCATTACGGGAATTGCGGCAACAATTAATCGAATTGTTTCTGCAGCTACATCATTTTCTCAAATACAAGTTTCTGGTATTTCTACATTTAATAATGGTCCTGTATTCATTGGATCTGGCACGACAACAGGAACCGCATCGCAGAGACTTCAGGTTACTGGTGGAGCTTATGTTTCGGGTGTTGTTGGAGTGGGCACAACTAATCCAACATCTGCTCTGCATGTTATTGGTGATGTATTAGTTACTGGTGTAGTTACAGCCACTACTTTCAACGGACAAATTAATTCTGGTGTGGGTACGATTACAACCTTTACCAGTACTAATTCAACAATCACTAATCTCACCAATACTAGACTGACTAGCGGTATTGGTACAATTAATAATGTAATCAGCGACTTTAATACTACTGGTGTAGGTACAGTCAATATCCTAAACACCGGTATTGGCACAATCAATAATCTGAATAGCACCATTCTGAATGTCAGTGGTGTTGGTTCAATTGCGACTTTATATTCACCAACTGCTAATATTAATGTTGGTGTAATTACTGATATTACAAACACCAGACTTACGAGTGGTATCGCTACAATTACTACTCTGAATAGTTCGACTGGTAATATTAATAATCTAACTAATAATCTTCTGAATAGTGGTATTGGTAGTATCGCTACATTATATTCTACCAATGCTTATATTAATAGTGGAATTGTAACCGATATTTCTGGTACAAATCTGAATTATACTGGTGTTGGTACAATTACAAATCTAGATGTTACTAGAGAAGTTGTTGGCACCAGTACGATTACCAACCTTTATGCATCGAATGGTTATATTAATGTTGGTGTCGTAACTGATTTAACCAACACAAGACTTTCAAGTGGTATCGCTACAATCACCACTCTGAATAGCTCAACTGGTACGATTAATAATCTAACCAATAATCTTCTGAACAGTGGTATTGGTAGTATTGCCACATTATATTCTACTAATGCTTATATTAATAGTGGAATTGTAACTAATATTAGTGGTACAAATCTGAATTATACTGGTGTTGGTACGATTGCCACACTGAATAGCACTCAGACTAATCTAACCAATCTAAATGTTTCCGGTATTTCCACATTTGCTGGTGCGATTGATGCGAACGGCGGAGCTACGATTGATAATATTCAAATTGGAATTACAAATGATAATACAATTGATACCGTCACTGGTAATTTAACACTTGATTCTAATGGTGGAACGGTCAATGTTAATGATAATCTTACAATTACTGACGTTACAACTTCTACTGGTGGATTTGTAATTAATGCTTTCGGTCCGACCACACTATACAGAGTCGTTGATGGTGCATTTACTGCTGGAATTGGATATACAAATAATCAGGGACTATTAAGTATATCAAACTGGGATGATGTTGCTATAAGAGTTAATGATACAGAAACTGCTGCTTACTTTAACAGAAATGGTTCAGCAGAACTTTATTACGACAACTTCAAAAAATTTGAGACCACTGGATATGGCGTTACCGTTTACGACACATTACAAACACCACAACTGAATGTAACTGGTATTGGCACAATTACCACAATTAACAGCACTAATATTGTATCTACTAACTCAGACTTTATTAATCTAAATGCTGATAATGCTTATATTGTAACTGGTATTATCACTGAGATTTCTAATAGTAGACTGACTAGTGGTATTGCTACAATTACTACTTTAGGTGCAACTACTGCGAGCATTACGACCTTATCAGGTACAAATGTAACTTATACAAATTCTGATTTTACTAATCTGAATGCTAATAATGCCAATATTGATGTCGGTATTGTAACTGATATTTCTGGCACCAGACTTACTTACACTGGTGTCGGCACAATTACAACATTAGATACTGATACTGCAGCAATTAATAATTTAACCAGTGATTATATTAATGTTGGTGTCGCTACTGCTACGATTCTAAACAGTGGAATAGGTACGATTGCTAATCTGAATAATACTTTCTTGAATGTAAGTGGTGTCGCTACAATCACCACTCTGAATAGCACCAATCTTACTTCGACTAATTCTGATTTTACAAATCTGAATGCTGATTATGGGTATATTAGTGTAGGTGTCGTAACTGATATTTCTGGTGCAAGACTTAATTATACTGGTGTCGGCACCATTGCAACTCTAGACACCACAAATGCTACAATTGATTATCTTACAAATACTGATTTAACTGTAACTGGTATTGCAACAATTCAGAGTCTTGATGTCTTGGGAGACTTTGATGTTTTTGATTCTACTGCGACATTCCATAATAACGTCTTTATCGCAGGAAACTTAAGCATTGGTGGAACAACAACTGTTATCCTCGCAGAAGACTTATTTGTTATTGACAAAACTATTGTTCTTGGCATTACAACAAATAATATAAATGCTGATGTATCAACTGATACTAGCGCAAATGGTGGTGGTATCTCAATTGCTTCTACTGAAGGAAACCCATTAGTTTCACTTCAATCTGTTGGAGTTAATTCACTTCCAAATACACACAAAAAACTTTTATGGTCTAGGGCAGGAACTTATGGAGTCGGCACCACTGATGCCTGGTTATTTAATTATGCGGTCGGTATTGGATCTACACTAGTTCCAAATGATGTAAGACTTGCAGTTGGTAATGTACAAATTACCGATAAGCAAATCAATGCAGATGCTCTTCAAGTTTCAAGACTGGCGAGCGGAATTGCTACAATTACTGGTGCCGATATTAGCAATCTTCACTCTAACAACATCTTCTCGCAATCCGGTATTATCACAGATTTAAGTGGCACGAGATTAAATTATACTGGATTTGGTACGATTACAAATCTTTATAGTAATCTTGCATACATTGATAATATTTCTTCTAATGTTGGATTTGCAACTGCGTTTACAAATGAAAGATTAAATGTAACTGGCATTGCAACAGTTTTAAATTTAAATGTAACCAATTCTACATTTACTAATCTTAATACATCTAATTTAAATGCAGTAACTGGTGTTGTTACTACGCTAACAAGTACACACTCAAATCTCACAAATATTAATTCAACTGGAATTAGCACTCTTAATATACTAAGAACCAGTCAAATTAATTCTACTGGTGTTGTAACTGCTCCAACATTTGTGGGAGATTTGCTAGGTGTAGCAAACTATGCCCATGTATCTGGATTCTCTACATTTTCTGGGTATTCTAATACTTCAGGATTCTCCACATTCTCTGGATATGCTAACGCTGCTGGAGTATCAACTTTCTCTGGGTATTCTAATACTTCAGGATTCTCTACATTCTCTGGGTATTCTAATACTTCAGGATTCTCTACATTCTCCGGATATGCTAATGCTGCCGGGGTGGCAACTTTCTCCGATTATGCCAATAACTCTGGTATAGCAACTTATGCTTGGACTGCTGGAGTTTCAACATATTCTGGAGTTGCTGGATATTCCACATTCTCTGGTTACTCTGATACAACAGGATTCTCTACATTCTCTGGATATGCTAACGCTGCTGGAGTATCAACTTTTAGTGGATATGCAAACAATGCAGGTATAGCAACTTATGCTTGGACTGCTGGTGTAAGTACTTATTCGGGTGTCGCTGGATATTCTACATTCTCTGGTTACTCTGATACAACAGGATTCTCCACATTCTCTGGATATGCTAACGCTGCTGGAGTATCAACTTTTAGTGGATATGCTAATGCTTCTGGAGTATCTACTTTCTCTGATTATGCCAACATATCTGGTATAGCGACTTATGCTTGGACTGCTGGTGTAAGTACTTATTCGGGTGTAGCTGGATATTCTACATTCTCTGGTTACTCTAATACTTCTGGATTCTCAACATTTTCTGGATACTCAAACTCTTCAGGATTTTCTACCTTCTCTGGATACTCAAATACAACAGGATTCTCCACTTTCAGCGGATATGCCAACGTATCTGGTATAGCGACTTATGCTTGGACTGCTGGTGTAAGTACTTATTCGGGTGTCGCTGGAGTTTCAACTAGCACTATTGGTGGACTTGTTTCTGTTAATGAGTTAAATGTTTCTGGAGTATCAACATTAGGCAAAGTTCAGATTACATCAACTGGAATTATTACCTCAACAAATCCTGGTGTTACAACGGTTGTTTACTATGGTGACGGTAGTAATCTATTTGGCGTTACAGCATTCACGGTTGAATCTCAACCATTTGTAACAACGCCAGTATACCCCACATTCGCTTCTAATGCTGGTGTAAGTTCTGTAGGAATCGCAAGCACTCAAGTTGCATATATTCCAGATCCTGGTTATTTTGGTATTGGCATCACAAATCCACAATCAAGGTTACATGTCGTTGGCGAAACAATACTTGACAAGGTTAAGATTACTTCGTCGGGTATCGTAACTTCATCAAATCCAGGTGTTACAACAGTTGTTTACTATGGTGATGGTAGTAATCTCTTTGGTGTTACTGCATTCACTGTTGAGGCGCAACCAATTAGTGCTAATCCAGTATATCCAACATTTGCCTCCAATATCGGAGTCAGTTCTGTAGGAATTGCAAGCACCCTGATTGCCTTTATTCCTACAAGTGGATTTTTTGGAATTGGAATCACAAATCCGACACAAAAACTTGATGTTGATGGAAACATTCGTATTCGTAATGGTCTTTATGATAGCACAAATAGCGCAGGAAACTCTGGATTCGTTCTTACATCTAATGGTTCGGATGTTATCTGGTCGAGTGCTGGTGGTATTGGCATTGTTACCAATGCTGCCGGACTGAATGGTCAAATTCAATTTAATAGTCTTGGCATTTTCTCCGGTGCGAATTCTGTATATTATAATCCAGCAAATGATAATCTTGGTATTAATACATCAAATCCTAGAAGTGATTTAGATGTTGTTGGCAATTCTAGATTTGAAGAAGTTTATATTACTGGCAATGTTGGTGTGGGCACAACGTCTCCATCTTATAAGATAGACGCAGTAGGAGATATAAATATCACAGGAGATTATAAAGTTAATGGTAATAGCGTTTTGGAAAACGCTTTGATTTATTCAATTGTATTCGGATAGTATAAATGACGAACGCTTTTAAATTGAAAACTAAAGCAAGTGTAGGTGTAACAACTGTTGGCATTTATACTGCTCCATCTGCGACCACAACAACTATTATTGGCATTACACTCGCAAATGTATCGGGTACGGGTATTAATGTTGGTATTGGAATTACAAGAGCAGTCGGAGATAATATCAGTCTTTTGAGAAACGTTCCCATTCCACAGGGATCAACCTTAGAATTTATGCAAGGTAATAAAATTGTATTGGAAGCAACGGATACCTTAACTGCTAAAAGTGATGTTGCTGGAAGTTTAGATGTTGCGGTTACCCTGTTAGAAATGACCTGATATGGCACTTACAAAGATTAGTGGCGAAGTTCTTCAAAGTTCTATAAACATAGGAGTCGTTACGGCTTCGCAAATCAATGTTGGAAGTGCCGTTACGATTCATAGTGCAGGTTTTACAATAGGAAGTTCCGATCTACATTCCACAGGGCTTTCTATTCGGAATATTAATTCCACAGGTGTTGTCACTGCTACAACTTTTAGTGGAAACTTAACTGGTAATGTAACAGGAAACGCAACAGGTCTTTCAGGAACTCCAAATATCACTGTTAGTGCCATTACTGCTGCGAGTGCAGTAATCACTGGAAACGTCAGTGTTGCTGGAACAGTGACCTATGAAGACACGACTAACGTTGATTCTGTTGGTGTTATTACAGCGAGGAGTGGAGTACGAGTTAGTGCTGGTTCTTCTGTCGGTATAGGCACTAATAATCCAGCAGAACAATTAGAATTAACTGCAGGTTCTGAACGTTTAATGATAGGTGCCAATAGTCCTAGCACTTATTCTAGAATTGCTGCGAGAAATACTGCGAATTCTGGATATAGAGGTTTACAGATTGACGGTAGTGATTTATTAATAAACAGCAATACTAGTGGTAATATTCTTGCTTGTACTGGTGGTGGTAACTTGGGCATAGGAACAGCATCCCCAGGTGCAAAACTAGATGTTAATGGAAGTAGTAAGTTTAACGGTTCTTTTACTATACAAAGTAGCGGAACAACACGGGGATATTTTGGTGATGTTGATGGCACCACTAATATGCAACTTCGTGCTGAAAACGCAATTGAATTCAAAGCCGGTGGCAATACAGAAAGAATGAGGATTTTATCGGGTGGTAATGTTGGTATAGGATTTACAAATCCACGAGCAGCATTACATGTAGGAAGTATAATTGCCACTGTATCTGGTGGTAATGGAGTTTTGTGGACGACTTATGGAGCATTATCATCTAGTCAGGTTTCAAGTTATAATAATAATTTAATAGGTTATAACTTAAGAGGATGGTTAAATTATATTGAGGGAGGAATAAGTAATAATAATTTTTATGCAACAAATACTGCTTCATATGGATTTAGTGGTATCGAACAAGCATATGGTGGATATATAAACTTTTATACTTGCAATACTGCAAATCAAGCAACTACTGCAAATACAACTGTAACACCAAGATTAGCTGCAGTAATATCTCCAGGTGGAAATACTGGCATAGGAACCGACAATCCAACCCAAAAACTTCACGTACAAGGTGATGTATTGTCTTCTTCGGTACGTGTATATACTAACTTAAACGATCAAACTGATACTGGTAATATAGCATCTGGCACAAATTTAACATATAGAAATATGTCAGGTTTTCACAGTTATACCGCAGCGGTAACGTGTAATAATACTTGGTATACTTTATTTCCAAGATTTAATGATACAAGTGGAGTTATTTTTGTTACGTCTGGAGATGCGTCTTCAAAAAATGTTCAAGAATGGGCTTTTAATACTACTAGTCCTGGTTACGGCGTTAACTTATTGAATCAATTACACGCTGGTGGTAGTTGGAACACTGGAAGTTTTAGTTTGTCGTTAAGTAGTTCTGGAAATAATCTCACATTACAAGCAAAGGCAACGAGTTACTATTCATCAGGTAATATTGCGGGTATATATATGAAAATAATATCGGATTATTAAACATAAAACTCATATGACTTTTTATAGAATAGAAATTTTAAAAGATGGTGAATGGGAACTAAAAGACTGGTCTCATTCAAAAATTCCAACTCAAGAAAAAGCTTTAACTAGAAAGCAAGAATTGATTGATGAAGGTCAAGATGAAAGTTCAATTAGAGTTGTTGAAGATAACGGACCAGAATCTCCATTAGATTCAAGAATTCCAGGAAACACTTTTGGTCCAGAATAAATAACTAAAAAACAGATATGTCATATCTTGGAAACCTGCCTTCGATTGGAGAAAATAATTCTTTCAAAATTTTGGATGACATTTCATCATACACACTGACGTTCGATGGTAGTGATTCAAGTATCATTTCGCTGGTTAATGACACAATCACGCTAAACAATCATCGATTCATTACCGGGCAGAGAGTTACTTACAGCACCACTGGAACTGCAATTGGTAACTTAATTTCTGGTAATGTTTACTATATTATTAAATACGACCAAAATAGCATTCGTCTTGCATTGAGTTATGTCAATGCAATAAACGGCGCCTTTATTCAAATCACTGGACCTGGAGTAGGAACAAATCATACATTCAATGTTGCCTTCGACGGAATCAATACAAGATTCAAGGCAACATATGATAATGGAACCAAAGCAGCAATGACTCGTGCTGCTCAACTTCAAATTTCTATTAATGGTGTTATTCAGCAACCAAATGATACGACAACACCAGCAAATGGATTTGGATTTGATTTAGATTCTGTCATTGTATTTTCAACACCCCCAGCAATCACCGATGTCTTTTGGGGAAATCTAGTTGCCAACAACTTCCCAACCTTTGATATTGCGGATAATACTGTTGATAGTTTCACTGGCAATAATGCAACAACTGACTTTACACTTTCTAAAATACCAGCAAACAATCAGAATGTTTTAGCTACACTAGATGGTGTTGTACAGTATCCTTCAGATGCTTTTGTAACTAGAGCATATAGTGTCAATGCAAATGTTATTAGTTTTGTATCAGCACCTGGAAGTGGAGTTGCAATTCAGGTAAGACACATTGGCTTTGCTGGTGCAACGTCAAGTAATGTCACTGGTTTTTATGGGCGCACTGGCAATGTAGGGCTTACAACTGCTGATAATGTTGTTGTAGGTTCCATTACAGTTGGACCTGGTGGCATCAATACGACTGGTGCTGCCGTTTCAATGGGCAATGTTGGTGCAGGAATCATCACAGCATCCAAGTTTGTTGGTGATGGTTCTTTGTTGACTGGCGTTGTTTCTTCCAAGTGGAGAGCAAACACTGCTGGTATTACAACCGAAAGTTCTGTTGGAGTTAATACTACAAGCGTTGATGTATCAGCACTCACTGGTGTTGGCAACTCATTCCAAGGAATTTATGTTTCAAATGGTATGGTGATAATGGATAATACTCTGAACGGCAATCATTATATTGGAACAAACTTTAATGGTCTGATGGCAGGACCTGTGAATGTTAATGGTGCTCTGACGATTGATGGAGTTTGGGTCGTCGTATAAATATTCAAAACTGGAAGTCTTATTATAAGATAGATGGCAATCATTAATTTCAACAGTATTTCTGGTGTTAGTACGATCTCGGTAGCGAGTTCCATTACTGTTGGAAACAATGTATCAATCGGAACTGATAGAGTTACTGCTACGACTTTTAGTGGTAATTTGACTGGTAATGTTACTGGAACTGTTAATTCTTCTGGCATTGCTACATTTTCTAATGGTCTTGTAGTTTCTGCCGGAACTACTGCTGCCCCATCTATAAGTCCAAGTGGGGACTCAAACACAGGAATATTCTTTCCATCACCTGATACCATTGCGTTTACTGAAGGTGGTGTTGAGTCATTAAGACTTGGAAGCACTGGTAATATTGGTATAGGAACTGATAATGTAAATCAAAAAATAACAATTCAAAATAGTGCTTCTTTAAATGAAATACAATTTAGAGGGAGCGAATACACTAATGTTTATTCAACTACGGATAATGGATTTGATATTGGTATCAATAATCCTTCAAGCACTGGATCTTTTCGTATTCTAACGGCAAATACCTCAAGATTTAGTGTAGATTCAAACGGTAGGATAACTACACCTTATCAACCAGTGTTCCACGCATATGGAGTTGGTAGTGGAACATATGCTACTGGAAACTATATAATTTTTCCATCTACATATGTTAACATTGGAAGTCATTATAATACAAGTAATGGAGTTTTTACCGCACCAGTAGCAGGAACTTATTTATTTTTCTGGTCAAATGTTGGAAATAATATATCTGATGTTTATAGATTTTTTATTCATAAAAATAATTCTTCTGTTAATACCCAACAGTTAAGATTGGATTCTACTGCTACTGGATCGGAATATCCTGTTAATGCAATTCAGCAGACAATACTGACTTTAAGTGCCAATGATACAATTAGAATATATTTTAGTTCTGATAGTGGAAATGTTTTTTATCCATCTACTAATTCTTCAACTGACAATTATCCAAATTTTGGTGGGTACTTAATAGGATAATAAATACTCAAAAAGACTTTATATGGATTATACAATTACCTTAACAGAAGCAGAAGATCTAGCACTTCAATATGTCGCCGCAGACCCACAAGACTGGATTGATAATGCTGCTACCAACAGAGCAAGAATTGCGATTGATGAAATCTGCGACCTTTATGTAAAACATAAGTTGGACAATAACCAACCAATCACTGCTACTAACAAACCTGATATGGTCTTAGCGGCATACGAAGAAGGTCTAGTCAAAACAGCAGCACAAAGAAACGAAGAAGCAGCAGCACAGTTACCTCAATAAATACCTAAAAAACCATAATGGCTTCTGAAATTCGTGTCAATCAAATACAAAACCGAAGTGGATTAAGCACCGTAACATTCAGTGATACTGGTGTGGTTCTTTCAGGTATCACAACGGTCGGTATTTTGAGTGCGACGAGTATCACTGGAAACTTAACGGGTAATGTAACTGGTCAAATATCTGGAATACAGACTAGTATTACGGTAGGTGATAAGTTTATTAATAGTACTGGTGTCGGTCTAGGCGCTACAACGACCACTGGACGTAATGCTGGTGTTGGAACTGCTGTTGGAACTATTATATACAATTCAACAGTGGGTATTGTAGAAGTTTATGACGGAACAACTTGGAAACCAACATCAGATAACTTTATTCAGGCAACGGGTGGTATTGTAACTTCTTATTATAGTGGTGGAGTTTTTTGGAAAGCGCATACGTTTACTGCATCTAATACTTTTAAAGTTTTAACTGCTCCTGCTAATAATAATACTGTCGAGTATCTTGTAGTTGGTGGTGGAGGCGGTGGAACTAATGGTGATAATGGTAATGGTGCAGGGGGAGGCGGCGGTGCAGGCGGTTTCAGAACTGGTATTGGTGTAACTGTTAGTAATTCTCCTGGAGCATATTCAATCATTGTTGGAGCAGGAGGTGCTCCACAAAATGTTCCTGGTAATAGTTCAACATTTAATTCGTCAAATGTTGGTTTTTCTGCTATCGTTTCTCTTGGTGGTGAGGGCATCCCTGGAGGCAGCCCTGGAGGCACATCTGGCGCATCAGGTGGTGGTGGATTTGGAAGAGGATTGCCCGCAGGAACAGGCACTCCTGGGCAAGGAAATCCTGGTGGTCAAGGTGCAGGCACTCTTGCTCCAACAACAGTTGGTGGAGGTGGAGGAGGAGGTGGTGGTGCAGGAGCACCTGGTGCAGGTGGTAGTCTTAATTTTGGTGGTGCAGGAGGAACTGGACTACCTTCATCTATTTCCGGAACAGCAGTCTTTTATGCCGGCGGCGGCGGCGGCGGTGGTCAACAAGTAGCAAGCGGACAACCTGGTCCTGCTGGAACTGGTGGAGCAGGTGGATCTGGTGGTGGAGCTACTGGTGGTCCAGGTGCTTCGTCTCCATCTAGTGCTTCCGCCTCTGCAACAGCAAACACTGGCGGCGGCGGCGGAGGAGGAGGGGCACAACCATCTCCAGGATCAGGTTCTGCTGGCGGTTCCGGTATCGTCATCCTCCGTTATCAGGTCGGTCAACAGTCAGTCAAAGCGACTGGTGGAACAGTTTCATATGCTGATGGTAAGACTATTCACACCTTTACTTCATCAGCGACCTTTACAGTCACCGATCCTTCTTTAAGTTCCGTTGACTACCTTGTAGTTGGCGGTGGCGGCGGAGGTGGCGCTCGTTTTGCCGGCGGCGGTGGAGCTGGCGGAATGAGAACAGGAAGTGGTTTTTCCGTATCTCCTGGTTCATATTCAATCACTGTTGGATCTGGCGGAGGGGGTGGCGCTGTAACTGGAGGAACAGGTGCTGGTGGTGCCTCAGATGGATCTCCTGGAAGTGCTTCTATATTTTCAACAATAACATCACAAGGTGGTGGTGGAGGTGGAGCAGGAGATAATAACGCAGGTAAAAATGGTGGATCTGGTGGTGGAGGCGCTGCTCGTTTCCAAAGCACTGCGGGAACTGGAAATAGAGGTGATGGAACTAATCAACCCACGGCAACAACTGTCCCATCGCAAGGCAATAATGGTGGATTCTGTCCACCAGGAGCATCACCCGGATCACCATCAGCTTCTCCATATGTTGGATCTGGTGGTGGAGGTGCTGGTGGTTCTGGAAGTAACCCACCTGCTGGTGGAATTGGTGGATCTGGTTTAGCATCTAGTATTAATGGTTCTTCAATAACATATGCCGGTGGTGGAGGTGGAGGAGGATCTGCTGATGGTGCAAATTCATCACCCACTAGTGGAGGTGCTGGGGGATCTGGTGGAGGTGGCGCTGGTGGACCAACAACTGGGGTAGCATCCAATGGAAATGTTAATCTCGGTGGTGGAGGTGGTGGTGGCGCGTATGTTGGTCCACCTGTTACTCCAACAGGAAGTCAACAAGGAGCTAACGGTGGTTCCGGTATCGTCATCATCGCTTACCCATCATAAAATCCCACTTCTTGTGGTATAATATATAATAAAACTGAAACACATTATTCTTTTATGGCGTTCCTCACGACGTGGTACACGACTGACCTACCAAAAGATATTATAGAAATTCTTGAAGAAGATATCAAGAAGTTCGATCCCATCGCACAAGAGTCCAGACTTCACGGAGACGCAGTAGATAAAGTCATCCGTGATAGCAAGAATGCCTGGATTCCGACTTCTCATTGGATTGGTGGTTTCATCTGGCATTATATTCAGAGAACCAACAGAGAAAACTTTCTGTATGACCTGACTGCGATTGATGGTGAAAGTATTCAATACACTCAATATGGTGCTGGACAGTTTTATGACTGGCACATTGATGCGGGTATTGATACTGCTTATAAACCTCAACAAATCGTCAGTTCAGGCACCAATATCGCACAAGATCTTCTCACGGTTCAAGGTGAGTATGTGAGAAAACTTTCATTCTCACTTCAACTATCAGACCCAGAGGACTATACTGGTGGCGAAGTTCAGTTTATGGATAACGGACGTAAGACCTATTTTGCTCCCAAGCAGAGGGGCACTTTGATTATGTTTGACTCACGCACTCCTCACCGAGTTCGTAAAGTCAAGTCTGGCCTCAGAAAAAGTTTAGTCGGCTGGGTTTGCGGTCCGAGGTGGAAATGATGAACCTCGTTTGAGATATAAATACTTATATCATTTAGCAGTATTATGAGACATCATTACGTCTATTACTCTTACGAAGATTTTGGTAGGGGATATATCGGAAGTAGAACTTGCGACTGTCTTCCAGAGGAAGATAGGTACTTTGGTTCTTTTTATGATAAAACTTTTAACCCTACCAATAAAATTATTTTAGAAGTATTTGATACAAGAGAAGAGGCATTAGATGCTGAAATTAAGTTACATCAGTTTTATGATGTGGCAAGAAACGCTCATTTTGCGAATCAATCTAAACAAACTTCTACTGGGTTTTCTGCCGAAGGAGTTGTTCGTTCTGACGAATATAAAAAAAAGATGAGTGAGAGACTTAAAGGTAGAGAAATTAAACCAGAGTGGATAGAAAAAACTCTACAAAAGAGACGGTCTTACGATGGGGAACAAAATCCTTTTTATGGAAAAACGCATACAGAAGAAACTAAAGAACTTCTAAAAGAACGGACAACAGAAACTTGGAAAAATCAACCACATCCTTGGATTGGTAAAAAGCATTCAGAAGAAAGTAAAAAGAAAATGAGTGAATCTCGCAAGGGTGAAAAAAATTATTTTTATGGAAAGTCTCCTAGTGAAGAAACTAGAAGAAAACAAAGTGAAGCAAGAAAACTCTGGTGGGAACGCAAAAAACAACAACAAAATGAGGAGGTATAACAATGAAAGAATATAAGTCCACAGGCGGTGTCTATGAGGAAGGGTATCAACGTTGTGCGATGCCTCCTCGTAAGATGTCCAAGAACGAGTCCTTTGAGAAGAACGGATACTTATTCATTCCAGGTCTCATTGCCGACCCACAAAACTTAAAGGTTGATGTGCCAACTGAAAGAGGGCAGATAACTTATTATAATAACCGAATGGACAAGTATGATTACTGTCCTGATGAGAAGCAGGTGAATGGTTCACTTGCCCGTTATAATATTCCAACCTATCGTGAACTACACTTTCTGGTTAAGAAAGAAATAGAGAAGCGTCTTGAAATGGACCTTCACCCAACTTATTTCTATGACCGTTTTTATTTTGTTGGTCAACAGTTAAAGCGTCATAGTGACCGTCCTGCTTGTGAAGTGAGTGTGACCCTTCAAATCAGTTCTAATCATCCTGACAATCCTTGGCCCATTTGGTTTGAGCGTCCTGATGGTTCTGAAAGTTATGTGCTGATGAACGATGGTGACGCAGCGGTTTATAAGGGGTGTGAAAGAGAACACTGGCGTGACCCACTTCCTTCAAGGTATAATAGGGCACAAAGGTTATGGAGAAAGGTGAGAAAGTTGCCTGATGATACTTACCACCATCAGATATTTTTACATTATGTAAACGCCAATGGTCCTTTCTGTCACTGTGCTTTTGACGCAGTTCGCTGAATGATACATCCCCTATTCTTCGTACCAATCTACCGTTATGAGGTAGAAGACTGGTCCAGAAAAAAGGCGGCACTGTATAAAAAGATTGAAAGAAAAAACTTTGAGAAGAAAGGTCTTCAACACTTTTATACAGACCGCCAGAAGGACGGTAGAAGTTATGCTCTGGACTTTGATATGCTCTTCAATGAGGAACTGAAAAAGTTTTGTGAAGAGTCTGGTGTTTCGGAGTATCAAATCACCGATATCTGGACGATTAAATATAAGAAAGAAGACTATCAGACCGTTCATAATCATCGTAGTCACGGTTACAGTGGAATTTTATATGTTGAGTATGATGAGAAAGTTCATAAACCAACAGTCTTTGTTGGTCCCTGGAACGATCCTGTAAGTGATACCACACAACTTGCTTTTGCTCCTGATGCGAAAGAAGGTGTAATGTATATTGTTCCCAGTGTGCTTTTACATTACGCACAGTCAAACGCAAGCAATAAAGAGCGTGTTGTGACTTCTTGGGATATGTTAGTGCGATAAATAAAGAAAAAGTAGTCGGTTAATAATGGCATTTACCAAGATTGCTGCCGCTGGTATTGGAAGCACTGGGACAGTTACTTTACAAAACATTGTAGTCACTGGAAGTATCGATACTCCCAATATTACTGGTGCGGCATCAACAGCAAATGTAAGAACGAATAGTCTTGTTGTTAGTGGTGTTACAACTTCTTCTAGTGGTTTTGTAGGGAATCTAACAGGAAATGTAACAGGAAACGCAACGGGGTTAAGCGGAACACCCAACATTACTGTCGGCACTATCACTGCTGCGAGTGCATCTTTTAGTGGAAACATTAGTGTTGCTGGAACAGTGACCTATGAAGATGTAACTAACGTTGATTCTGTTGGTGTTATTACCGCACGAAGCGGTCTTGTAGTTGGTGCTGGTGCTTCTGTTGTTGGAGTTGTAACAGCGACTGGTGGATTTAGTGGTAATGTAACTGGTAATGTAAATGCTACTGGACTCTCTACATTTTCTGGTGGTATTCAAGTTGGTGCTACAACAAGTATTATTGTTGGACAAAGTTTTATAAGAAATAATCAAATTGGTCTAGGTCAAACAACAACAACTGGTAGAAATGCTGGTGTTGGAACTGCGACTGGAACTTTGGTTTATAATGATACCACAACATCAATTGAAGGATATTTTGGACCTATTTTGGGATGGCAAACAATTAAGTCAGCATTTAGTGCTAGTGGAGGGACAATAATTCCTTCTACTGTATCAAATAATGGATATACTTATCATGTATTTGCATCAAGTCCTGCGAGCTTTGTTGTTACTGGAAGTAACACAGTTGAAGTTTTGTGTGTCGGTGGCGGAGGTGGGGGAGGAAATGGTGCTCCAAGCTTTGATGGCAACGGCGGCGGCGGCGCTGGCGCTTTAGTATATTCAACTTCGGTTTTAGTTTCAAATGCAACGTATCCAGTAACAATTGGTGCTGGAGGCGCTGGTGGGCCTGCAGTGGCTGGCTCAAGAGGAACTACTGGAGGTTCTTCTTCTCTTGGAGGTTTAGTAACGGCTCCTGGAGGAGGCGGTGGTGGATCAGACAGTGGAAATCAACCAGGAGGACCTGGTGGATCGGGTGGTGGTGCTGGATGTGGTGGACCTACAGTACAATTTGCTGGTCCAGCAACTGGATCACCTGGTGGAACTGCTGGAAATGCTTCACCGCCAGCTGGGTGGGGAAATCCTGGCGGGTCCGCTGCCGGCGGAGCTGGACCTGGTGGTCCTGGCGGCGGCGGTGGCGGCGCTGGAGCTGCAGGAACAAATGGTGCTGGTCCAAATGGCACTCCTTCTCCAGGAGGTGCTGGATTATCATACTCCACATTTAGTTCCTTGTTAATTGGTCCTGCTGTCCCTTCCCCAACATCATCTGCGATTGGACCTACTGGTCTATATGCTGGCGGTGGTGGTGGTTCTATTTGGAGTCCTGGACCAGGCGGTAGTGGTGGACCTGGCGGCGGCGGCGCTGGTGGTGCTAGAGTTGCAGGACCAACTAGTGGTTCTAATGCAGTTGCAAATACTGGTGGCGGAGGTGGTGCTGGGGTTGCTGGTGGATCGGCAGGGCAAGGTGGTAGTGGAATAGTGGTTATTAGATATAGAGTTTGATAGTGTCACTTACCCTTCATAATACATAAATAAAAACATACCATTCATTTATTATATTCACGAATAAAGACTTATGGCACACTTTGCTCAACTAGACGAAAACAACGTCGTCACACAAGTTATCGTAGTAGATAACAAAGATATTACCGATCCTCACACTGGCGAAGAGGATGAGATTCTAGGTATTGCTTTCTGTAAGAAGCTTCTGGGTGGTAAGTGGGTTCAGACCTCCTACAACAGCAGCATCAGAAAGCGTTATGCTGGCGTTGGTTACTCATACAATGCTGGACTGGATGCCTTCGTCGCACCAAAGCCTTTTGAGTCTTGGGTTTTGAACAACGAAACTGCCGACTGGGAATCGCCAGTTGGACCTGCTCCTGAACTTACTGCAGAGCAAGTGGAAGCAGGTTCAAGATACCAGTGGGACGAAGAGAACGGTGAGTGGGATCTCGTTACCCCTGAGCCTGCTGCCGAATAATAACTTATATTAGGAGACTACTGAAATGAATATTCGTTTGCCTGGTGTTGATACCGCTATTAAATATCTTCGTCCTGATGCTAAGTTTGACTTATATAATAGGACTTTTACAAGGTGGGAATGTCCAAATGGATCTGAACCACCTGAATGGGAAGAAGTAGAAGCGCAAATTCAAAAGGATGTAGAAACTTATAATTACTACCTCTATGCCCGTAATCGTGAAACGGAGTATGGAGATTGGAAAGACCAACTGAACCTTCTCTTTGATGATATCAAGTCTGGTAATTTGGAGAATGGTAAATGGGTTCAGATGGTAGAGGCAGTAAAAGCAAGACATCCAAAACCAGAAGGACAACCACCGCAGTAAAAATAAATGGCACTTGACCGTCTTACACAAATCACCAGTTCTGGTATTTCAAGCACCGCACCTTTGACGGGCATTAATATCACTGGTGTGATTACTGCGACTTCGATCACAGCACCAAACTACGGGAATGTCAATTCCACAGCACTAAATGTATCAGGCGTCTCCACATTCCAAAGTAATGTGAATCTTGGTGATAATGATAAAATTCTTTTAGGTGATAGTAATGATCTGCAGATTTATCACGATGGGTCCAACAGTATAATTAGTGATTCTGGAACTGGAAATTTAGCTATTGCTGGAAGTAATGGCATAATATTATACAATGCTGCTTTTAGTGAATTACTTGCCGTATTTAATACAAATGGAGCAGCAGAACTTTATTATGATAACTCAAAAGAACTGGAAACCACAGGATACGGTGCGACTGTCTTTGGAGTTTTACAGTCACAAGGACTTCAATCTTCTGGTATCATTACTGCGACTAATGGAGTTCAAGTTGGTTCAGCTTCAAGTATCACTGTTGGAAATGCGTTTATAAGAAATAATTTGGTTGGTTTAGGAACCACAAGCACCACTGGTAGAAATGCTGGCATCAATACTGCAACTGGAACTATAATTTACAATGCGACAGAAGGGGCAGTTCAAGTTTACAATGGAAATATTCAGGGATGGGCAAATGTTGGATCGCCTTATATTCAGGCAACAGGTGGAACTATAAGTGAATATGAACTAAATGGTGCTTTTTATAGAGCACATCGTTTCACTTCTTCTGGAACATTTAACGTTACTTCTTCTAGAACAGACGCAGTTATTGAATATTTGGTAGTCGCTGGCGGCGGTGGTGGCGGTGCTGGTCCCTCTGGAGGTGGTGGCGGAGGTGGTGCTGGTGGTTTATTGTACAACTCTTCATATCCAATTACACCAGGTTCTTATTCAGTTACAATTGGTAGTGGTGGTGCAGGACTCCCAGCAGCAGGAACACCAAATGATGGAACTCCATCAACAATATCAAGACCTGATATAACAACTATTACTGCAATTAGTGGCGGTGGTGGAGGAGAATTTTCACCTTCAGCACCAGCAGCTGCTGGACATCCTGGAGGTTCTGGCGGCGGCGGCGGCGCAGTTGCTACGATTCCATCTATTGGTGGTGGTTCTGGAACTTCTGGTCAAGGAAATCCTGGTGGATATGGTCAACATAATCCATCCGTTTATGCTGCTTTTGGAGGTGGTGGCGGAGCAGGAAGACAAGGTAATCCAATGGGAACTTCTGGTCCTGGTCCATCTACATATGGTGGCGTTGGTGGTGACGGATTATCATATAGTCTTACAGGAACATCAGTGACTTATGCAGGTGGCGGTGGTGGTGGAGCAAATGTAGCAGGTCAAGGGGGATCTGGTGGACCTGGTGGAGGTGGTAGTGGTGGATCACCAGCAGGAGCAGGAAATGATGGAACTGCTAACACAGGTGGGGGCGGTGGTGGAGCATCACATGCATCTCCTAATGTTTCAAAGTCTGGTGCATCTGGTGTTGTTGTAATTCGATATCAACAAGGTTTAATCGCAGCAAAAGCAAGTGGCGGTACAGTTTCATATTCTCCAACAAAAACAATTCATACATTTTTAGGTTCTGGCACCTTTAGCATATTAAGCCCATCTTTAACTTCTATTGATTATTTGGTTATCGCTGGTGGCGGCGGTGGCGGGGGTACTATTTCTGGTGGTGGTGGGGCAGGAGCAATTCAATATGCGACTTCGGCACCAGTTTCAGCATCTCCAGGACAATACACCGTAACAGTTGGTGGAGGTGGGCAAGGTGGAAATGGAGATATGGGCATTCAGGCGACGAATGGATCAAATAGTTCTTTATCACTTTCAACTACAGTAACTGCTACTGGTGGTGGAGCAGGTTCTCCAAACTATGGAAGTACAGGTCTTCCTGGTGGTTGTGGTGGTGGAGGCGGTAGAGCTCCTGGACCTGGTGGACCAATTCAACCAGGAGGAACTGGATCAGGTGCCACTGGTGGTGCTCCTGTAACTGCCTCCCCACCGTTAGGATGGGGAAATCCTGGTGGAACTGGAAGCAATAGTGGCGGTGGAGATGGTTATGGTTCAGGCGGTGGCGGCGGCGGCGCTGGCAATGCCGGAAGTAATGCTTCTGGTGGAACTGGTGGAAATGGTGGAAGTGGTCTTGCTTTTACCATTTCTGGCACAACATTAACTTATTCTGGCGGCGGTGGTGGTGGAGCTTATAACGGAACTGGTGGCACCGGTGGCGGCGGTGGTGGTGGAAATGGATCTACAGGTTCTGGAACACTTGCTACAGTAGGTCAAGCAAACACCGGTGGCGGCGGGGGCGCTGGAGGATATCCATACTATAGAAGTGGTGGAACTGGTGGTTCCGGTATCGTCATCATCTCCTACCCATCATAAATATCTAAAAAACCATAATGGCATATATTGGTAGACAATTAGACGCTGGAAATTATCTCAAACTGGATGATATCTCATCACAGTTTAATGGGTCTACCGTAAGATTCAACTTAACCTCTGGTGGAAATCCATACTATCCTGGATCACCATTTTCAATTCTGGTATCTCTTGGTGGTGTTATACAAGAACCATCATCAGCATATGAGATTGATGAAAACCAAATCATCTTCGCAGCAGCACCACAATCAACTGATGACTTCTTTTGCATTTCTCTTGGAGTTGCACTAGGTGTTGGTGTTCCTGCTGATGGATCAGTTACCTTTGCAAAACTAGCACCTTCAGCAAGAGGAGTTGGTATTCAGTCTGGCGGCGTCAACATTGGAGTTGGTGTTACTCAACTTAACTTTATTGGTTTTGGAAATACTTTTGCCTATAATTCATCAACCAATTCTATTGATGTAAGTATTTCTGGAAATGCTGGCGCGGGTGGAACATTCAGTGCCAATGCTGTTGGTGTTCATACCACAAAGATTCTTGGAATCAATACCACAACTATTGCTGGTGCTGCTAACTCTGAAGGAGCAATTCAGGCAGTTGGTAACATTGCTCTTGTAGATGGTGCCATTTTAACAGATCAAAATATTGATTCAAATCTTTTTATTCCATCAGGTAAAAACGGTCTTGTAATTGGTCCCGTAACAGTTGGACTTGGTATTACAATTGACGTTGCAACTGGTTCCGTTTTAGTCGTAGTCTAAATATTCAAAAGGTGATATAAAGGAATGAGCACTCTCCGCGTTAGTAATATAGAAGCAAAGGCAGATGCTTCAAGTCCTACTATTGATGAGAAGGTTAAAGTTACCAACTCGCAGGGAAGAGTTCTGGTACAGATTGATGGTAAGACTGTTGGTATTACCACGGTAGGAATTAACACAACGGGCAATACATTTACTGTTGATCCAAATGGTAATATTCAGTTTGTAGGTGTCATTACTGCTGCGAACGTTAATACCACTGGTGTTTCTACTTTTACAAGATTAAATGTTGGAACTGGTGGAACAGTTATTACTACAACTGCTACTGGTTTTATTGGATTGGGAACTAATAATCCATTAAACAAAACTCATATTGGAGTAAGTGATCCAACATCTCTTGGCACTTCATCCGATGGTATAAGAATTAGTGATGGAACTAGAAACGTCCAATTATCAAGAACAGGTTCTTCTTATAGTTATGGCGGTATAACTGGAACTGGAAGTTTAATTTATTCTTACGATACATTATCCTTACAAGCAGATACCAGCAATCCAATTATATTTTCTACTGGTGCAAATGAAAGAGCAAGAATTGATAGCTCTGGAAACCTAAAACTTTCAGCAGCGGGGACAAAAGTATTAAATAGTTCTGGCAATCCAATTCTTCAACAAACTGGAAGTATTCTTCAAGTAATTTGGAAAGATTTGGGTTCTTCATCTTTTACTGCTACTTCCACTTCTTCAACATATAGAGCCACTGGTTTTACAAATACTATTACACCAAGTGCATCTACTAGTAAGATACTTCACACTGTAACTATCGGATGTCAATTTATTTGTGATGGAAATATAGCAATTGCTAGAGGTGGAACTGTAGTTTCTCCAAGTTTAATGGACTCTTATAGAGATGGTATTACTGCTTCATATACAAATGATATGCCCGCATATACTTTTACTTGGTTAGACAGTCCAGCGACGACATCATTGATTAGTTATGAATTGTATTGTAGGGCAACAGGATGTGGTGGAGTTATGTTTGTTGGATCAGCAGGAGATTTTAATTCTTCTTGGACTTTAATGGAGGTAGCAGCGTAATGAAAAAAATAACAATTCACCAAGCAATTGATTCTTTATTACCTGGTGCGGAATTTTCAATAAGAGACGATGATTATAACACTATTGACTGGTGGGACGAAGTATATCAACAACCAACAGAAGAGGAAGTAGAAGCAGAAATAGCAAGACTTCAAACAGAATATAGTCAGCAAGAATATCAAAGATTAAGAGCACCAGAATATCCAGACTTGAAAGAACTTGCTGATGCTTTGTATTGGTCTTCAAAAGGCGATAATACAAAACTTGATGAGTATTATGCTAAATGTGAAGCAGTTAAATTAAAGTATCCTAAACCAAAACAATAAATACCTAAAAAACTCCAATGAGCATTCTGAATGTCAATACAATAAAACCAGTTGGAACAGGTCAGACTGTCACGGTGAGTGCTACTGACTTCAAAATTGGTACAACTACTTTGAGTTCTGGTGGTAGTGGGACTTTCGTTGGTAACGTTACTGGTAATATTACTGGCAATGTTACTGGTAATGTAACTGGCAATGTTACTGGTAATGTAACTGGCAATGTTGCTGGTAATATCAATTCAATAGGTATTAGTACTTTAACAACAATTAGAGGGAGTGATAATACCATTACAGTTCCAACTGGACATAAACTAGTTGGCACGGATACTGGAAGTCTTTATGCTCCCGGAACACTTGTACAGTATAGTGAATATAGAGTCCCATCAGTCAATGATGTTTATGTCACTATTAGTGAAGATGTAATTTACAATACTCCTGTTACAGTTTCAATTACTCCAAAATTTTCAAATAGTAGATTAATCATTCACGCAGAGTGTCAGACGAGAATTATTCCATCTGAAGGAATATCCGCAATGATTAAAAGAGATGGTTCAGCAATAAATGGAAGTTATCAAAGAAATTCCTTATTCTTTGCTTATAAAGGAGATGAGGTGAATCACCATTATCAAGTTCACTGTAATACTTCCGTGGTGTCTAACTCAACCAATTCAACAACATTTTTATTATCCATACAACCTTATGGCGGATCTGGTGAGTTTAACTATGGTTGGGGAAATAATTACATACAAGTATGGGAGGTGGCACAATGACCTATAATCGTTCTATTGGTGTTGTAGAAGCACTACGAAATTTAGTTCCTGGTACAAAATGGATAGTTAAAAACAATACTTATGAAGGTTTAGATTGGTTGGATGAAGAGGAAGAATGTCCAACGAGAGAGGAAATTGAATTAGAAATTGCTAGACTTCAAGAAGAATATGCTGCAAAAGAATACCAACGCCAAAGAGCACCAGAGTATCCAGATATCAAAGACCAACTTGATGCGATTTGGAAAGGTGGAGATGCCTATGAAGAAATGCTCACAAGAGTAATGGAAGTCAAAGCAAAATATCCAAAACCAGAATAAATATTCAAAAAACCAATGAGCACACTCAAAGCCAATATTATTGATTCAACTTCCACAACAACGGAGTTCAAAGAAACCATCACTGCAAATGGTGATAAGCAATGGGTGGATACTTATGGAGTGATTAAAACCAATCGTGATACCATTGCTGAAAATGTGATCATTCCCGCAGGAACCAATGGTCTTTCTTCTGGTCCCATTACAGTTCAACCTGGATATGAAGTTACAGTAAATGGAGAGTGGGTAATTGTATGACTCGCATCTACGTTCAAAACATTCGCTCTCAAACTGGTAGCACAGTTGATTTTAAAGATCCAATCAGCGTCAATGGTGCTTCACAATGGGTTGATAGTTATGGTGTGATTAAAACAAATAAAAATACTATTGATGAGAACGTGACGATACCATTGGGAACTAACGGAGTCACTGCCGGAACAGTGACAGTCGGTGCTGGTTACACCGTCACAGTACAAGGAGTTTGGACAATCGTATGACTAGCAGAATTATAGTTAATAATATTCAATCTGATACTGGTGTCTCTACTGTAACAATTAGTAGTCCAGTAACTCTTAGTGGTGGCATTACTGGTGGTGGTTTTGCTGTTGGCACCGGTGCTTCCATTGCTTCTCCTGCGACTAATATACTGACCATAGGTACTAATAATACCGAAAGAATAAGAGTAGGTGCTGCTGGATCTATTGGTATAGGGACTGATAATCCGACTAAATTTATTGATATAACTGGTGTTCATTCCGGAATTAATACCACCGGAAGATTTGTAATGAGTCCTCATGCCGCTGGATGGGACACTGGTGTAACTTCTGGCAATATACATCACCACTATATTGATAATTTTAGATTATATTCTGGGCAGATTGGATCTGGGACAGAAAGATTTAAGGTTGATAGTAATGGATATATGTCTGTCCTATATCAACCTGCATTCAGAGCAACAGCTACTACATCTGTAACTATTACATCAGCACAAAGATTACCGTATAATTCCACCTCTGATAGTGGTGGTTTTGATAACACAAACTCATATAATACTTCAACTTATGCCTTTACTGCACCAGTCGGTGGAGTTTATTTTTTCCAAGCCTCAACATATACTGATGCAAATACAGAATCAATGTGGGATATAAGAGTAAATGGAAATATTCGCCAAAGGGCAGAGTTAAGACAAACTGCAGGAGATGATATTGGAGAAAATACTATCATTAATGCATCATGTATTGTAAGTTTAGCAACAAATGATGTAGTTGATATTTATTGGGCATCAAATAGTGTTCAATTAATTTCAGGTAGTGGTTTTATTTCATTTTCAGGCGCCAAAATATCATAATAAATACCACTAAATACTTCAAAACAATTTACATATAAGTATGGACTATACAATTACTTTAACGGAAGCAGAAGACCTAGCACTTCAATACGTCGCTGCTGATCCTCAGGACTGGATTGATAATGCAGCAACCAATCGTGCTCGCATTGCGATTGACGAAATCTGCGACCTTTACGTCAAGCATAAGTTAGATAATAACGAAGCAATCACTGCTACTAACAAACCAGATATGGTTTTGGCAGCTTATGAAGAAGGTTTAGTCAAGACAGCAGCACAAAGAAACGAAGAGGCAGCAGCAGCGTCAGCAGCACTCGCTGGTTGATAATACAAAGGAGTTTATAAATGGCTAGCAGTCTCCGAGTTAATGCTATCGTTCCTGCGAGTGGAACTAACGTCGCTATCGGGACTGCTGGTGGAACTATTACTTATTCTGCGAGTGTCTCTGGGATTTCTACTTTTACAACTTTAAATGCTACAAGTATTGTAGGTGTAACAACTGCTGGTATTACTACTGCTTATATTGGTTCTATTAATGATGGTCCCCTTTCTGGTGCCCGGAATAGAATAATTAACGGAGATATGAGGTTAGATCAGAGAAATAATGGAGCGAGTGTTTCAGTTACTGGTGATGGATTTGGTAATAGACAATTTCCAGTAGATAGATTTAACATTCAAAAAAACTCAACGTGTGTTATTTCTGGTATTCAAACATCTGACGTACCAACTGGTCAAGGTTTTTCAAATGCTTTAAGAGCACAAGTCACCACCGCCGATGCCACTATTGCTGCTGGTGATTACGCTTCTATTAGTCATAGATTTGAGGGATATAACGTTGCCGATTTACACTATGGAACTACCAATGCTAAAACAGCAACTTTATCTTTCTGGGTAAAATCTAGTATATCGGGGACATATTGTGTCGCACTTACAAACTATGCCGACAGTCGTGCTATTCCAATAAATTATTCAATTAACTCTCCCGATACTTGGGAGTATAAAACCATTATTATTAGTGGAGATACTACTGGAACTTGGGAAAAGACCAACTCTGGTGGTATGAATATGTCGTGGACACTAGGTGCTGGTACAGACTATCAGGCAACAAATAATACATGGACAGGAAGTGTAGAATTAGCAACATCATCACAAACTCAGTGGATTTCAACTCTTAATGCTACCTTTTTTATCACAGGAGTTCAATTAGAATCCGGTACAGTTGCGACCCCGTTTGAGAGAAGAAGTTTTGGGCAAGAGTTAGCATTATGTGAAAGATACTATCAAATAAAAGAATATAATGGGGGAACAGTTAATATGTATCCTGGTTCAACTAATGGTTATTTTAGCATACCTCTTTCTCCATTAATGAGAACTGGTCCATCCGTAGTTACTTATGATACAGCATATCAAGCTTCTGGATTTATATATTATAATGGGGGCAGTACTGCTGTAACTTATGGTAATAATCAAGCTCCAACAGTGGGTGCCGTTTCATCTGTAGCTTCTAGAACATCCGGAAACTTTTCTACTGGTGAAGTGTGTGGTCATACTTACGTTCGCATTAGAGCTTCTGCCGAATTATAAGGAGATAAAGTTATGAATTTTAAATTAAATCAAGATAGGTCATCTGCAAATAAAATAGGAACAGACGAATGGCACAATGTCGAGACCTCAACAGAATATCTTCTCTGGTTAGAAGAAGGCAATGAACCTCTTCCACCAGACCCAATTACTGAACCAGAATCTTTAACTCCACAACAGAAGTTAGAGGCAGCAGGACTCTCAATAGAAGAACTCAAAGAACTGTTGGGTCTATAAATATCTAAAAACTCATATAAATGTCTGATATAAGATTCAATCGTTGGTTACATCAATCTGGTACTGGCGGAGTCTATCAAGATTCCACTGGTAGAGTCGGTATCGGAACGTCAGTACCAACGAGTGCTTTGGATGTTCAGTCAGGGACGATTAAGATTGGTAATAATACTTTAAGTTCTTCTGGGGTTTCTACTTTTACATCAGTAACTGCCACTACTGTAACTGCTACAAGCATTACAAATACTGGTGTTACAACCGTTGCTGCCGGTAGCACTTCAGCTCCATCTATAAGTCCAACAGGTGACAGTAATACCGGTATATTCTTTCCTTCTGCTGATACCATAGCGTTTGGTGAAGGTGGTGTAGAAGCAGCTAGGTTTGATAGTAATGGTCGTCTGGGTATAGGAACAATAAGTGCTGTAAAAACACTTGACGTAAGAGGTGAAGCAACTTTTGGTGCTGGAGTAACAGTATCAGATTTAAATTGGGGTAAGGACGCTAATCAATTAGTTTATACTTTTTCAGGAACTGCTTCTGGAACTAATCCTGCTGACGGTTGTTTAGCACTTGTAAATCCAAATGCAAATCCAAGTGCATCAAGAATTGGTTCGATTGTTTTTGGAAATAAAGTATCTGGAACCAATCTAACAGGCAATCCTGGTATTAAGGCAGTTATTGAGTCTTATACAAATACTAATGTTGGAAATGCTGCAGATACTGGTGGATATTTGAGATTTCAAGTCAAACCTGATAATGGTGAATTGGGAGTTCAAATGCAATTGAACTCTAATGGAAATTTATTATTTAACTCTGGATATGGTTCAGTAGCAACGGCTTATGGATGTCGTGTTTGGGTGAACTTTGATGGAACAAGTGGATCTATTCGTGGTAGTGCTAATGTAACCAGTGTAACTAGAAATAGTACTGGAAATTATACAATCAATTTTTCAAGTTCTATGCCAGATTCTAACTATTGTCCAACGGTCTCCATCTCTCAAGGTGGTGGGCAAGGATTAGTTCATCAGGTTGGACAAGGTGGACCAAACCTAAACTCTGGAAATTATTCAGCATTTGGAACTGGTTCACTAAAAATTGTGACTGGTAACCCATCTAGTAGTGTTCCTTTTGATGTTAATAGTTGTAATGTAGCAATTTTCCGTTAATTTATAAATATTCACAAGTCTTAAAATAATTATGGCACAATTAATTCTTATGCATAATGATTTTGGTGGAGTTGCAGTAGGATACCCAACACCAGAAGCACTTGAAAATTATACAATCACTGAAATTGCTCTTAAGGATACTCCAACTGGGCAACCTTTTTGGATTGTAAATGAAGAAGAAGTATCAAATGACTATACATTTTTTAATGCTTGGGAACTTGATGTAGAAGAACTTGGAGAACCGACAGGATACGGTATGGACTATGAAGACTGGGTACTGGAGTACAAGAAATGATCAAGATTAACGTAGATAAAGCAAAAGAAATCCAAAAAGATAAGATGAGAGCGGTGAGAAAACCACTTCTAGAAAAACTGGATGTGGATTTTGTAAGAGCACTTGAATTTGGTACTGATACTGAAGAAATTAAGACTCAAAAACAAGCACTTCGTGATGCAACCAATATTGTTACTGAAGCAGAAATAACTGGAACAACCGTTGATGAGATCACAACAGAACTCAAAGAAGTTTGGAATGAGAGTCTTTTAGGTCCTAAACCTTAATTAAGTTATAACTTATCTTCAACGGCAACAAACCTAGTCTACTTATAAAAACACACTTCGTCAACCGGTTGACAACCTTTTGAATTTCCTTTATAATATTCAAGTCTTCAATATCCTTGTAACTTTGGGAATGAAGACCACTTCTCTGTGGTGGGAGAGGTGAGTTGGTGGTATAATAAGGAGGGTTTTTATACCCTCCTTTTTTCTATTATAAATTAATATAAAAATTATAACAAATTATGAACTTTACTGTATATTCTAAAGAGGATTGCCCATACTGCTATAAAGTCAAACAAGTTCTTGAGTTGACAGGAAGTAACTTTGTAGTATATAATCTCAATGAGCATTTTACCAGAGATGAGTTTTATGCCGAGTTTGGCGAAGGCTCTACTTTCCCACAAGTTATTTGTGATGAACAAAAATTAGGAGGATCAGTTGACACAATCAAATTCCTCAAGGAAAAACAAATCATCAAATCTTGACCTAAATAAAAAGGAAGACCACTTTAATCGTGGTGTTGAACTTATACTTAATGGAGGCAAAAGAAAGCAGACTCAACCGTTTCACATCATCTTTGAGAAGATGGTTTGCTTTCTAAATCGGGAGGTAACCATCTATTTTGAGTTTTCCTTTATATCAAGGAAGAAAAAGTAGTTTCCCGGAGCAAACACATGTTAGCAATCAGTTTAGTATTCGGTTCTTTTCTAACAGTATTGTTTCTGATTGTGGGAGTAATGCTTGGTTGGGTTGCCAGAGAATACATGATGAATCACCAAGAAGGTCCAAAACAAATTGCATACCATCCAGAGTTTTATGATAAGGATGGTGAGTTAATCGATCAAGAAATCGTATCAGTACGATTTGAGCAAGGATACTTTGAAGATGAGTTTGAAGTAGAGGAAGACGAAGAATAGTCAATAAATAACTTTAACATTATTCAACATTTTGTTCATCATATGACTACGACAACTAAAGCAAAAACACCCGTTAAAAAGACCACTTCAAAGGCAACTACTGCTAGAGTTACTGCAACTCCAAGTTTGCCAAACAACCCGTTTGTCTTTGAAGTATTAGATATTGTATCAAGACAAAAAACAAATTCCAAGAAGGTAGAAATTCTTAGAAAGTATGAGCATGTCGCATTGAAATCAATCTTTATTTGGAATTTTGATGAATCAGTAATTTCAATGCTTCCAGAAGGTGCGGTGCCATATTCTGGATACTCAGACCAAACTTCTTACAGCGGGTCTCTTACAACGAAGATTTCTGAAGAAGTTCGTAAGATGCACGAAACTGGATCTTTTTCAATCGGATCGAGTGATAAGCAAGGGCATACCACAATTAGTAGAGAATACAAAAACTTTTATCATTTCATCAAAGGTGGTAATGATTCGTTGAATAATATTCGTCGTGAGACAATGTTTATTAATATCCTTGAAGGTCTTCATCCTCTTGAAGCAGAAATTCTTTGCCTGGTGAAAGATAAAAAGTTGAATACAAAATATAATCTTACAAAAGAAATTGTTGCTGAAGCGTATTCAGACATTCAGTGGGGCGGTAGAAGTTAATCTAAATTTTTGAAGTTATTATCATGGAAAAAAATCTTATAGAAAAACCAAAGATGCCATCAGATAAAGGAGAGGCGCCCAATAAAGATTTAAACCATGCCTGGACTCCCGAAGAAAAGGAATTGTTTAAATCAAAATATGGGTGTGAAGTTATCAAACAAAACTGTACTCTAGAAGAAGCAAAAGACAGTCAAGTTCCAACTGATGCTTACATAGTCACTTATCAAATTGATGGTAAAACTTGTTATGATTTAACACGCTGTGGAAAGAGATCTAATTTGTTTGATATGTATTACGATAATCTCGGTCCAGTAGTTCGTAATATTGACTGGGGTTATGGAAAGATTAATCCAAAACTCTGGGGATATCAGGCACCCGAAAAGAAAAAGCGTAAGTGATTCCCCAGAAGGGGCAAAAAATTCCGGCAAAATTTTCTCACGCGAAGATTTTATAAATTTGTATCGTATGATACAAATCATACTTGATAAATATCCACGAAAGGGAGTATAATACTCTCATCGTTCATCTGGGAAACCAGACGGAAGTAAGCCGACTCGGAACGGATTAAAACCTACTTATAGGTCGTTCATCTATGGAAACACTTCTTTTAACTTGCCTTCAAGCACAGTTAATGGTTGGGAGAATTCATAAAGTTGATATTCCAAAACAAGCAAAAAATGACTTGGTTTGGGAAATCAAACAGATTACTCCAAAAGAGTGCAAAATAGACGCAAAAGCCGACTGAAGGAACGCTCTTTAGCCTCAAAATTAAGGAGAAAACCTAATGTCTAAAGTCGTATATCGTGGTGTTGAATACGATACTCAAAAGCGTATTGAATACCAACAGCAAATGCAACAACAAGCCCAACAATACAACGAAACCTATCGTGGTGTTAAGTTTGTAAAGGAGGGGCACAAGTGAAAAAACTTAACTTCCTTCAAATCATTAAAGAGCAAAAACAAAAAGAAGAGCGCCGTCACCAAGCACAACTAGCACAACTCGTTGGAGCAAAGTGATGTTCGCAGTATTACAAATTGCCGCAGGATCTGCGGTTGTACTTGTTTTATTGTCGCTTTATATTCAATTTTTATTTAAGTAGAAATCGGAGGGGTTGATCTCCTCCTTTTTTTATAGGTATAAACTCGTAGGTATAAATTATTGTTAAGGAATCAACACAAAACACCTAGATAGTAGTAGAATATAGAGGTGAAGCGTATGAACGAAAACCCCTTTGTTATGTTATTCTATGTGCATGGAGGTTATTATGCACAACCTAATCTCTTACAATCAATTAGCTGGATGGAAACAATTTGAGGAGACAGTAGAACGATCTAATGAACAGAACGACTTAGTTAATGATTATTTTAATTGTTTGATTGAGTGTGATGATGAAAAACAAACTTGTAAAAGAATTTGTAGGGAGTTGTTAAGCAAGTCATAATGAAACGGGGGGTTGACTGCCCCTCTTTTTTTATGGTAAAATGCCTGAAGAGAATAGTAACTTATGGATAAAGACAAACTAAAACTTCTTGTTCGTAATTTAGAACTCTTGGTTGATTCTCTGAAAGCAGAAGTTTATTCTGATGTTTCTGCGTATAATAAGTATACAGAACCAGAAGTCAGAAAAAGACCAGTGTTAGATTACGACGAAATTTTTGAGGATTCTGATTTAGATGACCAGTAGAGCACGAGAACTCATTAAACTTTTAGAAAGATTGGTAAAACAAGAAAATCTTTATACTGATGAAAAAATCAGAGAGATGAAAACACAACTGCGAACGCTTAAGGAAGAAATCGCAGAACTTGAATCAAAAACATCAAAAGGATTTGGAAAGAAATGACTGTAAAACTTATCAGCGTGACTCCCGATGCAGAACAAACAATGGCGTTTATTGCGAGAGTTAGTAATCCAGAGAATCAGGATTCTGAAAACTATGCGGGTTTGCTACGTTATTGTATTAAGCACAATCATTGGTCTGTGTTTGAGCAATCTTCTATGAGTCTTGAGATTGAAACTAACCGTGGTATCGCAGCTCAGATACTTCGACACAGGTCCTTTACATTTCAGGAATTTTCACAAAGGTATGCTGACACAAATCTAATCACCGAAAATATTCCTATTCCAGATCTTCGTAAACAAGATACCAAGAATCGTCAAAACTCCACAGATGATCTTGGTGACTATGTAAAACTTAAGTTTCAGGCAGAAATTGCTGAATTGTTTAAGCACTCTAATAACCTCTACAAGCGAATGTTAGAGGCAGGTGTAGCAAAAGAGTGTGCAAGATTTGTATTGCCTTTAGCGACGCCCACACGCATCTATATGACGGGTTCTTGCAGGTCGTGGATACATTACATAACACTTAGATCTGCCAATGGTACTCAAAAAGAGCATATGGATATTGCTCTTGAATGCAAAAAAGTATTTTCTGAGCAATTCCCGACAGTTGCAGAAGCTCTTGAGTGGGTCTAAATATTTTATGTTGAGATTATAACTGATGCCTACATATCGCTTCGAAAATACTGAAACTGGTGAAATCTTTGAGAAATGGATGCTTATGGCAGAAAAGGACCCATATCTCAAAGAAAATCCTCATCTCAAACCACTCATTCCAACACAAATGAATGTTGGTGAGGTGGGAGATTGGAGAAATAAATTAACTCAAAAACATCCTTCGTGGAATGATGTCTTAGGTCGTGCTCAAAAAATGCCCGGTTCAACTGTAAAAAAACTCTAATATGGCAAGAAGAAAAAGAGGAAACAACGATCAACCAATCGGTGTTGGTCTGACCGCAAAACAAATGAAGAGGAGAAAACCTCTAAGTGCAGAATACTTGGTTGATATTGACCCTCTTACAGAAAACCAAAAGCGTTTGTTTGAATCTTATACTGACGGTAAACATCTAGTTGCCTACGGGTGTGCTGGAACGGGTAAGACCTTTATTACTCTTTACAATGCTCTTGCTGACGTTCTAGATGAATCAACTCCTTATGAGAAAATCTATCTTGTTCGTTCATTAGTTGCGACAAGAGAAATTGGTTTCCTTCCTGGTTCTCACGAAGATAAGGCAGATATTTACCAGATTCCTTATAAGAATATGGTGAAGTATATGTTCCAGATGCCTAGTGATTCTGAATTTGAGATGCTCTATGGCAACTTAAAGTCGCAAGAAACAATTAAGTTCTGGTCAACTTCTTTTCTTCGCGGAACGACTCTTGATAATGCAATCATTATTGTGGACGAGTTTCAGAATCTAAACTTCCACGAACTTGATTCCATCATTACTCGTGTTGGTGAGAATACCAAGATTTGTTTCTGTGGTGATGCTTCTCAATCAGACTTACAGAAAACAAATGAGCGTAATGGTATTGTAGATTTTATGTCAGTATTGCGTAAAATGCCATCTTTTGATATAATTGAATTTGGTGTAGACGATATTGTTCGTTCTGGACTTGTCAAAGAATACATTATTGCGAAAATGGATGCTGGTTTTTGATGTTTAATCATATTGATATTGAACTCCCAAAGTTGGAGCGTGAAACGATTGATGGTGTAAGATATTATTCTGTGCCAGATGAGGAAAAACTCCTTAAGTTAGTATCCATTACTTCTATTACGAGTCATTTTAATCGTGAAATCTTTGTCAATTGGCGTAAAAAGGTCGGTGAGGAGGAAGCTGATAAGATTACTAAAGCGGCGACTTCTCGCGGCACGGATATGCATTCTCTTACGGAGCACTACCTTAAGAATCAAGATTTGCCGTCTGTTGCGCCGATTGCGGATTTTCTTTTTAAGATTGCGAAAACGGAGATAAAGCGCATAAATAATATTTACGCCCTTGAAGGGTCCCTATATAGTAAGCAACTGGGTATTGCTGGGACAGTTGATTGTATCGCTGAATATAACGGCGAGTTAGCAATAATTGACTTTAAGACTTCTAAAAAACCAAAACCACGCGAGTGGATTGAACACTATTTTGTTCAATGTATGGCATATGGTTGTATGCTATATGAACTGACTGGTATTTCAGTCAAAAAACTTGTAATCATCATGGCTTGTGAAAATGGAGAATGCGTCGTTTATGAAGAATATGACAAATCAAAATACATCAAACTTCTCACCGAATACATTAGAAAGTTTGTTAGAGATAAACTGGAGATCTATGGAACCAAATAAAGAATTAGAACAAGTCATAGAAAATAAGTTTCTTACTCCTTCAAAGTTTGCTCTAGAAATAGAGAAAATTGTAATTGAAGAAAACTTCAATTATATTGACGCAATTTGTCATTATTGTGAGATCAATAGTCTTGAAGTTGAGTCAGTTACAAAACTTATTTCAAAACCTCTAAAAGAAAAGTTGAAATATGATGCGATAAGTTTAAACTTTATGAAGCGGACCTCGCGTGCAAAACTGCCTCTATGATTGTGACTCCATTTGAAACTTATCAACATTATCTGTCACTTAAAAATCATTTTACAAATCCAAAATACGATTTCTTCAAGTATGGTGCGAAGACCCGTGCCAGTATTGCTTCCTTTAATAAGAGGCGCGATAAATATTGGTTCGAGAAAACAAGTCGCAAATACTCTGACAAAGAAGTCGTAGATTTTTTAGTATCAAATTTTGTAGAGGCAGACAACGCGAGTAATTTATGGATTGGCGAAATTATCAATTCTGGCGAAAGGAAATACGCAGATTGGATGCGGAGACAACAGAGTTTGACTTACTTGTTCAAAGAGCAAAGCAGCGAATTGTTCTTGGAAACAAAATTAGAGGATGCCTTGAACTGTTCCAAAGGTCATCCACCCGTTCTAAAAAGATTCCTGAGCGGGAAGATTTCTATTGAAACTCTAATCATCTATGATAAAATATTCCTGTTCGGGAAAAAGTTTGATAAGAAACTTTCAGATCCGGTATGGGAAACCGTCAGTTTAAAAATGAAAAAATACAATCCATTTCTAAATATTGATGTGTTTCAATTCAAGAAGATTTTACGGGAAATTATCAATGAGTAAATTTTTTGATTCTGATATTATTCAGGAAGAACTGAAAGAAATCAATCAGTTACAAGAGAGTATATATGGAAGCATTTTGACTTTTGGTGTTATGTCCCGTGAAGATAAACTGGAGCATATTGAAAGACTTGAAATGTTACTTGAAAAACAGAGAGTAATGTATACAAGATTGTCTCTTTCGGATGACCCAGAAGCGGTTGTGATGAAAGAGAATCTTCGTAAATCAGTTGCCCTGATGGGTTTCCCACCAGAGACTGATATGGGAGTACTGTTTAGCAGTATGACCAAAACCATCGAATCTCTCAAGCAATTCATTGACGGTTGAGAGCATTTTTGCTATAATATCCAAGTAATCCAATTCATCCCAAGTATCCTAAAAATCCTATGTCATTCGAAAATCTTAAGAAGCAATCCAAACTTGGTTCTCTCACCGAAAAACTGGTGAAAGAAGTAGAAAAAATGAATAACTCCGAAAGTTCTAGTGATGACCGCTTTTGGAAGTTGAGTGTAGATAAGTCAAATAATGGTTATGCCGTAATCCGTTTTCTTCCTGCTCCTAATGGGGAAGATATTCCGTTTGTCAAAGTTTATAGTCACGCATTTCAAGGTCCTGGTGGTTGGTTAATTGATACGTGCCTGACTACCGTGAATCAAAAGTGCCCTGTGTGCGAGCACAACTCTGGACTCTGGAATAATGGCACTGATGCTGGCAAAGAAGTTGCCCGTAAGCAGAAGCGTAAACTGACTTATGTCAGCAATGTTTATGTCGTCAAAGACCCTGCCAATCCTGAAAACGAAGGTAAAGTCTTCCTCTTCAAGTATGGTAAGAAAATCTTTGATAAGATTATGGAAGCAATGCAACCTGAATATGAGGACGAAACTCCGATTAATGCCTTTGACTTCTGGCAAGGTGCAAACTTCAAACTGAAGGCAAAGAGTGTTGCTGGTTATCGTAACTATGATTCCAGTGAGTTTGCTTCGGTTGGAGCTCTTCTGGACGATGATGATGCAATGGAAGCAATCTGGAAGAAGCAGTATTCTCTTACCGAATTTGTTGCTCCTGACCAATTCAAGACTTATGAAGAATTGAAGAAGCGTCTTGATTCAGTGCTTGGTGCAAAGTCTGTGCGTCTCGATGAAGAAGTTGATAACGAGGAAGAGTATTCTCGTGGTTCTGCAAGGGACCTTGATGATGGTCTTCGTAGCGAACTGAATAATCTTCAACCCACTCGTCGTGCTGCTGCTCCAGTGGAAGAAGATGAGGATGATGACGCACTTTCGTACTTCGCAAAACTTGCCGAAGACTGATGTGTATGAGGAGGAGAGAAATCTCCTCCTTTAAAATGGAATTGAAACCTTTGTGTTTTCAGTCTTAATTAATCTATCATTCACATACTGCGATGACCTATCATAGATCATCGCTTTTCTTGTATCATTAATAACTTGTTGGAGGTATCTTGGTTTTAATACGTAGATACCTCTTTTATCATTGTTTTTTCTGACTTCATATTCATAATTACTCACACCCACAATTGGGTCTGATATGCGAATGACATTTTCTCCAAGTGCTGTTGCGTCATTTGTATAAAGATTTCCATCGTAAGTATAATAAACTTTAAAGTCTTCATCAACAACTTGACCAGAAGGTAAAATTAAACGATCTTCTGGGTCTTTGACTTCTTTGGTTTCATAATGATGAATTTCATTTAAGTCACTTCCATAAATTGATTCCGAATAATCATAGACTTGTTTATCGGAAAGTGGCCATTCATCTCTAAGTCTTGTAATTCCTGCAGATACAATCACAACCCAATCATATTGAACGCTTCCATAAAGTTCTTGTGCGACCAACTCTGGTCTGGAACCATCTGGAATTTGATATTTGTCAAAGATAGTGAAGACATTTTGTAAGTCGTCACGAAGTTTAACTCTACGGAATAAATTCTTTACCGTGACATATTGATGAGAAGATTTAGTTCCTGGTAAAAAGGATTGATATTCTAAATTTGGAAGTTCTCTGAAGTATGTCATTAGTATCCAACTCCTGTTTCGTTTCTTTCCGGGTAGTCTTGGGCGTAAATTGGAGTCAACTCTTGGAATGTTAATCCCAAACTCATATGCACTGGAGTTCCGTCAGAATAGGTTGCATATGTATTAGACCCAGTAAAGTTAAGTGCTAAATCAGTAAGGGCGCAAATTTTAAACTTGTTGAGATATGGATGTGGTTTTCCACCACTCATATATTGAACTTTAAAAACGCTTGGAGCAGTTAAGAATAATCCAGCAGCTGCTCCAGTTTGGCTTCCTTTTCTAGCTGCCATTTCTTTTTTAAGGAAAATGACCATATTTCGAATTACTTGTGCTTCTTTATCATCTCTTGGCGCCAAATCGAAGGCAAATTGAAATGGTGCTCGAAGATTTAAACCTCTGAATAACAATTCAATATTTTCATTAAATACTGCTCCTGTTTGTCTTGCTAAAACATCATTAAATAGACCATCTTGCCCTAGCAATTGTTCAACACCTTTTGCAGCAAAAAAACTTTGCAATCCTTTTTGACCTAGTGTTGTTTGTGCAGCTTTGCTGATACCAACAGCAGCTGCTGCTAAACTTGACCCCAAATTACTAAAAAAATCTTTACTTTCTATAGTTTTAGATGCTATTCCCAATCCTAAAGTTGCTCCTGGACCCATTCTACCTTCAGACCAACTCGCAGATTGTGTGTTGGTAGGCATACTTTGTGGAATGGGTAAAATAATAGTCCCTCTTATTTCTTTTGCACCCAAACTATCATATAGTCCATCAGAACTTTTTTGAGCAAAAGAAAAGTTTTGCTGTGTAGGAACATTAAGTCCTGGAGGACGATACTTATAAGCATCAATTTTTACATAGTCAGTATTCTGATCTATGAGACCTAATGGGTATCTGAATACTGTTGGTTTGGACATTTATTTTTTGAACTATTTAGTTAGAATGTTGCTGAAAGGCAATCGCCTTAAGTCATCTATTTCTTCCCTATAGACCTCATAGACAGCACCTGCAACTTCATCCCAAGTGTATTGGCGCACTTCTCCCCAGTGATAATTGATTCCTCTAAATCCCCAATTAAAAACTTCTGTAACTGCGACTAAAGGATTTTGGTCATATCTCACTCCAGAAGTCTTTGCGTTATATACAAAAATATAAAACTTACCTGCCTTCGGTGGTCCTACAGTTTCTGGTAAAATAGTCTTTAATTTATTCATAATATCATTAGCATTTTCTGTCCCAAGCAGATTTTTTACAAGAAGGGTAATACGACTTCTTTTTCTTTGTTGTAAAGTCTTTCTTGGCATTACTTAATTCCCAATTCGTGTTCGGTGATTACCTTAAACTCATACCCACGATCAGCACACCATTCTCTTGCTGCTTCCCACTTTGATTGATTTTTAGCATACTCATAAACCTCTGCAATGTATTGCTTTGTTTGTCTCTTTGGTTTTGGGGGAGGCACTGTTTGTTTTGAGGGTTTAATCTCAATCATATATTTTTTAATACTACCATCAGATTCTTTGACTTTAATAAGGAAGTCTGGAAAGTACCGATGTATCTTTCCGTCGATTGGTGACCGATAAGGAATTGCTTTTTCTTCTGATGACCATTCAATTATTTTTTCATTCGTATCACAATAGACACAAAACTTTCTTTCCCAAAGAGATCGATAAATGATATTTGTAGGATCTCCGTTGTATTTTTCAGGATGCGATGGTTTATATTTTCCCTTATATGACATCTAAATACTTAATAATATAAGACTCGTATAAGGTATTTAGAGTGGCATTTCCTCGCAGAATATCGGATATTAAACCACTGCTAACCAATCTTGCACAAACTTCTCATTATGAAGTGCAATTTGGAATGCTGCCTCCAGAGTTGATGTTTTACCTTTCTAGAAGGGGAATCAATCCCAGATTTATTGCTGAAGGCGCTGGTCTGTTATGCTACTCTGCTGTGCTTCCAACAACATCATTAGGATCTTTTACAGTTGATGGAAATTATATGGGAGTTCAAGAAAAGTTTGCAAGCTCTAGAATCTATTCAGAAATCACTCTAGATTTTTATGTCGATAGTGATTATCAAATGCTTAACTTTTTAGAATGTTGGATGGAATTTATTGCCAGTGGGTCTTTTAATAATCAAGGTCTTATTGGTGAAAACGCACCAATTAGTCAAAATGTCAGTAATTATTTTGTGAGAATGCAATACCCCCAATATTATAAGGCAAATCAAGTTAGAATAGTTAAGTTTGATAGGGATTATCGAAGGGAGATTGTATATAATTTTAGAGGGTTGTTTCCATTAAACATAAGTTCAGTTCCTGTTTCATATACGTCATCAGATACTTTAAAAGTTTCTGCTTCTTTTCAATACGATCGTTATATTGCTGGAGCAACAAATTCCTTTAATCAATTTGTTATCGGAAATAATAATAATCTCAATCCTCTTCAACCGCAGAATATTCCATCGGCTCCACAATCTGCAGAGGATGTTTTCCGAGCATCTCAGGAAACTTATACTTTTGGAGTAAGCAATAGCGAAGCACTTCAGTCAGCATCAGATTCTTTATCTTCAAATCCATTATCTACACAAGCGAACTCAGAAACTCTCTTCTAAATAACTTTACTGACGTTTCTATAGGTTATTATGCCTTTACCAAAAATTTCAACACCGACCTATGAGTTGGAAATTCCTTCTCTAAAGAAAAGTATCAAGTATCGCCCATTTCTTGTGAAGGAAGAAAAGGTTTTAATCATTGCAATGGAAAGTGAAGACCCAAAGCAAATTGCTGAAGCAGTAAAAACAGTAATTGGCAATTGCATTGTTACTCGTGGAATTAAGATTGAGCAACTTGCAACTTTTGATATTGAATATTTGTTCCTCAACATTCGTGGAAAATCTGTTGGTGAAACCGTTGATGTTTTAATTACTTGTCCCGATGATGGAAATACACAAGTTCCTGTAAGTATCAATCTAGATGATATTGAAGTTGAGTTTAGAGAAGACCATTCGAGAGATATCAAACTTGATGATAGTTTAACTTTGAGAATGAGATATCCATCAATGCAAGAATTTGTCAAGAGTAATTTTATTGCTGGATCTGAAATTTCTGTTGATGAAACATTTGATATGATTACCTCTTGTATTGAGCAGATTTATAGTGAAGAAGAGTCTTGGTCATCTTCTGATGTAACAAAAAAAGAACTTAAGGAATTTCTTGAGCAACTAACTTCTCAACAGTTTAAAGACATTGAAAAGTTTTTTGAAACAATGCCTAAACTTTCTCATACTATTAAAGTTACAAATCCAAATACTGAAGTGGAAAGTGAAGTAGTATTGGAGGGTCTAACAAGTTTTTTCGCCTAGGAATGATGCACGAAGACCTTGCATCATACTACAAGACAAACTTTGCCTTGATTCAGCACCATAAATATTCATTAACAGAGTTGGAAAATATGATTCCTTGGGAAAGGGAGGTTTATATTACTCTTCTCCAACAATATATTGAAGAGGAAACCCTGAAGAATCAAGCGAATGGATAGGGCAGAAGCTGGTTTAAGAGCACAAACAGGTGAAAAACCGGGTGGTGGGTATTATACTGGCACAGAAAGAATTACCCTTCAAAAATTTTCTTTAGGTAGAATTACAACCCTCCCAAGAACTGTTTTTGGTGGGCGTGTAGTCTCTGGCGGTGGAGGTAGTGCTGGAGTAGGTGGAGGAGGTGGCGGTGCTGGCGCCACTACTGGCACAGCAATTGTAGTTAGACCTCAAGTTAGTTTAGTTGATAGAGCACAAGACTTAAGCATTCAAACAACTCAACAAACAGTTGGCGGTCTTCAGCAGAGTCTTGATGTGATTCGTGTGCAAGTCACCGACTTAAATCAGGGAGTGCAAAACACTGCCAAATTATTGCAAGCAGAAAGTGCTGTTGAGCAAAATCAACTCAAGCAAGAGCAAGAACAAGAAAGAAGATTAGCAGAGCGTAAAATTCGTCTTGGTAAAGAAAGTGCTCTTGAAAGAGGAATTCAAGCGGCACTTGCAAGACCAATACTCAAACTTCAACAAACCATTACAAGTTTGTTTGACCGTATTATGGGGTCTCTGACAACATTATTCTTTGGATGGCTTACAAATCAAGGTATTGAAACCTTAAAAGCACTGACTGAAGGAAATAGTAAAAAACTTGAAGAAATTAAGAATAATGTTATTAAGAATGTTTTATATGCAATAGGTGCTTTTGCTGCTGTTAAAATAGGATTCGGTCTCTTAATGAGAACGATTACTGGATTAACATTGAGATTGGGGGCACTTGTTGCTAGAATTGCTTTAGCACCTTTTAGATTAGCAGGGTCAGCAATTGGTGGGTTGCTTGGACTTGGTAGAGGGGCAGCAAGAGCAATTACAGGTGCTGGTGGTAGGACTCCCATTACTACAAGTGGTGGAAGAGTTTTGAGTAGAAGCGGACCTTTGGGAAGGTTTTTAGGTGGAATTGGAAATATTGGAAAAGGTGCTCAAGGAGTTTTAAGGGGAGCTGGAAATGTTGCTTCTAAACTTTTTGCTCCTATAGCACTTGGAGTTGGAACTTACAGAATTGCAAAAGGAGATATCACGGGCGGATTGTTGTCCTACGCATCTGCTGTCCCAATTATCGGACTTCCTGCTTTAGGTGTTGACATTGCAAGAGAGTATGGTGCTTTTGAAGGAACATTCTTGGGTAAGAAAAAAGATAATGCGCCAACACCAACACCAACAGCAGCAAAAGTGTCTCCATCACAACCACAAACACCAGCAATGCCGCCAGCATCTGAAATGAAATTCAGTGTGGATACTGCAAATATGTTACAGGCACCAGCACAACCTTTAGCACAAGAAACAGCATCTCCTTACGGAACATTAAATATCGAAGGATTGATTCAAGAAAAACCAGCGGCAAACATGCAGGCACCACCAAAACCAACTACTCCTGTTGGAACATTACCTGAAGCAAAGGCAAATATTATTATGGCAGGTGGTGGTAGAGATAGAACACAAACAATGGTAGCACAACAAGAACCATTGACTGATGTGCCATTCATACCATCTTCCAATACTGATAATTTTTATGTGCTTTATTCACAAATGAATTATAATGTGGTGATGTGATATGGTAGTAGCATCTCCTCTAAATTTAAAAAAAGTTACGACTTCGGCAAGTGATTCTCAAAAGAAAGTCACTGAAGCACGAAGCTCTGTAAAAAATATTGGTCAGGTTATTCTAAAAAGAACTAAAGTTAAAAGAGAATCATTTGCACAGACAAATCTTTTTAGAAAAAGAAGAGAAGAAAATGAAAAAAGAATGATGCTTGAGGATGAACTTGAAGCGCCAAGAGTTGCTATTAGTCTTGGTGGTCCTCAACAACTTACTCAATCAGCAGGCGTGGGGGGGTTTTTTAATCGAATTTTAGGATTTATTGGATACTTATCTGCTGGGTGGTTGATGAATAATCTTCCGACTTGGATTGCAATGGGTAAAGAGTTTGTTGCAAGAATTCAAAAAGCAGGTCAAATTCTTTCAGGATTTTTTAATAACACCATTAGATTGTTTGTTAATGTTGGAAATATTTTAGGAGCACTTGGTCAAAATCTATTGCAGTTTGATTTCTTTGATACTTCAAACCGTGTCAAAACTGCAATGAGTGATTTGAACTTTACGATGGAAAACCTTACAAGTCAAATTGAAGAAGCATTTGGACTATTAACAACTCCACTCACAGAAGGTAAGTATAGTGGAGAAAAGATTCCTGAAGTGGGCACACAGCAAACTAATGAAGGTGCTTATGCAGAACCACCACCTTACAGTGGTGGCACCGTGACTTCAGGGGGTGGGACAAAATATCCCGAATTGGCATCCTTAGTTGTAAAGGGTGAGGGTGGACTTAATTCAGTTAATAGGGGAAATGCTGGTGATACTCCAGGTGGTGCAAAATCTATTTTTGGCAAAAACCTAACTGATATGACAGTTGGTGAAATTATGCAAGCTCAAAAAGAAAATAGAGTTTTTGCAGTTGGTAAATATCAATTTATTCCCGTCACTTTAGCTGGTGCGGTTAGACATACTAAAATTCCATTAAATGCTAAGTTTAATTCTGCAACTCAAAACAGACTGTTTGATTATTTGATTGATGTAAAGAGACCAGAAATTGGTGCATATATTAATGGAAAATCAAATAATAGAAGATTAGCTATTCAACAATTGGCAAGAGAATTTGCTTCAGTTGGTCTAGAATATCCTGAAGCTGGTAGAGTTCGTGGGCAATCTAGATATGCTGGTGTTGGTAGAAATAGAGCTAGTATATCACCTGAAACAGCGGGAGATGCTCTAGATATGCAAAGAAAAGGAGGTCCCGCTCAGACTTCTCAACAATCTACACAGGCAGTTTCATCTAGAGGAATTACCCCAATTATAACAAGTAGGTATGGGGAATTAAGGGGGACACGAACACATGGTGGATCCGATTTAGCAGTTAAACAAGGCACCTCATTAAGGGCTGTTTCTGATGGTGTTATTGTTGATTCTGATTATGAAAACGGATGGGGAAACTTTTTAGTAATGAGAGATAATCTTGGAATTTACCATTTATATGGGCATATGCAATCTGGATATAAACGCAGTGGTCCAGTTAAAAAAGGTGAGGTAATTGGCAAAGTTGGAATGAGTGGAAGAACTAGTGGACCTCATTTGCACTGGGAAACTGGAACTGGATGGAATGGTGGTACTTTAACTGGTAAATTTGACCCACTAAACAAATATAGTAAATTTGCACCATTTAACACAACATCTGAAGTGCAAATGTCTGCACCACCACAGCAAACAAATATGGTGCCATTATCACTGACACCGGAAAGAAAGGGTCAAGACATTATGATTATTGAACCTCAACAACAGCAGAATATCATTACTCCTGCATCTGGTGGTGGAGATATGTCACCGTCTCCAATCAGTGATTTTCAACTGTTAAATAACTTTATCAAGAATAAACTTCTTTTAGATTTAGCATACGTATAATGTCAATTCAAAAGTCCATATATGAAGAGTTAATTTTAGAATCGAGCGACCGTAGTCGAACGATTGACATTTCAACAGGTGCTATTTCGATTGATTATTATGAGGATATTTTCTCTCCAACTATTACTGCAAAAATAAAAGTCATCAACACCGGAAACACAATTGTTGCAGAGAATGGCACCGGAAGGCAGTCAATTTATAATGGTCTTCCTTTAAGAGGTGGTGAAAGAGTTTCGATGAAAATTGCAGGCAACTCTGCAACAAATCCCGGACTAGATTTTACAAAAAGAGTTGCAGATTACTTATATGTTTCAAGTATCACTGATGTAATTTCGGAAACCAATCAAGAAAGTTTTACACTTCACTTGGTTTCTAGAGAAGCAATCACAAATGAAACTGTACGAGTTGGTAAAAAGTTTAAGGTTGATAGTGCAATTAGTGATTCTGTAGAAAATATCTTAACAAATTATCTTAAAACCGAAAAAATAGGTGCAATTGATAAATCCTCAAACAAATATGGATTTATAGGGAATTTGAGGAAACCCTTTACTCTTTTAGTCTGGTTAGCATCAAAGGCAGTTCCTCAATCTTCTGGAAGTGCAACTGCTGGATTTTTATTCTATCAAACACAGGATGGATTTCAATTTAGATCTGTTGATGGATTGATTACACAACCACCCAGAACAGATATAAACGATACCCGTGTTGTTTATACTTATAATCAGGTCAATCAGGCATATGATGAAAATGACGACAAGGTTAATAATGATTTTAGAATTTTAAATTATTACATCGAGAAAAATCAAAATCTAATTGAAAAACTTAAACTTGGCACTTATGCAAGTCATCGAATGTTTTTCAATCCACTAGATTTTTCATTCTCTAAACCAGAAGAAGGAAAGTTTAAACTTGAAGATTATGCTGGAAAGTCAAATAATCTTGGCAGTCAAATTAAACTACCACCACTATCTGATGGTTCTGATTTAACACTGGGAGATGTACCAACTAGAATTATTACTGCAGTTTATGATGTGGGGACATTGAATCCTGCAACTAGTTTGGAAGTTTCTTCAAAAATTAACTCTGACCAAACTTTATATCAATCTCAATCTTTAATGAGATATAATATTCTGTTTACTCAAACTTTGAGTATTATTGTACCATCCAATACAAACTTAAGAGCTGGAGACGTAGTTGAATGTCGTTTTCCAAAGATTACACAATCGGACGCGAAGGAATATGACACTGAAACGAGTGGTCTATATATGATTAAGGAATTGTGTCATCACTTTGATGCGAATCGTTCATATACTTCTATGAAATTAATCAGAGACACTTTTGGAATTAACAAGAAGGCATAATAAATGATAGACGAATCACTTCTTAAAAGTAATTTTATCGGTAGAGACGGTTTTCGATGGTGGATTGGACAGATTCCTCCTATCGAGGATATGAATGGTCAAGTAGATGGTAAGGGATGGGGAAATAGATTTAAAGTAAGAATTATTGGTTATCATCCTTATAGTGAAGCAGAACTTCCTAATGAAGACCTTCCTTGGGCACAATGTTTAATTCCAACTACAGCAGGAAGTGGTGCTGCAAATGTAGCGACTGGTGTGCAACTTCAACCAGGCGATACTGTTCTTGGATTCTTTTTGGATGGCGATAATGCTCAAATTCCTGTAATTCTGGCAACATTTGGCAGAAGTTTTTCTGTTCCCTCAAAAACTTATCAGTCGCCATTTGTTCCTTTTACTGGATATTCTAGTAAAGTTGAAAAGGCAAAAGTTACTCCAATTCAATCAAATGAAGTAAAAGAAAATTCCAATCCATCGCCTGCAAGCGTCACTGAAGAGCAAGCAGCAGAAATAGCACAGAGAGTTGGATATCAAGTATTTTCTGAAAACTTTGCAATTGGAAACCAAATTCCATTAGCAAATACTGTTAAGAATACAAGAGTTGATAAAATCAAATCAATTGTCAAAAATCTTCTTCGTAAATTAAAAAATCTTCAAGGAAACGTAGAAAAAATAGCGCAAACAATTCGTGAAGCAGCAAATAAAATTGTTACTTTATGCAATGATTTGATTGGTGGACTTTTTAATTTTTTAATTTATGGAAATGAAGATTTTCCTGGTCTAATAGGTCTTTTAAAACAAGGATTGGATTTGCTTTACAAACTAGTTTTTTCTCAAGTTCTTGCAGCCACTGGTAATCCAGTTGCAGCACATCTTGCCGGTGTCGCTGCACAAGAAACAATGGTTTTGCCAGTTAAGGCACTTGAAGAAGCATTTGGATGTATTGCTGGTGCTGCAATTGAAAGTATGAAGAGTTTAGTATTCGATATTCTAAACTCCACCGTCAATAATGTAGACCGCTTTGTAAGTTGTGCTGCAGATCAATTTGCTGGCACATTGTTAAATTCAATCATTGGTGTGCTTGAAACTTTATTTGATGGTCCCTTGTCGGCAGTTGAGAAACTTCTTCAATTCTTCTCTAATTTCAATTTGGGAAACATTTTGAGAGAAGCGATTGGGTTGTTGTCTGAATTTGGTGCTGGATTTGCCTGCAATCAAAGTTTAGATAATTACAAAGGACTTGTAAATGAGTGGACGGTTGGTGGAGGACCTTCCGGTTCGGTTTCATCAACTGCATCTTCTCTGGTTAATACTTATGGAAACATTAGAGATATTACAAATATCATTAGTTCTGGTGTAGACATTAATTCCGTAACAGAATGCTTTACAGGTGCTCTACAATTTGCAAGCCCGCCAGTTATCAACATTTTTGGTGGGCGTGGATCTGGAGCATCTGCAATTCCTATCTTTGGAAATCTTGTAACAAATCCGGATGGGAATACAACTGCAAGTATCATTGGAGTTCAATTGACGAATCCTGGATCTGGTTATGCTTATTCGCCATTTGTTGAAATTATTGATGATGCAGATCAAGGATATGGTGCAGTAGCAAGAGCACTTATTAATGATAGTGGTCAAGTTGAATCCATTTATATGGTTTCTGAGGGTGAAAATTATTCTGTTGGTAACCTTGCAGAGTTTTCTGTCTTGCGAGTATTGGTTGAAGATGGTGGAGGTGGATATGAAGATGCAGTTGTCACTGACAATCTTGGAAATGAATACAACTCTCAGATTGTTGATGGTCGTATCTCTCAAGTCATTCCTCTAAATAATATCGTCGATAGTCTACCTAGACTTAACATAGAATCAGATACTGGATTTGGAGCAATTTTACGCCCCGTCATAGGAGCACTCAAAGAGACTGGACCTATTCCTGCTTCTCCGGATGCAGATCCTAATTCTCCCAATTCAGCAAATCTTTTTGCACAAGAGGTGCAAACATCCATAGATTGCCCGATATAAAATGGCAGAAAGAGATAAAAACATTTTTAAAAGACAACTTATTAGTTTTAATCCAAACTTCAGGATTGATACTGCAAACCCTCAGATGGGGTTGAGTGGTACGGATGTGTATAAAATTTATGGTGTCACTGATAGTGGAGATAACCAATCTTCAATTAGTTTAAGTAGTGGTGGGTTATTTTCAATTTACAATGACCAAACCATTCAAATTTCTGGCGGTTCTAAAAATCCTGAAGGAAGAGAAGACGTTGTAATCATTGGTAACAATGGAAATGTTTCCATATCAGCAAACGGAATGGTTCGTTTGTATGCGACCAATATTATGATTGAAGCAGAAGAAGATATTCATTTCAAAGCAGGAAGAAATATCACAATGAAGAGTGGTGCTGGTCGCATCATGATTGATGGTCAACGAGTAGACATAAAAGGAACTAGTGGAAACATTCCTTCTTTACTTGGAATTGATTTTACAAAAAAAGTTTTCTCTGGAAGTTTTGTTGGTATTGACTTTATTGATAATGCGGTAAGTGGAATTGTTGGCAACGTAATTAACACGGTCGTTGATGCAATATCATGAGCAACAGTCAATATTTCGGGCAAGAAACTTTTTTCAATGAAAAAATTAATGCATATGCGGGTATATCAGGAGATCTAACTGGCAATGTAATTGGTAATTTAACTGGCGATATTACCGGCAATGTAATTGGTAATTTAACTGGCGATATTACCGGCGATATACTTGGCAATGTGACTGGAAATATAACTTCAAGTGGTATTTCTACATTTCAAGATATTCGAATTATTGGAAAATATTTTGATGGTAGTAATACTTTTGGATCATCTGGACAAATTTTATCTTCTGATGGAACAAAGACTGCTTGGATTAATGCATCAGCCGCAAACGTTGGATCTGCAACTTCTATTGGAATTAATTTAGATTCAACAAATGCTTCGAGATACTTAACTTTTGTTGATGCTACTTCTGGAAATAATCTTGTTAAAGTTGATGCAGATCTAACTTATAATCCCAGCACAAATGCACTTACCGCAGGTTCTTTTGTTAAATCTGGAGGAACTTCAAGTCAATTTTTAAAAGCAGACGGATCAGTTGATTCTACTACATATTCTACACAAACATTTCCATCAGGAACATTAATGTTGTTTCAACAAACAGCAGCACCGACTGGATGGACAAAACAAACAACACATAATGATAAAACATTGAGAGTGGTGAGTGGTGCTGCTGGTTCTGGTGGAAGTACAGCATTTACTTCAGTGTTCGCATCAAGAACTCCATCAGGGTCTGTGAGTGTTTCTGGTTCTAATAGTGGAGGAAGTATTGCAAACACAACTGTTACTGGTTCTGTTTCTGGATCTAACTCTGGTGGAGGTGTAAGCAATACTACTCTGTCTACTGCGGAGATGCCATCACATAGTCATGGTACTACTACAGGAACTTTTCTTATTGATAATGGAGGTGGTGGAAGTCAAGGATTTGCTGGGGGTGGTACTCAAGTTCTTGTTACTCCATCTACTGCTGCTACTGGCGGAAGTGGCGCTCATGGTCACGGATTTACTAATCCATCCTGGTCTGGTTCCGTTTCAATGAATGCTCACAGTCACACATTTACAAACCCATCATGGAGTGGATCTGCATCATTCTCTGGGGCATCAATGGACTTTGCAGTTCAATATGTAGATTTAATTATTGCTTCTAGAAATTGATACTATATACTTAGTTAATTTAATTACTGAATATTTTGTCATTGTGAATCAATATTACATTAAAAAATTACCTGAAGGAGAATAATGAGACTCACGATTATTCCTGGAGACAAATATATTGCGATTGATAATAATGGACTACTCGATATTCAACAAGATTTAAACTGGATTCCATCAAATGTTCATGCTCTTCAATGGTATGATACTTGGGGTGAAGTAGAGTATAATGATGAAACACCAAATGAAAGAATAGAAAATCTTGGAATTTTTGAACAGGCAGTTGCAGATTTTAATAATGAAAAGAAAATTCTTCAAGATGAACTTGATGCAATTGAAGCAGCAAGAGACTATTGGGAAGAGTTGAGAGTTTTGAGAAATCAAAGATTGTCTGATTGCGATTGGACTCAAATGTCTGATGTTTCATTTACTGAAGAACAAAAAATTTCTTGGAAAAATTACCGTCAATTATTGAGAGATTTACCAGAAAGTATTACGGACCCCAAACAACTTGTTGTAAATCCAACCGACTCAAATTGGCCAATAAAACCTACTTATTGATAATAAAATGAAAATCAAACCAGGCAACTTTTGCCCACTGATTAAAAAAGATTGTATCGGACTTAAGTGTTCTTGGTATACTCAAATGAGAGGGACAAATCCTAACACCGGAGAACCAGTGGATGAGTGGGGTTGTGCTGTTGCTTGGATGCCTTTTATGGCAGTAGAAATCGCACAAAAATCAAATCAAACTGGAGGAGCAGTAGAAAGTTTTAGAAATGAAGTTGTAAGGGCAAACCAACAAAATCAACAACTTTATATTTCAGCCCTTCAACAAGGAGTTGTGCCAGCACAGATAAGACCTATGGATAACCCTATGAATATAATTGAAGGATCGACCGACCAAACCCCTTGACACCCGCCCCCAGCTGCCCTATAATATGGGGGTAATCGACGAAACCACCCCATGAGCACTGCACAAGAAACCGTCCAGGGCATTGTGATTGATGTATGCACCCGCACCTTCCTTCTCCTCAGCGACCAGGGCAGCGAGCGTTTGGTTGAGTGTGATACTGTAGAAGAGTTTATGAATGTGTTGGAAGTTGTCACCGCTCAACTTGACCCTGAGCAGATTGAGTATGCTGATCTTGCCATTTATGGGCAGTGATGCTATAGTATAAATATCGAAAAAACCGAATGGAAGTTTTCACAGTGGCAGAGTTTCAAGAACGTTTTGACGAACTAATTGAAAGAGTGGAAAACGGAGAGAGTTTAGGTATAGTAGACGAGAATGGTAGAGCAGCAGTTATGATACCTGCCGATGATGACCTCATACGAATACACACTGAGTATAATAACGAGGCATCATAAACGCAGAAGCGAGTGAGACTTGGTAGTCAGAGGAGTCTTATAAACTCTTTCCGCCAGATTAGCGGCTTTGACCTGGTTCGAATCCAGGCACTCGTATTGCTATTCTTTATTTGCGAATAGCGAATGCTCGTTTAGCCATCTGGTGAAGGCAGCGTTCTCATAAAGCGCCGTAGGAAGAGTTCGATTCTCTCAACGAGCACTTGACCACTACAACTCTTTGAGTTATAATGGTCTTATTGGCGGTGTAGCCCAATCGGCAGCAGGCAGTTGACTTAAAATCAATACAGTGCGAGTTCGAATCTCGCCACCGCTACTTAAAAGACATAGCAATATAAATAATAATGAGTTTTCCGTTTAAGTTATGTCTAATCGTAAATATACTGATGAGCAATTTATAGAGGCAGTCAAAACTTCCACGAGTATTAGACAAGTTTTATCCAAACTTAATTTAAAACAAGCAGGTGGAAACTATGAAGTTGCTCAAAAAAGAATAAAAACTCTAAATCTTGATGATTCTCATTTTACTGGGCAAGCACACTTAAGAGGAAAAACACACGATTACACTAAAAAACCTATTGAATATTATTTGACTGAAAATTCATATCACCAATCGCATAAATTTAAAAAACGATTAATAGCAGAAGGTCTCAAACAACATAAGTGCGAGTGCTGTGGTATAACGGAGTGGAATGGAAAACCAGCACCTATTGAACTTGACCACATAAACGGCAACCATCACGATAATCGTTTAGAAAACCTTCGCATCCTGTGCCCCAACTGTCACGCTCAAACAGACACCTACAGGGGTAAGAATAAAAAATAAATATAAGATATGGGAATTTTTCCTATGTCTTATCGTATCGACACTGCATACTGCTGGTATAACGATGGCAGTATGATCGTGAAGATGTATTTTATTAATCACATTCCTTTCACGTTTGACGAACTCCCAGACGGACATTTATACGATCAAGATCTTTGTAGAGCAGCAGATAAGAATCGTACATTTGAACCAGAAGACTTATATAGAAGTTCTTTCTATCTTATCGATGAAGAGGTGCATCCTTGCTTCTTTCCAGTTGAGTTAGAAAACCCTGAAGACCTTCCAGACGACCTTGAATTTGAATATGGTGGGGAAGATTTGACTTCATAAATAATAATGCTTTTGTTTGTGGTTATTCAAAAGTAAAGAATGGGAGCAGAAATGCTCCTTTTCTTGTATAAATATTATTACCACAAACAAAAAGCAGATGGAATACTACACTTACGCTTATTTGCGTGAAGACGGCACACCTTATTATATTGGTAAGGGTAAGGCAGGAAGAATTACTAATAATTTACATAGAATTGCTGTTCCTAAAGAAAAAGAAAGAATAATTTATTTAAAGAAAAATCTTACCGATGAAGAAGCAAGAAAGCACGAGATTTATATGATTGCTGTCCTTGGTCGAAAAGATTTGGGAACAGGTATTTTGAGAAATATGACTGACGGTGGAGAAGGATGTGCTGGTCGCCGTTTAAGTGATGAAACTAAAAAGAAGTTAAGTGATAGTCATAAAGGTAAGAAATTTACAGATGAACATAAACGAAAATTAAGTGAGGCAGCAAAGAAAAAAATATTTACGAAAGAACACAGACACAATATGAGTAAAGGACTATCGGGAGAAAATAATCCATCTTTTGGAAAAAAATGGTGGAATAACGGTATAGAAAATAAGTTAAGTAAAGAGCGTCCTGGCGATGATTATATTTTGGGATTTCTACACAAGTATTGGATGAGCAAATATAAATAAAACACAGAAGAATTTAATGGTGTGGAACCTTGGGATTAAATAAATTAGACAACTTTATCAAAAACATTGAAGGGCGTACATTATATGTAAATCCAAATGATTTAGACGCTACAGATTCAATTACAAATACTGGCAACTCTCTTGCTCAGCCATTTAAGACGATTCAAAGAGCGTTATTGGAAGCAGCAAGATTTTCTTTTGTGAATGGAAATGATAATGATTTAGTAGAAAAAACAACAATTTTAGTTTGGCCAGGTGAGCATTTAATTGATAACAGACCAGGTTTTGCAATTTATGATAATAGTGGAACTGCATATGCTGTGCCGCCAACTGGAGGAATTGGATCTCCTGCACAAGCAGTTTTATCCCTAGAATTAGATTCCAACTTCGATTTAACGCAAGAAGATAATATTCTTTACAAATTTAACAGCGTTACTGGCGGTGTTGTAGTTCCTAGAGGAACTTCTATTGTAGGTCTTGACTTAAGAAAAACAAAAGTTAGACCAAAGTATGTTCCAAACCCAACGGATCCTTTGGTTTCTAAATCTGCAATCTTTAGAGTAACAGGAGCTTGTTATTTCTGGCAGTTTTCATTTTTTGACGCAGATGATTCTAGTCTTGTTTATACTCACCCATCTTTCTTTTCAAGTAACTATCAGTCAGCACCAAGATTCTCTCACCATAAACTGACCTGTTTTGAATATGCTGATGGTGTCAATGAGGTTGGCACATATGGTCTAACAGACCTTGATATGTATTATAGTAAGTTATCGAATGCTTTTAATTCATATCGCCCAATTCCAACGACTGCAAAGTTTCCTGCCAGCACTGAAGATTTTGCAAAGAGAAATCCAGAATGGCAAATTGTTGGTGCCTTTGCTTCAGATCCTATTGAAATTGCAACAATTATTTCTGGTAACGGAACGACAGCAAGCACACAAGTTACTGTAACTACAACAGAAGCGCACAATTTAAACATAGGCACTCCAATTAAAATCAGAGGAGTTTCTGCACCAGAATATAACATTGCTTCAACTGTACAAGCAGTCATTAGTGATACACAATTTACGTATCTACTTCAAACATTCCCAATCACATTACCTGCTAGTCCAAGTGCATCGGGTGCTACAGTTACGGTAGAAACTGATACAGTATCTGGTGCTTCGCCATATATCTTTAACTGCTCATTAAGATCAGTTTGGGGTATGAATGGAATGCACGCTGATGGCAGCAAAGCATCAGGATTCCGTTCAATGGTTGTTGCACAGTTTACTGCTGTGTCACTCCAAAAAGATGATAGAGCTTTTGTAAAGTATGATAAGGAAACTAGAACTTATAATGGTGTCATTTATAACACCGTTTATGGTGGAGACTTACCTACTGGCGCTTCTCAAACAGATACAACAAAAGTCTACCACTTAGATCCAAATGCCATCTATCGTCATGGGTGGGAAACGAGTCATATCAAAGTAACAAACGATTCTTTTATTCAAGTTGTTTCTGTTTTTGCAATTGGTTTCAATAAGCATTTTGATTTAGAGTCCGGTGGTGATGCATCGATTACTAACTCTAACTCAAACTTCGGTCAAATTTCATTAAACTCTGATGGATTCAAAGCAGAGGCATTTTCAAAAGATGATAATGCTTTCATCACTTCTATCATTACTCCAAGAGATATTAGTTTAGTAGAAGAAGATATTGAATGGTTGTCAATTGATGTTGGTCTTACAACTTCTGTTGGCGTATCAACTCATCTTTATCTTTATGGATTAAATGCATCAGATAGTATTCCTGTGAGTGTTACTCAAGGATACCGAATTGGTGCAAGAGTTCGTGATAAATTATACCTTGCAATTGGGGCTACAGAATATTCTGCAGACATTTATATGGAGGATGGAATCACAAGTTCCTTCCACGCATATTCAGTAACAAATGTATCTTCTTCAATTCTAACTCTTGGAACTCATGCCATTCAAACGGGTGAAAAGATTATCATCAATAGTGAAACAGGAGATTTGCCAGAAAATGTAACCCCACATATCGATTACTATACAATTCGAGTTAGCTCTACTCAAATTAAACTTGCAACATCATTTACAAATGCTCTGAATAATGAAGCTCTGACTCTTTATGGTGGCACTCAACTGAAGGTTTATAGTAGAGTTTCTGATAAAATTGCAGGTGATATTGGATCGCCAATTCAATATGACTCAAGTGCAGGTAACTGGTTTATTACCGTAAATAGCGGTAACCAAATTTACAATCAAATTAATACGCTTGGTGTTGCTGGATTAAGTGAGACCACCGATCTCACTTATGTGAAGAGAATCATTGATGAAAGAAGTTTGGATGAGAAAGTTTATAAGATAAGAGCAGTTATTCCAAAAGAACTTTCTGGTGCTAAGGATCCAGAAAACGGATTTATTATTCAGGACTCAAGCACAACTGGTGCAAGACCTAATGATTTTACAAGAACTAGTATTGCAAGCACCGATTACAATTACAATAAGAATCAAAGATTCATTACAACTTGCACAGTAAGTTCTGGTACGGTTACAGTCTTATCTGAACTTCCACATGACTTAAATGTTGATGATATTGTCATTGTTAAGAATGTAACCGACAGCAGTAACTTAACTGGCACATATAATCGTGGATACAACGGAAGATTCCGTGTTGCTTCTGTTGTAAATGATATGTCGTTTACATACTCTACCACAGATTTGACTGGAAGAGTTCATACTCCAGGTGCTTCCAGCACAAATAATATTGATTTAAGAGTTACCGATGACCAAATTAGAGATCTTCCTCGTTTCGAAAGAAATGATATTCGACAAAATCTTTATGTCTATCGAAATGAAGTAATTTCTTCTTATGTTGAGGGGCAGCAAGATGGAATCTACCACTTGTATGTTTTAAATGCAAGTAACGGAATTCCTGAAGAGTTTATAAACCTAAAGTATTCGCAAAGTCCTGTGGATCTTTATCCCCAATTGGATAGAGATAATGTCAATTCCAATCCTCCAGCAGCAAAAACATTTGCACTTCGCTCACCAATTGGCGACACAAATACAAGCGACTTAAAGAAGAGTATTACCCGCGAAACGATTGATAAATTCGCAACATCTCTAGGAATTGGTCAATCAATTACTTCGCTTACTTCATCTTCAACAAGTGCTACTCTTACCTTTGGAAGAAATCATGGTCTCGGTGGTATTGCTATTGGTGCGATTACTGCTGGAGCATCATACAATAATGGCACCTATTATGATGTAAAACTCCTAAACACAGACCCAAGTCCCTCTGTTGGAACTTGGAAAGGTGCCACCGCAAAAGTAGTTGTAACTGGTGGTGCTGTTACTTCCGTTGATATTATTTCCGCTGGATCTGGATATACAAACGGAGAAGCACTCTATTTTGACAACACCAGAATTGGTGCTGGTAATGGTAACGCGAGATATACATTATCAACCGCCGGTATTTCTACAAGCATTGGTGATGTAGTTCAGATTACTGGTATTGGCACCACATCTGATTCTTATCATCGTATCAGTGCAGTTAATTCTGCATCTCAAATCTCTATTGCTAAAACTGCTGGAGATCCAACACCAGTTGTTGGTGAGTATGTCTTCATTGTAGGACCATCTGCTAGAATTACATCTACAAGTTATAGTTCAACAACTGGAATTGCAACATTCACGACAGCAACTCCACATGGATTGTTGGCAGGAAACAAGTTTAGAGTCATCGATTCTTCTAATAATAATGCTGGAGACTATCTAGTTAAGGAAAGAGTAGGCGTAACTACATTTACTGCGATTACAAATCAATCATTGAGTGTTGCAAATGGTCATGTATTGAAGCACGGTCTGTCTGCTAATGATGCGATTTCTGATATTAGAGAAGAAAACTTTGGTATTCGTCAAACTTCTTTTTATGGAAATGAAATTGTAAGACTCACTGCAGCAATTACAGATGATTCTGCTGCAACAACTCTTCAAATTTCTTCTATTACTTCGGGTATTGGAACTGGTGCAAGATTCTCAATGGGATCTTACATCCAAATTGATAGTGAAATAATGAGAATTACTTCTTCAAGTAATAATTCTCAATTTACAGTCATTCGTGGTGCTCTTGGAACAAGAAAAGAAACTCACGATGCAGGATCACTAATTCGTAAGATTGACCCAATTCCAGTTGAATTCCGTAGACCATCAATTCTTCGTGCTTCTGGACATACATTTGAATATCTTGGTTACGGTCCCGGAAACTATTCCACTGGTCTTCCTCAAGTTCAAATCAAGTCTCTTACTGAAAGAGAAGATTTCTTAGTTCAATCACAAGAAAGATCTGGGGGCATTGTTGTTTATACTGGTATGAATAACAATGGTGATTTCTTCAGTGGAAACACCAAAACATCTTCAACTTCAGGTGAGGTTACTTCATATGATATTCCAACTCCTACAGTAACTGGACAAGATCCTTCCAAATCCAGTGTTGTTTATGATGAAGTCACTGTTAAAGAAAGACTTCTTGTAGAGGGTGGTGATTCTGGTACGGTTCTTTCTCAATTTGACGGTCCTGTAACATTCAACAAACAAATCAGAGCAAAAGATGCTGTTACATTTAGTGGACAAGTCAGAATTACAAATACAACATCTTCCGATTCTGTTGGAAAAGGTGCTCTGACTGTCAAAGGTGGAGTTGGAATTGGAGAAAATCTTTATGTTGGTGGAAATTCTGTTTTCACTGGTAGCGTAACTTTAAATACATCTCTTGATGTTGATAATTTGAGACTGGACGGAAATGTATTAAGTTCTACAAATACCAACGGCAACATTACACTTACTCCAAATGGGTCAGGAATTGTAATAGTAAGCAGCGATTTGCGCGTCAATGGCAACGATATTCAAGCATCTGATGGTAACACAAACATTACATTAGCATCTAATACACTTACAACATTTGCTGGCGATATTCGTATTAATGGTAATGATATTCAGTCTTCAGCAGGTTCTGTAGCACTTAGTTTGTCAGGTACAGATGTAACAACTGCCAATAATCTCATTGTCACAAATGACCTGAGAATTAATGGTAATGATATTCAATCTTCCACCGGATCTGTTGCACTCAGTCTATCTGGAACAAATGTAACCACTGCCAATGATTTAATTGTTACAAATGACCTGAGAATTAATGGTAATGATATTCAAGCATCTGATGGAAATACTAATATTACATTAACATCTAACACTCTGACTACATTTGCTGGCGATATTCGTATTAATGGTAATGATATTCAGGCATCAAATGGTAATACTAATATTACTCTGACATCAAATACCCTGACCACATTTGCTGGCGATATTAGAGTCAATGGTAATGATATTCAAGCATCTGATGGATCAACCGCTATCAGTCTTTCGGGAGCAAATGTAACAGTTGCTGGAACATTAAACGTTAATGGAAACACAACTCTTGGAGATGCAATCACCGATATTACAACTGTTAATGGTGAATTAAGAGTCACTCAAGATATCACGGCATTCTATACTTCGGACCAAAGGTTAAAAGATAATATCACTCCAATCCCAGATGCTTTGAATAAGGTCATTTCAATCAGTGGTAATACATTTGATTGGAATGAAAAATCAAACAAAGAGGGTAATGATGTTGGTGTTGTTGCACAAGAAATTCTTGAAGTTTTACCGGAGGCAGTAACAACAAGAGAGAATGGATACCTCGCCGTTCGTTATGAAAAACTTGTCCCACTTTTAATTGAAGCAATTAAAGATTTAAAAACTGAAATTGATGAACTAAAACAAACAATCAATAAGTAAAATGCCCACTCCATCATCTGGTGCAATTAGTTTTACCGATATAACAAATGAATTTGGTATTGCCGGTACAAGGTCAATATCAAGATATTATGGTTTAGACGCTGGTATTCCAAACAGCGGTCAGATAAAGTTTTCAGATTTTTATAGTAAAATAATTAATGCTACAAGAACTATAGGTGCGGCTACAGATTACAATGCCTATAATGACCTTTCAAATGCATCTGTTACGGGTGGATATAAATCAATTGCAACGATTATTACCAATAATCTGCCAGTTAAATATTACTTAACTGTAAACGGAACAATAAGTGCATCAAACACTTCAACAACTGCCTTCAATACCGGCAGTTTTCCTGCAGGATCTTCACTCTATCTAACAAATAATAATTACATTGTGGGTGCTGGCGGAAATGGTGGAAATGCAAATGGTGGAGGGGGCAGCAATGGCGGTCCAGCTTTAACTTTAAATCTCACAACTTTCATTACAAATAATGGAACCATCGGTGGCGGCGGAGGTGGCGGCGGCGCAGGAAGCGGTGGTTGCTTTACTCAATGTCGGCAAGTTGGTTGTTGTGAGCAAAGGTGTGATACTGCCTGCGCCGATGGTGGTGGAGGTGGTGGCGGCGCCGGATCTGTTGCCGGATCTGGTGGATCTGGTGCAAATAGTGGTACTGCAGGAAATTTAACTGCCGGCGGTGGCGGCGGCGGCGGTGGATATTCTCAAAATGGGGCTGCAAGCGCCTCAGGATCTGCTGGTGCAAGTGGAGGAAATCTAGGGCAAAATGGTGGAAGTTCTTCTGGTGGCGGAGGGACGGCAGGCAACTATATAGTTAATAGTGGTTTTGCAACTTGGTTGGTAACTGGATCTAGATTAGGAGGTGTTGGGTAATGCAACCAGTAGAATTTAAAAATTTTAGAGATAGTAAAAATAAACTGCTGTTAAGTTATTGGACTATGAATAAAGGTGAAATATTCATCACCTGCGACTTATCAAAAACTAGTCTTGAATTGGGAGAAGATAATCAAATAGAAGATTATGGATGCACTTTTGCAACCGAAGGAAGCTTTACATTTCAAGAAATAGGAACGGATGTAATCGATACTGTTTATGCTGGAGACTCTTTTAATAGAAGACCACAAAAGGCAGTTTTAATAACTGCCTTAGAAGATAATTCAAAATGGTGCTATTCATTACATTTTAATAGTTTGTTTACCACAAATGAATCTGAAGGAGTGGAGTGGGAGTGTCCAAGTTCTGCAAAAACTTTAAATGGTGAGCAAATAAAAATATCAGCAGGAGAAACGATAGAAGTAGTTGATAAAAACAAAGATCTTTATCTTGCAAATCCAATATATAAATCAGAATTAAACACAATCACCTATAAAAGTCCTACTCAAGAAAATTTCACCAACCTTAATTTTGGTAAGTATTTAAGAATTAAAAAAGGTGAAGTTTTTGAAATTCAATCTGTCATTGATACTTATATTCCAAAACTTTATTATATTACTAGCCAACCATAAATAGTTAAAAATCTAAAATGGCAAATTATAAGAAGTCATTTAATTTTAGAAATGGAGTCCAAGTTGACGAAGATAATTTCGTTGTAAATGCGAATGGCTTGGTTGGAATTGGAACAACAATTCCAGAATCTTATCTTTTAAATGTTTATGGTGATACTAGAGTTATTGGACTAGTTACTGCAACGAGTGCAAAAATTGGTGACTTGAATGTTACTGGTGTTAGCACCGTTGGATTTTTAACTGCGTCAAATATAAATGCTTCTGGAGTCGTAACTGCAACAACTTTTTATGGAGATGCTGCGGGACTAACAAACATTTATGCAATTGCTGTTGATGGTTGGTATGTTTCTGCAGGCACTATTTCTACAACATCAAGTGTTGGTGTGGCGACAACCAATCCAACAGGAACTTTACAGGTTGGTGTTGCAGTCACGATCAATAATAATGGAAATGCAACATATACAGGAATCATAACTGCTGCAAGTTTTGCTGGAATTGGGTCAGATATTACTCAGATTAATGCCTCTAACATTTCTTCAGGAACTTTATCCAATCCTAGATTACCCCAAAACATCAATGTTTCTGGAGTTGTAACTGCTGCAAGTTTTGATGGAATTGGGTCAAACATCACTCAAATTAATGCTTCAAATATTTCTTCAGGCACTTTATCCAACCCTAGATTACCTCAAAGCATTAGTGTTTCTGGAATCGTAACAGCGTACAGTTTTGCCGGATTTGGAACAGATATTTCTGGAATCAATGCTTCAAATATTTCTTCGGGCACTTTATCCAATCCTAGATTACCTCAAAGCATCAGCGTTTCTGGGATCGTAACTGCCGCTGGCGGATTTGTTGGGAATGTAACTGGAACTGCAAGCACGGCACAATCACTAACAGGGACCCCAAGTATTACTGTTGGAAATATAACGGCTGCCAATTTAAATGCAAGTGGAATCATAACTGCCACTACTCTTGGTGTATCAGGACTTACAACAACCACAAATCTAGTTGCCCAAACAAGTATTGGAATTGGAACAACTAATCCAATTGGTGATTTGCAAATTAGAAATGCAACTGCTGCATCAATTCTAGTTACAAGTGATACTCAATCCGCACTTATTTCTATTGGAAGAAGCAATTCACTACAAACTTCCAATGGGGTATTAAGATTTGGAAATACTAACGTAAGTCAAGGATATAGCACACAGTCTTCTTTAGATATTATCAATTATGCTCTTGGAAATGTAAATAATTACTTGAATCTAGGTTCTTCTGGTGTCGGAACTGGTGCATTTAATTGGATTTATGGGCAAAATGCTAATACTCCATTAATGACTTTGACTTATGGAGGTTCTCTTGGAATTGGAATTACCATTCCATCTAACACTCTACACGTAGTTGGAACGTCAACAGTAACTGGAAATTCTTTTGTTGGTGGAAATCTTGGAGTTTCCGGAAACTTAACTGTTGGTGGAGTTTTAACAGCAAATAATCTTATTACAACTACACTGTCTCTTACGGGATCTTTAAATAACAACGTAAATGCAACAACAGGCATTTCAACATTTAATCGTATTCAAGTAAATTCTTCAGTAGGATTTACAACGATTACTACTACTGGAAACATTGGCATTCAAACATCTGCATCTTCAACTTATCCTCTTATAGTTAATGCCGGCACTACTGCATTCATAGTCAATTCACTTGGTGGCATTGGAGTTGGAACAAATGTATTCACTTATGCACCAAGTCTTGCATACGATGTAAGTGTTGATGCTGCTCGTGGTGTTGGTTATTTTCAGGGTGTTGGAGTTGGAACAACGACTCCAAGTTCTTTTGCTGATTTTAGTGCTGCTGGGTATAATGTTCCAACTCTTGGAAGTATATTCCAATTTATGATTCCACCTAAAGTCACAACAACGCAGAGAAATTCATTATCAATTGTAGAAGGTGGTTTGATTTATAATACAACTAACAAGAGATTAGAAGTTTATAATGGAATTGGTTGGTGTGGTATCGCTACAATTCCATAAGTCTTGATACTTAAGACACTTGACAAACTGGCACAGGGGGGTCGCAAGACCCCTTTTTTGCTGCTATAATATGTGTATTGAATTGAGAGATGATGTACCAACTTCGCCCTCACCAACAAGTTGCTCTGGATGCTCTGGCACAGCATCTCAAAGGTATCTGTGTGTTTCCTACCGGTGGTGGTAAGACCAACGTGGGCATTTTTGATGCTATTCGTGTGTTTCAGTCTAGCACCCCCAAGACTATTGTAGTGACGGCGCCGCGCATCCTCCTGGCAGAGCAGTTGTCTGCTGAATACCTTGAGTTTATCACTAATGCTTCTGTGATGCACATTCACAGTGGTGAGACTCATCACTTCAGCAGCACTCGTCCCAATGCGATTCGCACTTGGTATGAGCAAACTCAAGGTCACAAACTGATTTTCACCACTTACAATTCTCTGCAGCAACTTGCAAAGGCAGATATTGAGGTGGATACGATTTACTTTGATGAGGCACACAATAGCGTTCAACGTCACTTCTTTCCTGCTGTAGAGCATTTTGCTGCTGAAGCAAAGCGTTGCTACTTCTTTACTGCAACTCCCAAGTATTCTGCCACCGTTGCCAAACCTGGTATGAATGATGTTGCTGTCTACGGTAATATCATCGCCAAAGTTCCTGCTCCTGAATTGGTACAGGGTGGCTATATCATTCCTCCCAAAGTGATTACTGCTCCAATGCGTCTGTCCGTCAAGGGTGAGGATATTGCTCAACGGGACTGTGAGTATCTGATGCAAATCATTCAGGACAATCCTGTCGATAAGATTCTGGTGTGTGCAAAGGCAACTCGCCACATCATTGCTCTGCTGTCTGAATCTGACTTTGCAGACCAGATTGCCGAGCAAGGTTACTCTGTGCTGCACATTACTGCCAAGCACGGTGCATTTATTGATGGGCAGAAGGTCAATCGTGAGGTGTTTTTTGACACTCTGAATGCTTGGGGCAAAGACCCTGACAAAAAGTTTGTGGTCCTGCATCACAGCATTCTGGCAGAAGGCATCAACATTTCTGCTCTGGAAGCGGTCGTGTTCTTGCGCTCTATGGACGTTGTGGGCATCGGTCAGACCGTTGGTCGGACGCTGCGTCTGCACCCCCAAGACGCCGCTGGAATCCGCTCTGGCGCCATTCAGGCAGGCGACCTGTCGTCCTACACTAAATCCTATGGTCTGGTGGTCTGCCCGGTCTTTGACAAGGCATCTACGGGCACTGCGAAGGCAGTCCAGAATGTGGTGGACATCATCTTCAAGCAAGGTGAGGTTGCCGTCAGCATTGTCAGGCGCTGACTTTTCTGCTATACTACCTACACATCAGGAGAAACTCTAATGCGCTGCAAAGTCCAACTCTATGTCGCTGGCAAAGTCTTTGATGAGATTGTCGAGGCACGTGATTATGATGATGCCAGGCGGACTGCTCTAGCACGTAATCCAAGTGCTAAAGTTATTGGTGTGACCGCTGTATTCGGATGAGCGAAAACTTTCAGAAACCTTTTGTAGATCGTCCAGGAATCTTAAATCCAAAACCATCAGATCCACAAGGTTATGTCACTAAAGATGGTATGTGGGCAGCAGTGCCATTTGGTAAAAAGTTTATTATCATTCACAACGGACAGCAGGTTCATCTAGCAAACAATTACAAGTCCGCCAAAACCTACATTCAAAAGTCCGCAAAAGGCGCATCGGTCTCCAGTCTAGATCAATTTCTTGGTTAAATAATAAAACTATGAGACCTAGATGATGTCTTATTATGCTTGGTTTATCGTATTTGCAGTAGCGGCATACTTTATCGCAACAGATGATAGTATCGCTGCTGCCTTTTATTATGTGCTTAAGTTAGCAAAGTCTAACTATGAGAAACAAAAGTGGTGGTTGTTAAACAATCCACGTAATCCTGTGGTAAAATATTTAATGTGGCGTCGTTCTATGAAACTCGCAAAAGAGTTAATGGACGAATATAAAAATAAATAACACTACATCTGGTAATACATATGCTCTCTACGCAGTACAGATTGAGACTGGAAGCAATCTGTGAGAAGATTGTACTTCATAAAGAAGTAAGTTTAGAAGATATGATCTGGGCAGAGAAACTTGCAAAGGCAAATCGCTCTGCTGGAACAATGCTCCGCCAGGCAAGACGTAAAGCGGAAAATCCCAATATGGATGAAATGGATGATTTCCTAAACTCAATGGATATTGGTGGTTTAGGGCACGAAAGATTTGGTAGAAGAGGTTTTGACAACCCAGATGAACTGCATGATTGGTTTAAACGTGATGATGACGAAACCGATTGGCGAACAAGAGATTGACAATATCTGAAAAAACCTTTATAATACCCGCATATACACTCTGATTATGGACTACAAACCCTATAGTATGGAATGGAGTCGGCGGCGGTATCTTGCCGAAGCAATCCAACAATACTTTGATACTGATGCGTCTCTGGATGTTGTCCTGGACGATATTGTGAGTGTGCTTGAGGAGAATGTAGAGCACCACAAGAGTCGTGCCGAACGCTTTCAGGAAGTTCTGGATGGTCTGAAATCTCTTCCTTATTGATATGAAACCTAACTTTCGTAAGGTATTGGAGATGGCACTGGAAGAAGGTGTCCGTTATGGATACAATCGTGCCCATAAACACGTAGAGAACCCACACGAAGATGCTGTGGTTGATTGTGTGGTTGATGGTGCGATGAACTCTCTGTATGAATGGTTTGACTTTGAGGAAAACAATAATGAGCAGTAAAACTTATCTACAATATGTCGCAATCCCTGCACTTGCGTTTTTTGTGTCCGCTATTGTATCATATAATCTGACACCAGAAAAAACACCACACCATACATCTACGGTCTCTGGATCTTCTGGTGACCTTAAATGCACTACATCTTGTGTTATTAAAGAGCAATGAATCTAATTAAATTTAAGCATCGCTATGACTTTGGACACGAAGTTTATGTTCAAGTTGTTAATATTAAACGATGGAGTTTGTTTCAGTTTTCTGTAAGTTGGAATGATTATCCTTCTTCACCTTATCTTCAGATTACAATGGGAAGTAATGGTCTTTTAGGTATTCTCTTCTGGGCATATAAGTTTGGGTTTGATATTGATTTGCTTTCCCGCACTTGGAGATGGGACCATTTAGAGGAAGTGGATGAAAAAGAGACTGATTATCTTGGAATGGATGAGTGTTGATGAAGAAAAAACTGAACTGGTTTGAGTATTACTTCGGACATTGTTTCCAGACTGGTTGGAGAGAGATCTGGAACAACTTTAAGATGTGGAGAGATCTCATCAGTGGAAACTATGCTGATTATGCTCTGCTGAAAAACGACGATCCATATGAAGAATGTTATCAGTGGTTCTGGTGCAGCATTAATATGGATGAAACATATCCCAAAGAGTTTCTAGAATATCTGATGGAGATGTGTGATAGGATTGATCGTGGTGAAGAAAAGGTCTATCCACTTGATGAAGACTTTATGAATAGACTTAAAGACCTTACTGGCGATGAGGACACTTTGGAAACTGGCACAGAGGACGTTGAAGACGCCTCCTGATGCCCTATAATACCATTATACGAAACGCCCCTATGACTCTCAAAGAGAAGAAGGCACTACTCAAACGACTTGAGCAGGCAGGCACCACTTGTATGGATTGTGGTCAAACTTATGGTGTTTATTCAGTCGGTTGTTCATCTGTCTGGAATGGTAAATGTGGTGTCTGTGGTGAAGAAAAACGGGTGACTGAATCCCGTGATTTTGCTTACTTTATTACTGGTATTCGCAAACTGAAACTGGAGATCCAAAATGAGAAGAGTAACCGTAAGACCCAAAAGCAGCAAGGCGAAGAATAGATTAGCAAATATCATGGGAAACAATCCTGTCTGTATTGTAGAGCAGGACACTGGTGGTGAGTTATTCTTGGCATCAGAAAACCGTAAATACTTTTTTTGGGTTAGTACAAGAACTGGAACTAATCGTTTCGGTGACAAATCTGATGCACACTGGGAGGTGCTCTAATGAATTACCTTTGTATTGTTGATGGACTCATAGAGTACGCTAGCACTTCTGAAAGTAGTTTTGCTCACTATCAGTTAGTGTATGCCGAAGAGCACAAAGATGCTGATGTTCAGTATCTGACTCTCACTGATGAAGAGTATGATGAAATGTTCCCTTATGAAGAGGAAGAAGAATGAGATTTCGTAACATAGAGTTTCGTTGGAGTAAAGTCAACAACAAGTATGAACTCGTCAAGTGGTATACTCACGACTCTGGTGATAGTTGCTATGTCGTTGCTTTCTTCAATAAAAGCACAGAAGGCTATGATATGAGAACCATCGGTACTAGGTTCTTTGAGGATAAAGATGCTTGGGTTGTAGGTAAATATGGTTTGGAGTTTCTAAATGCTATCTCTGCTATTCAAAAAGAGGAAGATGAACTGAAATAGGACACTTGAAGAACTGGCACAGGAGCATCCCACAGGTGCTCCTTTTGCCTTATAATGACTTCATAAGAAACAAACCGATGAACTACGAAACTGACATCATCATTCATCAGTATTCTTCTGATGGAGATTTTTATTACAAACTCAAAGTCACAGATGTAATGAATATGGATTACTACTATGAGGGTAGTGCTCTAACTCTTGATAATGTTATGGAATGTATCCAACTTCACCTCAAACAACACCAGAACTGAAATGAAACGCAACAACTTTGATTTTATGGATGCTTGGACTGTTTTGATTGTTGGTACTGTTGTTTTGGTTCTTCTTGCTGCTCCCATCACAGGAGTTATGAAAGTCATTACAACTCAACAAGCACTCAACGAACAGTGTGGGACTAACTACAACTTCTTCCAAGTTGCTACTGCGGGTGATAATCTTTCCCGTCTTTGCCAAATCAAAAATCAAACTGTGACGATTAAATGAGATACTACGAAAGTAGAACCTACGAACACCAGTGCGACTTTGATGCTAAAAACAGAGCAGAAAAAGCATCACAAGATTACTACAAAAAGTGGATAAATCTTCGTAAAGAAGTTCGTAATCTTGTAAGAGAACAAAACCTCACCATTACTCCTGAATTTTCTAAACTGATTGGACTGAAATGACTAACCACATCATTCCCAAAGTCGCATACATTCCTCTGGAATACCATATGTCTGTTGAAGATTTCTTGGAAGTTTGGAAGGATATGGAAATGGAAGATGAACCAACCCAAGAAGATTATGATACTTTTATTCTTGATAGGGGAAAATCGTATTTTTATGATATGAGAGGTGAGATTGAAAACAACATTCGTTTGATAGAGGACAACTGAAATGACTGCCTTCAATTACAAAGGATACGGACGCATCTACACTAATCCAGAAAACATTCAAGATGTAGAACAAATCATTCAAGAACTTGATGAGTTTGAGTGGGGTTATTATCCAGGAGGACTTGTAGCATCTTGGGATATGTATCCATATGTTGAGTATGTTGGTAAGTTTGAACTGAATGAAGACAAGTTCAAACAAATCTGTAAAGAACGAAACATTCCTGTTTTTGTCTTTAATGCTTATGATAATGACTATCCTCGTGGTTATGTTAAAACTTTGAATAGAGAAGAAATTCAACAACTTTCTTATGGAGAACTGAAATGACTGAACGCATTCAAGTCAAAGAAACTCAACAATACTGGGGAGATTTTGACGGAACACTTGAAAGTATTATTGCCGCACTTCAAGCAGAGTTAGATGCTGGTTGGGTGGGACTTGAATATGAATGCGAACCATATGAGGATGGTGCCTATTATCTTTACAAGCATCGTGAAGAAACCGACAAAGAATACAATAAGAGAATGAAACAACTGGAGAAAGAAAAGGCAGAGAAAGAAAAAGCAAAGGAACGAAAACTTCAACAACTGAAGAAAGACCTTGCTTCTTTGAGTGATGCCGACAAAAAACTCTTGGGTATGTAGGACACTTGAAGAACTGGCACAGGGGATGCTCTGGATGCCTCTGGATGCCTTATAATACTCTCATACACACAGACACCTCTTATGACAATTGAAATCACTAATCAAGTTCGTATTCAGGAACACACTGATTTTTGGTACACCGTAGAAGACACTCACCTTGATGTAGGATTTGAAGGTTGTACCATTTCTTATTGGGAACTTCCTTCTGGTGTGAATACAAGTGAAAAACGAGTAAATCATATTTGTATGGAAAAAGAAGAAGCACTCGCAGTAGCAGACGCAATCTACAAACTCTTCAAAAAAGACTGATGAAAATCATCGCACACACACCTCAAGGAACTTTTGAGAGTGTTGATTTTGAGAGTGTTGATAAAGAAGGTGATGAGCAAGATTATCTTGATGCTTGTAATCTTCTATCAAAAATTGGGGATGTGACCTACTTTACCTTTGAAACTGACAAGGGTAGTGTCTATTTTCCAAAACAACTTATTCAACAATCTGTATTTGTGATTGAAAAATGACTGACGAACAAATCCTACAACTTGTAAAAGAACATTTTGAAGAAGATTGGGATGAGAATGATGGTTGGGAGTATTCTGGAAACTTTGATGCCTTTGTGAAGTTTGCCCAAGAAATCTATGATAAGGCTTATGATGATGGTTGCTTCGACAATTATTGAGGACACTTGAAGAACTGGCACAGGGGATGCTCTGGGTGCCTCTGGATGCCCTATAATACTCTTATACACACAGACACCTGAAATGACTAATCTTCTTCAAAACTATACTCTTGAAGATTTCGTCAAATGTCGTAATCAAAAAGAATGGATTTGTGATGAATGTAGAAATTGTGGTGATAGAGATTGTTGCTCTGGAAATCACATAATGTTTAGAGTTCCTAAAACTGATGATTGTCTCTGTTCTATTTGTATGAGTAAATTGAAATGAAACTTTCATATAATCTCAAACAGTTTTGGTTGCGAAGATTGATGTGGAGATGGTGTTTTGATTGGTGGTTTAGAGTAATGTATCCTCACATTTATTATAGTGAATATGGTAAAAGGTATGAGGAATATGTGAGTGATGATGATATGTTGTGGTTTTGGAACTATCTAAACAACTTTGATAATGAGGTATTATGACTTTACTTGAAACACTGAATGAAGTGAGTTGGGATTGGTCTTCAATGGAACAATCTTCCCCACAAACAATTGCTTCTGCTGTTCTTCAATATTTGATTGATGAGCATAGTGAAGTTAGAGGAACTGGACGAGTTGATAAGAAATCTCAAGTAGTATCCGTCAAAACTCTTATGAAACTTATTGAGGAACTGAAATGAAAGTTTATTCACTCTATCACAACGACACTTATGTTGCTTCCTTTCCAAATAAGGAAGATGCTATTTTCTATGGTAAGCAGTTCTATGAGGATGGATGGTCTTGTAATATTGTAGAAGAGTATTTGAGTAAATCTCCACTCACTTATATTCCTCCTTATACTTCTCTCACTCCTCAACAAACCATTCCTTGTAATCCTGGTATTTCTCCTAATATTACAAAGTTGGTTCATACTGCTCAACCTAATGACCCAAAACCTCATTTTGATACTTATGGTGGAGTGAAAGCAGAACCTTATAAAGATGTGAGAGCAAATTGGGAGAAGAAATGACTTACGAAGTTCAAACTTGGGATGACGCAGATAAAACTGTGTATTATGAAACCGTAAAGGATGCGATTGACTATGAGGATGCTCGTGATATAATTGTAGAGAAGTATCCAAATCGTAAAGTAATTGCTGTGATTAGAAAATGAATTTACTTGAAACACTTGAATACTTTCTCACAGAAACCGCAGCAGATATGGATGGTTTGTCTTGGGAAATCCGTGAGGAAACTAACTTTGAAGACAATAACATAGAACATTTGACTGAATGTTATGATTTTCAAAAAGAACTTTATGATAATCTCAAACAACTCAAACTGATGATTGAAGAAAAAGACCCAGTAAAACAAATCCTCAACGACCCTGATGATGAACTGATTGAAAAGTTTGTGGAAAAGAAAAAAGAAGTTAATGATAAACTGATTGAGAATGTGCTAAAATGGTCTGATAAAGTTTTAGATGGTATTGATTTGAATGAAAAACTACCCGATGAAGAAAATGACTGAACCAACAGACACAGAAATCCTTGAATTTCTACTCAATCAATTTCATCCACACAATCTCCAAATGAATGGTGAAAGTGATTGGAAATTTATGAGTAGTGGATTTCCTATGAATAAAGCAAAAGGTAAAAGTGCCCGTGATGCTGTGATTACTGCTATGAGGGCAAAATGACTGAAAAAATAGGATACAAACTCAATCCAAAGAAACTTGTGGGAGCACCTCAAAGTATTCTTCCTTTTATTTGTGGTGCTTTTTATTACACCGAAGAGTTTGAGTATTTTGATGTAATCAAACCTTATCTTGATATTCCTGAACCACGCAAGTCATTAGAAGAAATCCAACAAGAACTTGATGAGAAGATTGAGAAACTGATTGAGAAAACTCATCTTGAATATAGGATAGGGCACAATTGGTTGTATAAGAAAAAAAGGTATGAGGAGTTCTGTAAGAAACAGGATGAGGACTTTGAGTATGCCCGTGAGAATGGATTTTTCCCACTCAAATATACATTAGATTACTCTAAAATTTCTGTTTTTGGTGATGGTAGTAATATTACTTCCAGTTTTGTAATTAAACAAGGAAATAAACACGAAGGTTATTATACGATTGGAAATGGTTATTTGAGGTTCTATATGCCTTATAAACCAAATGCTATTACTCGTTGGTTTATGGATAAATGTCTTTCTATTAGATGGGTGGATGAGAAATGAAATACCCCCAATCAGTAAATAAATCTATCTTCATTAGAGAAGTGTATGAAGACACTTATGAAACCCCATATGACTATATTGTAGATACTATGATTTGGGAAAATCGTGTTGATGAACTTCATACTATTTGGTGTAAAGGTAAAACACCAAAGGTGGATGAGAAATGAGATACTACGAAACCAGAACTTACGAGCACCAAAAGGACTTTGATGAAAAGAACCGAGCACAAAAGTATCTCACAGAATACCGAGATAAGTATCTTCATCTCCGTAAAGAAGTTCGTAATCTTGTAAGAGAACAAAACCTTACTATCACTCCTGATTTTGCTAAACTGATTGGATTGAAATGACTAAACCAACAGATGAAGAACTTGATGGATTTATTGAAGGTTATTTGAGTGATGGTATGGATTGGTGGTATGATGAAGAAATCGTAAGAGGACTTGCTCGTGCTTTACTTGAACATTTTGGTGATAAAGAATGACCCACCCATCTTATCGTTGTCCTAAATGCGGAGATATGATAGGATATATTGGAAGGTTCTTTCAGTTTCTTCGTATTCCATTACATCGGTGTAAGAAATGACTAACAAGAAAGACACTTGGAAGAAATGGAACATCTATACTTCAATTCATCTCTTTGAGTATTGTGTGTATTCTTGGAGTAATCATATGTGGAACCATATTCACGGATTTGAAGATGAAGAAAGAATGAGAGAATTGTTCTGGTATTATTTGAACTACGGACACGCAAACACTTATTATGACTAATCCTCTCCTACAAAAATATGAAGAACTCTACGGAAAGAAAGAAGAACCAAAACCAGATTATTATAAGGGTGAAAAGTCATACGCAGAAGAACTGGAAGAACTTCGGGATACTTCTACTATTCCAATCACAAAACTCACCTGTTATGATAATGAGAGTTTGAATGATGGTTTCTTACAAATTGCAGAAAAGTTAAAAAACAAAGAGGCACAAGTATATTCTATGAATATGAATATAGACCATTCAAGTCGCACAAGAAGAATTACCTTTGAGGTGTGGGACAATTTTTGAACTGGCACAAGGACTCCCCAAAGTCCCTGAAAATGCCTTATAATACTCTCATAAGCAACCAACCGATGAAAGACGAAGAACTTCTAAAACTTGCTTCTCATTTTCTCGCAATTCATCCTATTGATGAAAACAAACCAGAAAACCTTTTGAAGTTTGCCCTTGCAATTCGTAAAGAAACTATTGAGGAAGTTCTTACTTCACTGAAAGATGTTCCTAATCCAGAAGCAAACAAAACAGCAATCAACCGTATTATGAGTATGAATTATGACTAACGAACAAATACTTGAACTTGCTAAAACCTGTGGATTTGATGATTTCACTGGTGAGAAAGAAAACTTCTGGGAGTGTTGGGAAGAACAACTCTTGAAGTTTGCCCTTGCAATTCATGAAGATGGATACAATAAGGGTTATGAACAATGTTCTATTGTGAAAACTTATGACTAACGAACAAAAACTCACACTTCTCCTCAAGGTTCTCAAAGAATACGCAGAGGTAAAACACTGCTATGATGTATATGGAGATGATTATACTCCAAGTGCTGGTAGTTATGATGATGCCTTTGCGGAGGGTATTGATTACGGTGAAATTCACCTTGCCCGCACTCTATTAGAACAAATCGGTGAAACTTTTGAATACCCTTGTATGAAAGAAAATGACTGAACTTGAACTTGGGCAAATGTTATTTGGAAATCCCACAGAGGAATATAGTGTTCCTCGTGAGAAATGGATGGGTGGTCCATTCCAAATCCTGATTGATGCGATCACAGAAAAGACAGGAGAAAAAGATTATGGATACACTCCACATTTCTCCAACGATTTCTTTATCATCCGTCCTTATTATTGGGGTGATGAAGAAGATGAAATGGATAAACCTAACTTTGAAATCCCAAGTGAAAACTTTAGACTTTATTGGTATAAGTATCCATTCAGGTCCTCAACTGCTAATGAAAAACTTACTCCAAAGAGGTGGAATGACCTGATTCAAAAATGTATTAAGAGTTTGGAAGAATGACTAACAAACTAAAATTCACACAAGTATCCAGAGTCATCTGCCCCAAGACTGGTGTTCATCATCTTGATGCGATTGATGAGAATGGAATACACTGGGTTGCTCAACAAGAAATTGGTGTGGAACGGTGGATTACTTATAAGGAAACTTGGAAAAGAGACCCCCAACAACCATTAGACCTATGAAACATCCTGCTAATGAATATCTTGACCCCCAAGAAGATGCTCAACTTTCATTTAACAAGTGGTTTTATGAAGATTTTTATGGACGATTTACATATCGGTATGAATACTTTATGGACGACATAAAAATTGAGGATGAGAACCAAAGGAAACAAATTCTTATCAGTTGGGTGGAAAGTGCATTTTTGTGTGGATACGAATATGCTCTTTATAAGCAACTGGAAAAAGAGGTAGAGAAGGACACTTGAAGAACTGGCACAGGGGCACTTGAAAACGGGTGCCCTTTGTCGTATAATACTTTCATACACACAGACACCTGATGACTGACGAACAAATCCTTAACCTCGCTGAAAAGCATCTTGAAGTATTGGTTGATGATTATGAGGGAATAGAGTATTTTTCTTCAACCAAAAAACAAATGGTTGAGTTTGCCCTAAAAATCCACGAAATGGGTTATAATATGGGAAGAATGGAAGGACTTGAAGTAGGACTGACGAATAATGAAGATTGAAATCACTATTACTTCACATCCCACAAAGGGATGCACTGCTACAATCTGGGATGGTCCAGATGGGGTGGATGAAGACAGTTTCGTTTGTCGCAATCTTGGAGAATGCTTTGAACAGATTGTAATGTGGAGAACACTCAACGCACAAAAGTATGTTGAAGGAACTGAAAATGACTGAATATCAACCAAAACCACAAACACCAGAGCAAGTTGCCGATGGATTGCGTGATGCCTTTAGACAAGCAATCAAAGATGGTGTGATGGATGCTACTCCTTATCTTAAACAAATGACTTACAAATCTGATATTGAAAAGACAGAAGCAGAAATCAAAGTGCTTCAAAAGAAACTGGAACTTCTCAAAGAGATTGAGACACATAAATCTCAACCAAGAATGGAAGCAGAAAAATCTGGTGAAGTTCATATTGTCTCTTATAATAAGAAAACTTATTATCGTATTGAATATACTGATGAGTATGGGTATGTTGTGTGGTGGAGAAGAGAAAAAGAAGAGGATTTCTGGGATAATGCTTCAAGACTTGTGATGGTGACTGATAAAGAAACTGAACGACTTCTTGAAGGACTTTGGTTTAATGATGTGAAGAAGGAAAAGTATGATGATGTGGTTGATGAACACAAATCACCAGTAGAAGAAGCATACAAAGATTGGGGGGGGCAATATCCTGAATTAGAAACTGATTCCGAGTATGATGATATGAGGTGGAAGGGGTTTCAAGCAGGTTTTCAGGCAGCATATGAAGAGAAGGTAAGAGAAGATGATTATTATAAACCAAAACCTACTACTCTTTTTGCTAATCTTGACCCCTATTCTAATGTTGATAGGGAGCATATTTGTAGTATTGTTGCCGAATGGTTGCCGAAAGAACACGATACTAACTCTTATAAATGGAACGAGTGTCTGAAACTTATGCGGGAGAAATTAAGGTAATAAATAAAAATGTCTGTTGAAACCGCAATCTCTACGGACGGATTAGGTGCTTTCGGGCACCTTTTCTATTATAAATACTAATGCGGTTTCAATAAGATTACGATGACTTCACAAAGTCCAAGAATATACTTATACAAAATTACTTTTGAAGAAGTTCCATATTATTATTATGGGGTTCATAAGGAAAAATATTACAACGAAGAATATTGGGGAACTCCTATAACTCATAAATGGTGTTGGAAATTTTATACTCCAAAGAAACAAATACTTGAAGTTTTTGATTATACTGACGAAAGTTGGTTAGAAGCACAAGAAGTTGAAAAAAGAATAATTAGACCTTTTCTTAACGATAATTGGTGTTTGAATGAAAATTGTAATGGTATTTTATCACTAAAAATACTCAAAGCAGCAGGAAAAAAAGCAGCAGAAACTCATAAAAATAATAATACAGGACTTTACAATGTTTCTTTGGAAAAAAGAATTGAAAATGGTAAAAAGGCATATGAACTTGGAGTGGGAGTTCATTCAAGAACAAAAGAAAAAATGAGTGAAGATGGTAGAAAAGGTGCTAAAACACAACAGGAACTTTGTATAGGAATACACGGAAAAACAAAAGAACAAATTCGTGAAGATGGTAGAAAAGGTGGAAATAAAGTAAAAGAACTCGGATTAGGAATACACGGATTTACTAAACAACAGAGAATTGAAAATGCTAGAAATGGTGGAAAAGTTAGTGGAAAAAATGTAGGAAATCAAAAATGGATGTGTATTGAAACTGGATTTATTTCTAATCCAGGAGGACTTACGAGATATCAAAAATCAAAAAATATAGACACTTCTAAAAGAGTAAGAGTATCATAAGGACACTTTGCAAACTGGAACAGGGGCACTTGAAATCTGGTGCCCTTTGTTGTATAATGACTTTATGAAACAAAAATCTTATGACTGATAATCTTCCAGTTCCTGATGATTTGCCTCATTTAAATCTATCTCAAAGTGAATTGGATGAATTGAGAAAATCAAAGAAAGAATTAACGGAATACGGTAAACAGAAGTTGAGAGAACTTATGAACAAGGACTTAATCTTCTATACAAACGGTAAGGAAACATCCCGTATGCCTGCTCCAACTCTTGAAACTCTTACTACTGGAACCAAAGCACCTGAAATTAAACTTGAAATCAAAATGACTGAACCAATTGAAGCAAAAGTATCCGAAGAAGATTACCAGAAAGTTCTAGAACTTATGAACAATCAAGAACCATACCCGGATGAAATGTTTGAGGAGGCAGAGCGTCGTGAATCAGAACGCAAGGCACTTGATGCTCTTGATAAACATCTCTATGAAGAGAACGTCAATACTATGTTGAAACTTGCTGAAATTGAAAAAGAAGAATGGGAACGCAAAGAACGAAGTGATACTGTCCTGCGACGGTATAATGATTACTACAATCTGGAATGTTCTGGACTTCCTCACGGCACACCAATCACTCCAGAGCAACAACAAATGATTACTCTACAATCTATGATTGATGCTATTCGTTGTGAATATCTCAATCGTGAGTATAATGAGATTGCGATTAGTGATATTGAGAACTTGATTGAGGCACTTTATCAACAATCAATTACATTTCTTGAACGAGTGAGGAAGAGTAATGAGTAGATTTACTGAAAACCCAGATGAAATCGTGCTGAAAGATGTGGAGATGTTTCACCTTGAAAGTATGAATGAACGCACTCTATGGGTGGGAGTTTATACCAAAGATGGCAAAATCTACCACTTGAATATTTCTGCTTATGGTGATAAACTATCTTATTGGTGGAGTGATGAAACGCCGTGAGATTTGAAAACCCAACAAAATGGGAACTTTTCCTTGATGGATTTCGTAATGTCCTGTATATTCTTGACTGTTATGATGACGGTGATGAATGGGGTTATGGTGAGTTCTGGGAGAGTTTGAGTATTGGATGGTTTCAGGAATACATCTATCCTTATGATGACCCTTACAATCTAACCATCAGTCCAGAACGCAGGTTGAGATTGGGACAAGAACCAGAAAGGATTATTGTATCCGCAGAAGCATATGATGAACTTGTGCGACGAATCAATGAACCACAAGACCCTGCTGTGGTGGAAAGAATTAAAGAACTGATGAATCGTAAAGCACCTTGGGATGATAATGATGAATAAGTATGCGGTGATCTTATCATCTCTTGTGGATGGTGCAACTGTAAAAATACAGTTTCTTGCAAATAGTGAGATGACTGCTCAGCAACTCACAACTTATTATAAATGTAAAAGTGCCACGATTAGTGATGTGGAGGTATTCCCATTATGACTGAAAAAGACAAGATATTCTATAACGTCTGGTGCTGTGCCTATCGTCGTAGGTATGCTGCGAAACTCAAACAAGATTGGGAACTGTATAACCGTGAACACCAAACTTTGCTGATGTGCCTTAAAATGGCAAAGTGGGTAACATTTGAATCTGAAAAACCTCATTATCTGAAATGACTCAACTTATTGACTCCTCATCACCAGAATACTTTAAACAAACATCTGATAAACCTTATGATCGCCACGATTATAAGTTAGTTTATGAAGATGGTAAAGAGGTCATCTTTGATAACTATGAGGATGTTCAACTCACCTGGTTTCAAAATGGTGGGCACTTTTTGAGTCACGTTGAAGTATTAGACAAAAAGAAAAGTAAGGGGTTCAAGTAATGTTCAAGTTATTATGTGACGACCATCATTATGGATGGGTGGTGAATAGTCATTATGACTGGGTGAATATGCTCACCAAGATGGAGAAGAAAAAACCACAACGATTTGAGGAGTTTGAGTACTCAAAAGCAACGATCTACCACTACCTAGATAAAATACAACAGGAGCAAAATCTTTACGACTAATGAACTTTACCTCTGAACAATATAGATTGATCTACACTGCCGTTCGTCGGTATCAAGAGTGGAGTGTATTTGATCCAAAAACCTACGATGAGTGTGGTGAGGTACTTGACGAACTGTTTGATTCCGTGTATACTCAACGTGTTGAACAACCTACCTGATGGACTACTCCGAAGAATTTCCCTTTGATCAGTTTCCCTGGAAACTTGTGTATAAAGACGGAAATGAAACCCGTAAGTGCTATTTTCAATCTGAAGACCATCGTAAAAAGCATATCGATCGATATAGTTTGAAAAAGAAAGACATCAAATTGAGTTACAAATTTGAAGAATAAAACAAATGGAAAAGAAACTAATTGATGATGCTTTTTATGTTGATGAAAAAAAGTATGGACTCTGGTATTCGACTGACAAAGATGGTAACGGACTTATCACATCTCTCACTGAAGAGCAGTGTATCTCAGCGACCCGTTTTTATCTTAAAGGACGGCAGGAAGGTTTCTCTGAATCCAAAACTTATGAGTCGGAAGTAGGTGGAAAACTCTGATTATCCATATCACGTATTAGATCCTACCACACCTTGGTATGAGTGGTTGTGTTATTGTGAAATCTGCTATCAATTAAATGTCCAGGGGCAACCAAACTGGAATCGTTTTATGCGATATAGAAACTATTTGAAAGAGGTTGGTGTATTATGAGTGATTCATATTGGTTTCATAAGAAGTGGGGACTTAAACCAGAAGTTCCTATGGATGAAGTATATGAAAGACTTGCTGCTCTTGAGGATAAAGTCAGCAAACTAGAGGAAGAAAACGTAGAACTAACAAATGAAATTTATCGTCTTGAGAATTCTCTTGACGCCCGTATAGATATTCTTGCCGAACACTGTAGGATTAATTACGATGTATGATTTAGACTGTTTTGAAAAAGCACTCGCACATTTTGGTACCCGAGTAGATATTATTGTTGCCCTTGAGTTGGGTGATAAGATTGACTCTGAAACTGCTTATAAGATGATTAAGGAAGAACTGAAACAACTTAAAAAAATTCGTAAGAAACATAAGGATACTGACTGCGATGAATGCTGATAGTCTTAAGATAACACAAAATGAAGATGGGTCTTATACAATGGGATGGGACAAGGAAGACCCAAATTGGAAGTGGTTGAATGGGTTGACTTCCAAGGAGATTCAGGTTATTATGGAACAAGCAATCAAAGACTACCTCAATGACCTCTGATTACAAAAAGTATTCGCTTGAAAAACTTCAAGAGTGGGTTCACGATGCGATGAATAGTGATGCTTCACCGCACGAAATCTATTCTGCGATTCGTGAAGCAGTTCGTGAAGAGTATTATTACCATAAAGACTGTATTAGTCGTGCTTCTGGACTTCTGGAACTTCTGAGTGGTCATCGTCCCGTAGAAGATAGTTCAATTCTTCAATGTGATAAAGACGATAAATCTCCAGAGTGTCAAAAATCCTGGAATGATTTCTGGGAAGAGAATTATTACCCAGAAGAATATCAAAAATATACTACAAATAATATCAATCTTCAAAAAGAAGTTGAAGACATTCGTAAAGAGGGTGGATACGATTGGACCCCAGAAGTAAAAAAAGATAAGGTAAAGAAGTGGGTTCTTCCAGTTGAAGAAGTCCGAGATGAAGACACTGATGAAGATATTTACTGCGTAACATTTCCCGATGATCTTCTAGAAGCAGCAAATCTGAAAGAAGGTGATATTGTTGAGTGGGTGAATCAGGGTGATGATTCTTATCTTTTGCAAAAACACACTGAAACGTTTAGATTTAAATGATGTATGGTCTTGAATTTATCGCTCCATTTGTTGCTGGACTTTGTTTTGATAATTTTATGAAAATGCAGGGAGAACTCTGCAACTTTAGAGATTCGCAACCACAAGCAATGAAATACTATCAACCAAGTCCAGAAGATGCCTGCTATCGTGATGGTATCTTCTATCCACGATGTAAAGACCTTGAAAATCCAGAGGTATTACGTTATCATAATTTATTGAAAGGAGAAATTAAGTAATGGCACTATCACAATCAGTAGAAGAATCTTTGAAGGAAGCGGAACAATCTCTGCGTAATGCTCTTTCATATGCTGCGCGTCAAGAACGTCCAATGGTTTGTAGTGTGATTGCAGATCTTATTCATCGTATTGAAACACTTCAAACAACTGATTCTCTTCTTGATAAATTAGAAAACCGTAAACCAGGTGACTCTGGTTTCTTTGGAACTATCTTTGGAAAAGATGACTGAAAAGAAAAACTCTTGGCAAGAATGGTGGGACTCTGATGCCTGTAAGCAACTTCAGAAAGAATCTGAAGAAGCAAAGCAACGAGCAGTAGGAAAGTATTTTATGCTTTCTGAATCAGACAAACTTGATATGGTTCAGGCAATCTGCTACATTATGTGTAAGGCAGAAAGTGAAGGAACGAGCCATCGTGGTCTTCAAGATGCTCTAGGTGTTTATCCTGCTGGTTTCTGGATTGATCACCTGATGGATGTACATAATGCTCTGTGGTCTTATTATCACGATAAGAAGAGGGAGAAGGATTTGCAAGATGATCTTGATGCACTTGACGACTTCATTAAGTAATGTAACCCAATCCCGAAGAAAATATTAAACTTCTAGATAGTAATGTATTGAAATGCTAATATTGGGACACACCGCAAAAAACCTATGACTCTAGCAAAAACTGGACCTGAAATTCTTACAAAAGAAGAATGGAGCGAACTTATAGCACTGAAAGATGCAATTACATATGCTCCGCAGACAGTTTCTGCCGAAAAAATGGAAAAATTCACTGAATTGATGGTTCGTTCTCTTGAAGGTAAAGAGGATAACTCACCAAAATAAAATAAATATGTCATCACGTTACAAAACTATGGATAACATCGATCAACATATTCAAAAGGACGAGGACCTTTTGAGTGACCCAACTATTTCTCCACAATCAAGGAGACATACTGAAGAAGAACTAGAAGCACTTAAAACATATAAAGAACACCATCCTGAAGACTCTCACGATCCTACACCACTGGAACTTTATTGTGATGCCAATCCTGATGCATTAGAGTGTAGAGTGTATGATGACTGAGGACAGTTAGAAAACTGGCACAAGGGGTCTCCTGGTTCGCTGGGAGACCCCTTATAATATGTGGGTAATCGACAGACACCTCAATGGCAACTCGTGGAAGAATCGGAATCGAACTTTCTGATGGAAGCATCTTGAGCAGTTATCATCATTGGGACTCGTATCCCGAATGGTTGGGTCGCATCCTGAAGACGCACTACAATAGCAAAGAACTTGCTGCCGACCTGATTGACGGTGGTGATATGAGCACGTGCTGGGCAGAAGATAAGAAACCCGAGTATTATAGTGCCCGTGGTGAAGATTGCCCCCCTCGCCTTGATGCTAATCTGGGTGAGTTTCTTCAAAACGGTGAAGAGTATGGTTATGTTTATACTCAAGAAGAAGGTTGGTTGTGCTATGACACTTGCGACTGGCATGAAACCTACCTTGAAGGTGTAGAGATTCCTTCTGGTGCTCTTGCTGTGTGAAAATATGAATTTGTATAGATACCTTTGGTATCGTTGAACTGGAAGTTATAAGGATTCTTTAAGACCCGCCCCACCAGGCGGGTTTTATGCTATAATACTGAGGTAGTTGAACGCCAATCCAATGGACCTGTCTGAACTGATTGATGAACTGCGGGAGATCGCTCTGTATGAGTCTGATCCACAAGATTGGATGGGTTATTTGGAGAATGATGACTATTGGGTGCCAGATCCTGAACTGGCATACTGACGCTCTGAGAGGCGCCTAGGTGCCTTATAATAAGCACATACGCAACCAGGCAATGACCACCACCTTCGCTGACTACGCCGCTGCTGCTGAGGCACGGAAAGACATCGCTGCTGCTGTTCTGGGGCACACCTATGCCCTCTGTGAGGCACTGCGTCAGAACTACATTGATTACTCTATTCGGAGTCATCAACTTCGTACATCTGATGTAGAGTATCACGATGCTTGCATTGAGAATCTGAAGCAGGGCACTTGTGACTATGACTTCTACCCTGAGACTGGTCGTAAGTATCACAAAATCATTATGAATGCGAATGGTTCGCGTTCTGTCCACGCTTTTGTGGACAAGAAGACTGGTCAAGTCTACAAGTCTGCATCCTGGAAAGCACCTGCCAAGGGTGTTCGCTACGATCTTCGCATCATTGAGCAGCGTGAATGGTTGCTTCAACATGCTGACTGGGCAGGTTCCTACCTTTACGCCCGCTGATGTTTATCCCAACTCAACAATTCCTTAAAATGACCTACGCTAACGAAATCCGTGAATTGACCATCACCAAGTCTCTGCGACTGCTGCGTGATGGTTTCAAGAGTGAGTTTGCCACATCTGTATTTTCTGATGAGCGGACAATTGAACTCTTTGGACAACTTGCTTCCGAATTTGTTGATGATAACATTCCTGTGGTTGATGAAGACAATCGTATGGATCTTGCGATGATGCTGTTGGAATCCTTGGATGTGATCGCCCGATGACTTGGATACTTTTATGGATTTTACTTTCTGTTCCTGTTGCAGTAATTGTTGGAAAGTTAATTGAAACTCCCGATGACTTCTAAAGAAAAACTGCTTTTTGTTTCATCTTTCGTTTGGTTTTTGCACTGGGGTCAATGTCTTACATCACGTATTCTGGATACGGTTATTCTAAACTCCTCTGTGAGGACGTTACCACTTGGTTTCTGAATAAGTTTCTGCCCCGTCATAAGATTGAGGTGGAGATTCTTCATCGTGGTTTGAAACGTGAGGAAGTTTATGGATACTGTGACTATGTGGGAGAATCCTATCGTCCCCGTGAGTTTCTGATTGAACTTCAGACCCATATGGAGGAGGAGTTGTATATAAAAACTCTTTTACACGAACTGGTCCACCTGCGACAATGGGTAGTCGGTTCGCTGCGGTCCAAGCGTGGAAAAATGTATTATGGTAAAGAACCCGTTGAAAATTACGACTATTGGCATCAACCACACGAAATTGAGGCACGGGAGCAAGAAGAAACCCTATATCTTGAGTACCTATTTGAGAAGAATGGGTGGACTAATTCGCAAGTGGCACAGTTATTCCCCAACCGCCTACTGGTGGCATAATTACTCTTATTACACATCAGATTCATGAAGTATCTTCTTTCTGCCCTTTTGTTTCTTCCCGCACCTGTTTTTGCTCAGCAGGTAAATCAATTTGCAGTTTGCACTCAAAATCAAGAGGTTTATCGCCCTGGTGGATACGATCGCTTTGGCAACTATGTTGCTGGCGGTGTGAGTGTGCAAACTTATAATGTGCCCTGTAACAATGTCAATCAAGGTTGGAGACCTACCAATCAGTATTATGGTGGGGGTGGATATGGCAGAGCAACAAATCCAAATTGCAATCCTACAAGAACTTTGTTAGGAACTGTTTTGGGTGGGGCGATTGGTCGTGCTGCTGCAAGTGCATATCCTGATAATTATGGTTGGGCAACTGCTGCAGGTGCTGCAATCGGAGGTCTTTCTTTTGCCTGTTGATAAGTTGCATTTCATGCTTACATTCTGCTATAATAGTAGTTTCAATCTTAGATGACTATGGAGACAAACCGAGTTTATAATGATAGCTGTGTTGATGGCATGAATGCCATGAATGCAGAATCTGTGGATTTGTGTGTAACCTCTCCTCCATATGATGATTTAAGAACGTATAACGATTCCTCCAAGTGGGATTTTAATGTCTTTAAAGATGTTGCACAAGCACTTGCCAGAGTATTGAAACCTGGTGGGGTTATCATGTGGAATGTTGGGGACGCAACAATTGATGGTGGCGAAACTGGAAGTAGTTTTCGCCAGGCACTTTACTTTATGGATGAGTGCGGATTGCGTCTGCATGATACCATGATTTACGAAAAGACAGGAATTGCTTTTGCTGCTGGTGAAAAGTCGCTGCGCTATTCGCAGGCATTTGAGTATTGTTTTATTCTGAGCAAAGGCAAACCCAAGACGGTGAATATTATCATGGACAAACCAAATGCCTGGGCAGGGCATAAGTCCTGGGGAAATGCACGTGCTCGGAAGAAGGATGGAAGTCTGGAGATTACAGACGAAAAGACAAAAGAAATCAAGGAGTTTGGTGCTCGTACGAATATCTGGAAAATCAAGAATAGTGGTGGATTTGGACAATCCAATAAAAGAGCATATGAGCATCCTGCTACCATGCCAGAGCAACTTGCCTACGATCATATTATCACTTGGACCAATCCTGGTGACCTTGTTTTAGATCCATTTATGGGCAGTGGCACAACGGCAAGAATGGCAATCAAAGCAGACCGTAAGTATATTGGATTTGAGATTGACCAAACCTACTGGGAGTTGTGTCAGGACATTACACCACAAAGCACTGTCTTTGACGCCCTGAACTGACCAATTCAAAAACTGGCACAGGGGGCACTGCGCTGTCTCCTGTATTGCCCTATAATACAAGGGTAGTCAAGGGGAAACACCCGCTTCTGATGAAAAACTACCGCATTCAAGTCACCACTTTTGATGGACTTCGCACCATCTGGTATGAGAAGTCCAAAGCAAAGAAAGCAACCGATATTATCTGTAGGCGTGTGTATGAGCAACTCTGTGGTTTGAATATCAAAGAAATCGACGTTACTCTTTCTGTATGAAACCCATTTACATCAAACAGTTTGCGAATCGTTGGTATCTGGTCTGGACTGATACTGGACGCACCATTGCATCATTTGCATCTGAATTTGAGGCTTACGCAGCACGGCGTTCTATGATAGAATATAACAAAACCGGAGGAAATCAATGAGTTATTATTGGACCACAAAAATGAATGAGGCGACTGCCCGCCGACTGAATAAACTGTCTGATCAAGGTGTGGAAATTGATACTTCCACTCATGCAGGAAGACAAGTGATTGGTTATAATTATTTGGAACTTGCACTTGACGAATCTGAAGAATGAAAAAACTTCTATTGCTGACTGCCCTGCTGTTTGCCTCTCCTGCATTGGCACAGACCGCACCAGCAAAACCTAAAACATATCGCCCCTTTACATATGAAACTCCTTGTGCCTTAGAATCAAGTCTTCAAACCTATCATGATGTGTGTAAAGTAGTAGAAACCCGCGAAACTGGTGGAGCACTTCGCACTCGCAATATCTTTTCTAACAAGTTTGGTCTGACTATCAAATCTTGGTTTGATAAGGAGAAAGGTTTTATGACTTGGGACAGTCATAATAAGTTTGCTTATAAGTGGGAATATAAAGTTGGTGGTATCAATCAGGAGGGTGCCTGGAGTATGGTGATGCCTGGTTTTCTTCTTCAAAATGTTAGTTGGGATTGAATCATGAAAGAAGTTGTTTTGTATCCTAGTTTTGCTTTAATCGCAATGCTTGGATTTATCACTGGTGGTGGTTTTTATTCACAATCATCACACAATGACACACTGAAAATGTGTAATCAAAAACCATTGGAATGTAAGTTCAAATACGACATTCTGATGTACAATGAGACTGGTAGAGTTCCTTACACAACACCTAAACCTGTAGCAAAGGAGACTGAAAAGAAATGACCGAAGCAAATGTTAATCTAAATGTTCATGAAGTTGGTGTAATTCTATCCGCACTTCAGTTATTGAATCTCCGTGATGAGAATCAAATCGCAAGAGAATATGGAAGTGTACCAGCACTGTACAACAAACTTTACACGGTCTTTGAGCAGATGGACAGTTCGCAAACTGGTCTACGCAACGACGTGGTGCCGTCCTTCTGACCTATAATTACAAGGTAATCGAGGGACACTCCATGACCACCTTCCCCACTCTCCAGTCTGCAGACGGCACGATGCTGGTCGGATACTACCCTGTGAAGACCCCCTACGGTGACATCAGCCAAGAATGGTGTCTGCAGGTTCTGTCTTGGAAAGGTGTGGATCAAATCTCCAAGAAGTTTCTGAATCGTGTTGAGAAGACTCTTGCGATTCGTGAGCGTCTGGCACTGGGTTATACCGAAACTGGTGACAACTCCGATCTGCCTCAACTGGGTAATCCTTTCTATGGTGCTTGCTGATGTCTCTTTCAACGACTGAACTGGGTGCAATGTTGAATGTGTTCACGTATTATCAGGATTGGGATGACTTGTCCGAACTGATTGAGTATGATGTTCACAAACTTCGGTCAAAACTAATGTCTGAGATGATGTCTGCTGTTTCTTACGATCTTGAATGCGAATGAATCTTTCACCCAAATATGTTTTTGTTGGTGTTGTGTTTCTGATTGCTTTCTTTGGATACAATGCCTTTCTCATACAACGTGACCAAAAGTTGTATGAGTCCTATTATTGCCAAACGATTGGATGTACCAATGAACGATGAAGATATTCGACAATTTATGTCTGCATTTGAGGACTTTATGAAACACGCTGAGGTTGAAGAGTTTAATCATGAAGCATGGGTTTCTGCCAAACAATACACTGACAACTTCTATGAGCAAAAAGCAGCAGAACTGGAAGTCACCGTAGACTACTACATTTCGGAGTTTGTGTAATGGATGAAAAGACAAAATTGATTCTGGCACAGATGCAGGTTGAGAACATTTACAATCTTCTCAAGGATGGGCAGTATGCTGGATTCTTCTCATCACATTTGTTTCCCATCAGGTTTGAGATTGAGCGACAACTTTGTAACTTGACAGGATACAGCAAATACACTAAAATAGAGGAGTAATTTACACATAACAATGAAATCTCTTTATATTGTCGATTACTGGGTTCCTTTTCCTTCCAGTGAGTATGGCGGTCTGATTAACTTGATTGCCGAATCTGATACGGAAGCATTTGAGATTCTTGCGAATGAAGAATCCTTCGACGATCGCTATACGGATCGAATTATGGAAAGAGTTGTGAATGCTCAAAAATTCATACTTCAAGATGATTATGAATCTGGTATTCTGGAGGCATTTACGACGTGACACAACTTTATCGCATTTTAGAATTGACAACCACCGGATGGGAATTGATTGAAGAGGATGCAAGGCAATTAACAAAGGAGCAGTGTGACCTACTCCTTAACAATTATTTGTCTGCAGGTTATCCCCCCAATCGTCTTCGTGCTGTTTATGACAACGATTGAATTTCCACACCAAGCACCGAAAGGAATGTATTATGAGCAGACAGAGTTTAAACGCAATGTTATTGCTATCTGGATTCATTACGATTGTAGGTTTGATTACAATCTGGGTGATGCCGTTCGTTGTATTTGGGGATTCTATAATACCAAAACCAGAACCTATTACTCCCCCATCAACTCAGGAAAGATCGGGAACGCTGTTAGTATAGAACGAACATCACCTTATTCGGCAATGGTTCCCAAGCAAACTCCATTAGAAGCGGCATATGTATGAACCACAAGTTAATCATTATGTAAAGTGGAAACCTCATATTGAAGGATGGGTCTATTTCAAGGACAATGACTACATTACGATTGAGATAGGGGTCAAACCAAAAAATGAAGAGAACTATGAGGCATGTTCCATTCATCGCAATGATCGTTTGATGGTCCTGTGTTATCATAATCAATGGAAAGAACTGACTTATATCAAATCAAGAGAGTCTATCTATGAAGAAAAGAAAAACACTGTGGAGATACTGGGCAAAAGCGATTGGGGAGAAAGCAAGTAAAAATGACAGAGAATCAGACCACGTTGCTCATATACGGACTGTTATATTCGGTACTTATCTTCTTACTAATCTATTCATTATCGCAGGGGTCATAAGACATTGGAACGACGGACCAACTATTAATTTGTATTATTATGAAGTATCAAGTCATCTACCTGAAACCCAAAAAGAAAGCATTCTCAAAGCAAACCGCAGTTTTCTATACGATTGAAGATGCTACTCATTGGGAGAAGTATGTAAAGACTCAAGGATGCCAAAATACTGAGATTATGCCAGTTTTATAGTGTTTTAACTTAAATTTAATTAAAAAAGGTATTAAAAAATATAAATGTGTTTGTTGTAACATTCTCAATAAGATGAATATTATTGAGAATCAATTGAGTATTATTGTTGAGAATAGAATAAATGTAGAGGATTATAAGTCTTATAAATGCCTCTGAGTCTTGTTTAATGCCTTTGAGTCTTGTTTAATGCCTCCAGGACTTGTGACCTTAGCGAGCGTATCATAAGAAGAGCAGTTTGTCAACCCCCGCCCCCATAAAAATCCCCAGACCCTCACAAGAACTCGACGAGACTTGACATTCTTCTAGAAGCATGATAGAATCTCGTCGAGACATTCTGTTACGAGATCCACATCAGAACTCGTCTAGAACGCTCTAGATTCATATATATTATCGTATGAATCTCGTCGAGATCTGCACACACCTATTGCAATCTCGACGAGCCTTATGCTACAATATACAAGTCACATCACACAATCTCGACGAGCTCATGTACGACGATTACGATTTCGACTATACGTATACGAATGATTATGTAGATCTAGATGAGAACTATACACTAGATCTAGATGATGATTATGCACGAGATTCGCATGATTATCAAGATCTAGCATATCGTCATTATGCATAATAAGCAACACGTTCGTATCATTCTAGATGTAGAGTGTTATGATGATCTAGATCTAGATGTATATGAATGGGCAGAAATATTGCAGCTCGAAGGTGATGAGACTGTGCATTCTACCATCATGCATCTCGATCCATTCAAGTAATGTGGCAGTTTAAAGATTGGACCTATTCTCAATAAGGTCCTCGTTATTGAGAATGAGGACAGTTGAGAATCTGGCACAGTAGGGGTTGATATCTGCCACGTGATGGTTTACATTACCTTCGTTGTCGCAATTAATTCGAATGTGTGGTCCTGTTTTTGAATATTCTCGTGAGGATTTCTTCAATGATGCTTCTCAGGAAGAATGGGATGAATGGGAATCTAAAGCAGCAGAACTTGAGTTGCCTTTAGATTACTATCTCGCGGAGTTTGTATAAGAAACCTTGTGCCAGTTGAGAGAGTGGCACACAGGGGGTTGTGGTGCGCCAGGATCCCTGATACATTACATTCGTCCCTGAGAGACAAACCATGTTTGACGAACTCTGGTCTGAGATTCAAGATGCTCCTGGTGAAATCTTTGACCTTGACATTCCCGAACTTCGTGATGAGAAGTTCGATGTGAATGAGTACCTGAACGCAAACTACGATTACTGATGAACTATCTCACTCCCGACGATCTTAACAATCTGATTCGTTTGGTTGAAGATAACAACCAATACAATGATGATGAGGATAAAGAGTTTTGGAATGACATTCTCATTCGTCTGAATCAAACTTCCCGTCACTGTCTTGATGAGTTCTGAAATGACCCTTACTACCCAACAACTTGACCAACTGATTGAAAACTACGCTGAGCGTATTGTTGATGAGATGGACACCAAATGTTTGATGCAATTTGTGTACGATACGCTTGTTGAGAGTTTGGCAGGTAAATCTGAAGAAGATGTGCTCGGTGAGATTGCCTATGTTTATGATGAGGATGTTGTCGAAGAATTGATTGAGAGTGTGACAGTTCAGTAAGTGGCACAAGGGGGGTTGCAAGTCCCCCCGATCTGGTCCATACTACATTTGTTGAGAGGGAAACCCCCAAATGCGTAAGATTGAATCCCAGATGAATGCTGCCATTCGTGACTCCCGCAATTGGAAGTCTGGCAACACTGAGGTTACCTTTGACGCTGAAACTAACGAGTCGAAAGTGTTTCTTTTCGGCAATCACATTGCTACCATTGGTGACAACTTCGTGCAAATCTTTGACGGTGGATGGCAGTCTGTGACCACCAAATCCCGCCTGAATGCGATTCTTCAAGAGCATGGAATCAAGGGTGAATGTGTGTTTCAAAAGAACTTTAAGTGGTTCGTCCACAAGTTCATCGGGCAGGCAGGAACTTCTCCTGTCTACAATGAATACGATTTCAGCAATGGTTTCATGTTTGCATAAAGAATCGGGGGGCAATATGCTCCCCTTTTTTTATACTCAAGTCGGCTGCTCGTGTGCCAGTTGAGAGAGTGGCACACACCCCCTTGCAATCGGCACCAATCCCTGCAATACTAAAAGCATGAAAAACACCCACCTTGAGCACCCCGAAGATTCTATTCTCACGGGTGACCTTTCTGCCCTGGATTGGTTCGTGAATCCTGGCAACTTGAGCGTCAAGATTGATGGCGCCCCTGCGATTGTCTGGGGTGTGAATCCTGCCAATGGTGAGTTCTTTGTAGGAACCAAAGCAGTCTTTAACAAGAAAAAGATTCGTATTGCTCACAATCATGAAGAAATTGATTCATTCTATCAGGGTGAAGTTGCGCGTATTCTTCACGCTTGCTTTGATTATCTGCCTCGCTTCGATACTATCTACCAAGGTGATTTTATTGGGTTTGGTGGTAGTGATGAGTATACTCCCAACACGATCACTTACAAGTTTCCTGAGGTAGTTTCTCAGCAAATTATCATTGCACCGCACACTTGCTATTATGCTGAGAGCGATCTTCGTGACGCTCAAGCATTCCCCGATCGTAGCATCTGGAATGATACTGAGACGGTGAAGTTCGTGCAACCTCAAGCATACATTCAGCACGGTCAAACGTCCTTCGCTGATGTAGAGGAAGTCTGCAAGTTTGCCCGTCAAATGGCAACTGTTGTGACCTTTGCAACTGATAAAGAAGCGGCAAAGATTAAGCAGCAACTGAATGCTTGCATCCGTGAGAATCGTCCTGTTGTGAATAGTGAATTCGACTGCGATCCTAACCTGCTGGGGTTGTGGGCACTGGTGAAATCTATCAAGGCAGATTGTCTCTATCTGTGCCGCAATGATGGTCCTGCCGCTTACATCGGGCAGGAGAGAATCGACTCCGAAGGTTACGTACTCACCAATGAGTTTGGTATGTTTAAGTTGGTGAATCGTGAGGCATTCTCCTATCATAATTTCAACAGCGGTCGCTTTCAGTGTGCCAGTTGAATAGGTGGCACAACCCCACCAGGGTGCCCGCACCGATACCCTATACTAAGGGCATCGGAGGGGAAACGACCCTCCACAGCATTCCCCCTGATGACTCTGACCGCCACCCTTGAGAAACTCACCGCTTTTGTGGTGACTGAAACCAACCGCTACGTTAGTGAAGAGTTCCGCCTGTATGGTAAGACTCTGCAACAGATTAAAGATAGCGGCATGGAAACTGCAGACTTTACGAAAATCTTTCAATACATTGTAAATGAGGTGATTGAGGAAGGAATCCGTCGCCTTGGGATTGATGGTCGCCGTGAGGAAGTTGCCGGGTATGATTACATCATCGAAGGTCAACCTGTTGAGTTCAAATTGATGGGCGGCGAGTCTAAATCGTCCTTTGCCACTGGTAACAAAACCTCTCACTTTGGTGGCAAAAAGACTAACCTTGTGTGGTCGATTAAGTACACCTTCAGTGATAATCAAATCGACAACTTTGGTATGGTTTTGATTGATACCAATCTCACCAAATCTAACGTTTGGAAGTCTTCCTCTGGTCGCAAAGATTCCTTCTCTCAGTTGCAACTTTCTATCGGTGAAGATAACTGCATTCTGTCGCAAATGGGCATTGTGAAACCTGCTCAAAAGTGGTTGCAGTTCCTGCCCCTGCCCACTGCCGTCCTGCTGGGGTGACAATTCACCAGGTGGCACACCCTGCCCCCTGAGACCCCACCCGACCCCTTACACTTAACAAGTCAACCGCAAACGACCCATGCGCTACAACCCCGCCACCGACCGCGCCCTCTATACCATCGATGAGATTGCTGCCCAGTGCCGCGCTGCCATCCTGAAGGCAGAGCGCCAGCACGTTGAGCAGGTCGCTGACCGTATCTATGATGAGGTGCTGAGCTTTGCCCGTTGGGAGAACGACGTTTTGGTTGCCGCCTGACCTGCTACAATACTCTCACCCATCCGAGTCACGATGTCCCGCCAGCAACGCCACACTCACAGTCTCCGTTGCAACAGTCACCAGATCCGCGCGGTGCTCATGCATGGACCCCGCTACTCCCCGGTAGAATATGTGCCACTCGTGAAGGTGACCCACGGCAACGCTGACCCTGACCGCTGACCCTGTAGAATTCTCTCACAACCGCAACCGACCCATGAGAATCGAAGTCCGTTACCAGACCCCCTACAACCACACCGAGTGGCGCTCGCAGTGGTTCCCCACCCTGCAGGAGGCAGAGCGTATGGTAGACTTCTACCGGTCCTGTGGGTCGCCTGCTCACGTTGCCCCCAGCAGTCTGGCGCAGTTCGCCCGCTGACCTGCTACAATACTCTCACCCCACACCCCCCGACATCATGACCGCTGACCTTGCCATCTCCCTGCTCCGCCGTGGCGCCAACGGCACCCAGATCCTGGAGATTCTGGAGACCCTGACCGCTGAGGTCGAACAGGAGAACATCGCTGACTTTCTTGCCCATGCTGCCACGCTGCAGGAAATCCAGTTTTGAAATCGCACACCCCCTGCCTGCTGTCGCGGGTGGGGGGTTTACACTAAGGCATACCAAAGCAACCGACAGACGACCGATGCGTTTCCCCCTTGCCATGTGCTCTGACCTGGAGACCCGCCAAATCAAATGGATCTCCCGCGCTGACCAGTTGAAGAACGGTTCCCGCCCTTCCCCCTACATTCACTGGGGAGTGCCCGCTGCCACCATCGCTGCCCAGTATGCTGAGGCACACCGTAACGACGTTCGTCAGGCGCAGTGGGGGTGACCCCGATCTGCTACAATACTCTCAACCGCAACCAACCCCCATGCTTCGCCCCAACGCCCGCCAGACCAAAGGACAAATCGCCAAAGGTGATGGCGCACTGAAAGGCACGTGCCCCGTGAATGGCAGTGCTGGTTCGGGTCGTGCCTTCACCATTACCCCCGTCGTTGGGTTGGGGCGTCAATGGGTCGGTGATAAGGACGCCAACGCCCGCCGCTTTGCAGAGCAGGCACGTGCTGACCGTATCGCTGCTGCCCGTGACCGCCTGCTGAATCGGGTGGGTCATTCGCCGCTCGCTGCCCGCTTCTGAGTCATTCGTGCGTCGGCAGTCATTCGTGCGTGTTTGGCAGGGGTCCGGGATTTATGCCCGCCCCGTCGGGCGGCGTGTTATAATATTATAAAGGTTAAACCCCCGTATATAAAATCGATGGGTCCCTGTAACCTACAAAGTGTTACGGAAGCAAGCTAATTATTACATTGAAGATTAAAAATTTTTTTGCCATATATAAAAACGAAAAAGGTTGTTTGTTTTACACATATGAAAAAAAATTCCGGGGAAATTTTTGAGACCATAGAGGTTGATCCAGTTAGCGGTGATTATTACATCAAAATTCCAGGTGAGATTATGAATGAACTTTCTTGGTATGAAGATACTGAGATTTCTTTTACTTTAGATGGTAATGATATTATTCTATCTGAAAGAAAGGAAGATTGACATTGAATACATAATGTTGTATGATACTGAAGTAACTACTTTCTATTATGGCTAAAGGATTTACGGTAAAAGCAAAATCGCCCGTCACTCAAACAGCAACAGAAGAATGGGATTATAATCTTGCAAGAGAAATGGTAAGAGGAAAATCTGTTGTTTTCTGTCTCCCAGGGCGGGGAGTTTCATATACATATCTTAAAAACTTTGTACAACTCTGTTTTGATTTGGTGCAGAGCGGGGCAAGCATTCAAATCTCACAAGACTACTCTTCAATGGTCAACTTTGCCCGTTGCAAGTGTTTAGGTGCAAACGTATTACGTGGACCAGATCAGGTGCCATGGGATGGTAAACTGAATTATGATTGGCAGTTGTGGATTGATTCTGACATTGTATTCAACACTGAAAAATTCTGGCAACTGGTGCTAATGGACAAAGATATTGCTTCTGGTTGGTATGCAACAGAAGATGGTCACACAACTTCGGTTGCTCATTGGATGGAAGAAGATGACTTTAGAAACAATGGTGGTGTGATGAATCATGAAACCGTTGAGAGCATCTCAAAGCGTCGTAAACCATTCACTGTGGATTATGCAGGTTTTGGTTGGTTGCTGATTAAGCACGGTGTCTTTGAGCACTCTGAAATGAAGTATCCTTGGTTCGCACCAAAGATGCAGGTTTTCGAATCAGGAGAAGTGCAGGATATGTGCGGTGAGGACGTATCTTTCTGTCTGGATGCAAAGGAGGCAGGATTTGAAATCTGGTGCGATCCACGCATTCGTGTTGGGCATGAAAAAACAAGAATCATCTGAGAAAATGGCAGAGGAAACGTATAACATCATCTGCAAGGGAAGAAAGATTTATTCCTCACTCACTGAAGAAGAATATTTCAATGTAATGGAGGATCTGTCGATTGAATATTATCAGACAGGTTCTCCACGCCCTGAAGATATTGAAACAGAAATTATTGGAGAATTAGATTAATGGCAATTAAAAAATCACTCAGCGGCAATAAAATCATCGAGTCTCATCCAAAGAATACTCGGCAAGGATGTGGGTCTAATACCAAGTATGCAGCGTCTTCTCGTAACAAAGCTCGTAAAAAATACAGAGGGCAAGGGAAAGGATAATCAACCAAGATGTATCATTTAGATGGAAATGATGAATGGAATCATATACATCCTGAAGATCTTTGGGTATACAATAAATTATTTTTAAGTCGGATGTTGGGGTATACATGTGGTCCTGTTGGGACTACAGTTTTCAAACCCGACTTTTATATTGTTCGACCTTCTTTTAATTTACTTGGAATGGGGCGTTTTGCTCGTAAAGAATGGATTGAAAAACACACCGATAATATTCATCCTGCAGAATTTTGGTGTGAAATTTTTGAAGGCGAGCACATTAGTGTTGATTTTTATCATAAAAAAGCAGAATTAGTCGTAATTGGAACTCGGGATGATCATGAACCTCTTTATAAGTGGAAAAAGTGGCAAAAAATAGATAAAGATATTTCTTTTCCGGATATTTTAAACAATTTAGTAGGCAATTACGAATGGATTAATTGTGAATTTATCGGGGAAAATCTAATAGAAGTTCATTTTCGTAGAAATCCTGATTTTCGTTATGGAAATTCTGTTGCGATTCCCGTTTGGGATGATAAAAAAATCAAAAATATGAAATTCATTGAAGACAATGACTATCATCGTAAAGGTTTTTATATAAAATAAATAAATTTTTACCGCAAAATGAATTGAAACAGTTTTCGATGGGCAGACACCTACTTTTAGAGGTGTATGATGTAAAATTTGATATCATTAATGATGTAACTTCTCTCCAAGAAGCAATGGTGAAAGGTATAAAACGTGCCAATATGACGATTTTAAATATTTTTTCACATTGTTTCATTCCACAGGGATGCACAGTGGTCATTGCCCTTGCGGAAAGTCATGTTTCCTGCCATACTTGGCCAGAGGAAGGTTGTATTGCGGTAGATGTTTATACTTGTGGGGAAGGAAATCCTAAATTAATCGCTCTAGAAATGTTAAAATACCTCAATTCTGACAATTATTCTCTACGTGAAGTCGATCGTTAAATAGAAATAAGGAGATAGCAACCTCCTTTATAAAAGTTCTGTTTTATTTTTAAAACAGGAGCTAAAATGTCAAATTTACCAGTCGATCGTGATTCAAATTATATGAGAGAAATGTGGGGCACTACCCGCCTGATTACAGATTATGATACCGTATCACCAAAAAGAGTCATTCAAGAGGTTATGCACGATTTGGCACCCAAGCATGACTTAAAAAAACAACAAGAATTGCATGAAAAAATTCGCAATGATGAAGATTATGATGATTGGGAATATGGCACTGAACCTGGATATGGTTCTTCCTGGAAATAAACATAAATAATCCAAGAAATTTCATATCCAATGGCAGTCACACGAATATCTAGATCATTTAAGGATATTAGTCTGTCTTTTGATCCACATCCAGTGACAAAAGACCTGCCAATTTTGAAAAATCAAAATGCGATTACTCGCTCTATTCGCAACCTTGTAGAAACAATTCCAAACGAAAGATTTTTTAATCCAAATTTGGGATCTGATGTTCGTTCTAGCTTGTTTGATTTTGTTGATTTTGCAACAGCATCTGTAATTAGAGAGCAAATTATCAATACAATTTCCAATTATGAGCCTAGAGTTGATAATGTGGATATTGAAGTCAATCCAAGTCCAGATACAAATGAATTTGAAGTGACTGTAATTTTTGATATTATTGGGCAAGAAGTACCAACACAACAGTTTTCATTCATATTAGAGGCAACAAGATAAAATGCCTTTTACTCAATTTACAAATCTAGATTTCGATCAGATAAAAACTTCAATCAAAGATTATCTCCGTGCTAACTCTACATTTACGGACTTTGATTTTGAAGGATCTAATTTTTCTGTTTTAATTGATACGTTAGCGTATAATACCTACATTACGGCATTTAACTCTAACATGATTGTCAACGAATCCTTTTTGGATTCTGCAACTGTAAGAGAAAATGTCGTTTCTTTGTCTAGGAATATTGGATACGTTCCTTATTCAAGAAATGCTGCTAGTGCAACGGTTTCATTCAGTATAACCGTAGATCCAGATCAAATATTGCAAGACGGCACTCCCGTTTATACTCCGTCAGTCACACTACAAGCGGGTCTTGTATGCACAGGTCTTGTGAGAGGATCTTCATATGTATTTTCAATTCCAGAAAGTATTACAGTTCCTGTTGTAAATGGTGTTGCTTCATTTAATAATATTATAATTCGAGAAGGAACATTCTTAACAAAGAAATTTACTGTAAATGCATCATTAGACCAAAAATTTATATTAGATAATTCTTTTATCGATACCTCAACAATTAGAGTATATGTGAAAGGATTGAGTGATAGCGGACTCGGTTCTTTATACTCTCTAGTAGATAATATTTTTGAAGTAAACTCAAATTCAGAAGTCTTTTTAATCCAAGAGGTTCAAGATGAAAAATACCAACTTCTTTTTGGAGATGGTAGATTTGGTAAAAAACTTGAAAACTCTGCAGTGATTACTGCAAATTACATTGTAACAAGTGGTAAAGATGGAAATGGTGCTGATACATTTTCATTTGCGGGGTCATTTAAAGATGCCGATGATAGAAATGTTGTTGTAACGAATACAATCACTGTTACCACAAATCAAAGTGCTCAAAATGGATCTGAGATAGAAACTATTGATTCGATTCGTTATTTTGCTCCACGACTATATTCTTCACAGTATAGAGCAGTAACTGCAAGTGATTATGAATCGATTATTAAATCTAAGATTTATAGAAATGCAGAATCAGTTTCTGTTGTGGGAGGAGAAGAGTTAAGTCCTCCAGAGTATGGATCTGTGTCAATTAGCATCAAACCAAAAAATGGCACATTCGTTTCGGATTTTGACAAAGAGCAAATACTTTCCAAATTAACTCAATATAGTGTTTCTGGAATACGCCCCAAGATAGTTGATCTTAAAATACTCTACGTTGAAGTTGAATCTTATGTTTATTATAATTACAACCAAGTTGGAAGCGTTTCCGATTTAAAAACAAGAGTAACTAATTCCCTTAACAAATACTCTCAATCTGTAGACTTAAACAAATTTGGGGGAAGATTTAAGTATAGTAAATTACTTCAGGTAATTGACAATACGGATACAGCAATTACCTCAAATATTACCAGAGTTAGAATTAGAAGAGATTTGAAAGCATTAATAAATCGTCCAGCACAGTATGAAATATGTTTTGGTAATCAATTTCACATTAATGAAAAATCCAACAAAATTGGATATAATATCAAATCCACTGGATTTAATATCAAAGATGAACCAGATACCGTATATTTGACGGATACTCCAAATGATGATGGGATTACTGGTGTAATTTCAATTGTAAAACCAATCAAATCTTCTGGAGTCGGTGCCGCTACAACATCATTATCTCCTTTTATTGTCGTACAGTCTGCTGGCATTGTAAATTATAAAAATGGTGAGATAACTCTCAATACCATTACAATTAGAAATACTGATTTATCAAACGATTTAATAGAAATTCAAGCATATCCAGAGTCAAATGATGTAGTTGGTCTTAAGGACCTTTATATATCATTTGATGTTTCAGAAAGTGAAATAAATATGGTAAAGGATACAATTGCATCTGGAGAAGATATATCTGGCGTTGTTTTCACAAAAAATTCTTATCGTTCAAGCTATTCAAACGGAAAATTAATGAGGTCGTAATATGATACAAACGGGTTTTGAGTCTAGGGTAAAAATACAACAAATAATCGACAGTCAACTTCCAGAGTTTATCTTAGATGAAAGTCCAAAGGCTGCAGAGTTTTTAAAACAGTATTATATCTCCCAAGAATATCAGGGTGGTCCTGTAGATGTTGCTGAGAATCTGGATCAGTATATAAACCTTGATAATCTTACTCAGGAGGTAGTTTCTGGATATACAACTCTTGTAGGAGATATTACTTCATCGTCAACATCTATTACTGTATCAAATACTAAAGGATTTCCTGCAAAATATGGTCTTTTAAAAATTGATGATGAAATTATTACATATACAGATTTGTCAGGAAATACTTTTACAGGTTGCGTAAGAGGATTTAGTGGAGTTACAAATTATCATAAAGACTTACAATACAGCGAACTAGTTTTTAGCGAGTCTTCTGCAGATTCACATACCTCAGGAGCTTCTGTACAAAATCTTAGTTCTTTATTTTTACAAGAATTTTATAAAAAGATAAAGTTTAGTCTAACTCCTGGACTAGAAGGTCTAAATTTTACAGAAGACATTAATGCTGGGAATTTTATAAAAGAAGCAAGGACATTATACGAATCCAAAGGAACTGCAGAATCTTTTAGAATTTTATTCAATGTCCTGTATGGAGAAACTCCAAGTGTAATTGATCTTGAACAATTCTTAATTAAACCATCAGATGCCGGATATATTAGAAGAGATGTTGCAATCATAAGTAATATTTCTGGAAATCCAACTAAGTTGGTTGGTCAAACAATTTATAAATCAACGGATGAAACTGGCACTACTGCTGCCGTATCTGAAGTAGAAACCATCACTAGAAATGGTATAACTTATTATAAACTTAATTTTTTTGTTGGATACGATGATACCTATCCTAACGTTACTGGAACATTTTCAATCACACCAAATACAAAAGTTGTTGAAGAAGTAACTGTAACTCCGTTAGATGCTGGAACAACCGTTATCAGTGTTGATTCTACAATCGGATTTGAAAATTCCGGAAGCATCTTTTTTGGGTCTTATGAAATTGTTTATTCTGATAAAAGTGTAAATCAATTTTTGGGATGCTATGTAAAATCCACATCTTCAATAACGATACCAAAAACATCATTCTTAATTTCAAATGAAACTTACTATGGATATGAAGATGGAGATTTATCTAAAAAGGTAGAATTTAGAATTACTGGAGTATTATCCAATCTCAACATTGAAACTACAAATTATGAATTATTGGATAATGACATCATCTATCCAAAAAATCTTGGAGAAGTAATAGAGCAGGGCAACACAACCAAAGAGATATTTGCAAATTCTTGGATTTATAATACAAGTTCAAGATATCAGATTGATTCCTTTGTAGGAAATACTGTAACAACTAAATCTGATATAGATGCATCAAGCTTAAAAGTAGGAGATGCCGTTGAAATTTTAAGAAGAAATACAGAAATCGTAGTCACTGGATTTGAAAATGCAAATGTTAGTTTAATTTCAGCAAATACTGTTACTATTAATGTAAGTACATCTTTATTAAATCCTTTAGACAAATATGATATTAGAAGAATTCTTAATAAAGCATCATCTTCGATTGTTCCAATTGATTTTGGAAACAATAAAATAATATCTGATGTTCAAAATGTTTATGTTGAAAGACCCGATAACTTATACGTTGCATCGAATTCTTTACCATCATATGAAATACAAGTTGATGTTTTTGGATATGATGTTTTTGAATTAACTGGATATGATGCTAGTAATGAATCATATTCAATAATTGATTTTAATACGGAAGTTTCTTTCATAACGGGAGATAGGGTTTTTTATTCTGCAGATAATCCTATTGCTGGATTAGAGGAAGGAAGTTATTTTGTTGAAGTATTAAGCAATAAAAGACAAGTCAAATTATACTTAAGTGGTCCTGTAGTTGGAAATGGCGACTTTGTTTATTTTGGAGCGGGAGAATCATCAACACCAACAGGGACTCACAATTTTACATTGTATTCTCAAAGATCAAATAAAATTTCTGGACAAAAAACATTTAGAAAATTTAAACTAAATCCTGAGTTGGGAAGCAATGAAACTCATACCACACTTCCAGGTCCAGTTGGAATGTTAAAAAATGGTGTTGAAATATACAACTTTAAAACAAACGATAAGATTTATTATGGTCCAATCGAAAATATTGATGTTTTAAATGGCGGTAGCGAATTTGATGTAATCAATCCCCCTCGCTTACAATTATCTTATGGATCTGCACTCATTCAACCAGTAATAATTGGATCTGTTGAAAAAATATTTGTTGACCCGCAAGATTTTGATATTGATGTTATCGTCTCAATTGCTCTTACCGGCGGCAATGGGTCTGGAGCTAGTTTTAAACCAATTATTGAAAAGTATGCAAGAGAATTGGAATTTGATGCAAGATCAACTTCCAACGGCGGTGGATTAGATACTATCAATGATAGAATTTCATTTGCATCGACACATAATTTATCTAATGGGCAACCAATTGTATATAATAGTAACTTTAATTCTGCCATTGGAGTCGGCACATTTAATGGATCTAATCTAGACCAATCAAAAACTCTAATAAGTGGTGCAACATATTATACTAAGGTTGTAAATGATAGGACAATTGAATTATATCAATCACTTTCTGATTATAATGTTGGTATCAATACAGTAGGATTTACTACTGTGGGAAATTCTGGTATTCAGAAATTTAAAACTGAACCTAAAAATAAACTTACTGGAATTTCAGTAATCGATAGTGGATCTGGATATGCAAACAGAGTTTTAAGAGTATCTCCGGTAGGAGTATCCACGTATAACAACACAATTAGTTTTAAAAATCATGGATTTGGTGATGGTGAAATTATTTCTTATGACTATGATACCGCACCAATCTCTGGGTTATCGACATCCAACAATTATGTAGTTTTGAAACTGGATTCAGATACATTCAGACTCTGTAATGCAGGAGTAGGCGGCACCGATACTTCAAATTATCAAAGAAAAAACTATGTAAAATTTAATTCGATAGGAAGCGGATATCAAATATTCAAATATCCAAATATTTCTCTGTCAGTAGAGTACTCATCTGTTGGATTAGGAAGTACTCAAGTTAGAGGAGTTATTAACGCAACCCCAATTGTTAGAGGTAAAATTTCTGAAATTTATGTTTATGATAAGGGTTCCGATTATGGTACAACGACACTAAACGTCCACAAAAGACCCCAAGTTACCATTAAGAATGGAAAAAATGCTCAACTTAGACCGACAATTACAAATGGAAGAATAACTGACGTACAAGTTTTATATGGTGGACTAGAATATTATTCCACACCAGATTTAGTTATTAGTGGTAGTGGAATAGGTGCTATTCTTAGACCTGTGGTTTCTGACAATAGGATAACAGATGTAATTGTTGTCAATTCTGGAGTAGGATATACTTCAACAAATACTAAGATTAAAGTCGTATCTGCAGGAAAGGATGAAGTATTGAGAGTAAATGTTAGAGCACTTACTCTCAACAATTCTTTCAAATATGGAATTCAAAATGAATTTTATAGAAATCCATCGAGCGAAGTGCTAATTGAAAATCATAGTGGGTTGCAGTATGCGGTTATTGGATATTCTCAAAATATAAAAACTAACTTTAGTGATAATGGTGATTTATCCGGGCAGCATTCGGATATTATTGGGTGGGCATATGATGGAAACCCAATTTATGGATCTTTTGGATACACCGATTCAAATAATATCAATTCTTCTATAAAACAACTACAACCTGGATATTCTTTAGTTGACTTGGAAAATAGACCATCAACCACAGATTTTCCATATGGATATTTTGTTGAAGATTACAAATATACTGGAAATGGAGACTTAGATCAATACAATGGAAGATTTGGAAAAACCAAAGATTTTCCTGATGGAGTTTATGCTTATTTTGCCACTACTGAAACCAATCTTGATGGAGAAATTGTTAGTAAGTTTCCATATTTTATTGGAAATGAATATAGATCTCCATATCTAGAAGAAAATATTGAATTAGACCAATCTTTTGATTTTAATAATTCTAAACTAATTAGAAATACTTTACCATATAAAGTAAATGATCAATATGCCGATAATGACTTTATTACTGAATCAAATGAAATAATAGAGCAAAAAACTTTAGTAGAATCGGTGTCTTCTGGAAGTGTATCCGGACTTGAAATTGTTAAGTCAGGCTCAGATTATGCTGTGGGAGATTCAATAATTTTTGATGACACTAAGAGTGGTGGAGGAGGAATTAGTGCAGAAATATCCGAAATAACAGGAAGAGATATTGTTGATGTCAACACTACAGTAAATTCTTATACTGACTCTCTTATTGAATGGCAAGGTGGAAATCAAGTAAAAGTCTATATTTCACCATATCATGTCTTTAAAAACAGAGATAATATCAATATATCCGGATTATCTACTCAAGTTTCCAATTTAAATGGGTCTTATGAAATAGGTCTTACAACATACACAACAATTCTTGATAAGAATATACCAAATTTTGCTTCGACTGGAATAGTTACAGACATTTATTTAACGTCTATTCCAGAAAATATTTCAATTGGTAGTAGTATTCAAATAGAAAATGAAGTCTTTTCTATCTTAAATATCTACCCAAATTTTGGAATATTGAGAGTAGATAGATCTAGTGCCGGAGTAGCCCATTCTCAAACAACACCGGTATATTATCTTCCGGATTCATTTATAGTAAATAAATCAACAAATTATTTTGATTCTCAGAAGAATTCGAAAATATATTTTAATCCTGCAGAATCTGTTGGTGTTGGTACAACATCGGGGTCCGGCAAAAATATAAATTATCAAATTGGAATTACAACATATAGTGCATTTGTACCGACACAAAGTATATTTTTACCAAACCACCCATTTAAAACTAATCAACAAGCAATCTTAAGAAAACCATCAGGCGGTGGGGCATTATCTGTTTCTAATACATCTGGAGGACTTTCATTTAACATATTGAGTGGAAATTCTGAAATCGTTTATATTGTCAATAAGTCAAAAGATTATATCGGTATTGTAACGAATGTCGGACTTACAACTACGGGTGGTCTATTCTTCCTCTCGTCTGGTACAAATGATTATCATTATTCTATAGAATCGAATTTACCTCAAGTCAGGGCAAAAATTGACAGAATAATTTCTGCTGTTTCTGTATCGACATCTCACCAGTTAAGAGTCGGAGATAAAATATCTTTAGAGGTTAAACCAGACGTATCTGTAGGAATCGGCACATCCACAGCAATACATGTTAGATTAGACCCCTCAACTCAAAAAATAGTAATAAATCCACTGATATTTAATTCAACCGGAATCAATACACTTACAAATTCAATCTCAGTAAACTCACACAATTTAAAAACTGGAGACAAAATTTTATATGAGTCTTCGGGAACTTTACCTGTAGGTTTGACAACCGAAAACTACTTTGTTTATCGAATTGATGAAAACACTATAAAGTTGTGTGATACATTATTAGATTCTCTCAATTCTCCTCCAACTACAGTTTCAATTGGCGGAACTGGTGCAGGAAATCAAAAAATCAGTCTTGTCAATCCCCAAATCAAGGTTATTAAGAATAACAATTTAGTCTTCAATCTTTCAGATTCTTCATTGTTAGGGTATGATTTTAAACTTTACTATGACCAAAAATTTGAAAAAGAATTTGTTTCTATAGCGTCCACTAGTTCTCTTTCTGTCATTGGAGTTGGAACTATCGGATTATCTTCAACATCTACATTAACACTAAATTACTCCAATGGGGTGCCAGAAAAACTTTATTACAATATAGAAAAATCTGGATATATTAGCACGTCTGATACTGATGTTACAAATTATTCTGAGATAGTATTTGAAAATAGTTTATATAATGGAAATTATAATATTGTAGGCGTAGGAAACACAACCTTTACAATATCTCTAAGGCAAATTCCAGAAAATACACGCTATGAGAGAGGAGATTGTGAAATTCTTGAATATTCAACATCGTCTTCGACAGAAGTTGGTGGAATTCATAAGGTAAAACTTTTATCTGGTGGTTATTCGTATTCATCTCTTCCACTATTTGATGGGGTTGATTCCGATAATGGAAATGGAGCTTTTATCGTTCCAGTTTCAGCGACGATTGGCAAAATTAAACAAAGCAGAATTATTAATGAGGGATTTGAATATGCATCAGACAAAACTCTTAGACCAACTGCTACTATACCAACTCTTGCTTACATATCAGCATCCAATACAATTGAAAGCGTAGATGTATTAAATGGAGGTCAAAATTATACATCTGCACCCGATTTAATTTGTGTTGATACTGATACTGGAGAGTTAATTAACTCCGGTTTACTTAGATCTAATTTATCTGGGTCTTCCATTGTATCTGTAATTGTCGAAAATAATCCAAAAGGTCTCCCAATTAAACCAGTTACAATTAGAGCAATAAACAACTCTAATGGAATTTCAATTGATACTATTCAATCTTCTTCGGGAGTGGTTACTTGTTTCCTAACAACTCCATTGTCTGGTTTTACATCTGCACCATTTTCAACCGGAGATAAAATTTTTGTTGAGGGAATTCAAAAAAGTGGTTCTTCTGGTGATGGATTTAATTCTTCTGACTATGGATATCAATTCTTTACTATTACTAACTTCCAAAATATTAATCCAGCAAAATTAGAATTCAGTCTTTCTGGATTAACTACAAATCCCGGAGTAGCAAAAACGATTCAAGAATCTTACGCCACTATAGTTAATTTTAATAATTATCCGGAATTTAAAGCTATACAGAAATTTTCACCTTTTCAGATTGGGGAGGGATTGTCGTCAAATACTGGTAGTGGATTTGTAGATAGAGATTTAACTGTAGTCAGTTGTGATGAAAATTTTGTGAGAGTATCTGGTAACTATAATCTTTCTAGTGGAGAAAAAATAAGAGGATTAGAGTCTTTTAATGAAGCGACCATTGACTCGGTTAAGATTACTGATGGGTATTATGATGTAGATTACTTTAATTTGCAAAAATTTGGGTGGAAATTTGAAACAGGAAAACTTAATGAAAATTATCAAGTAACACCAGATAATGATTACTACCAAAATTTATCTTATTCAGTAAAGAGTAGTAAAACTTGGGAAGAAATCGTAACTCCTGTTAATAACTTATTACATATTAGCGGAATGAAAAACTTTGCAGACACGCAAATTCTACAAAGTGTTCAGTCTGGAATAGGAACTACCGAATCTCCATTGACGCTATTAAATGTATTTGAAAGTGACAATAGAGTAGATACAATTAATAATTTAGATTTAGTTATTGATGTAGATACATTAGATAGCAAATCAAAATTTATTAAGTTTAATAATCTTTCTCTCACTGATTATATTTTGTGTAAAACCAATAGGGTTTTAAAAATCGATGATATAAGTTCAGAATTCTCAAGTGAAAATGATGAATCATCTGAAGTTTCTAATATATTCCAAATTAATTCCGGAAATAATTACAATAAATTTTTGGTTCAAACTCGAAATATTTTTACAAATGAAACTCAATTCAATGAAATTATAACAATTAATAATGATGAAAATATTTTTACCTTACAAAAAGCACAATTAACTTCTATAAATGATGAGGATGTAATAGTAGACATTGAGGGATATATTGATACTGAATCAAATTTTTACTTGAAATTTAATCCGGAAGACACTTCCAATTCTGATTTTGATATTAAAATTTTACAAGATACTTTTATTTCTAAAACCGGGGTCGGAACCACACAATCTGTCGGATTTATAGATTTGATATCGCAAAATAAAATTGTCTCTAGTGGAATAACGACATCTATCTTTAGTTTAAATTCTTCTAAGTATTCTGCAATATATTCGAATATTCACATTCTAAATGATGATACTTCGGATATGAATTATGTTGAAATATATTTGACTCATGATGGCACCAACACTTACATAAGTGAATACTATTTCGACGACAATCTAACAGAAACTAGCTCCGGATTTATTGGGTCTTTTGGGGCATCTATTAGTGGAGGAATCCTATCATTAAATTATACCAATACATCGGCAGAAAACATCACAGTTAGAACAAAAAATGTTGGATTTGGTACTACTGCTGTTGGTGTAGGCACATATAGATTTAAACTTCCAGGTCAATCTGATGAGGCGGAAAGAACTGTTGTTTTCCAATCAAAATTTAATAACATCTCATCGGGATCTACTAGTATTTTAGTTTTAGATAAGTCTTTATTCACATCATCAAAATCGACAATTAGAGTTGGACTTGGACAAACTAGCGCATTGCACCAAATAATGGCAATTAATGATGGGAATGATGCATATTCTATTCAATATCCATTCTTATCAATTGGCAGCACCTCCGGAATAGGAACATTTGGGGCAGAGATTTCTGGAGGCAATTTTATAATTAAATTCTATGCCGATCCTTCGATATCTGGCAATTTAGAAATACTTTCTTTTAGCGAAAATTTCTACACTGACTTAGATACAGTTAATATCCCACCCACTCTCAGTTACAGTCCAGTAGAGCAAACAGTTGCGGTTGCAAAATATTTTGGTGCCAATTCTCCCAATGTAAACAAATATGATTTTGAAGCGGAATATGAAGGCGTGCCAATTTTCATGAAAACTTTCAATCCGTCAGATAGTAATGCTTTAAATTTGACAACGGGTGTATTTACAATTCCAAATCACTTCTTCAATACTGGAGAGCAGTTGATTTATACTCCAAAATCTACTTTTATCGGGATTGGAACTCTTGCAATGGGAATTGGAGCAACCGCAAATTATGTCGGTGTTGTTACAACAATACTTCCATCTGTTGTATATGCGATAAAGGATAGCAATGACTCGTTTAGAATTTCTACTAGAAAAGAATATGCTATTCAAGGAATCGGAGTAACATTTACGTCTGTTGGTCTAGGAAATGCCCACCAATTAGAAATGTATAAAAAGAATGAGAAATCAATAATCTCTATTAATGACGTTGTACAAAGTCCTCTTGCATTTTCTTACATAACTCATACACTGTCTGGAAATGGTGGTCAAATTGGATCAGCATCTACAATTTTTGCTTTGAGTGGAATTAGTTCTATTACTCCAACAGATATATTAAAAATCGACGAAGAGTATATGAGAGTAGAGAATGTTGGGTTAGGTACAACAAACACCGGTCCCATCACATTTGGTGGAAGTATTTCTCTTGTAGAAGTTACTCGTGGATTTCTTGGATCCATTGCTGGAGTGCATACTGATACTTCTATTGCTAGAATTTACAGAGGATCTTACAACATTTCTAAAAATAAAATCTTTTTCACAGAAGCTCCTAGAGGAAATTCTCTTGATTTACTTGGTCCGAGTGAATCTAATTTGCCAAGAGAACGGGCTTCTTTCAGTGGAAGAGTCTTCTTAAGAGAAGATTATACAACTAATCAAATCTATGATGATATTTCGAATCAATTTACTGGAATTGGGCAGACCTTTATACTAACATCTCAAGGAATAAACACAGTCGGATTAGGAACTTCTGGCGGAAATGGAATTGTATTCATTAATAATATTTTCCAATCTCCAACGACATCTAATAATTTATCAAATAACTATATAATAGCAGAAAATTCTGGTGTTACTAGAATTACTTTTACCGGAATAACATCATCTAATAATAATATATTCACATCAGAATATGATATTAATCAGAATCAACTTCCTCGTGGAGGTGTAATCGTATCTCTTGGATCTACTGGAGGATTAGGAATAGCTCCTCTTGTGGGTGCTTCTGTTACTGCCGTCGTTGGTGCTGGGGGAACTATAGTTGCAATTGGAATTGGAACTATGGATATCATTGGATCTGGATATAGATACCCAGTTTCTGTTGCAGTCACAGAAAGTGGGCACATTGGTACTGGAGCTGTTATAACTGCAAATGTTGGTGCAGGTGGAACTTTATCATTTAATGTTGTTAATCCTGGGGCAGGATATACCAATCCAACAATAAATGTTTCTTCTCCCTCGTATCAAAACTTATCTGTAACTGGAGTGTCTAGACTTGGAGTAGGGGCTACAACAGATACTGGAGTTGGTTTACTTCTAAACATTGAAGTAGGATCTAGCTCTACCACTACAGGAATTGGATCCACTTTATTTGAAGTTAAAACCTTTGAAATTACCAGAAATGGATATTCATTTAGAGTTGGTGATGTATTCAAACCTGTAGGGTTGGTAACTGCAAAAGGTCTTTCTGCTCCAGTTAATGAATTCCAATTAACTGTTTTAGATGTTTTTACGGACTCCTTTTCTTCTTGGCAATTTGGAGAATTGGATTATATAGATTCTATTCTACCATATCAAGACGGAGTTAGAACTAGATTCCCACTCCTCTACAATTCAGAACTACTCAGCTTCGAAATTGATGAAAATGACCCCGATTCTCAGTTGATTGATTTAGATTCGGTTCTTCTCATTTTTATCAATGGAGTTTTACAAGAACCAGGAGTTTCATATCAATTCAGTGGTGGAACTTCATTTACATTCTCAGTTGCTCCAGAACCAGAAGATAATATATCAGTATTTTTCTATCGTGGCACAAGGGGTGAAGATACAATTCAAGTCGATGCAATAGAAACAGTTAAAGTAGGAGATACCGTACAAATCTTTAGCAATAATTCAAATATTCAAAATACAACTACTCAGGAGAAGAGGACAATTTATGATATCTCCGGATCCGATAAAATTGAAACAAATCTTTATGTTGGTCAGGGGATTGATGAAGTTAACAACAAACCCTTATATTGGACTAAGCAAAAAACTGATTTGATACTCAATGGTGAAAAAATTTATAAATCAAGAGATTCTTTAGAGTCTCAAATTTATCCAACTGCAAATATTATCGGAGATTTGAGCATTACTGCAACCGAAATATTCGTTGATGATAGCAGTCTGTTTAATTACGAGAATGAATCTCCCATTAGTTTTGATGCATTTATTCTTTCGAATAATTCTGCAGAAGAGTATGAAATAATTACTGATATATCTGATGTGGAAGGATACTCGGTTTCTGTCATAGGAATTGCGACTACAAATGGAATTGGAACACCATTAGCACTTAGATTTACTCTGGATAGAAATCCATTCTCATTCCCAGATTTGCAAGTTGGATATCCAATTTATATCTCTCAAACTTTTGTTGGGCAGGGGGTAACATCAATTAATACGACTAATACGGATATTGTTTCTATAAGTACATCATTCGTAAATAATGTTTATAGAATTCATGCAATTAATTCTGCGACAGGAATTGTAACTTGTAATATTGCATCAAACACATCGATTGTGGGAATTGCTACGACAGGAACTATAAAATATCCTGTAGGAAGATTATCTTGGGGAAGACTGTCAGGATTCTCTAGATCTAACTCTCCAATCTCAATTGGAGTGACAGGATATACTTCGAGTGTAGGAATAACTACTCTGGGATATAATGCGGGATTATCTACATATCCAATTATTCAAAGGAGAGGATATGGATTGAGAAGCAATGGGTCTCTGAAAAAGGATCTCTAATGCAATATAAATATAAAAAAAAGAATTATATAGATGTCTGCACTTGTAACAGATCAATTTAGAATATTAAATGCCAGTAATTTTATAGAATCAATAGACGATTCTTCTAATTCTTATTATGTTTGGGTTGGTCTTACTAATCCAAATCTTTATACTGGTTTTGGTAGAAATATAAATTGGGATGGTCCAGGAATAACTAACGGCGTAGTGCCAAATCCCACAGATAATTTAGATTATCTAACTCAATATGAAGATACTCTTCTTTTTGGAAAGAAAGTTACTTCTTCAAATATAAGAAGAGTAATCAAAAGAGTTGATTGGGAAAGAGGTAAAAAATATGATATGTATAGACATGATTACAGTATAGAAAATCTTTCCCCAATATCGAGAAGATCTAGACTTTATGATTCGGAATATTACGTATTAAATAGTGATTATAATGTTTATATTTGCATAGAAAATGGGTCCAGCGGAATTAATACAACAGGTAATCAGTCACAATATGAACCAACTTCTACAGACTTAGAACCGACAGTAGCCGGTACCGGAGAGGACGGATATGTTTGGAAGTACTTATTTACTGTTTCTCCCGCAGATATTGTAAAATTTGACTCCACAGAATATGTAACATTACCAAATAACTGGAATACTTCTACAGATTCTCAAATTGTTGCAGTGAGAGAGAATGGAGACTCAACACTAAATAACAACCAAATTAAAACAGTTTACATTGATAATGCAGGATCAAATTATGCATCTGGAGAAGTTGATATTTTGGGAAATGGATCTGGTGGGAGAGTATTTGTACAAACAAATGCCAATGGAGAAATTACGGACACTACAGTAACGTCTGGAGGCACCGGATACACGTATGGAATCGTCGATTTGGGTCCTCTACAACCAGGAAGCACTATCAGTAACCCCGCAAAATTAATCCCCATTATACCTCCTTCTAGGGGGCATGGGTTTGACTTATACAAAGAGTTGGGTGCAGATAGAGTAATGATATATGCGAGATTTGATGATTCTACTAGAGATTTTCCAACAAATACAAAGTTTTGTCAGATTGGAATCTTAAAAAATCCAACAACATTTATATCTACAGAAACTTTTAGTGGCGGAGAATTTTCTGGTTTATATGCAATGAAATTTGATTCGGTTAATTCTTTTTTACCCGAAGTTGGAGAAAAAATTAACCAAACAGTTTCTACTGGAATTGCGGTTGGATATGTTGCGTCGTATGATTCTGACACTAAAGTTTTAAAGTATTTTAGAGACAGATCTCTATATTATGGGTCAACACACGATCAAACTGATTATGTGGGGGTTTCAACATCGGGGAATTCAAACATCAATTTTAGTTCTACCGGCGGAAATGTAATTGGAGAAACAAGTGGTTTTTCTGGTCAAATTTCTTCCTTTTCTGGAATTACTACAACAGTAAATAATTCAATCATAAATCTTGGAGTAACATTTACAAATGGTCTTGCAAATCCTGAAATAAATAAAAAAACAGGAGACATAATTTATATTGACAATAGACCTCTTGTATCTCGTAATGTTAGACAAAAAGAAGACATTAAAATTATCCTGGAATTCTAACCAATGGCACAAAAAACAAATTTAAATGTAAGCCCCTACTTTGATGATTTTGACGCCGAAAAGAACTTTTACAAGGTTCTTTTTAATCCAGGAAGACCTGTCCAAGCAAGAGAATTAAATAATATTCAATCAATATTACAGAATCAAGTTGAATCTTTCGGTAGTCATATTTTCAAAGAAGGATCTGTAGTAATTCCTGGCAATTTAACATATGATTCGCAGTTTAATGCGATTAAGTTAAACCCAACTAATTTTGGTGTAAATATCTCACTATACATCAATCAATTTGTAGGTAAAAAAGTTACCGGACAAATTTCTGGTGTAACTGGAGTTATTCAAAAAATTGAAGTACCCGATTCGGTTAATAATTTAGAATACATTACATTATATGTAAAATATATTGATTCTGGAGAAAGTTTTGCAATTACTCCATTCCAAGATGGTGAATCATTATTTGCTAGTGAGAATGTGGTTTATGGAAATACAACCATCGTAGCAGGAAATCCATTTGCATCTTTAATTTCTACTGATGCTACTGCTATTGGATCTGCAGTCTCCATCGATGCTGGAATCTATTTTGTAAGAGGAACTTTTGTAAACGTTTCTAAAGAAACAATTATTCTAGACTATTACACAAATACTCCATCATATAGAGTAGGTCTCAAAGTATCTGAAGAAATCATAACAGCAAAAGAAGATGATTCTCTTTATGATAACGCAAAAGGATTTACAAACTATGCTGCTCCTGGAGCAGATAGATTTAAAATAGGTTTGTCCTTAACCAAAAAAACAATCGATAGTGTCGATACTGATGTAGATTTTATAGAACTTCTTAGAATAGATGTTGGTCAGGTTAAAAAATTAAACACAAATACTCAATATTCATTAATTAAAGATTATTTGGCACAAAGAACTTTTGATGAATCCGGAAATTATTCGGTAACTCCTTTTAAAATTTCTTTACACGACTCTTTAAACAATAGACTCGGAAATAATGGTCTATTTTTTAAAAATCAAAAAACTGAAAGCGGAAATACGCCATCAGATAATTTAATGTGTGTTAAATTATCTCCAGGCAAAGCATATGTTAGGGGATACGATATTGAAAAAATCTCCACCACTATTTTAGACGTATCAAAACCCAGAGAAACTCAAAATGTAGAAAATGTAAGTATCCCATTTGAAATGGGAAATTTACTGAGAATTAATAATATAACCGGATCTCCAAAACAAAATCAATCGTTAGAACTACACTCTGTTAGAAGAAGTGCATCCGGAAATCCAAGCTCTACAACAAAAATTGGTGATGCTAGGGTTTATAATTTCAGATTAACAGATGCCGCTTATTCCTCAGCATCTACAAACTGGGACTTATATCTTTATGATATTCAAACATATACAACATTAATTTTAAACCAAGCTCTATCTATATCTCAATTACCAGCAACATCATTCATCAAAGGAAAAAGTAGTGGCGCAAGTGGATATGCAGTTTCTGCTGGAGATGGGACAACAACTGTCAGTTTAAGACAAACTTCTGGTAATTTTATAAAGGGCGAACAAATTATCATCAATGGACTAGAATTATATCCTAGATCGATTACTAATATTACAGTATATGACAGTCAGGATATTAAACAAGTATACCAATCTACCGCAGTTTCTGGGTTTACTACTTCATTTATAGGAGATTCGGTTTTATCAAAACAGTTACCAATCGGTTTTAATGCCTCCGATACAATCAATATTACTTCTGGTGGTGTTGTAACTTCTCCAGGAAAATTTTTCAATTCAATCAAACCCGGAAGTATCATTAGATATCAAACATCAACAGGGTCTTTAGAAAACTTTAACAGAGTTACTAGCGTTAGTTTAACAGGATCTTCCATGACAGTTGCAAGTGTTGCAAGTGTTAGTGGAGTTTGTGATGGATCTATTGGTGTCTCCACAAATGTATCTTTCAGTATTGGAGCTCCAACAATTAATAATCTTGAAAAAGGATTCTTGTATGCGGAAGTTCCAAATTCAAATTTATCATCTATAGATTTAAACGATTCCATCTTAACCTTTAGTGCTCAATCGACGAGCGCCAAATCATCAAGCAGCCCCATCGTTTTATCAGTATCCGATTTCTCATTACCATCCGGTTTAACGACTGCTTTATTTCAAGGATTTGACGAAGAGCGTTACTCAGTTCATTATACCGATGGTACAACACAATCTTTAACAGCAGACGAATTTTCATTATCTAATAATCAGGTTACTTTATCAAATCTCACATCAGGTAAAACAACATCGTCAATCAATGCAACTTTTATTAAAAATGGAGTAGAAAGTAAAGAAAAGCAGTATAATAGAAGTCAAACAATTAATGTAATTTATTCAAAATATCTAGAGTCTGGGAGTGGAATCAGCACTTCTATTAATGATGGTCTAGAATATAATCCATATTACGGTCTGAGAGTACAGGACCAAGAAATTTCTCTTAATTATCCAGATGTTGCGAAAGTTTTAGCAGTTTATGAATCTTTAAATACTTCCAACCCCTCTTTGGATAGTGTATCCTTCAGCAGTGTTTTGAACATTGGAGGAAATGCTATTATTGGTGAAAACATTATAGGATCGGAAAGTGGTTGTGTAGCTAGAGTGGTTACAAGATCCACAAATAGCGTCGGTATAATCTATTTAAATTCAAATAGATTCTTAACTAATGAAAATGTTACTTTCGAAGAATCGAATATTAGTGGAGAAATTGATTTTATTACTCTGGGAAGTTATAACGATATCACAAATAGATTCAAATTGGACAAGGGGCAAAAAGAACAATACTATGATTATTCTAGAATTGTTAAAAATGAGGGTGAGACAGAACCTTCTAGAAGGATTTTAGTCGTTTTTGATTACTTCAGTGTTCCATCTACAGATAATGGAGATGTATTTACAGTATTAAGTTACAAACAAGAGCAGTTTGCTAATGATGTGCCTCTAATCGGCAATAAAAATCTAAGAGCATCAGATACACTCGATTTTAGACCAAGAGTTTCAGTATTCTCTGGAGTAGCGTCTTCTCCATTCGATTTTTCAAATAGAAACTTTAGTTCTTCTATTAAACTAAATCTAACACCAAATGAGAGCACGATTATTGGATATGATTATTATATTGGAAGAATAGATAAAATTTATCTCAACAAAAATGGTGAGTTTATTTATATTCAAGGAAATTCATCTTCAAATCCAAAATCTCCGATTAAAATTGATGATGTAATGGAGATAGCGACCATTAGTTTGCCACCTTACCTTTATACTCCGAATAGTGCAACATTATCACTTGTTGATAACAGAAGATATACGATGAGAGACATTGGTCTCATTGAAAACAGAGTTAAAAATCTAGAGAGAGTAACTTCGTTAACGCTTTTAGAATTAAGTACACAAACTCTTCAAATACAAGATTCTCAGGGATTTAATAGATTTAAAACTGGATTTTTTGTAGATGATTTTAAAGACTACGAAAGAGTTAATTTAAATCTTTCACTTCTTGAGATTGACCCAGAACTGCAAGAAATGAGACCGATTATTGCTCGCAATAGTCTTAAAAATTATCTTGCACCGTCACTGAATATAACCGATGAAGAAGTAGATTTATCAACTAATTATGCTCTGATAGATTCTAATGTACAAAAGACAGGAAGCACTGTAACTCTCAAATATACTTCCGAAAAGTGGATTAATCAACCACTTGCAACACAGGTAGAAAATGTTAATCCATTTCACGTAATTTCATATAAAGGATCTATTAAATTATCTCCAGATAGAGATAATTGGGTTAGAACTGTACAATTACCAAATAAAACAATATCAGTAACCGACTTTGTTTTAGTTGAAAGAGACAATACTGTTTTGGGTGACAGGACAGTTAGGGTTGATAATGGTGCTAATGCAAGTAGAACTGAACTTTCAACAGAATTCTCTCAAACTGTAACTGAATCTAGCAGTTCATCTACTAGAAGCACTAGCTCTACAAGATTAGTAGAAGCGCGTGCAGAAGAGTATATGAGATCTAGAAATACTGAATTTTCAATTACTAGTCTGAAACCTTATACTAGATATTATCAATTCTTAGATGGAAATGGATCTGTAGATTTTATTCCTAAACTAATTGAAATTGCTAACAGTGAATCATTAGAAAATTATGGAGCATCATCTGCATTTACGATTGGAGAAACGGTAATCGGTTACGATAATCAAAACAATAAGATAATTGCTTTTAGAGTGGCAATGCCATCTCATAAAATTGGTCCTTTCAATTCTCCAACGACCAAATTTACAACAAATCCATATTTTAGAACAGAGTCAATTCCAGATGCATATAGTGCATCATCGAAGATTTTAAACCTTGACACATATTCTATATCAGAGGAGGCACAAGGTCTTTATTCTGGATATTTGGTAAAAGGTGCTAAACTTGTTGGGCAAACAAGTGGTGCTATAGCATATGTAAAGGACCTTAGATTGATATCTGATAATTATGGCGATTTGATAGGATCTTTCTTTATTAGAGATCCTAATACTAATCCAGCACCAGATGTAAAAATTAATACCGGAAATAAAACATATAAAATTACATCTAGCCCCACAAATGAAGTTGCTGTTGCGGGAAGTACTACAGTTTCATCTGCTGAAACAAATTACATCTCAGACGGAACTCTAGAATTATATGAGACAACAATTACAAATACAACAACAGTAACAAATACCCGTTTAACTACTACAAATATAACAAGAGTAACAACAAATTTTGAACAAACTCAGTTTCCTCAACAAGATAGAGGTGGAGGAAAAGACCCACTTGCCCAAACTTTTACAGTTGACCAAGATGGTGGATTTTTAACCGAAGTGGACTTGTATTTCTACAAAAAAGATAGTGGAAATAACCCTCTTACAGTAGAAGTAAGGACTGTTGAGTTAGGTACACCTACAACAACAGTAGTTGGAAATCCAGTTACTCTAAGACCAGATCAAATTCAAATTTCAGACGATGCAACAGCAGTAACAAAAGCAATATTTGATTATCCAATTTATTTGGCACCTGGTTTAGAATATGCAATCGTATTGCTAGCTCCAGAAAGTATTGAATATGAAGTCTTCATTGCCGAAATGGGCAAGAAAACAATTCAATCAAGAAATCTTCCAGATTCTGAGGCAGTTGTATATACGCAACAGTTTGCCATGGGAAGTCTGTTTAAGTCCCAAAATGGATCCATTTGGACTGCAGACCAATATCAAGATATGAAATTTACTCTTCATAGAGCAAATTTTGTTACCAACACAGCATCTACTGCATATTTTTATAATCCTACACTTAATGAAAGTAATGGATATATCTCAAACTTACAAAACAATCCACTTGCAGTTCTTCCCAGAAAACTGAATATTGGTATTACGACAACTACAAATTCTACCATGGTGGGAATTTTAACCACTGGAAGAAAAGTTGGCGAAAGCACCAAGACATATAACTATGGTTATATTGTTGGCACTGGATGCTCAGCTTCTTCTGTTGGTGTTACCACTGCAGGGTCAAATTATGTGTCTGATACAAATGTTTCAACATACAATATTATTGGAAATGGTTCTGGTCTCACACTAAACATAACTGCTTCATCTGGAGCAATTACTGCGGCATCAATCGTGAGTGCCGGAAATGGATATGCAATTGGTGATGTTGTCGGAATTGTAACCTCATCGGTTTCAAGTAATAGTGGTAGAGATGCCAGAATTACAATTACTGGAAACAACAACGGTATCGACACTCTTTATCTAAGTAACGTCCAAGGAGAATCGTTTACTTCAGATGGCACTGCAAGTCTGGTTTACTTTGATACATCTAATAATTCAGTTTCTCTGGCAGCAACATTTGTTAGAAGCTCCACGCCAGTTGGTTCCATTTACAGTGGAAATTTTGCCAAATTAAACCATTTTAATCATGGAATGTATGCTACCAATAATAAAGTTTCGATTAGTGGAGTCACTCCAAATACCGAATCTACTACGCTTTCTCAGTCGATAACAGCATCTTCAACATCAATTTCTATAGCAAGCACCGCAAACTTTGTAACATTTGAAGGAAAAACCGTTAACGGCACAAATCCTGGATATGCTATTATTGAAAATGAAATTATTAAATATGAGAGTATTGGGTCCGGCACTCTAGAAACTGTAACTAGGGGACAGTCTTCAACACTTTCTATTCCACACTCCACGAATACTCCTGTATATAAGTATGAATTCAATGGTGTATCACTCAGAAGAATTAATACAACACATGATATTAGTGATACTGGATTAGATATTGATAGTTATTACATTGAAATTGATAGAACTTCTAATGGAGTAAATAGAAATAGCGACAATACACCAACAGGATATCCACAATTGTCATTCTCTTCAGAACTGACTTCTGGGGGGTCTAAGGTTTTTGCATCAGAAAATATACAATATGATGCAATTATTCCATTTTATGATATTGGAACTCCAGGAGCAGAAACTTCTGTATTGGCAAAAATTAGGTCAGTTAGTGGCACTAGTGTTAGCGGAAATGAAGTTTCTTTCCAAGATTTAGGGTACGAAGATATTCAGATAAATTCATTGAATACCCTTTCCTCGTCTAGAATAGTTGCATCAAAAGTAAACGAAGATACTTTCTTAACTTCTTTACCTAGAAACAAATCATTTACAACAGCAATTACACTACGCACTAGTAATAAATATGTTTCTCCGCAAATATTTTTAGATACATCATTTACTGATTTTCATAGCAATAGAATCAATTCTCCAATAAGCAATTATCAACAAGATGGTAGAGTCAATTCTATCCTTGATGACCCACATGCTGCAATATACATTTCAAATACAGTAAGGTTATCTCAACCAGCGACTTCGCTTAAGGTTATTCTTTCTGCATATAGACATTTTTCTGCAGATTTTAGAGTTCTTTATAGTTTATTGAGGGCAGATTCTAGTGAAGTCGAACAATCATTTGAATTATTCCCAGGATATGATAATCTAACAATAGACAACAATAATGATGGATATCCAGATGTCGTAGACCCAGCAAATAATAGCGGATTACCAGACATTTTTGTACCAGCAAGCAATCAGAATCAATTCTTAGAATATGAATTTTCTGCAAATAATCTTGACCAATTTAATGGATTCACAATTAAAATTGTAATGTCATCTACAAATCAAGCATATCCACCAAGATTTAAAGATTTGAGAGGTATTGCAATCAGATGATGATACCAGTGAAAGGTCACCCAAATCTATATCGTGATGAAAATTCTGGAGCAATTCTAAATTGTGATAGTAATGCATATAATCAATATGTAAATAGTTTAAACAATAGAGAATCGCAAAAAAATGAATTGAATAAAATTAAGGAAGATATTGATGAAATTAAGTCATTACTAAAGGAGATCATTAATGGATCCAAATGAAATTACTCTCAATACTATAGATAAATTATTTGAGTATGAAAAACATTCACGTACTATTGATGAACTGAATCATGAGCAACTTAAAAATTTTTCAAAATTATATTGCAAGTTGTATTTGAAGCAACAAGAAGTTATTCAATCTTTGGGAGCACTTGAAATATAAATAAAAAGTAGAGCTTAAAAGAATAAATGGCTGCAGTATATGTAAATAATCTAGTCGTAAATTCTGGAGCCGATTTCAGTCAATCATTTACTTTAGAAGGATCCGATACAAATTCTGCTTTTGACTTGACCGGATATACCGTAGCGGCTCAAATGAGAAAATGGGCTGGGAGCACTACTTCAACATCCTTTACCGCAAGTATTGAATCTCCTCCAACAATCGGTCAAATTTTACTGCGTTTAACTTCGGCACAAACTACTAATTTAAAGGCAGGAAGATACATTTATGATGTTGTAATTACGGATGAATTTGGAGTCAAGAATAGAGTAATTGAAGGAATGGTTATCGTAACAGAAGGAGTTACTCGCTAATGTCCGATATCAAAGTTAGAGTTGGACAACAAAATGCCGTAAAAGTAATTTCTAGCATTTCCGGATCAGCTGGTGGTAGAGCCGTAACTGCAGAAAATGTAATTGGTGGCATTGGTTCTATAAGAGAACTTCATGTAAGTGGCATATCTACTTTTGTTGGCGTAAGTACTTTTAAAAATGATGTCTTTATTGATGGAGACTTAAGAGTTGGTGATGATTTAATATTTGACGAATTTACCGCTAGAAATGGTAGAGTAACTGGAATTACTACATTATTCAATTTAAATGTAACTGGTATTGCCACCGTCAATAACTTAAATGTAACGGGGGTTTCTACATTTGTAGGTCTGACAACATTTAAAAGTGATGTATATGTTGATGGCGACTTATATGTAAGTGATGACCTAAAGTTTGATGAATTTACTGCCAGAAACGCGATTATATCTGGAATTGCCACAGTATCTGGTGGATTATATTATGGACCATATTATACCAACGGAATGCCATATTTCAATTCCAGTGGACTAATGGTTTCTACAAATAGTCCACAGAATGGAATAGATTATACAAACTATATAATGACAACGGATAATAGCAATATTCCTACTTGGTCAAATGCAATAGATGGGGGTACTTACTAATGGCAAAACCAGCAACCAGACAACAATTAATTGATTACTGCCTAAGAAGATTAGGAGCACCTGTACTGGAAATTAACGTTGATGACGACCAGATCGATGATTTAGTTGATGATGCGCTCCAATACTTTCAAGAGAGGCATTTTGATGGTGTTGAGAGAATGTATCTCAAGTATAAAATTACACAAGAAGACTTAAATAGGGGACAAGCAGATCCTAGTGTAGGTGCTGGTATTGTTACCACAACGGGATCGGCTAATATCAGTGGAATTGGAACCACTACATTTAATTTTTATGAAAATTCCAATTTTATTCAAGTACCAGACTCAATAATTGGAATTGAAAAAGTTTTTAAGTTTGATACTAGCACTATCTCTGCAGGAATGTTTAGTATTAAGTATCAGTTATTTTTAAATGATTTATATTATTTTAATTCGGTTGAACTTTTACAGTATTCTATGGTTAAAACATATCTGGAAGATATTGATTTCTTACTTACACCAGATAAGCAGATACGATATAATAAAAGACAAAATAGATTGTATTTAGATATAGATTGGACTGCAAAAGCAAAAGATAATTATATTATTATTGATTGTTATAGAATTTTAGATCCTAATGAGTTTACTAAAGTTTACAATGATAGTTTTTTAAAGAGATACTTAACTGCTCTAATAAAAAGACAATGGGGTCAAAATCTAATTAAATTCAGAGGAGTCAAACTCCCCGGTGGAATTGAATTAAATGGTAGAGAAATTTATGAAGACGCTGAAAGAGAAATTGCAGACATAATGCAAAGAATGTCTATGGATTATGAACTTCCACCTTACGATTTTATTGGATAATAATGGCACTTAATCCTTTCTTTTTACAAGGTTCTGCAGGAGAACAAAGGCTTGTACAAGATTTAATTAATGAACAGTTAAAAATTTATGGAGTAGATGTAATCTACATTCCTAGAAAATTTGTCAGAAAGCAAACCATAATTAGGGAAATTCAATCATCAAAATTTGATGATAATTATGCGATTGAAGCATATATTAATAATTATGATGGATATAGTGGTCAAGGAGATATTCTTTCAAAATTTGGTGTAAATTTGAAAGATGAATTAAGTTTAGTAATTTCAAAAGAAAGATTTGAAGATTTCATAGCGCCCTTTTTAGAAGCGTCTGATGATGATGAAATTGTTCTTGCATCTAGACCAAGGGAAGGTGATTTGGTTTATTTTCCTTTAGGGCAAAGATTATTCGAAGTTAAATTTGTTGAGCATGAGGTTAATTTTTACCAACTAGGAAAACTTTACATGTATGAATTAAAGTGTGAGTTGTTTGAATATGAGGATGAAATTATTGATACTACCATTGAAGAAATTGATAGTCAAATTAAAGATGAAGGGTATATTACTACTTTACAACTTATTGGAGCAGGATCTACAGCCGTTGCTAGTGCTACACTAGCAACTGGATATATTCGTAAAGTCTTTTTGAATAATGACGGATATGGTTATACTTCTACACCTACGGTTGAATTTACATCAGCACCGGTTGGGGGAATAACTGCAAGGGCAGTGGCAATTACCACAAGTAGAGGTGGAGTTAAATCTGTAGAATCTATTGTTTTAATCTCAGCGGGAGCAGGATATACAGTTGCACCATCTATTGTGATTTCGGGCGGTGGTGGCGTTGGTGCTGCAGCTACATGCTCAATCGAAACCACCCAGAGCGGCATTTCCACATTAACAATGGTTAATTTTGGATCTGGGTATATTGTTTCACCAACAGTAACAATAAGTGGACCAACAGGTGCCGGAGAGACTGCTGTAGCAACTGCAATTGTAGGTACCGGACAAACGGTAGCATCTTTGAGAATAGCAAACCCTGGTGCTGGTTATACAGTTGCACCAACCGTAACAATTGCACCCCCACCAGTTCTTTCCGGAATTGGTAATTATATTTTCAATGAGGAAATATTTGGATCCATATCTGGAACTCGTGGTAGAGTCAAATCGTGGGATCTTGATACAAGAGTTCTTAAGGTGTCTTTTGTAGATAATGCTGCAACAAAAGAATTTTATCCAGGAGAAATTCTTGTTGGATCTGCGTCAAGTGCAATTTATTCTGTCCAATCATATGATACATGGGACCAATATGATAAATATAGTGAAAATGTAGAAATTGAAAACGCAGCCGAAGGCATCGTAGATTTTTCAGAATCAAATCCATTTGGTACATTCTAATGCTTGGAACATATTACTATCATGAAATTATCAGAAGAACTGTCATTGCATTTGGAACAGTTTTCAATGATATTTACATAAGGCACAAAGATTCCACTGGTGATAGTATAAGTGAAATGAAGGTTGCTTTGGCATATGGTCCAATTCAAAAATTTCTTGCCAGAATCCAACAGCAACCAGAATTAAATAAACCAATTGCCATTACATTACCCAGAATGGCATTTGAGATGACATCTATTCAATATGATGCGACTAGGAAAGCAAATATTACTCAAACATTTAAAGCATCTGATGGGACAAATTTAAAAAAAGTTTATTTACCAGTTCCATATAACATTGGATTTCAATTAAATGTAATGACAAAATTGCAGGATGATGCCCTGCAAGTAGTTGAACAAATACTACCTTATTTTCAACCATCATTCAATCTAACAGTAGATTTGATTGATTCTATTGGAGAAAAAAGAGATATTCCCATCGTTTTGGATAATGTATCATTTACTGATGATTATGAAGGAGACTTTTCAACAAGAAGAATATTAATTTATACCTTTAACTTTACAGTAAAAACATATCTGTTTGGTCCTATTGCAGATTCTACAGATGGTCTTATTCGTAAGGTTCAGGTTGATTACTATAATTCAACAGATACTGCAATAGCAAAGAGAGAGATGAGATATACACTTACTCCAGATCCTATTGATGCAAATCCAGATGATGACTTTGGGTTTAATGAAACTTGGCAAAGTTTTGAGGACTCTAAAACTTATAGTCCAACACAACAAAGGGATATTTAACCTAGTATGAGTAATACATTTGACAGTTTAGATTCTGCTCTTAATATTGAAAGTAATATTGTTGAAGTAGAAAAGGTAAAAGATGATTTAAAGATATCTCCTTTAAAAGTGGATGATATTCAAAAAGATTATGAATACACCAGAGCAAATCTATACTCCTTAATTGAAAAGGGGCAAGAAGCAATTAATGGGATAATGGAGCTTGCAGGAGAAGGTGGAAGTCCAAGAGCGTACGAAGTTGCTGGACAGTTAATTAAAAGTGTTGGAGATGTGACAGATAAACTTATAGATTTGCAGAAAAAACTCAAAGATGTTGAAGATGAATCTGTAAAGACAACTAATAATGTGACAAATAATGCAGTTTTTGTTGGGTCAACATCCGAATTATCAAAATTACTCAAGCAAGGTTTTCTAAATAATAAGGAATAATTTTACTATCCTAATGGGTTGGTCAGATAAATATAAAAAATCTATTGACTGCGACAATCCAAAGGGGTTTTCACAAAGAGCTCATTGTCAAGGTCGTAAAAAGAAATTGAAAGAGCAATTGAAACCATTTAAGACTGTTGAGCAAATTGCGAAGAAGCATCGTATGGAGGTTTCTTTCATCCAAAAGCAATTGGATATGGGTGAACCTATTGAGCATGAGCATACTAAAAATCATACTCTTGCTAAAGAAATTGCTCTTCAACATCTAGACGAAATTCCTGATTATTATACTCGACTCAAGAAAATGGAAGCATCCGCCAAAAAAGAACACAAAAAATTTAAGGATGTTACTGAAGAGCGAAGTGGGTCATTGCACCAGTGGTTTAAGGGATCAAAATCAAAAGAAGGAAAACCTGGTTGGGTGCAAGCAGACGGTTCTCCATGTGCCAATGATCCCGGAGAAACCAAAACTCCAAAGTGTTTTAGTAGTGCAAGACTCTCTTCTCTCAGAGCAAAAGGAAAAAAGGGAGAAGCAATTATTAAAGCAGCAGTGCGTAGAAAAAGACAGGAAGATCCGGGGCAACAGGCAAAAAGTGGTAGTGCAAAGCCAACGTTGGTTAAAACTTTTGCCAAAGGTAAAAAAGATCCAAATTACATTAAACCAGAACCAGGACTTAACGAAACGATGGAAATCAACGAAGCTCAAAGAGACATTAAAGGAAAGGGTAGTGGAAAAAAAGATGCCTGCTACCATAAAGTAAAGTCGAGATATGACGTTTGGCCAAGTGCATATGCATCTGGAGCACTGGTTAAATGTCGCAAAGTAGGTGCTGCAAGTTGGGGCACAAAGTCTGAAGAGACTGTTATTGATGAAGGTCAAAAGTGTTGGCCTGGGTATAAAAAGAAGGGCACAAAGAAAATGTTTGGAAAAACATACAATAATTGTGTAAAGGCAAATGAGGAAATGGAAATGAGAAGATACTGCCCCAAATGTGAAAAAACAGAAACGAGAGCGGAATGTAAATATGGTCCAAAATATTGGGATATGTTTTCCATACCCGAACCCCTCTCTCCAAATCAAAAGAAATATAGCATTGCTACTGTGCATCCTGGAAATTTTCCAGAGTCATATGATCATGAGTATTCAATGGCTCGCTCAGAAATTTCCACAATTATTTCTGCTGCAAAAAGACTTCGTAAGAAAATGAAAGGTGAAGGTAATATTGAAGCGTGGGTTCAATCAAAAATTACTAAAGCGGCAGATTATCTTGATGCTGCAGCAGATTATGTAGATAGTGGTGAGATGCAAAAAGAACAGATTAGTTTTGAAATTGGTGCAGGTCATAGACAAGCACAAAAAATGGCAAAAATTAGAAATCTTGCCACAGGAAATACTAATTCTGGTGAAAAAGCAGCAGCAGAAAGAAAGTTGCAAGGTCCAAAACTCCCTCTTGCGGATGAGTATCATCTCAAGTCATTCTCTCAATTTATGGAAGACTGGCAATCAGTAAATCGTAAAGATAAGACTGATGGTTTAAGTCAAAAAGCAGTAGATGCTTATCGTCGTGAGAATCCTGGATCAAAACTCCAAACTGCGGTAACTGAAAAGAATCCAACAGGTAAAAGAGCAGGTCGTCGTAAAAACTTTTGTAGTAGGATGAAAGGTCACAAAGCAAAGAATACATCAGCAGAAACAGCAAGAGACCCAGATTCAAGAATTAACAAAGCCCTTCGTCGTTGGAACTGTAATTAAAATGAAATCATTTCAACAGTTTATTTCAGAGAGCATCAACATTGCCGGAGATTTCAATGGAAATCTTTACATGAATGCATCTCAACCAGAGGCGGCAAATGAATCTTTTCTTGCTGACGTAGTTTGGCAAGGAAGACTTTATCGTATGGAAGTTGAAGGTAAAATGATAGATAAAAATGAACTTGCTGAACAACTTCAGGGAGAATATCCCGGAGCAATAGTTCATAATATTTACCCAGCAACATCAAATTCTTTAAAAATTAAAGACGCACAACGATATAGACCAGAAAGATTATCTTGGAGTGATTGATTTATGGCACAGTGGAATAAGAGTACGCAGGACTTTCTAAATCAGGAAAGGACACTTTTTGAAGTTTTTAATATTGCAGATCACTGGGGTAATCAGACAGATTGGAGACCTCAGTTTTCCAATAACAACAGATTAAAAGTTGCTCCGTTCCAAACAGTATTCTTTAACACCTTTCAGTATGGTAAAGAGACTGATGTTTGGGATGAGAGAATCGTTGGAGTTGGAACTGCAACATTTAATGTAAATGCCAGTAATGTTGTTATGCAAGTTGGATCTACTGCAGGAAGTAAAGTAATTCGTCAAACCAAGAATGTGATGAGATACATTCCTGGTAGAGGTGCAACTCTTGCATTTGCAATTCGTCTTGATACACCACAGGTAGGTATTCGCAGAAGATTTGGATTGTTTGATGACAATAATGGTGTTTTCTTTGAGGATAATGGCGGAACATATTCTTATGTAATTCGCAGTAGTGTAACTGGAATTGTTACAGAAACCAGAGTATTCAGAGATGAATGGAATGGTGAAAAGTTTGATGGTAATGGGTGGACTGGAGTAACTGCAGACCCAACAAAACAACAAATGATTTCCATCAATTATGAATGGTATGGTGCAGGTATAATTCAATTTGCTTGGTTAATGAAGAATGAGACTGTTGCATCTCATACTTTTGATAATTCAAATACCAATCCAGGAGTTTGGTGTTCCACTCCTTTCTTGCCTATTAGAATTGAGATAGAAAATGTAACTGGTATTGCAGGAACTCATTACATCTATCAAGGTTCTAATTCTCTTATTCAGGAAGGAGAACCAGAGAAACTTGGAACTCTTTTGAGCATATCAAATCCCATCACAGGGACAACGATGCCATCCGCAAACACATTCTATCCAATTATAAGTCTTCGTCTAAAGTCTAGTAATTTAGGTGCGGTGATGCTTTTGAGATCATTACAGGCAGCAACTGATGATAATACAAATATCTATTGGGAACTTGTTGAGAATGCAACACTGACTGGAGGAACTTGGGTAAATCATCCAGATCCAAACTCTTTTATGCAGTATAATATCACTCAAACTGCAGTATCTGGTGGAAATCCTCTTTTGCAGGGTTTTGTAATTAATGGTAGTGGTGCGTTAGTTGATCTTGATATTAAAGCAGCACTTCAGTTAGGTAGAAGTGGCATTGGAACAATTAGTGATACTTATACACTTGTTTGTGCAAGTCCTAATACTAACAAAAAAGCACTTGCAGTATTGAACTGGATTGAACAGAGGTAAATTATTATGAGTGAAGTCTATTTGGGGAACCCAAACCTTAAGAAGGCAAATACACAAATTGAGTTTACAGAAGAACAAATTATTGAGTTCTTAAAGTGTAAAGAAGATCCTGTATATTTTGCAAAAAATTATATTAAAATCGTTTCTCTGGATCACGGTCTTGTTCCTTTTGAGATGTATCCATTTCAAGAGAAACTTGTAAGAAACTTCCACGAAAACAGATTTAATATTTGTAAGATGCCCCGTCAGACAGGTAAATCTACAACTTGTGTTTCATATCTGTTACATTATGCCGTATTCAACGATAATGTCAATATAGCTATTCTGGCAAACAAAGCATCCACTGCGAGAGACCTACTTGGAAGATTACAACTTGCTTATGAAAATTTGCCTAAGTGGATGCAACAGGGTATTATATCCTGGAATAAAGGTAGTCTAGAATTAGAAAATGGCTCCAAGATTTCATCTAACTCTACTTCTTCATCTGCTGTCCGAGGCGGATCCTATAATGTCATCTTTCTTGACGAGTTCGCTTTCATCCCGAATCACATTGCTGATGACTTCTTTGCCTCTGTTTATCCTACTATTTCTTCTGGACAGAGCACGAAGGTAATTATTGTATCAACGCCACGCGGTATGAATCACTTCTACCGTATGTGGCACGACTCTGAACGTGGCAAAAACGAATATGTACCTACAGATGTCCATTGGTCAGAAGTACCCGGCAGAGATCAGGTTTGGAAAGAACAAACAATTGCCAACACTTCAGAACAACAATTCAAAGTTGAGTTTGAGTGCGAATTCTTAGGATCAGTCAATACACTGATTAACCCCTCCAAGTTGAGAAATTTTGTATATGAAGATCCGATCAAAAGAAATGCTGGATTAGATGTTTACCAACACCCAAAGGAAGAAAATAATTATTTGATTACGGTAGACGTTGCCCGTGGTCTTGGCAACGACTACTCAGCTTTTATTGTCTTTGACATTACAGAGTTTCCATATAAAGTTGTTGCAAAATATAGGAATAATGAAATTAAACCTATGCTTTTTCCAAGTATCATTTACGAAGTAGCAAAAGGTTATAATGATGCTTGGTTATTGATTGAAGTTAATGATATTGGGGACCAAGTAGCGAGTATTCTTCATTTTGACCTAGAATATGATAATGTTTTGATGTGTGCAATGCGTGGTCGTGCCGGTCAAATTGTTGGATCAGGATTTAGTGGTAAAAAATCACAACTTGGTGTGAGAATGACTGCTGCCGTTAAAAAACTTGGGTGCTCTAACTTAAAAACATTATTAGAAGATGACAAGTTACTTACAGTTGATTATGAAATCATATCTGAGCTCACAACATTTGCACAGAAACATAATTCATTTGAAGCTGAAGAGGGATGTAATGACGACCTAGCGATGTGTTTGGTTATTTTTTCTTGGTTAGTCGCTCAAGACTACTTCAAAGAAATGACGGACAACGACGTTCGCAAAAGAATTTATGAAGAGCAAAAAAATCAAATTGAGCAAGATATGTCCCCATTTGGGTTTATTTCGGATGGATTAGAAGATATGGATATTTTTGTAGAAAAAGAAACAGGCGATAGATGGTTAGTTGCGGCAAATAATAATTCTATGGAGTCTATGGAAATTTGGAATGTGGATGAATATGGGGACAGATCTTATATGTGGGATTATAGGTGACTTTAAGAAGCAGGAATTTATAAATACTTTTAGAATATTCTGGTAACACGGAGAATAAAGATGCCGCTTAATTTAGCATCTCCTGGAATTGTAGTTAGAGAAGTTGATTTAACTCTTGGAAGAGCTACTCCTTCGTCAAATAAGATTGGCGCAATCGTAGCACCTTTTGCGAAGGGACCTGTAGACTCGCCAACTTTAGTTGAAAATGAAAATGATTTGCTCAACAATTTTGGAGAGCCATACTCAACAGATAAACATTATGAGCATTGGTTGTCTGCTTCTTCATATTTGGCATATGGTGGAGCACTCCGAGTTGTAAGAGCAAATGATAATGATTTAAGAAATGGATTTGTTGGAACTGCATCAAGTGTAAAAATTGATAGTTTAGATCATTATAATGCATTAGGATATGATGAAAATACTCTTGCTGGTGTTGTAGTTGCAGCAAGAAATCCAGGATCTTGGTCAAATGGTATTAAAGTCGCCATAATCGATTCTGAAGCAGATCAAATTTTAGTTGGTGTTAACACATCAGTAGCATCGGGTATTACTACAATTGCAGTTGGATTTGGTGTCACCCAATCAGTTGCAGGTAGAATTAATCCTGGTGCTGGTACAACTTCAGTACTTGATGGTCACTTAAAAGGAATTATCACCGAAATTTCTGGAAGCAGCATATACGTTAAAGTACTTTCACACGTTTCTGCGGCAGGTACCGAAACGCAAGTTGACTATCAACCTTCTGGAGTTTATGCCTTCTCTTCAACTGGAAGTGTTGCAATTCATGCAACTGGTCAATCTGTTGCAGCAGGATCAACTTCATATACTTCTAGACTAGATTGGTTTGATCAACAAACTTTAGGTCTCACAAGTACTTCTTCTATTTCTTGGAATAATATTGCTCCAAGACCAGGAACTTCTGCATATGCTGCAGCAAGAGATTCTAGATTTGATGAAGTCCATGTAGTAGTAATTGATGCTTTTGGAACTGTAACTGGAAATGCTGGAACAATTCTTGAAAAGCATTTAAGTTTGTCGAAGGCATCTGATGCAGAGTTTTCTGTGGGCAATCCATCTTACTGGAGAAAGTATATTGCAAATAATTCGCAGTATATCTTCGGTCTAGGATCACCAACCGGTATTGTAACCACAGGATATAGTAGTGGTTTCAATTTAGAATCGGACGTTGCTTGGGATCAAGAAGCAGAGGGAATTACCTTTGCTGCTGCTGGAGCATCTACAAACACCCTCACTGGCGGTAAAGACTACAGTGGTGTGGCAAACCTTGATACTGCAGGATCTCTGACAGCGACTCTTGGAGAGTTGTCTGACGGATATGATTTATTCGAAAATACAGAAAACTTCAAAGTAGATTTCCTTCTGATGGGATCTGCCGCATATGATATTTCAACTGCACAGGCACTTGCCAATAAACTGATTTCTGTTGCAGAATTGAGAAAGGATGCAATTGCATTCATTTCGCCATACAGAGGTGCTGCTCTCTCGGATACTTCGGTACAAACTGCAGTAACTGTAAGATCTGCTGCCGATATTACTGATAACGTAATTGAGTTTTATGCTCCGGTTTCATCTTCTTCTTATGCAATCTTTGATAGTGGATACAAATACATGTATGATAGATTTGCAAATACCTTTAGATATGTGCCATTAAATGGAGATATTGCCGGTCTTTGTGCTCGTAATGATATTAATAACTTTGCTTGGTATTCACCTGCAGGAACTTCCAGAGGTGCAATCTTAAATGCAGTTAAACTTGCATACAATCCATCAAAAGTTCAAAGAGATAAACTCTACTCAAATAGAGTCAATCCGGTGATATTCTCACCTGGAGCTGGAATCATTCTCTTTGGCGACAAGACGGGTCTAGCTAAAGCATCTGCATTTGATAGAATCAACGTACGTCGTTTGTTTGTTTATCTTGAGGATGCAATTTCTCAAGCAGCAAAGGATGCTCTCTTTGAATTCAATGACGAAATCACTAGAACAAACTTCGTAAATACAATCGAACCATTCTTGCGCGATGTCCAAGCCAAGAGAGGAATCTTTGATTATGTTGTTATTTGCGATGAGACAAATAACACTGCTGCTGTGATAGATAATAATGAATTCATTGCAGACATTTACATCAAACCAGCAAGGTCCATCAACTTCATTGGACTCAACTTTATTGCCACCAAGACTGGTGTTGATTTTGAAGAAGTAATCGGAAACTTTTAATTTAGAGGTTTAACACAAAATGGCAACCAGAACCCAACTTAACACAATTCCATTAAGAAAAATTACAGACTTCAAGAGCAAGCTGTCGGGTGGTGGCACCAGAAGTAACCTCTTTGAAGTTGAGCTTGCTTTCCCAGCAGCACTTGGTATTGACTCAAATACCCTAGACAAGAGTAGATTTCTTGTCAAAGCAGCAAATCTTCCCGCATCAAATGTTACTCCTGTTGAAGTAGCATTCAGAGGAAGAACTTTAAGACTTGCTGGAGATCGCACATTCGAAAGCTGGACGATTACTGTTATTAACGATACTGACTTTGCAATTCGCTCTGCATTTGAAAAGTGGACCAACTACATGAATCGCCTTTCTGATGCAACTGGCACTACAGATCCAGCACTTTATCAAGCAGATGCATTTGTTTATCAACTTAATCGTGATGGAAGCATCTTAAGAGCTTATCACTTCTATGATTTATTCCCAACTAGCGTAAGTGCAATTAACTTGGCATACGAGACTGAAGCAATTCAAGAGTTTACTGTTGAAATGCAAGTACATTGGTGGGAAGCAATTAAAGGATCTTCGCCAGCAGCAGGCGGTGAAGATATTAACTAAATAGAGTATCATATAACGTTTAACTTATAAAATGGCGAAACTTTTTGGTTTTTCGATTGAGGATAATGAAAAAAAATCCAAATCAATAGTTTCCCCCGTACCTCAAACCGATGAGGACGGGGTTGATTATTATATTCAATCTGGATTTTATGGTCAATATGTAGACATTGAAGGTGTTTATAGAACTGAATTTGATTTAATGCGCCGTTATCGTGAGATGGCACTTCATCCAGAGTGTGATAGTGCCATTGAAGATATTGTAAATGAAGCAATCGTAAGCGACCTTTACGATTCTCCCGTTGAGATTGAATTAACAAATCTAAACGCAAGCGACAAGTTAAAGGATATAATTAGAAAAGAGTTTAAGTCCATCAAAGAGATGATGGATTTTGATAGAAAATCTCATGAAATTTTTAGAAATTGGTATGTTGATGGAAGACTTTATTATCTAAAAGTGATTGATATGAAAAAACCTCAAGATGGTATTCAAGAATTGAGATATATTGATCCAATGAAGATGAAGCACGTTCGTCAAGAAAAGAGAACGAAGGGAAAAAATGGCACAGATATTGTAGATAGATTAAATTATAATGGAAATTCGGCAAATAATTTAGATACAATGTATTCTGAAATGGAAGAATACTTTATCTACTCTTCAACTCCAAGTTACCCGATGGGTAATTTAAGTGGCGCTTCTAAAGGTTCTCTTAAAATCGCTAAAGATTCAATTACATATTGCACCTCAGGATTGGTTGATAGAAATAAAGGCACAGTTCTTTCATATCTACATAAAGCAATTAAGGCACTCAATCAACTCCGAATGATTGAGGATTCTCTTGTCATTTACAGATTATCAAGAGCACCAGAGCGTCGTATTTTTTATATTGATGTTGGCAATCTTCCAAAGGTAAAAGCAGAGCAATATCTCAAAGAGGTTATGTCTCGCTATAGAAATAAATTAGTTTACGATGCTAATACTGGAGAAATCCGTGACGATCGTAAATTTATGAGTATGCTTGAAGATTTCTGGCTCCCTCGTCGTGAAGGTGGTAGAGGAACGGAAATTACTACTCTTCCAGGTGGTCAAAATCTTGGAGAATTGTCTGATATTGAATATTTCCAAAAGAAACTTTATAGATCTTTGAATGTACCCGAAACCAGAATTGCTGGGGGTGGAGAAGGATTTAATATGGGTCGTTCTTCAGAGATTCTGAGAGATGAATTAAAGTTTTCTAAATTTGTCGGTCGTCTGAGAAAAAGATTTGCTCAGATGTTTAATGATATGCTTCGTACCCAACTTCTTCTGAAGAATATAGTTTCTCCCGAAGATTGGGAAAAGATGGAAGATCATATTCAATATGACTTCCTTTACGACAATCATTTTTCAGAATTGAAAGAAGCAGAACTTCTCACAAATCGTTTGACACTTTTGACTACGGTAGAACCTTATATCGGTAAATATTATTCAACAGAGTATGTGCGTAAGAAAATTCTTCGCCAAACAGACTCCGAAATTATCGATATTGATTTACAAATTGATGATGAAATTGAAAAAGGTATACTCCCAGATCCAAATGCACCAGTAGATGAAATGGGAAATCCATTACCCCCTGCAGGTGAGGAAGGTGCTGGACAAGCAATTGAGCAAGGTGCTGGAGGAGAGGTGCCAATTGAACCAACAGTAGATGTGTCGCAGGTAGAGATAAAAGAACCTAAAGGTGGCAAAATATAAATAGTCCTATAATAATAAAATAAATTTATGGAAGAACTTATCGATTTGATTGCATCTGATGGTGCTCCAGCAGATGTTTCCGACAGAATTAAAGAATTTTTGTATGCAAAAGCTGCTGATAGAGTAGATGCTGCTCGTCCAGAAATTGCTGCAGTGATGTTTGGTGAAGATGATTCTACTGGAGATAACGAATAATGGCAATAAAAATTGTCCAAAATGTAAATAGAATTTCCCCTACAGTTTCTGTAGCCGCTACTAGCAATCCAATTGCACTCAAAAGCGGATATATTCGTGTTGCTTGTGCTTCAACAGCAGTATATGTAGAAACTGGGGGAGAACCTGTAGCTACTGTTAATTCTTTCTTGATTTCTCCTTTTGGAAATGAAGTTTTAAAGGAAAGACTTGCAAAGCAGCAGATAGTAGGAATTACTACAGGAGCATCAACTGTAATTACTTTTGATAATAATGCAGGGAATCCTTTCTTGGTTGGTGATTATGTAACAATTGAAAACGCCCAACCTGTAGGAATTAATACAGTTCATAGATTAGTAACTGCTACAACTGATTCAACAGTTACTATTGCTGCAAATACATCATCAATTGTTGGAGTAATTACTGCAACTGGATCTACTTTATCCAGAAGCGTAAGAGTTTCAGCTCTTGCTCTTGATAACACCACAAATGTGACCATCACAGAAGTAGTACAATTAGTTTCCGAATAAAATGAAACTCATCACAGAAGAAATTCAAAAAGTAGAGTTTATTACCGAAAAAGTAGGTAATAAAAAAAATCTATACATTGAGGGTATTTTCCTTCAAGGTGATATTTGCAATCGTAATGGAAGAATGTATCCGATGGCAACTCTGAGTAAAGAGGTTGGCAGATACAATGAAAACTTTATTCAAAAGGGTCGTGCTCTCGGAGAACTTGGTCACCCTGATGGACCAACTGTAAATCTTGATCGCGTTTCTCATAAAATTGTTTCTCTTACCCGCGAAGGAAACAATTTTAAAGGAAAAGCATTGGTTCTTGAAACTCCTATGGGTAAGATTGCAAAGTCTCTCATTAGTGAGGGAGTTTGTCTCGGTGTTTCTTCTCGTGGAGTTGGATCATTGAGAATGACCAATGAGGGTCACAAAATTGTTGGTGAAGATTTTATGCTTGCAACTGCTGCTGATATTGTAGCAGATCCTTCTGCTCCAGATGCTTTTGTTTCTGGAATTATGGAGGGTAAAGAGTGGATTTGGGAAGGTGGTATTCTTCGTGAAAAACTTGCCGAACAAACACAAAGAAGAATTAACACTCTTGTTGACCAAAAAAGACTTGAAGAGCATAAGTTGAATCTATTCAACGAATTTCTTTCAAATCTGTAAATTATAAATAAATATAGATTAAATACAAGATCTAAAAAAAATGTCCGTTGGTAGCAATTTACAAGAAATGGAAAACGTAGTAACCAAAGGGGCTGCACCTGCCGAGCCAATGCACAAACTGACTGGGACTACTCCTGGTCAAACTGCTGGTTGGGAAGATCTCGGTGGTCCTACTCCAGAAAATTACAAGCCCGATGATAGTTCAGCAGAATTAAAGACTCCTGCTGCAACTCTTGCTCAAGTAAAGGATGTTGTTAATGCGAAAGCACAAGCAGCAATGCCTATGCAAGGAGTCAAAGAGGAAGCAGAAGATGAAGAGGAAGTAGTTTCCGAAGCTGCTGAAGAAGATGAGGATGAGGCACCCGAAAAAGGAAAAGATGAGGGTGGCAAGCATAAAGAGGGTAAGCATAAAAAAGGCAAAGAAGAGCCTGGTGAAGAAGATGATGAAGATGAAATGAAAGAAGAATTTGATATCGAAGAAGATGTCAATGCTCTTCTTGAAGGTGAAGAACTCTCCGAAGAATTCCAAGAAAAGGCACGTATCATTTTTGAATCTGCTATCAGATCAAAAGTTGCTGAAATTAAAGAGCAACTTGAAGAGGCATATGAGCAGACTCTTGTAGAAGAAATTCAATCAATTAAAGAAGGTCTTGTAGAGCGTGTTGACGCATACCTTGAGTATGTTGCTGACGAGTGGATTCAAGAAAATGCACTCGCAGTTGAGCACGGTCTTAAGACCGAAATGACCGAATCATTCCTCCAAGGAATGAAGGGTCTTTTTGAAGATCATTATGTAACAATCCCTGAAGATAGATATGATGTCATCGAGAGCATGGTAGATAAACTTGATGAAATGGAAGAAAAACTCAACGAGCAAATTGAAAGAAATGTTGCTCTAAATAAAAGATTAGCCGAGTCAGTTTCTGATGTAATTTTTGCTGAAGTCGCTGAGGGTCTTGCACTTTCTCAAAAGGACAAACTCGCTTCTCTTGCCGAAAATGTTGAGTTTGATGGTGAAGAGAGCTATCGTGAGAAACTAGTAACTCTGAGGGAATCTTATTTCCCAACCAGAACCGCTGGTACTCAAAGAAACGCTAGTGAAAATCTGTCGGAAGAAACTAATCTGAATATTCAATCGGTTAGTGGCACAATGGGTGCATATCTTCAGACTCTCCAAAGAGTTTCTAAAAAGTGATTTTTAAATCATAAATCAAACAACAACACTTTTAAAGAGGTAAACACAAATGCAAGGATTCAACCTAGAATCACTGCAGGAGAAGTGGGCTCCGCTCCTTGACTACGAAGGTCTTGATTCTTTCAAAGATTCACATCGTAGAGCTGTAACCGCTATCCTGTTAGAAAACCAAGAAAGAGCACTCCGTGAAGAGCGTGAGTTTCTCTACGAATCACCAACCAACAGCACTGCTTCAGGCGCAAATCCTGGTCTGGGTGCTGCAACAACCGGTGCTATGCAAGGTTTTGACCCCGTTCTGATTTCACTAATCAGACGTTCAATGCCTAACCTGATCGCCTACGATCTCTGTGGCGTTCAACCAATGAATGGTCCTACCGGACTCATCTTCGCAATGCGCTCACGTTACACCAGCCAGGCTGGAAACGAGACCTTCTATAACGAAGTTGATTCAGCATTCTCTGGTCAGGATTCCGGATTCAATAACACCAACGGTTGGACCGGTGGTTCAGTCGGTATGGGTACTACCGCTCAAGGCGGCACCAACCCATCAGTACTTGACCCAACCAACCAAGCAAACAACGCTACTGGCGCTAACCAGTATAACGTTGGTCAAGGAATGAGAACTGACGAATCAGAATCGCTTGGCGAATCTGACCAGTTTAACCAGATGGCATTCTCGATTGAGAAAGTCACTGTTACTGCAAAGTCACGTGCTCTGAAAGCCGAGTACTCACTTGAGCTTGCTCAGGACCTCAAGGCAATCCATGGTCTGAATGCTGAAGCGGAATTAGCAAACATTCTCTCAACTGAGATTCTTGCTGAAATCAACCGCGAAGTTATCAGAACCATCTACAAGATTGCTAAGCCTGGTGCTCAAGTTAATACCGCTACCGCAGGTACTTTTGACCTCGACGTTGACTCCAACGGTCGTTGGTCGGTTGAGAAGTTCAAGGGTCTGATTTTCCAAATCGAGCGCGATGCAAACGCAATCGCCCAGCAAACTCGTAGAGGAAAGGGTAACACCATCCTTTGCTCTGCTGACGTTGCTTCAGCACTTGCAATGGCAGGTGTCCTCGATTACACCCCTGCACTCAACGCAAACCTCAACGTTGATGACACCGGCAATACTTTTGCTGGAGTTCTTCAAGGTAAGTATCGCGTCTACATTGACCCATATTCGGCAAACGTTTCTGCTAACCAGTTCTACGTTGTCGGTTATAAGGGTTCTAGCCCATATGACGCTGGTCTCTTCTACTGCCCATACGTTCCTCTGCAGATGGTACGTGCTGTTGGCGAGAACACCTTCCAGCCTAAAATCGGCTTTAAGACCCGTTACGGAATGGTTGCAAACCCATTCGCTGAGGGTCTTACCGCTGGCGCTGGTGCTCTGACCACCAATGCAAACACCTACTACAGAAGAGTTAAGGTTGCTAACTTAATGTGAGTTAGTTTACAACTCTTTCAAGAGGGTCCTTCGGGACCCTCTTTTTTTATCTAAATATCAATAAAACATTATGGCGTCTGCTTATCGAAATCAGATACAAAACCGAAACTTTCTTTCACCAGTTGGTTTTAATTTTACTCTTGCAAAAGAACCAAAGGTAAGTTTCTTTTGCAACTCGGCAAGAATACCAGAAATTACACTTTCATTGGTTCAGCAACCATCATATCTTAAGGATATTGATGTTCCAGGCGGCAAACTTCAATACGGCGACTTATCTTTAAGGTTTTTAGTCGATGAAGATATGATGAATTATATGGTTGTCCATAATTGGTTAACTGGATTGGGATTTCCAGAAACCACGGGGCAATATAAAGAATTAATTACAAATGATGATGGACTGCAAGATTCTAAAAGAGCATTTAGTGATGGAAGTCTTTATATTTTAGATAGCAATTATAATACAAACTCAATAGTAAAATTTAAAGATTTATTTCCGGTCTCTTTGACATCGTTGGAATTTGACTCCACACAAACCGACATCCAGTACTTTACAGCAGAGGTATCTTTCAAGTATACTATCTACAATATCTTGAGCGAAACTGGACAACCTCTATGACACTTGATGAAATTCAGGAAATGTGGCAGAGAGATGCTGTCATTGACCCTGATAATTTGCACGATGAATCTTTAAAAATTCCCCAACTTCATTCCAAATATTATACCATTTACAATACAATTACTCTTCTTCGTGAGAAAGCAAGAGAAACTTTCAATAGAGTTAAACTTGAACGATACAACTATTACACGGGAAAGGCACCTGCAGAGGTTTATATAGAAGAACCATTTCCGTATAAAGTTAGAGACAAAGAAGCGTTACAGAGGCATATGGACGCTGATGAGAGACTGAATAAAGTAGAACTCAAAATTAGATACTATGACATTATGTTAAAGTTTTTGGAAGAGATTATTAAGTGTATATCAAATAGAACGTTTCAAATAAAGAACGCTCTGGAATGGCACAGGTTTCAATCGGGGTTTAACTGACGAAATAAATATTCATAACTGATATTTTATGAATGTCACATTTGGTCATATCAAAAAAGAATGAGGTATATCTTCAAGTTGAGGCAGAAGCACACGTCTATTATGAATTAAGAGATGCATTTCAGTTTGAAGTACCAAATGCAAAGTTTGCTCCCGCTTATAAGAATAGGTGGTGGGATGGTCACATTTATTTGTTTAATATTAATACTCAAGAAATATACGTTGGTCTATTAGATAAACTTATAAGATTTTGTGAGCAACATAATTATACTTATGAGTTTAGAAACAATAAGTACTATGGTCTTCCTTTTGAAGTCAATGAGATGATTTCAAAAGAAGGTGTAAAAGACTATATGAATTCTATTTGCAAGTATGCTCCCCGCGATTACCAAGTTGAGGGAGTATACGACGCTTTAAGACATAATCGAAAGTTGTTGATATCTCCAACTGCCTCTGGAAAGTCGTTGATGATATATTCGATTGTAAGATATTACGTTGAGAAAGAACAAAATATTTTGATAGTCGTTCCAACGACATCCCTTGTAGAGCAGATGTATAAAGATTTTGCAGATTATGGATGGGATGTGGGATCATTTTGCCACAAAATCTACGCCGGAAAAGAAAGGGAAACTGATTCTCAAGTAATTATTACAACTTGGCAATCGATTTATAAACTACCTAAACAATATTTTTCAAGATTTAATGTAGTAGTTGGTGATGAAGCTCATAATTTTAAATCCAAGTCATTAGTATCTATAATGACAAAACTTTTCGATGCAAAATATCGTTTTGGATTCACAGGAACTTTAGATGGCACACAAACGCACAAATGGGTTTTAGAAGGTCTATTCGGTCCCTCTTATAAAATCATTAAAACTGATGAGTTAATGAAGAAAGGGCACGTAGCAACACTTGACATCAATATTTTATTACTTAAGCATTCACCAAATAAATTTGAAACTTTTGAAGATGAAGTGCAATATATTATCAATCATGAAAAGAGAAATAAATTCATTCGAAATCTTGCTCTTGATTTAAAAGGAAATACATTAATTCTTTTCTCAAGAGTTGAGGGTCATGGACAACCATTATACGAACTCATAAATAATAGCAAAACTGAAACCAGACAAGTGTTTTTTGTACATGGTGGAGTGAATACTGAGGACCGAGAAAAAGTCAGAGAAATTACTGAAAAAGAAAACAATGCTATCATTGTTGCTTCTTACGGGACTTTTTCTACTGGTATTAACATCAGAAATCTACATAATGTCATCTTTGCTTCCCCTAGTAAATCAAGAATCAGAAACCTCCAATCAATCGGAAGAGTCTTAAGAAAATCCGATAATAAGACAAAAGCAACTCTATATGACATTGCCGATGATATCAGTTATAAGTCAAGAAAAAATTATACGCTCAATCATTTAATCGAAAGAATTAAAATTTACAATGAAGAAAACTTTAATTATGATATTGTAAACATACCGCTTAAAAACTAATGGGAGATGAGTTTTACGCAGCAATCAAATTAATTAGTGGCGAAGAAATATTTTCTCTTATTTCTGTCGATGAAAATAATGGAGATCCAATTATCATTCTTCAAAATCCAGTTATAATGAAAGTATATACAAATTATGTTGGTATGTATGTAAAAATAAAACCTTGGATGGAAATACCTAATGATGATATCTTTTTTATTAAGTTTGATAGAATCATTACAATGACTGAAATTAAAAATCAATCTACAATTGATTTTTATCTACGATATCTTGAAGATGATAGTGATATTGAAATTGAATCTAACGGTAAAGTTTCAATATCTGATAAAATGGGATATCTGGGGTCAGTAGAGAATTCTCGTAAGTCACTCGAAGATATTTTTCTCAAAGACCTTAAAGATAATAAAGAAAGCTAAAACTTATCTTCAATGGAGACAAACCTAGTCTACACATATTTTTGATACTTGTCAAGCCCTTGATTTATGTGGTATAATTAATTCAACTTATATTAAGTAAAAGATGGACTTGTTATGCCAAAAAAGAAATCAGAACATTATGTAAATAACAAAGAGTTACTTGAAGCATTGATTGTTTATAGGACAAAGGTTGCTGCTGCTAAAGAGCAAGGACTTCCAAAACCACGTATTACAAATTATTTGGGAGAGTGTTTTCTTAAGATTGCCACGCATCTTTCTTATAAACCTAACTTTGTGAATTATATGTTTCGGGATGATATGATTTCTGATGGCATAGAAAATTGCGTTCAATATATTCACAATTTTGATCCACAAAAATCAAGTAATCCTTTTGCCTACTTTACTCAAATTATTCACTATGCATTTCTTCGTCGTATTCAGAAGGAGAAGAAGCAACTGGAAATTAAAACCAAGATCATCGAACGCACTGGTTATGATGAGGTTATGATGATTGATGACAACTTGCTTTCTGGAAGCAATTCCGATTATAATAGTATGAAAGATGCTATTCAATACAGAAATAACCGATGAAGGTAGCAATTTTAACTGACACTCACTACGGGTGTCGCAAAGGATCAAAGTATCTCCACGATCACTTTGAACTCTTCTATAAGAATGTCTTCTTTCCTGCTTTAGAGGAGCATGGAATTAAAACAGTCATTCATATGGGTGATGCCTTTGATAGTCGCAAGTCAATTGATTATCAAAGTTTAGAATGGGCAAAGCGTGTAGTATTTGAACCTCTTAAAAATCACGAAGTTCATATGATTGTGGGCAATCACGATTGTTACTTTAAAAATACCAATCACGTCAATTCACCATCGCTTCTTCTTCAGAATTACTCCAATATTAAAACCTATAGTTATCCACAAACAATCAAAGTTGGTGGTCTTGACATTATGATGGTGCCTTGGATTTGCAGTGATAACTATGATGAAACGATAAAGCAAATCAAAAAATCCAAAGCAAAAATTGCAATGGGTCATCTGGAGTTACAAGGTTTCCGTGTAAATCGAAATCTTGTAATGGAAGAGCATGGAACTGATCCAAAGATTTTTGATAAGTTTCAGAAAGTATTTTCTGGACATTATCATACTCGCTCTGACAATGGAAAAATCTTTTATCTGGGTAATACTTATGAGATGTATTGGAATGATGTAAATGACACTCGTGGATTTCATATTTTTGATACAGAAACTCTAGAGCATACTCCAATTAACAATCCTTATAAATTATTCTATAACATTTATTATGAGGATACTCCACATCAAATGTTTGATGCTACAGATTATGAAAATAAAATTGTCAAGGTAATTGTTCGTAAGAAGACCAAACCAAAAGACTTTGAAAAATTCATTGATAAACTTTACACCATAGGTGTTCAAGATCTTAAAATTGTTGAAAACTTTGATATTCAAGAAAGTGAAGATTTTGAAATTGATGAAGAAGAAAATACAATGTCAATTCTAAATCGTTATATTGACGAAGCAGAATTTGAGTTTGATAAAAATATTATCAAAGGTATTTTTCAAGATCTCTATAGACAAGCTTGCGAGGTAGAGTAAATGTTTCTTCTCACACTCAAAGACAGAAAAGATGATGGTGCATATGCAGTGCAAAATCGATATGGTGAAAAAGTCTTATTTCTCTTTGAAGAAGAAGACGATGCGACTCGATATGCTTTAATGTTGGAGGACCAAGAAAAAACTGTAATGGATGTTGTAGAGGTTGATGACGAACTTGCCATAAAGACGTGTAAGATGTATAATTATCGCTATGCTGTGATCACTCCTGACGATATCGTTATTCCTCCTAAGAATGTTAGTATTTCACAAGATTAAATGGAAAAATTTTCTTTCCACTGGGAATCAGTGGACGGAAGTTGATTTTGAAAAACACAATACAAATTTAATTATTGGAACAAATGGTGCAGGTAAATCTACAATCCTGGATGCACTTACTTTTGTTTTGTTTAATAAACCTTTTCGTAAGATTAATAAACCACAGTTAGTCAATACGACTAACGAAAAAGATTGTCTTGTGGAAATTGAATTCTCTGTGAACAATAGAGATTATCTTGTTCGCCGGGGAATCAAACCAAATATTTTTGATATTGAGGTAAATGGTAATCCACTTCATAAAGAAGCAGATGATCGTGCCAATCAAAGAATTCTTGAAGAGAATATTCTTAAGGTAAACTATAAGTCTTTTACTCAGATTGTGATTCTGGGTTCTAGTACTTTTGTGCCGTTTATGCAACTCGCTACTTCACATCGTCGTGAGGTGATTGAGGACCTTCTGGATATTCGTATTTTTTCTGCGATGAATAATCTTATTAAGGATAAGATTCGTGAGAAAAAGGACCAAATTAAATCTCTTGAACTTAAGAAAGAAACTCTTAAGGATAAGATGAAAATGCAGCAAGAGTTTATTGAAGAACTTGAGAATCGTGGTAATGCCAACATCAATGCCAATAAAGAAAAGATTACCAATCTAGATTCCGAAGTTGGCATTTACATGACCGAAAATGCCAAGATTGAGGAAGATATTTTTAAATATACGAAGGAACAAGAAGAAGTCATTGGGTCCGCTGATAAGTTAGTAAAACTTAACAATCTGAAGGGTAAGATCTCGCAGAAAGTATCTGCTATTACCAAAGAGCATAAGTTTTTCACAGAAAATACGGTCTGCCCTACCTGCACACAAACAATTGAAGAAGAGTTTCGGTTAAATAGAATTACAGACGCTCAAAATAAGGCAAAGGAACTCCAGAAAGGTTATCAAGACCTAGAGGAGACTATAAAAATAGAACAGGAGAGAGAGCGTCAATTCATCGCACTTTCTAAGGAGATTACGAAACTCAACCATGAGATTTCTCAAAACAATACTCGGATTTCCCTCAACCAGAGACAAATACGAGACCTTGAATCTGAAATTCAAACTATTACCCAAAACCTTGCAAACAGAAATACTGAGCATGAGAAGTTAGAAGAATTTCAAACCAATCTCCAAAAAACATTCGAAGACCTTTCAAAGAAAAAAGAAGAAATCGTTTATTACGATTTTGCCTATTCCTTACTCAAGGACGATGGCGTTAAAACGAAGATAATCAAGAAGTATCTTCCGTTCATAAATCAGCAGGTGAATCGTTATCTTCAGATGATGGATTTTTATATTAACTTCCATCTTGATGAAGAGTTTAACGAAACTGTAAAGTCACCCATTCACGAAGACTTTTCTTATAGTTCTTTTAGTGAGGGTGAAAAAATGAGAATTGACCTTGCCCTACTCTTCACCTGGAGAGAAGTGGCGAGAGTCAAAAATTCCGTCAATACAAATCTGCTGATTATGGATGAGGTATTTGATTCCTCACTTGACGGATTTGGAACTGATGAGTTTCTTAAGATTATTCGTTATGTCATTAAGGATGCTAATATATTTGTCATCTCTCATAAGGCAGACCTGCATGACAAATTTGAAAGTGTCATAAGGTTTGAGAAAGTCAAAGGTTTTTCCCGTATGATGTCCTTACAAGCACAAGAGTAATGCAAGTCCCCAACCGCTACCACCATTCCAAGAAGGAGCAGAAGCGGAAACTGAAACCGCAAGCACTCCGACAAGCAAAGGCACGACTGAGCCACTTCAAGAAGCGGCACATGACCTCCCCCAAAAAGGGAGGTTCTTTTGTATCATATACACATACGATTCAAATCAAATGACTGTCCGCCACGAAATCAAGTCCCAACTCGCAAAGCTTCTTGCTACCGAAGACCTTGTGGTTGAGCACAAGAAGGTGGAGACTGCCTGCTTTAATGTTCATACCCGTGTGCTGACCCTGCCAATGTGGGAACGTGCCAGCAACACCGTC
>Ga0315902_10000064_pt1 | contig 164791 bp, 136 predicted proteins | sample LakEriMetagenome_9_FD_203523 | JGI IMG/M metagenome (GOLD analysis project Ga0315902, IMG submission 203523) | Freshwater fungal communities from buoy surface, Lake Erie, Ohio, United States - Buoy 12 MA117 | ecosystem: Environmental > Aquatic > Freshwater > Lake > Lake biofilm | place: USA... | reverse complement strand
AATCGGCAGGATCGCGGAAGAGTGAACGGTAAACCTGATCGCCGGACTGAAAAAAATCAAGTGTATCACCACCTCCGGACCATTGCAGATGTACGTATACAAAAACAAAGCACCAGAACACCTTAAATAAAAAAATGGTTAAAACAGCCTGTCGCGATAAACCAAAGTAGTCGCCTACACCGGATACCCAGAGCCATCTTGAGAATAAGACCAGATATACGAATCCAACCAGATAATGTATCAATGATGTTTGCCACATAACTGCAAGTTCATCCGGTGTTTATTTTTTATAATCACGCATCTGTATCTGCGTAGAACAAAATGTATACTCACGTTCATCGTTACTGCCTATAACAACAATACGCCCACGGAGATGCCTGGTCATCAGTTCCTGATACCATCGTACACCGTCGGTATCCAGATTAGTAGTGGGCTCATCCAGCAGAAGCACCGGGGTATCACGTAATACCGCAAGAGCCAGCTTAACACGCTGTTTCATTCCTGATGAAAATAGTTTGAGCACTTTATGCTGATGTTTCGCTAATCCGGTAATCGAAATAAAATCATCATACAGTACTCCGCGCTGAAAGGAAGAGAAAGCTTCCTGAAACTGAAACAGCTCTTTCATGGTAAACTCCTCAATGAGTTCTAGATAAGGCGCGGCAATGGCAACTAACCCCGGATAATAATTCACGGGCCGGCCTTCCGCCTCAAAAGCTATTTTTCCTTCACTCAGTAATTTATAGGTGCTGATACACTGTAGCAGGGTGCTTTTGCCACTACCGTTAGGCCCTAATATCGCATAACAGATGTCGGACCTTAATTGCAAATCCAGATTGCGGAATATCCACTCATAATTGTAGCGCTTGCCCGCATTATGAAGCGTTATCTGCATGCTGCACGGTATGAATTCCTTTGATGATGCCGTCCTTAGATGATCGGATAAATTGCAGTACAGTTGACTTCTCGTCGCTGTCTGGCAACTCGGTTTCCAGTGCCGCTATCGCCTTGCTCAAATTTGAATGATGCACAAATACAATGCGGTATATGTCCTCAATACGTTTAATCTGATCTTTATCAAATCCACGACGCGACAAACCTACTGCGTTTATACCTGCATATGATAATGGCTCACGGGCGGCTTTTACATAAGGTGGTACATCTTTACGCACCAGGGAACCTCCGGTAACAAAGGCATAGCGGCCAATACGTAAAAACTGTTGCACGGCACTCACTCCTCCTATATTCACATAATCTTCAATGATAATATGTCCGGCTAAGTTTACATTGTTAGCCAGGATGCAATGATTACCGATAATGCAATCATGCGCAACGTGGGTATACGCCATCAGTAAGCAATGACTGCCAATTTCGGTTTTATTGGCATAGGTAGTTCCTTTATTGATGGTTACACATTCACGTATCATTGTATGGTCGCCGATAATAGCTAGTGTGGGCTCTCCTTTATACTTCAAATCCTGTGGCACGGCCGAAATTACTGCACCGGGAAAAATCTGAACGTGTTTGCCAATGCGAGCTCCGTCGTATATAGTTACATTGGGGCCTATGATACTACCCTCACCAATTTCCACATCGGCATAGATTGTAGTGAACGGCTCTATTCGTACACTCGGGTGTATGCGTGCTTCAGGATGTATATAGGACCACTTGTTTTCTGACACAAATAAAAAATGGGTTTAGGCTTTAAGATGATGAGTTGACGATAAGACGATGTCGGTATGCATTTCGTTGCATCACTATATACTTTCTTTACGCTGAATACGGGCAACAAGGTCTGCTTCTACCACGACTTTATTACCAACAAAACCGATGCCGCGCATCTCGCACAGGCCACGTCGAATGGGGCTCAGTAATTCGAGTTTCATAATCAGCGTGTCTCCGGGAATCACCTTATTCTTGAATTTGGCGTTATCAATTTTCAGAAAATAGGTATCCCAGTTCTCGGGGTCATTTACGGTATTAAGTACCAGTATGCCTCCGGTTTGAGCCATAGCCTCTATCTGCAATACACCGGGCATCACCGGGTTGCCGGGAAAGTGTCCCTGAAAGAAGTTCTCGTTAAAGGTTACATTCTTAAGCCCTACCACATGAGTATCGCTCAGTTCAATGATACGGTCCACAAGCAAAAAGGGATACTTGTGAGGCAGACTACGTTCTATCTTGCGGATATCATAAACCGGAGTCTGATTGGGATCATATGCCGGTGGATTTTTAGCATTACGTTGTTCTTTAATCATATTTTTTATCTTTTTGGCAAACGCCACATTCGTTGAGTGCCCCGGTTTGGAGCCAATAATTTTAGCTTTAATCGGCATACCCACCAAAGCCAGATCACCAACAACATCAAGCAGTTTATGACGTGCCGGCTCATTTTGATAGCGTAGCTGAATATTATTTAAATATCCTTCTTTTTCAGCAATCACCTGTGGCTTATTAAAATATTGCTGTAGGTTGTTCATCAGTTCGGGAGCAGGCTTCTTATCAACTACAACAATAGCATTCTCGAGGTCGCCACCTTTGATGAGATTATTTTTTATAAGATACTCCACCTCGTGTAAAAAACAGAATGTACGCGCCTCGCTGATTTCATCTTTGAACTCGCCGATATGCTTCATCGTGGCGTGTTGTTTACCGAGCACATCAGAGTTATAGTCAATCAATACGGTAACTTCATAATCATCGGCCGGAACAGCGCGCATCTCTGCATCCTTATCCTTATCAATATGCTCTATGGCAGAAGTGAGTTTAAAGTAATGTCTGGGAGTCTCCTGTTCCTGAATACCCGCATATTGCAAGGCTTCAATAAACATGCGAGAACTGCCATCCATAATCGGCATTTCGGGGCCGTCAATTTCCATGAGTACATTGTCGATGCCTAAGCCCACAAGTGCGGCCAGGGTGTGTTCAACGGTCATTACTTTGGCGCCGTTCTGCTCCAGTGTCGTGCCACGCGACACATCGGTAACATAATCTACATCGGCTTTTATAGTTGGCTGATGCTCCAGATCAATGCGCCGGAAAATATAACCGTGATTTGCCGGAGCCGGATTAAATGTAAGGTTGGCAGCAATACCGGTATGTATGCCTTTACCACTTACGGTAACTGCCTGCTTTATGGTACGCTGTTTATCCATGGGTATCCTTGTCGGTTTCCTTTTGTTGAAGTAAGGTGTTTAACTGCTGTTGAAGTTGCGGCAAATTACGATATACCGACTGAGAACGCAAAGATGCCGTGTATTCAAATGCCGGTGCGCCATTCCAGGCTTTGCCCTCCCGGGTTATGGATTTAGAAACGCCACTTTGTGCGTTGATACGACTGCGGTCGGCGATGGTGATATGCCCTACAAAACCAACCTGCCCCCCAATCATACAGTACTTTCCAATTTTGGTACTACCCGACACGCCGGTTTGTGCGGCAATAACGGTGTGGGCGCCAATCTCTACATTATGAGCTATGTGAATATGGTTATCCAGTTTTACTCCGGATCGAATGATCGTACTGCCCATCGTAGCGCGATCTATGGTAACACAGGCGCCAATCTCCACATCATCTTCGATCAGCACATGACCCAACTGAGGAATTTTCTGATAGGAGCCATCGGCCTGTGGCGCAAAGCCAAAGCCATCGGAACCGATAACTGTGCCGGAGTGTATGATACAACGTTGACCGATGCGGGTTTTGGGGTACAGATAGACACCGGCATGCAGGGTGGTGCCATCGGCAATGGTGCAACCCGCTCCTATGTAACAATGTGGATACACCGAAACACCTTTTCCGATGTTCACGTGCTCATCGATATAGGTGAACGCACCAATATAGGCATCGGATGCAATTACCGCTGATGCGGCTATGTGAACAGGCTGTTCGATTCCCTTCTTTTGATCAGCCGTATTTCCAAACTGTTTAAGCAAGGAGGTAAATGCGGCATAGGCATCAGGCACCCGAATGAGCACCGGCTTCAGGGTTTCGGTGAACACCTCTGATTCGTTTACTACCAGCACCGAGGCACCGGTAGTATATGCATAGGGAAGGTATTTGGGGTTAGCCAAAAAACAAACAGCACCGGTACCGGCATCCTCAATTTTTGCAGGATGGGTAATCAGCGTGTCGGCGGAGCCCTCGAGCTTGCCTTGAAGTATTGCGCACAGTTCGCCTGCGGTGATTTTCATGTTACTTAGGCGGCTAAAAATAAGCGGAATAAAATAAATACATAAACTAAGTACACGCAGAGTTTGAACACGGAATGGGTATGATCATAGCAAGTATAAAGAATTAAGAATAAAAAAATTGACAGCGACTATTTCGGAGAGGAGTGATTATCGAATCAATACTAACTATCCTTATATCATCACGCGCAGTGCTCCGGGTAAAATGATGGCCTTAACGGGTAGTATGCCGGCATCCTCACCATCGGTTTCAACGGGCACAGTAACCGCACTTTCCAACGTGATCATCTTGGTCTGAAACACCTCTACCTTTTTATGTGTGTGCAGTTTACCCGTGAATAGTTTAGGTAGGGCCTGCAACACGTCAGGCAAAGTAAGCGGCCTGATTAGTGTTACAGCTATAAAGCCATCATCGGGCACAGCGTGAGGACATTGCATCAACCCGCCACCATTGGTTTTGTGTATGCCCAGCGCCATACTAAGCATCGTTTCGGTTCGGTTAATGCCATTGTAATGGAATTGAATATTCACCGGACGATAGCGCCTTATAGCCCGCAATGCGGCAGTCAGATAAATCAGTTTACCGCGCCTGCCTGATTTCTTTTTGATGTTGGCCTCCCTGGCAATAAAGGCATCAAAACCAATTCCACACATGCTCACGCAATAAGTCCGCCAACCACACGCATCCTGAAGTTCAATAACATCCTGCCAACTGTATTTCGGATGACAAAGCCGGTTAATCAACGAATCTACCTGACCGCACAGTTGATAAGCCGCGGCGAAGTCATTCCCTGTGCCCACAGGGCATACAGAGAGTGCGGTGCGGTTATCAGGATTTTGTAACAGGCCATTTGCGGCTTCATGCAGGGTGCCGTCGCCACCAAGCACCACTACGACATCTACACCCTGCTTCGATGCCTGTAAGGCAAGTGCTGTGGCATGCTGTGCATATTCGGTATAGGTAAAGATGCAGGAGATCGGTATTTCTTTAATCCTAGCTTTAAGGGATTCACAAAGGGTAATGCTTTTACCTTTTCCGGAATAAGGATTTATGATGAATAAGCATTTCAAGTGTTTACCACTTAGGCAGTTCGGGTTTGTTTTGCAACACGAGTTCTATGCGTTGCTGTACCTCAGCAGTGAGCAGTGGCAGCATATCTATCGCTTTGAGATCTTCGCTGAGTTGCGTGGTTTTGGTTGCGCCGAGTATTACGGTGCTCACATTAGGGTTAAGCAGACACCACGTTATGGCCAGTTGTGGCAGAGTACATCCTAAGTCGCTTGCTACGGATTGCAGTGCGCTTATTTTTTGTTGACGATCCGGCGTAATGCTCGAGTCACGAAGCCACTCCAAACCTTTGACTGAAAGCCGGGAGTCGGCCGGAATTTCGGCGGCATACTTTCCGGTGAGCGCACCTGAAGCCAAGGGGCTCCATATCGTAGTGCCAAGGCCAAGCTCTGAATAAAGTCGCTGATACTCCCGCTCGAAGCGTTCACGATGAAACATATTATACTGCGGCTGTTCAACAACAGGAGGCACCAGATGATGCTCACGACAGAAACTCCATGCCTGCATGATCTGCTGTGCACTCCATTCTGAGGTGCCCCAGTAGAGCACTTTACCTTGCATAATCAGCTGATGCATCGCCCACACGGTTTCTTCTATGGGCGTAGTGGAATCGGGACGATGGCAATAATAAAAATCGAGGTAATCCACCTGAAGACGTTGCAAGGCGGCGTGGCACGCTTCAAAAATATGTTTCTTGGATAAGCCGGTCTGATTGGGTTTATCCCCCACCCCGAAATAAACTTTACTCGATACCATGTAGGTATCGCGCGGCCAATTGCGTTTGTGGAGTATTGCACCCATCACTCGTTCTGACTTACCATGCACATAGCCCTCGGCATTATCGAAAAAGTTAACACCGTGATCATAAGCCATAATCATGCAGGCTTCGGCCGTGGCGTCGTCCATCATTTTACCGAATGTAAGCCAGGAGCCAAAAGACAGGGCACTTACTTTAACACCCCACTTGCCCAGATTTCTGTATATCATTTTGTTTTTCTACGATTAAATTATTTAAAACGAATGGCATCAACCGGTTTTAACCGCGCCGCGCTAAAGGCAGGCCAAAGTCCGGCTATCATGCCAATTACACTTGATATGATGACACCGCGAAGCATATTGGACGAACTTAATATCAGCTCAAAACCAAAAGCCCCTGAGGCCATCAGGGCTGATAGGTAAACCAGTAACAACCCAAATAAACCCCCGATTACCGACAGAATGATGGATTCCGTAAGAAACTCAAGCAGGATAAAGTAATTCTTTGCACCGAGTGCTTTTTTAATGCCTATGAGATTGGTACGTTCACGAACGCTTACAAACATGATATTCGCAATACCAAAGCCGCCCACCAATAAAGCAAATCCGCCGATGATAATTCCGGCTATGTTGAGTGCTCCAAATATCTGAGAAATAAAACTGGTAATCATACTGATGCGGTTGAGTGCAAAGTTGTCTTCCTCCACCGGATCCTGACGTCGGAGTGAGCGCATGTGTCCGCGTATTTCATCACCAAGTACATCGAGCGCCACACCTTCTTTGGCCTGCACCAGAATGGACGGCTCGGCACCATCGCCATCGAAACGGACTTTAGTTTTGATAAAGTTGAACGTAGTATAAATCAAATTGTCGTTACTCATATCCAGGAGGCTTTCACCTTCTTTTTTTAATATGCCTACCACCAGAAGCTTGGTGCCAAAAAGTGTAACATACGATCCCACAGGGTTTACACTCCTGGGGAATAACTGTTTCGCTACATCATAGCCTAATATGGCGACAGGAGCACCTCCATCGCTTTCGAGCTGAGTGAAATAGCGTCCTTCAGAAAAATCCATATCCATAATGGTTCCATACTCCATCGTGACACCAAGCACACCAACTTCTTCAAGCGATTGACCTTCGAAGCTGGTTGTTTTACCCTCCAGTCGCACCGACATAGCAACTTCATTGGCCGATTTAATCTTGGATTTAAGAATTCGGTACTCATCATATTTTGCAACAGGACGATTCATATACTTCCACCAGGGATAATCATTGGAAAACGTCCAGGGCCATTTACCTATAAAGATGACATCAGATCCGAGTTTCTGTATACTTTGTTTGGTGTTGCGTTCCATAGAGTCCACTGCGGCCATAACTGCAATTACACAAAATATACCTATGCTGATACCCAATAGGGAGAGGAACGTGCGTAGCTTATTATTCCACAATTCCCTGAGCGAAGCGTGGAAACTTTCGATAATAATTTTTACAATGAGCCGCATAGCAAAAGCAATTGAATTTTGCTTTTACAAGAATAAGTATATTTTTGCCGCTCTTTTATTAAAACTTAAAACCTTTTAATAAACCGTAATTTATTAAAGGATGAAACTGACTCAATTCCGCTTCGACGTACCCAACTCCCTGTTGGCGCAGCGTCCCACTCCGAACCGCGACGATGCGCGTTTGATGATTATCGATCGTAAAACCGGTAAGTTTAAACACAAGAAATTCCGTGAGGTACTCAGCATCTTTGATGATGGTGACTCCATGATTCTCAATAACACCCGAGTTTTTCCGGCACGCATGTACGGTCGCAAGGAAAAAACAGGTGCCAAAATTGAGGTGTTTCTGTTACGAGAACTGAATCACGAAATGCGTCTTTGGGATGTGCTGGTTGATCCGGCACGTAAAATCCGCGTTGGTAACAAACTTTATTTTGGAGACGATGGCGTACTGGTAGCCGAAGTAGTAGATAACACTACATCTCGTGGCCGTACTATCCGATTTCTGTTCGATGGTACCGACGATGAGTTAAAGGAAACCTTATACAATATGGGTGAAACACCCATCCCCAAATACATCAAACGCAAACCCGACGATGAAGACCGCGATCGCTATCAAACGGTTTATGCAAAAGTGGAAGGCGCCGTTGCCGCTCCAACCGCCGGTATGCACTTTACCCGCGAAATGCTCAAGCGTCTGGAAATTAAGGGCGTTAACATCGCCGAGTTGACCTTACACATTGGCTTAGGCACATTCCGTCAGATTGAGGTAGAAGATTTGTCCAAGCATAAAATGGATGCAGAGTACTTTAATCTGTCCAGAGAAACGTGTGATGTCATCAATACATCAATCGACAAAAAGAAGAATGTCATTTCAGTTGGTACTACGGTGATGCGTGCACTTGAAACTTCGGTTACCGCACAGGGTTATGTTAAACCTATGGAAGGCTGGACCAATCTCTTCATTCATCCACCACACGATTTCAGTATAGCCAATATGTTGCTTACAAATTTCCATTTGCCCAAAACAAGCCTTTACATTATGGCCTGTGCCTTTGGTGGATATGATTTAATGGTAGAAGCCTATAAAGTCGCCATCAAGGAAAAGTACCGCTTCGCGACCTATGGTGATGCCATGTTGATTCTCTAACTTACTTCAGATGACTGCATTCGATGTCATCATAGCGGCTGGAGGGCGCGGCAAGCGTATGAACAGCGAACTCCCCAAGCAGTTTATTGCGATAAACGGTAAACCCGTTATCGTACATACAATTGAAAAATTTATTACCGCAATACCAGAAGCTCATTTTATTGTTGCGATGCACCCTGATTGGCAGGCCCACTGGAAGGAGCTTAGAAAAGCCCTGCCTGCTGATGTGGTGATTCACCTGACCGATGGCGGCGCGGAGCGGTATCACTCCATAAAACAAGCGCTCACGATGGTTCAGGATGACAGTATCGTATGTATCCATGATGCGGCACGGCCTATGGTTAGTACCGAACTGATTAAACGTTGCATTGCGGACTGCGTGCAACACGGCACCGCCGTACCTGCAGTTCCGGTTACAGAAAGCATAAGGCAGGTAATTGGTGACCGGAGCGTAGCCGTAAACCGAAATGAATTTTTATTGATTCAAACCCCACAGTGCTTCCTATCGCACGTGATCAGGCAATCATACCGGCAACCTTTTCAGCATGTATTTACTGATGATGCTTCCGTGGCTGAGGCGGCAGGCTTTACGATACATATCACCAAAGGCGAGTACGGTAATATCAAGATTACCACTCCGGAGGATCTCGATCTGGTTCATTACCGAATGAACAAACACGCATAGTTGCATAAAACCATGATGTATTATTTTAGCAAAGTATCCAAATGAAGATCAGTGGTTTTACAATGGCAAAAAATGCGGATAAGCTGTATTATCCCATTAAAGAATCTATTGAATCCATATTACCAATCGTGGATGAATTTATAGTAGCCATCGGTGATAACGATGCCGATGATCAGTCGCTGGATCGCATTCGTTCCATCGCTTCAGATAAAATTAAAATCATACGCACCGTATGGGATATAACCCGTTATCCTAATGGAACAGAAAATGCTCATCAAACCGATCTGGCTAAGGAGGCCTGCACCGGAGACTGGTTGTTTTATCTGCAGGCCGATGAGGTCATACACGAAAAATATCTGGGCACTATTGAAAAACGTTGTCGCGAACTACTGGACCGCGAGGAGGTAGAAGGTTTACTTTTCCGCTACAAACATTTTTGGGGTGACTACAATCATATCTTGCTTGCACATGGCTGGTACCCGAATGAAATCCGAATCATCCGTAATCATAAAGACATCCATTCCTGGGAGTCGGCACAATCGTTCAGACGTATACCGCACTTTGACTATATCCATTACAGGCAACAAAAAAACACCTATAAACTTAAGGTAGCCCGTGTGGATGCCGAAGTATATCATTACGGCTGGGTAAGGCCTCCCGAACTGATGCAACGTAAGAAAAAATCGCTCGATACCATACATCACGGCGTGGCCAGCACCGAGGCCCGGTATAAAAATCAGCGCGACTATTTTGATTATGGTCCTATGAAACGGCTTCATCCGTTTACAGATACCCATCCACAGGTCATGAATGCGTGGATTCAAAAATTTAACTGGGCCGACCAACTGAACTATACAAGCACATCACTTCCAGACCGTGAATTATTCAAGCACGAAAAATTAAAGTACAGAGTAATAAGCTGGATCGAACGGCACATACTATACGGCAACGAAATTGGTGGGTTTAAGAATTATCGCCTGCTTAAGGTTTGATGAACCGGTTCGTGAAAATTACAATCAGCGCAACTTAATATTCATCTTCATTAAAAAAGAAGTCATCGTGCGTGGGATAATCAGGCCAGATATCCTCAATGCCCTCATATACTTCGCCTTCGTCTTCAAGTTCCTGAAGGTTTTCGATAACTTCAATGGGTGCGCCGGAGCGAATGGCATAGTCTATTAACTCATCTTTTGTAGCCGGCCAGGGTGCATCTTCGAGATGTGATGCCAGTTCAAGTGTCCAATACATATTGCTTACAGCGTTTTTTAATTTTGCGCAAAAGTATCTTTATTCGTATGATATTAAAATTTATTTTGGAAACGAGTGTGTTCGTTGTTTATTATGTGAATAATTACACTAAATACGCGGTTTCCACGGAATTTCCTCGGCATCAAAATCGTGAGTTATCTGTCTGGAAAGCACAAATAGATAATCAGAAAGCCGATTCAGATATATCAGAATCAGCGAGTCCACCGGTTCTGATTCGTTGAGGTGCGTAACTAAACGTTCAGCACGACGACACACACAACGGGCAATGTGAGCAAATGAATTAGCATGATGACCGCCGGGCAGAACGAAGTATTTCATCTCCGGTAATGAGGCCGTCATTGCATCCATTTCGTGCTCAAGTAAACTGACATCGCTATCATTCAGATCGGGCAACTTCATTTTACCTTTTCCCGGTTCGGTAGCCAAATGTGAGCCAACGGTAAACAAACGGTCCTGCACTTCTTTGAGCACATCACGGTGATGGGGATGCGTGAGGTGATCCCTTACCACACCGATCCAGCTGTTGAGTTCATCAATAGTACCATAGGCTTCGATACGCTGATGGTGCTTGGGCACACGTGTTCCGCCAATGAGTTGCGTGGTACCGGTGTCTCCTTTTTTGGTATATATTCTGAACGTCATGTTGTATTACGTAACTATTGGATTTGGGCGTGATGTCCGTTTCGGGTAATTATCTCGTTCTTTAGATCGGAACTGATTTCACCATCTTTGAGTCTTACGATACGATGTGCATGTCGGGAAATGTCATCCTCGTGTGTAACGATAATTAGGGTGTTGCCGTTAGCATGAATTTGTTCAAAGAGCGTCATTATCTCAACGGATGTTTTACTGTCGAGGTTTCCGGTTGGCTCATCGGCCAGAATGATAGCCGGGTTATTGACCAGTGCGCGAGCAATGGCCACGCGTTGTTTCTGTCCGCCACTGAGTTCGTTGGGGCGGTGATGCATACGATCGGCCAAACCAACAGCATCCATCATTTCCTTGGCTCGTTTTGTGCGGTCGGCGTGATTGTATCCTGCATAAACCAAAGGCAGTGCGGCATTTTCTAAAGCAGTCATCCTGGGCATCAGATTGAAGGTTTGAAATACAAAACCAATCGACTTATTTCTAATTACGGCAAGTTCATTATCACTCAAACGACTCACATCACTTCCGTTTAAAAAGTAATTACCTTTTGACACCGTATCTAAACACCCAAGGATATTCATTAAGGTTGATTTACCGGAACCGGATGGCCCCATTAATGCTACATATTCATTTTGTGCAATCTGTAAATTAATACCTTTAAGTACGGGAACTTCAACTTTTCCCAAATAGTAGTTCTTATAAATATTTTCTAAACGGATTACATCAGATGTCATAACCGTTTATTTCTTGATGACTTTAGGTACTTTGATGTAATCACTGTCTCTTAGAGGAACATTACGCAGGGCCTGCTCCTTGCTCACGTGTTCCTCCGCAACATCATCACGTAAGATGTTTACTTCATCCGTTATATACACCAATGGTTCGATCTGATCAAGATTTACCTCGTTAAGTTTTTCTACAAATCCGAGTATCTGCTGAAGATCTTTTTTTATCTGTTCCTTCTCTTCACCCAAAAATTCAAGGCGGGCGAGATCAGAAATTTTATCCACTAACTGGTCATCAACTTTCATGATTTAGATTATGGTACGAAAATACACTTAAACAAACGTATTGGGATCTCTGAAAAAAAATACAAACACACGGCGTGCAACAAAAAAAAAGAGAGCAGCCTGTTATACGTCTTCCTCAGAGGCAAGCGCGGCACGGATATATTCCCGGTTCAGTCGGGCGATATTCATCACGGATATTTCCTTTGGACATTCCGCTTCACAGGCACCGGTGTTGGTACAATTTCCAAACCCTTCCTCATCCATCTTCTTTACCATAGCAACCACACGGCTTTCACGTTCAGGTTTGCCCTGTGGCAACATGGATAATTGCGAAACTTTAGCACTGACAAAAAGCATAGCAGATGAATTTTTACAAGCGGCCACACATGCACCGCATCCAATACAGGCCGCGGCGGCAAACGCTTCGTCGGCAATGTGCTTTGCAATGGGGAGGCTGTTGGCATCCTGAGCATTTCCGGTGTTTACCGAAACATAACCGCCCGAGGCTATGATACGATCGAAGGCAGAACGATTTACCACCAAATCTTTGATAACCGGAAAAGGCTCTGCGCGCCAAGGTTCTACAACAATAGTATCACCATCATTAAAGTGGCGCATATGCAACTGGCAGGTGGTCGTGCCCTGCATAGGGCCATGTGCACGTCCGTTGATATACATACTACACATACCGCAAATGCCTTCGCGACAATCGTGATCGAACGCAACAGGGTCTTTACCCTCGCGGATAAGCTGTTCATTCAACACATCGAACATTTCAAGAAACGACATATCCTCGCTCACACTGTTCAACGAATACGTTTCGAATTGGCCTTTTTCCTTACTGTTCTTCTGACGCCAAACTTTGAGTGTAATTTTCATGGCAATGATTTTTTTTGTAGTGAATTATTTGTAGTTACGCTGACTTGGTTTGATGACTTCGTAGTTTAATTCTTCCTTATGTAAGGCAGGCTCGTGATCAACGCCCTTGAACTCCCAAGCCGACACATACATGTATTTATTGTCGTGGCGCAACGCTTCACCATCTTCGGTCTGGTGCTCCTCGCGGAAATGACCACCACAGCTTTCTCCGCGTTGCAGGGCATCGATACACATCAACTCACCGAGTTCAATAAAGTCTGCTACACGGCCCGCTTTTTCCAACTCCGGGTTGTACTCAAAGGCAGAACCGGGCACACGAATGTTGGTATAAAACTCCTGGCGCAGGGTACGTATTTGTTGTATAGCTTCTTTAAGTCCTTCCTCGCTTCGTGCCATACCACATTTATCCCACATAATTTTTCCGAGCCGTTTATGAAAACTTTCCACGGTTTGTGTACCGTTTATGGCAAGGAAGGATTGCAGGCGTTTGGTTACTTCTTCTTCTGCCGCCGCAAAAGCCGGATGATCTGTAGAGATCGATTTAGTTCGAATTTCATCGGCAAGGTAAGCACCGATCGTGTATGGTATTACAAAATAACCATCGGCCAGACCTTGCATCAGGGCGGAGGCCCCGAGACGGTTAGCTCCGTGGTCGGAGAAGTTTGCTTCGCCAAGGGCATACAAGCCGGGTATCGTGGTCATAAGGTTGTAATCGACCCACAAGCCCCCCATCGTATAATGCACTGCCGGATAGATCCGCATAGGTGTCGAATAAGGGTCTTCGCCGGTAATTTTCTCGTACATCTCGAACAGATTACCATAGCGTTCTTTAATTACATTTTTGCCCAAACGGTTTATGGAATCGGCAAAGTCGAGATATACCGCCATTTTAGATTTACCTACACCGTAGCCGGCGTCGCAACGTTCCTTTGCCGCACGGGAGGCAACGTCGCGGGGCACCAGGTTACCGAATGCGGGATAGCGACGCTCCAGGTAATAATCACGCTCATCCTCAGGTATATCGGTGGGTTTGCGTTCGTCGTTTTGCTTCTTGGGCACCCAAATACGTCCATCGTTACGCAAAGACTCCGACATCAGCGTGAGTTTGGACTGATGATCTCCGGATACCGGGATACAGGTCGGGTGAATCTGGGTGAAGCAGGGATTTCCGAAATAAGCACCGCGCTTGTAAGCTTTCCACGATGCGGTTACGTTGCTTCCCATCGCATTGGTCGACAGATAAAAAACGTTTCCGTAACCACCGGTGCATAGCAATACGGCGTGGCCGAAATGACGTTCAATTTTTCCACTAACCAGATCACGAGCTATGATGCCACGACACTTGCCATCTATCATGACCACATCGAGCATCTCGTGCCTGGAAAACATTTGAATTTTGTTTAATCCCACCTGACGCATCATAGCAGAATAGGCCCCCAGCAAAAGTTGCTGGCCGGTTTGTCCTGCTGCATAGAACGTTCGCTGTACCTGTGTACCACCAAAAGAACGGTTACTCAACATGCCACCATACTCGCGGGCAAAGGGTACGCCCTGAGCCACGCACTGGTCGATGATGCTGGTGCTGACATCAGCCAAGCGGTATACATTGGCCTCACGGGCACGGTAATCGCCCCCTTTAATGGTATCGTAAAACAGACGGTAAACCGAATCACCATCATTCTGATAATTCTTCGCCGCATTAATGCCCCCCTGCGCCGCTATACTGTGTGCACGGCGGGCGCTATCCTGAAAGCAAAACACCTTTACCTTGTAGCCCATCTCGGCTAACGTTGCGGCGGCAGAGGAACCCGCCAAGCCACTACCAACAACAATTAATTCAAGGTTTCTTTTGTTCGCAGGATTTACCAATGGTATCGTGGAGCGATACTTAATCCATTTTTGATCGAGCGGTCCTTCCGGAATTTTTGCATCGAGAGACATAGTCGGTATGTGTTATTGATTAGGTTGTCTGAAAAAGTAAAAGAAAACGGGTATGATGGCAAAGCCTAAAGTGATGAAGAATGAAAACGCAATGCCGATACCTTGTATGACCGGCGTGTATTTACGATGCATGATACCCAGTGAGCGCCAGGCACTCTGAAAACCGTGCATCAGATGATAGCCCAGTGCGAATACTCCCAGCAAATAAATGATGTTGTAAATCGGATTTGCAAATACTTCAATCATAAGCATGTACATATCCGGAGTGCCGTTGCTGTCAGCAGGTAATTCCGTTAAGAAGCGGGATTCAATCCAGAAGTGACGCAGGTGAATGATCAGGAAGAAGAGCACCAAACTACCCAGAATACCCATGCTTCTGGAGTACCACGTGCTGTTTGCGTTTCCGGCATTTACAGCATACTTAACCGGGCGTGCTTTCTGATTAGACCTGGTGATGAAATAAGACTGAGCAATATGAATAATAAAACCGGCAAACAATACAATTTCTATAGCACGTATGAGTGGGTTAGATGACATAAAATGAGCGGCCTCATTGAACAATAGCCCATTGTCAGGAAGCAGACTCAACAAGTTAATGGAGAGATGCACCAGCAAAAAAGAACATAGAAATAAACCCGTAACTGACATCACTACTTTCTTACCTATGGAGGATGTCATCATGTGTGTAAACCAACTCATTGCATTTTATTTTAGAGGTGTGGCAAATATAATGGTATAAGGATTTTACATCCTGATTTGTTCAATGTTTAATTTAGTTTGAATGGCTGTAAGCCCGTAATCAGATACTTTCCTCCGATTTGAAGCTATCCCGATCCACAATTTCGATATAGGCCTTGCGTGAGGCGATAATACTGCGCTCTTGTACTTCAAGCACCAATACGTCTATGACTTTATTCAATAAAAATTTATGTGAATTAAACTCATATGTATCTACCTCAGATTTAGGCATAAAGGCGTCTATGTTGAATATTTTTAACAGGAGCCCTCCCTGATTGATATTGACAACGGTGGCTTTCAACGGCAATTTATTTTCTTGTGCCTTGATGATAAGGTCAAGATTCTTATTAAAAATAAAGTGCACATTAAGCGCTTCGTATACATTTTTTTTACGTTCAGATAAAGTGGCATCAAAAAACACCTCATCGCCCGTGCGCGGAAATTTATAGCCTTCGGCTAACTTTGAATAATGCAGGTATACCGAACCAAGCTCCTCGCACTCAATTGCTCCAAATCCTTTTTCTTTCAGAAAGAAAATCACGTTGCCCTTATATATTTTGTCCTTCGTCATAAATGTGGGTTTATAATCGGGTAGTATTGGAATATTTTTTTAGTGGCTTTTTATTATAGTATCATTATGTTTGAAATATGATTAACCTACATTGGGTTTCAACATACCGACAAGACATCATGAATTCTATGAATGCTGTAAACTTACCGATAAGGCTAATGTATTTATCGTTGATATTGTCGGCGTTATTCACACTTCCATGTGAAGCACAAAACATATTAGGCACTATAAAAGATAATATTTCCGGTGAGCCTTTGATTGGGGCAACTATACAAATAAAGGGAACCAACACCGGCAGTGTATCCGACATCGACGGAAATTTCAGTATCGACTACAAGGGTTCGTTTCCGGTAACCCTGATTATTCGCTATATGGGTTATGATTCATTGTTACGTGAATATGCTCAGGTCAATGTCGGTAAACGGGTATCCTACAATTTAAGCCGTAGCGGAGGCATCGTACTCAAAAACATTACCATAACCGACTCCCGATTAACAGAGAAACAACGCGAATCGCCCTTAACTGTTGAGGCAATGGACTACCTTGCCATTAAGCAAACACCGGCTTTTAACTTTTATGAAGGGCTTGGGCAACTTAAGGGCGTTGATCTTACTTCGGCATCTCTGGGGTTTAAGGTAATTAACACCCGAGGGTTTAACAGCACCTCTCCGGTGCGGTCACTGCAACTGATTGACGGTGTTGACAACCAGGCTCCCGGTTTAAATTTTTCTCTGGGTAATTTTTTAGGTGCATCGGAACTCGATGTGGTTAAAGTTGATTTGATTGTTGGTGCAAGTTCAGCCTTCTACGGACCTAATGCCTTCAATGGTGTCATCAGCATGACGACCAAAGATCCCTTTTTAACACCCGGCCTCATGGTGATGATCAAAGGCGGTGAACGCTCCTTGTTTGAAACAGGTATCCGATACGCTCAGGTTTTTAAAAATAAAAAAACGCAACGCGATGTATTTGCCTATAAACTCAATGCATACTATCTGCGCGCCTACGACTGGGAAGCAACAAATGCAGACGCAACGGAGGAATCGCCTGACGGGCCGGATAATCCCGGAGGTTATGATGCCGTAAACAAATATGGCGATGAGTTTAATTCGGTAATGGACTACAGCCAAACGACAAACATCTGGAAGTTTCCCGGACTCAATCGATTCTATCGTCAAGGATACTGGGAGCGTGATTTGGTAGACTATAACACACGCAACGGTAAAGCATCAGCTTCCTTTCATTATAAACTGAATGACAGCACCCAACTCATTGGCACATCGAGTTTTGGTACGGGAACCACGGTTTATCAGGGCGATAACCGTTACAGCCTCAGAGGGGTATTATTCTTTCAGAACAAAATTGAACTTAAACAGCAAAATAAATACTTCATACGCGCCTATGCTACTCATGAAGATGCCGGCAAATCGTATGACGCTTATTTTACAGCACTGTTACTTAACCGCTATGCCAAGAGCGATGCCAACTGGGCAACCGATTATTTCAATTACTGGCAAACCAATATTGTGAATCGTGTTAAACAACTACCGGGTTATCCGCAATTTGTTTTTCCGGTTACGCAATCGTATACCGACTCGATACTTATGGTTGTAAATAACAATCCCGATTCCATGCAATACTGGCATGACCTGGCCCGCGGTGTTGCAGACAATGGCAGTGTAAGCAGTTTTGAGTCGCCTTATTTTGTGCCGGGCACTGCATCATTCGACTCAGTATTTAATTTAATCACATCAAGACTTACGTTTGCCGAAGGTGGGACACGATTTTATGATAAATCAGCATTGTACCATATACAGGGAGAGTACAAATTCACACCAGAGTGGATGAATATTACAGTTGGCGGTAATTACCGACTGTACACGCCTAATTCAAGAGGCACTATTTTTTCAGATACCGGCAACGTGCGAATTACAAACTACGAGTATGGTGTGTATGCCGGTGCTGATAAAAAATTTGCTGATGAAAAATTGCGTATGAATGTTACTACACGCATAGATAAAAATCAAAATTTCAACTTTCTGATATCTCCCGCGGCGAGTTTGATTTATGCCACGGATAAGAATAACCTGCGTATATCCTTTTCATCGGCAATTAGAAATCCCACCCTGGCCGATCAGTATTTGTACTACAATGTAGGACGTGCTATATTATTGGGTAATCTCAACGGCCTGGACTCCGTGGTTACCATACCCTCACTGATTAACTTCATCAATACACAAAAGAGCGATACGCTGGACTATTTTAATATCGACCCCATACAGCCGGAACGCGTTCGTACCATAGAAATGGGTTACCGCACCACCCTGTTTAATCACCTGTTTCTGGATATGAATGTGTATTACAGTTACTACCGCAACTTCATCGGATATAAACTTGCGGCCGATATCGATTACAATGCTCAGTTTAACAATATCAGCTCGGTTCAGGTATATCGTGTGGCGGCAAATGCCGATGGCGTAGTCACCACGCAGGGCTTTAGCATAGGAGGTAATTATTATTTTAAAAATTTCTATTCTCTGAACGGGAATTACTCCTACAATAAATTAAACAAGCGCGAAGATCAAGACCCAATCATTCCGGCATTCAATACACCAACACATAAATTCAATATTGGTATTAGTGGTCGCGATATCGAAGGTAAAATTGGTGTGCTGAATCAGCTATGGAAAAAACTGCCCTCCATCAAGATACAACACCTTGGATTTAGCATTAATTATAAATGGATACAGGGATTTCGTTTTGAAGGTTCCCCGCAATTCACCGGGTTTGTTCCAACCTATGATTTGCTAGACATGCAGGTCAGCAAAGAGTTTGTCAAATTACATACAACACTCAAAATCGGCGCATCTAATGTTTTCGGCATCGTACCATTGTTCAATACGGAGTTAAGTCCTGCCGAACGGATACGCCTTGCGTTCAATAACCGCGTGCTTCAGGTATTTGGTGGGCCTTACATCGGACGGATGGCCTATGTTAGTTTGCTTTACGATTTCGGTGATTTATAATTTTGAGCTGAACCCGAAAACCACTTTTGTGATTAAACCCAGTTTTTCAGCGAGCCGAAACGCTCGTGTGCCTCACGCAGCAACATATCACGGTGGTTGGGATGGGCTATCTCCACAAGTGCCCGTGCCCTTTGTTTTAAATCTTTGCCGAATAAACAAGCCGTACCATATTCCGTAACCACATAATGCACGTGTGCTCTCGTTGTAACAACTCCGGCCCCGGTCCTTAACACCGGCACAATACGGCTAATACCCCCTGATGTTGTTGAGGGCATAGCTATGATGGCTTTACCACGTTCCGAAAGTGCGGCACCGCGTATAAAATCCATCTGACCGCCAACACCCGAATACATTTTTGTGCCTATACTGTCTGCGCAAACTTGTCCGGTTATATCAATTTCAATGGCACTGTTGATTGCGGTGACCTTAGGATTTTGCCTGATAATACCGGTATCGTTCACATAGGAACAATCCAACATCGCCACGATAGGATTATCATTCACAAATTCATACAACTTTCGTGTGCCCTTGATAAAGGTGGATACAATTTTCTCCCGATACTTTTTCTTTCTTCTGCCATTGATCACCCCTTTTTCAACCAGTGGTAAAATACCATCAGAAAACAGTTCGGTATGAACTCCTAAATCTTTATGATGAATGAGTTCGGCCAGAACAGCATCCGGTATTTCTCCGATACCTATCTGCAAGGTGGCACCATCATCTACCAGTTCGGCAACCCGGGAACCAATCGTTTGTGTGTTCTCATCAGGAGCATTAGCGCTGATTTCCGGCAAAGGCAGATGCCCTTCTACAAAGGCATGTATGTTGCTGATATGTACCTGCGAGTCGCCGTGCGTTCGGGGCATGTATTTATTTACCTGTGCAATCACCAATGAGGATGATTCCATAGCCGCCTTGGTTGTGTCTACTGAAACTCCAAGGGAACAATAGCCGTGATGATCCGGTTCACTGACCGTAATAAGCGCTACATCTGATTTGATGACACCTCTGCGGAATAAAAGCGGCACCTCGGAGAGAAATACGGGAATATAACTGGCACGACCTGCCTGAACGGCCTCTCTGCAGTTGGCCCCGATAAAAAAACAATGCGTATGAAACTGCGACTCGTATTCCGCATGAGTATAAGGCGCCTCGCCCTCGGTATGCAATTGATAAATATTGCAAGGTGAAAGCCGATTGGCTTGTTCGGTAAGTTCACGAATTAATACCTGAGGCGCCGCAACCGCCGTATGAATAAATACCGATGAACCCGGTTGAATCAGGTTTATGGCAGTAGATGCTTGCACATACATAGTAGAATTGGATTGTGATAAATGTAAGCTTATTGGAACTAAAACAAGAGAGTAATCAAACCTCAGCGTTTATTTTTCCCATACACGATCGGCACCATCGAAGTGTGGGCTTTGGATACTCAGCACCTTGAGTACACCTTGTTTAACCAATACACTATGGTAGGTGTTTCTGGGAATGAACACATAATCACCGGGTGAAATAATTAATACCTCTTTACCCAGTGTCATTTCGGCAGTACCTTCCAGGACGAAGATACTTTCGCTGTGCTGTTCGTGTTTGTGTGATCTGACTTCTTTTTTTACCCAGATGATAAAGCTTGTAGACAATGAATCACCGGCGATCCGTTTCACCTCAGTATGCTCAAATGACTCATCGGAGTGAAGCGTATCAGTATCGATGTGCTGTGCCTTAAGCGAAGAGGTCAGCAGGAGGAACACAATGATCAAGTAAATGGTATGCATACTACTTGCACAAATCCCTGAATGCATTTCCGGCATGCTCCATACCCAGAGCGGCCGCTTTCTGAAGACTCTCGCAGGCCTTTTCCTTATTACCCATGTTGTAATTGATTATACCCAGATTATACCAGCCATCTTTCAATGACGGATTGCACTGTACGGCTTTTTCATAAGAGGCAACGGCATCAGCAAAACGGGATGCGCTGTAATACACTGAACCCAGGTTACTCCAGGCTATTGCATAATTTGCATCGATAGTTACGGCACGATTTAAATTATAAATGGCGGAATCGTTCATTCCAAGTCGCCAGTATGCCAGTCCTTTGTTGCTCCAGGCCTGTGTATCTTTATTGTTAAGTCGTAGTGCATTATTGAAATCGTTCAGTGCTTTATTCAGCACTAACACCGCACTATCTTTTTTAACAGGATTCTTCTTAGCTTCTTCAAGCAGGTTTTGCCCCATCGTATTAAATAAAACACCGCGATTATTATATGCCAGTACTATGGTTTGTGATTTATCAATAACATCGCTCCAAAGCGTCATACCATCCTTCCATATTTTGCATCGGTTTACTGTAGCGAATGAATAAGCCGCAGTCGAAAAAAGGATAATGCCATAAGCCAGGTATCTGGTAGATGTTTTTTTATAAAGCAGATAGATCCCGTTAGCGAATATGAAAAATATTCCCATTGATGGAATATAGCTGTAACGATCAGCCATAACCGCACCGCCAACAGGTAACAACTGGAGCACAAGAAAAACCGTAATCGAGAAAAAAGCCATACCAAAGAAGACATACCGATTTTTTCTCAGGCTATACCATGATGCGGCAACAACAATTAATACCAAAAGGATAAAAACAAAATATACCGGTGGCAATGCATCATTCTCATAGAGCGGATAGGCATAATATGCCGAAAGATTCACCGGAAAAATCAGTTTCCACAGATAGGTGACATAGCCATACGAAGCCAGAGCTACTCGTTCGTGTGGTTTGAAAATGGTGTAATCGCCAACGGCATCCATACTTTGCTGAGCCTTAATGGCAATAATGCCGAACACTGCTGAAAGTGCCAGAAAGGGAATTTTTTCAAGGATGTATTTCCTGTTGAATTTACCATCCAAATAAAAGTCAATAGCAAAAAGCACTACCGATAATGATGCCGCCATAGCTTTTGACAATAGTGAACCTAAAAACAAGATCATCGCTAAAGCATACAATCCTTTACGCCTGCGGTCTTTAGCATAATGTACATAGGCTATCAATGAGGCAAAGAAGAAAAATGCATACAGTAAATCTTTAAGTTCCGATATCCAGGCCACACTCTCTACGTGCATCGTGTGAACACCAAATAATAGTGCAGTTACACATGCAATTTCAAAACAGCTACTCAGCAAAAAAACCAGGTAAAATACCAGGAGGGTATTGAATATGTGGATAATTAGATTTATCAGATGATAGGCAAAAGGGTCGAGTTTAACTTTATTATAAATCAGTTTATACACGACCATCGTTATAGGGTGATAATTACCCATGTGATAGCCGTCAGGTATCTTGAACATATCAGCCGTTGACTGTAAAAAAAGTTTGGGATTCTCCGTTACATAACGGTCGTCGTCCAGATTAACAAAGTCATTTTTTAGTGCCCCACTGTAAACAAAAAAAGTCAGGCCGGCTATGATGAGCATTGTAAGCAGGTTCTTTGAATTAAAGAGCCTGATATGCTGTAGTTGATTATCCTTACTACCCTTAGCCGGTTGTTTCCTCGATGGCTCTTTCTTTTGATGGTTTGCCTTGTTGCTCATAGTATGTATTAGAAGTCATAGAATCGGGTTGGAAAATTCCATCTGATATTGAACATCATTAGGTTGGTATTTGTGACTTCTGCCGTTTTACCATTTTCAGATCGTCTGACAACCATATTGAAATCGGCAAAGAGATTATGACGCATCTGATAGGATATAGTAAAAAATAATGAGGTCACATTAATAGGTACACCCTGCCCTATTTTATTACCGAAAGAAGCAACAATAGTTTGCTCAGCAGATGGCATTCGGATATTTCCGCCCCATAACTTGCCCGGTTCATCAGCACCAAAGAGATAGTTGATGGCTCTCAGTTGCACAAATAGATTTTTAATCGGCTGATAACGGACTACGCCAACAAATTCTCTGAAATTAGCCCCCAGTGGATGTGCAAAGGGCAGGTTGTAATTAGTATAGTCGGTAATCGAGTCGTGGTGTGTATACGTATAGGGCCTGACCATATTGGCCTCAATCTGCAAATCAAGATTTTTAATAAAGAATGCATCAATATATTTCAGCCCGGTTTGTATGCCCCATTTATTTCCCCACCAACCATTATTTTCTCTGGCATTGGCAATACTTAAATCATCAATAAGAAATTGACCGTACCATTGTAAATGCTTAAGTGCATTCACCTTGTAATCAATACCCATTAAGCTGTTATCGGGAGAGCCCAATTGCTGTTCAGCGGCTCTGAAGAAGATAATTGGATTTAAATACTGCAATTCATATCCACTGGTTCTTGAAAAGATAACCCCTTCGAACAAACCAATATTGAGCCACTTGGAAATGTTTGTACTTAGGTGATGCATCGATGCAAAACGCTTTGGAAGTAAGTCGTCGCCCTTGTTGAATTCATAATTTTCGATACCCTGTATGAACAGATTGGTGTAATTGATGCGCCACACCTTGGTCTGAATTTTTAAGAACAAATAATCATTAGAGAAATCAGATAAAAACAAACTGCGATAGCCATTACCGATGAAATTACGGTCAACACCAAAGGTGAGGGTGATAGGTTTTAGCGCTTTGAAATTGATATTTCCTCTGCCATTGAAGTAATCATAACCTGTTTCCTTGAATGCTTTATAATAGCCTGCATTAGGGATTCCGCTTCGCGGATCGATATAGTTTCGAACATAATCGGCCGGGCGCATCTGGTTTTCACCGGCATAAAAGTAAAAGCCCAGTTTACGACTTATTGTGCCCCGAACCTCCACCCCGCGGATGTTTTGAAATTTAGTTCCGCTCTCAGAATCTCGCTCATTGCCATAACCAAAGTTGATTACCGGATCAACACGAACTGAAAAATCGTCACTGTTATTACTATATAGATTAGCCTTATTGCGATATAAGATTCCAAGTAAGGGTTTCTTACTGTTGTATAAATCAGACTTAGAAGAGAAATCATTATTATCCGTATGAAGCCAGTTAAAGTTGGCGCCATCTATTTTAGTCCAGATAGTTTTACCGGAAGCAGTATCCATCCCCGTCATACTGTTGACGATATCTTCCCGCAAATAGGGTTTGGATGAGGTGTGTATGTTGGTCAGGAAGCGGCCTGATTTAATTTCAGCACGATCCATAAAATCATAAGTCAATCCGCCTAGTGGCGCATAATTAGATTGAGCACATACATATGAAGCAGATAAGACAGTTATTAAAAAAAGGAGTAATTTTTTATTCATGAGTCTTTGGTTGAACTGTAAATTTAGATGTTATTGATGTTTGAGGAAAATCGGTTTTCTCTTTTATGTTCGCGTATTGCATAATAAAGGATGAACAGATAGCACGGTATCAGAATCAAATATGCCCGATGATTACCAATGGCTGGCATATCGGCAAGTTTACCATAAACAAGTGGAAGCAGAGCACCTCCGGCAATAGACATAATCAGTATCGCCGATCCCGTATTGGTATGCCGTCCAAGACCTTTAATGGCAAGCGGCCATATCGCAGGCCACATCAGCGCATTAGCCAAACCCAGCAGGGCAATGCAACAAACAGCGGCATAACCCGATGTAGCGACTGCAATCAGAGAGAGTATGATGCCCAGCACGGCAGAATACAACAAGGCCCGATCCTGTTTTAAATAACGGGGTATAAGCAACACACCGATCAGATAACCAACCACCATAGCCGACAAGGTTAGCGAAGTAAAATTTTTAGCCTCAGATAATGGAATACCCTGTGCATGGCCAAACCCACCTATGGTGTCGCCGGCTATCACCTCCGCTCCTACGTATAGAAAAAGGGCGATGGCACCTAAAACTAAATTTGGATAGGCTAATACCGATTGATGTGCTGTTTGCTCCTGATTATTAACTTCATCGTGCAGGCTTATTTCAGGTAAAGAGGAGAAACGAACAAACAAGGCAAGCAATAACAGAACACCACTCATCACCGCATAAGGCATAATGACACGCTTAGCCAGTGCATGGAGTGTTTGCATTCGCTCTTGTTCATCCATTAGGCGCAGGCCTTCAGTTAAGGTATCTGCATCAGCGAGGATAATAGCTCCAAGTATTACAGGAGCGAGCACGCCCGCCACTTTGTTGCAGATACCCATAATGCTGATTCGTCGGGCCGCACTTTCAATTGGCCCCACTATGGTGATATATGGATTACTTGCTGTTTGCAGGAGCGACAGACCGGTGCCAATAATAAAAAGACCGGCCAGAAAGAGATAATAGGTGCGTGTGAAGGCCGCCGGTATAAAGAGCAATGCGCCAAGAGCCATGACGATCAAACCGATCATCATACCTTTTTTTAGTCCGGTACGTTTTAACAGCCATGATGAGGGTATCGCTGTAAAAAAATAGGATATGTAAAATGCAAATGTCACCAACAGCGATTGAAAATTATTTAACTCGCAGGCGATACGCAAATAAGGAATTAGCGTACCATTGAGCCAAGTAACAAATCCAAAAACAAAAAACAAACAACCCAGTATGATAACGAGCAAAAAAGGTGACCTGGACGGATTTGTCATAGGTGTATTATTTTAATCAAACATAACTGACTATAAAGGCAAAAGGTAATAATACAATAAACACCTTCCGATAATGGTGTAACAAGAACTAATCAGTTCGTTAGTAATGATAGAATACACTTACTTTGTGCACCCATGTGGAATGAACTGAGCCAATTTTATCAAAATGTCCTTAACGATCCTGCTTCGGTGTTTAACCCCGAAGCTGTAATACGTTATGGCGGACTCAGCATCTTGTTTTTAATTGTATTTGCGGAGACCGGTTTGTTTTTTTGCTTTTTCTTTCCCGGAGACTCCCTAGTCTTTACGGCGGGCGTGCTCTGCTCTACAGGAGGGATCAATGCCAACTGGCTCGAAGTCAACCTGGTTATGATTAGTGCCGCCATTATTGGCAACATGACCGGTTTCATTCTGGGTCGGCGCTCGGGAAATTATTTATTGTCGCGAAGTGATTCCTGGTACTTTAAAAAAGAATACATAGCAACCGCAGACAGCTTCTACAAACGCTATGGTGGCATGGCCCTTATACTCGGGCGCTTTTTACCTATCGTACGAACGTTTGCGCCCATCGTTGCAGGTATCCTGAAGATATCCTATCGCCGTTTTTTCATATTAACTGTGGTCGGTGCGCTTGCCTGGGTTGTGCCCCTCGTCACCTTAGGTTACTATCTGGGCCATATACCTTTTGTTCATGAAAATCTGGGCTATATTATTATTGCCATGGTCGTGCTGATTACGACACCGGTTATCCTAAAGGTGATTCGGGAACGTCGAAAACAGAAACTGAAGTAATGATAATCCTGTCATCAACTTGCTTTAATTTCGCTGATATGAAAAGGAACCTCTTCTTGGTATGCGTACTTACCGCTCTAAACTGTTTTACCGGAATGGCACAGTCAAGCACCGACTGGAAAACTAAAGTGCTGGGTCGGTGGAAATATCTTGGCGTGGAACAGTTTGGTGTCGAAACAGAACCTAATCAGGTTAATATTGCAAACACCCTTTCGCTTTTTGATGATTTGCGATTTGAAAAAAAGGATAGCACAGTATTCAGTTCCGGTACATATATAATCAATGAAACAGCAAAGACCCTGACACTCAAAGACTCAACTACAGGAAAAACGAAACTGTTTTACCTCAAAAAAAGTGATCCGGGATATCTAATCATTGAATTTCAAACACCCGATCTGATTCGTACACGCTACAAGTATGAATTAATAAAATAATATGCACCCTATTGTGCATTGTTAGTAATAAGCCATAGGCCCAAAAACTATTGCCTGTGCGCTTTGTTAATTTAGCGTGCTTTTACATCATACCTAAAAAAACTTTTTATATGCCAAAAATTGAAAAATCGATTGCTGTCTTTACATCAGGTGGCGACTCACCGGGAATGAATGCCGCTGTGCGTGCTGTAGTTCGCTCTGCTATATACTTTGGATTACGGGTTTACGGTATTCGCAGAGGATATGAAGGCATGATTGATGGCGACATTTACGAGATGCGTTCGCAAGATGTAAGCAACATCATACAACGTGGCGGGACAATACTCAAAACAGCCCGTAGTGAACGCTTCCGCACCCCGGAGGGGATGAGTCAGGCTTTTGAAAATCTAAAGAAGCACAATATCAATGGCATCGTTGCACTTGGCGGTGATGGTACCTTCAAAGGATGTCTGGAGTTTAATAAGGTTCACGATATACAATGTATCGGCGTGCCTTGCACCATAGATAATGACCTCTTTGGTACAGACTTCACCATTGGTTACGATACCGCTATCAACACGGCGCTTGATGCCATCGATAAAATACGAGATACCGCCGACTCACATAATCGACTGTTCTTTGTGGAAGTGATGGGGCGTGATGCCGGTTTCATTGCGATGCGCACCGGTATTGGTGGCGGTGCTGAGGCTATTCTTGTTCCTGAAACAAAAACCAACATGGAGCAACTCATAGCCAAACTTGAAAAAGGATGGAAGCGTAACAAGGCATCCAGTATTGTTATTGTGGCTGAGGGCGATGAGGCGGGAGGTGCATTCGAAGTGGCACGAAAAGTAAGAGAGCACTTCAACTACTATGATACCCGGGTATCCATCATTGGTCATATGCAACGCGGCGGCAATCCAACCTGTATGGATCGCGTACTGGCCTCACGACTTGGTGTTGCGGCTGTTGAAGCGCTGCTTGAAGGTAAATCAAACCTTATGGTTGGTATGATTCATAAAGATTTAGTGTTTACTCCATTTGAAAAGGCCATCAAACACAATCTGGATATCAATATGAATTTACTACGCCTGGCAGAAATCTTATCAGCCAACTAAGGACTGATAAATGATTATCTTGCCCTCATGAATAACTATCAGCAGGGCATGTTTGCCGAAAACACCTTTCAGGGAAAAACAATTCTCGTAACCGGTGGAGCCACCGGCCTGGGTAAGTCGATGAGTACTTACTTCAAAAAACTTGGTGCGCACGTGATGATTGCCAGTCGTAAGGAAGATGTATTAAAAAATACCTGCACGGAACTGCAAACGATTACAGCGGGCGAGATTGACTATGTCGTTTGTGATGTCAGAAAATATGATGATGTTGAGCGCATGATGGCAACGTGTGTTGAACGATATGGCGACCTGCACGTACTCGTAAATAATGCCGCCGGGAACTTTGTGATGCCCACCGAGCGCCTCTCTCACAAAGCATTTGATGTGGTAACCGACATTGTACTTAAAGGAACATATAATGGTACGCTTGCCGCCGGTAAATATTGGATTGGAAATAATAAACCCGGAAACATACTTAACATCATTACTACCTATGCCTTCACCGGATCGGCCTATGTGGTTCCATCTGCCTGTGCTAAAGGCGGGGTGCTGGCACTCACCAGAAGTATGGCGGTAGAGTGGGCCAAATATGGTATTCGTACAAATGCTATTGCTCCCGGTCCATTCCCTACAGAGGGCGCGTGGAGTCGTTTGTTTCCTGAGGCCATTCAACAATTTGTAGATCCTCAAAAACGCATACCCATGAAGCGTTTCGGCCATCATCAGGAACTGGCTAACCTGGCGGCCTATCTGATTTCTGATTATAGCGCCTATATCAATGGTGAAGTTGTGGTTATCGACGGAGGCGAGTGGTTGAAAGGAGCCGGACAATTCAGTGGCCTGGAAGCGGTTCCCGATGCCGCCTGGGATATCTGGCAAAAAAACAGATCCTAACGAGTTATCACAACAGACGAACTTATGTGATGGATTCGGCTTGTTCATTCAAACGCCTCGCTATTGATTTTCCGATTCGGTTAAATGGTTGCTCAATGGCGTAATAGAATACAATGGAAAGCACAAGCGTAATCCCTACACAAAAGATAAATCCGGCCTGATAGATATGATCAGATAATCCAAGCAAGCCTGCAATATCCTTTGGCTGTGGTACGTACAGATAAAAAATAACAAACCAATGGGTGAGATAGATACTGTAACTGATCGTTCCAAGGAAACGAAAGAGACTAAAATTTAATATTCTTTGCCATGCGCTGTCGTTAATTGCTTTACAAAGTATCAGAAACGAGGCTAATCCCGTAACATGAAAAAAGTCGAGGCCGAGATAATGATTTGGATAGTAGTAGATGTTTTCGAGCGGGTAAACACGATCAATATGCCGGATGGATAAGAATGCCAAAACCAATATATAGATCAGGTATCGGAACCGATACCACGATGACTGATTGAACGCATACTCCTGAATGCGTTTGTAATTTTTTCCAAGCCATACCCCCAGCATAAAATGAAATATAAATGCACTGATGAATGCACTCAATAAAATACTTATCGGTATCAGATAAGCGAATGTGCGTGGAGCTTTGTAAATGATAATCACCAACACAGGAACTAAAAAACTCATAACGAGTTCAACTGATAAGGTCCAACCGGGAGTATATAATGAGGCGTAGTTTCTGAACAATATGATTTCTTGTACGAATTGATAATCATGTAGGAATACCGCTTCATAAATAAACGCAAGAGAAAGTTCCTCTCGATGCGCATACAGAAAAGAGCCGATTAACATAACGATATAGGCCGGAAATATTCGGAACAAACGCTGAACAATAAATTTTTTATAGTGTATTTGGACAGATTCCTGTGGAGGATTAAAATAGCGGTACGATAAAACGAGTCCGCTCAGTACGAAGAAAAACGAAACGGCATCAGAACCATTAAACACACAACTTAACCAGTGTTGTACCGTTTTACCTTGCCAGTAATTAAAGTTATCCAGACTAAACATGAAATGATAAATGAGTACGGAAAAGGCCGCAACACCCCGCATACTGTCCAGATAGCTTATTCGTTGTACCCCCTGATTCATTAGCTACACAAGTTTAACACATTAACTGAATTATCATCTTGTATAGTAATATCTTATAACAAGGAATAGATTAACAACAATGCACTAATCGTCATTAGCAGTAGTGTAATTATTCCTAAAATATTATCTCTGATTTTATTTACAAACTCACCCATTACATTTCGGTTATTACAAATCATAAGAATCAAGATGATGATAACCGGAGAAGTGATGCCGTATAGAATGGCTGAATACAGTAAGCCCTGAATAGGACTGATGCCGATATATTGAAGTGATAATCCAATCAATAGGGAAACGGCAATAATGGTGTAAAATGGTCTGGCCTCATTGAATTTATTATTCAGTCCTTCGCGCCAGTTAAATGTTTCACAAAAAATGTACGATAGGGAACCGGTAAGCACCGGGATCGATAATAATCCGGTACCAATAATACCCAGAGAAAATAAGAGATAGGCCGATCTTCCGGCAAGTGGTTCCAGCGCCCGAGCGGCATCATCAACGGTTTCAATTTGATGGAGTCCTGCCTGGTATAAAACCGTTCCGGTAGTTAGTATGATAAAGTACATCACTATATTGGAGAAAAACATTCCTACATTGATATCGATGTTCATATCCTGAATAATCTGTTTATTGATGATGAGTTTTTTACTAACCACTTCCTCAACTTCCATATTTGCCTGCCAGAAAAAAAGATAGGGAGATATTGTAGTACCCAGCAAAGCAACAAGAATGAGTAAAAACGATTTATCAAAACGGATAACCGGAAAAAAAGTATGCCTGAGCACACTCATCCAGTCAGTATCCGTAATAAAGGGGACCAAGAGATATAAAAAAAGTACAACGCATAAATATTTGAGTATAGATGCAAGTTGACGATATGGAAAGTAGATGATGCCCAATAATAAGATGATGGTAAAAAAAATACTGAAGTGCGTGGCTTCTATCTTCGGAAAAAGCATATGACTCACCGCCCCCATGGCACTGATGTCGGCTCCTATGTTAAAAATGATGGCGGGAGTGCTGAAGATTAACATCAGGTATAGTATCGGTTTACTATAATGTTTCTTGATGGTTCCGGTGAGGCCCAGGCCGTTTACCAAACCAATGCGTGCGCACATAGACTGAATGGATGCCATTAACGGGAACGTAAGCCAGGCGGTCCAGAGTGTAGATAAGCCAAACAAAGCACCTGCCTGAGAATAGGTTGCTATACCGGATGGATCATCATCGCTGGCTCCGGTAATCAATCCGGGGCCTAGATTTTTAAAGAACTTTTTGATGTTGACCATAACGCTCAATTAAATTTAGATTACAAAAGAATAGACCGCAAAGCGTATCCTATTTTGCCCGCATCGTACGAACTTCAAGTTCAAATGGCAGGTATGCATCGTCACTTTCAAGCATGTGTATCACCGACTTCACAAATTCATCAGGTTGTATCATATCCTCATAGCTTAATTTATGATCGATGTTGTCGAAGAAAGCCGTATTTACCGAGCCGGGGAATATAGTCGAGACCTTAACATTAAATGGACGCAGTTCGCGAAATATGGCCTGCGATATGGCGCGCACTGCATATTTGGTGGCTGAGTAACCACTACCCTCCACTACTGCCTGCAACCCGGCTATCGAACTGATATTGATGATATGCCCCAGTCGGTTTTTTTTCATAATCGGCGCTAAAAGTTTAATGCAATAGAAAACACCGTGAACATTGGTATTGAACATTTCATGCCATTGCTCCAGTTTCATGTCATCAATTTTTCCGAAGTATCCCAATCCGGCATTGTTAATCAGAATATCTGTGTTCGTTGCTGAACTTAATAATGGTTGCAGGGCTTGCTCGAGTTGAGTATAGTCCCCTATGTCGGCGCGAAGATCGGTATAGTGTTGATGTTGTATGGAAGCACCGCGGCGACTGATTCCATAAACATAACAACCTTTGTCAAGCAGGGCTTTTGCTATGGCTAAACCGATTCCGGAACTGGCTCCGGTTACCAATGCAGTTTTGTGTTCTAAATTCATATGCTGTTAATTAAAAAGTTTGAAAAAGTCCTGGGGCACTGCACTCACCTTACGATGTTCGTAATTAAAACATACCATGCCTGTTTTGGCCAATGCCACAATGTTTCCTTTTTCAGCGTGCGACATCCGGTAAACCAGATCAAAACCGGCACGCGTGAAATCGGCCGGTGTAACATCGCAACGCAACACATCACCATAAAACGATTCAGATTTATAGATGATGGCTGTATCGGCTTGTATGAGTGACACTCCAAAAAGATTGAGTTCTGTGCAGTTATATTTTTTCAGAAATTGCATTCGCGCCTCGTGCATGATAGATAAAATAGCATCATTACCTACGTGCGCTCCATAGTTCAGATCAGTAATACGAATGGGAATATTGGTGCTAAAAACAAAATGATCCGGAGTATTAAGTTGTATGCGTGCCATAAATTTTAAAAGGTTAATCGTGCCGAGGGTACCAGTTTTTGATCACTGAATTGCTTATTGATGTATTTATAATGAGCCGACATCGCAATCATTGCGGCATTATCGGTACAATATTCAAAGTCTGGAATAAAAACAGCTACATTATCCTCTTTAGCCCATTCCAATAGCGCCTTACGAAGACCACTATTGGCAGCAACACCACCGGCAATCGCAATACGATTGATCTGTAATTCCTGTGAAGCCCTGCGCACCTTTTGCATTAACATCGTCACAATAGCATGTTGAACACTAGCAGCAATATCTGATTTATTTTCTTGTATGAAATCAGGATGAGTGCGCAAGTGTTGCTGGATGAAATTTCTGATTGCTGTTTTCAAACCACTGAAGCTGAAGTCGTAAGCGAGAACCTGAGCCAGAGGAAACTCAAAACGAACCTTGCCCTGCTGAGCCAGCTTATCGATGAGAGGGCCGCCGGGATAAGGAATACCCAGCATCTTGGCCGTTTTATCAAATGCCTCGCCGGCCGCATCGTCTCTGGTTTCACCAATAACCGCCATGTCGGTAAAATCGCGGACTAAAACAATTTGGGTGTGTCCGCCGGATACCGTTAAACAAAGGAAAGGAAATGCCGGAATCGGTCGACGAATAAAATGAGCCGATACATGAGCCTGCATATGCTGTACCGAAATCAACGGAATGTTGAGCGACAAGGCCATGGCTTTTGCAAAAGAAACACCAACCATCAGGGAGCCAATGAGCCCGGGACCGGCGGTTACAGCGATTGCAGAAAACTGCTCCAATGCAACACCAGACTTTTTAATGGCGGCATCAACAACCGGCACGATGTGAAGCTGATGAACTCGCGAAGCCAGCTCGGGCACCACCCCACCATATTGTTGATGTACATCCTGACTTGCCGTAACGTTAGACACTATATTGCCATTAATAATCACGGCCGCAGATGTTTCATCGCAAGAGGATTCAATGGCTAATATGGTAATTGGTTTATTCAATGGACAACAAATGTAAGCGCATTGAACAATTATGTACGGTATCCTATAAGACAGGCATCATTTTTTGGTTGTATTTTTGAAGTTACTGTCTTTGTGAAACCGAATTGGAGAAAAATAGCTCGTATTTCCGCAATCAGCCTGCTTAGCTTATTGCTCTTAATACTCCTTACGGTAGGGGCCTTAACTTACATGCTTCGCAAACCATCGGTACAAACCAAAGTAACTCAATGGATAACGGGTATCCTATCCGACAATCTGAATACACAGGTGCGCATCGGCTATGTAGATATTGATTTTTTTAATACCCTGATGCTTCGGGATGCACTTATTCTCGATCAACAACAAGACACCTTACTATACGCCCGGGAATTAAGGGTCGACATCGCTTTGCTATCGATATGGAACAAACAACTGATTATTGAAAATCTAAAACTGAACGATACCTATATCGGCTTAATGCGCAAGCAGGGACAGAGCGATTTTAACTATCAGTTCATTCTGGATGCCCTTGCCGGTGGCGATACCACCTCTTCCGGATTTCAAGTTCTGATAGCGCTGAATCATTTGGAATTGAATCAATCTCGCATCCGATATGGCGATCATAAAAATGCTCTCGACCTGCACATAAGCCTGCCTATAATTGATGCAAACATCGACAGCATGGATTTACAACGCCCATTCTTTGCATTAAAAAACGGGTTGATTGAATCACCCGTAATTCATGTACTCATTCAGGATCTGCCCCAGACTAAACCAGACGAATCAACAGAAACAGACACCGCATTAGTACATCTGAACACGAAGACATTTGGTATAACGACGAAGTCCTTTATGATGAATAATGCACGATTTGTGTATCAGGTAGAGCACGCCGCACTAGACACTACAATGTTCGACGCCAATTATATACAACTGAACGACATCAATATTCATACGGGCTATGTTGCATTTGTTGGTGATTCGATTACAGGCGATCTCAATCACCTGTCATTAGCAGAGTCGTGTGGTTTTCGGATCGACACGCTGAAAGGGCAATTTCGTGTTACGCCTTTCACAACGGAAATCAATAATATGCTACTGCGTCTGCCTCGCTCACGCATTCAAGATGATATACAACTTACCTACTATAACTTTCCCTCTTTCTTAAATTTCAATCAGGATGTAAACATCCGGACGACCATAAAACAATCTACCATAGACCTTAGAGATATTGCCTGTTTCGCCACTGAACTGCAATCGTTCAATGAACCTCTGAATGTATCGGGTATCATACGGGGCAGTGTATCTGAATTTAAGGGTAAGCATATGCATATAACTTTTGGAACATTAAGCACACTGAAAGGAGACATCAACATATTCGGACTGCCAGACCTGGAAAATACATTCATCGATTTTGTTGCAACTGAATTACGAAGCAATCACGCCGATTTGAATAAACTGAATAAGCGCATACAACTTCCCGAGGTAATAAAAAACCTGGGCACGATCAGCTTTAATGGTAACTATACCGGCTTCATCAACGACTTCGTTGCCTACGGCGCCTTACATACCGATTTGGGTACTATGGTGAGCGACTTAAATATGAAGAATGTATTCACTCCCGAAAAAGCAACTTATGTAGGCACCTTGTCCTCACCCTATTTTAATCTGGGAAAATTCAGTGGTGCCGATAGTTTACTCGGGAAAATATCTTTCAACTCCAGATTATCCGGTACCGGATTAACCTCTAAAAGCCTTGATGGTAGTGTTATTGCCGTAATCAATGAATTCGACTTCAACCAATACCGATACCACGATATCGATATCAATGGCGCATTTCATCAGCAGGATTTTACCGGCCGAATTCAAATAGATGACCCTAATGTCAATCTCGATGTTATCGGAACCTTTGACTGGAAAGAAAAAGACCCTGCCTATCATTTTCTGCTAACATTGAACAGGGCCAACTTGCGCGAGCTTCATTTTAGCGATGCAGACTATCAACTTTCAGCTCAGGGAAAAATAAATGCCCGAGGTACCGATCCGGATTCCCTGCAGGGGCATCTCCGTTTTGATCAGATTGTATTTACTGAAGAGGATCGAAAACTAATACTGGATTCCTTGTCTTTACAAATCGACGCAGATCAGGCCGGTAAACACATCCGGTTGCAATCTCCTGTCATTCAGGCCGCTGTCGATGGTCATCTTAAATTCGCCGATGTCTATCACTCGCTTATGAGTACGGTTTCTGAATATTTCCCTTCACTACCGCTGTCGTTCCATAAAATCCCGGTAACCGACACCTATACCATATCAATTAAAACAAAGGATATATCTGCTTCGGCCGATTTCTTTTATCCGGGTTTAACCGGTTTGAATCAAGCTGAGTTTACAATTGACTATAATAAATCCGGCAACCCCATTCAGTTAAATGGCTCCATTCCACAACTCCAATTCGGGCAATATCAAATCAATAACATCCAATTAATTACAACATCTCACAACAACAGATTAACCAACAAGATTATTGCGGAGCGGCTTTACATACAGGATTCTATACAGGTGGATGAACCTCAACTCGAAATGGCGGTTTTTAATGATTCCGTATCGGTTCACCTTTTTGCCAAAGATGATATCAACAGATCGCTGATTGATATAAATGGTTTGATCAAAGGTGGAAAAGATTCTATACAGGCCTCTCTATATAAGTCCAGCATTATCATACGTGATGAGCCCTGGGAATTGAATAACAATAATCTCGTTGTTTATGGTAAAAATTATCTGCGAATCAATGATTTGCAGCTGTCATCCGGGATTCAATCCGTGCGGGTATTTACAAACCGTCAGGATGGTGATAAAACCCATATAAACCTGTCGTTTACTAATCTCAATGCCGGTAATTTCTATCGGTACATCCGAATTGGCGACTATGATGCCGGAGGCATTATCAATGGTAAAGCAACTGTGCTCAATGTATTTGATGAGGTGCGCTTTCAGTCCGATTTTGTGATTAATCAATTTTATTTCAACGAAGACTCTATAGACCGGGTAACCGTTAAAGCAAACTATGATACAGACAAAGATGAGGTACAGCTTTCTGTAAAAGCCAAGGATACTAAATATGATTTTGAGGTCAGCGGAACCATAAATCCCTCGGCGAAAACCGATCAATTCAACCTGCATCTTGAACTGTTAAAGTTCAGGCTTAACGCTTTGGAAAAATATCTTTCAGACTACATCTCCTCGGTATCCGGTATTGCGGCGGGAGCCGTGGATATCAAAGGTACCATAGAGAAACCTGTAATTTTTGGTAAGGTTGATATGCCAAACTGTGCCCTGCGTATCAATTATTTACAAACGGAGTATCAATTTCAGAATGAAACAATTACGTTCTATGAATCCCGCATTGACCTGGACGAAATCATATTGTATGACAAATTCAAAAACAAAGCAACGCTGGGTGGAGAAATCACACACAATCACCTCAGTGATATCCGGCTAAATCTTTTTCTTAATGCCACGCAGTTTAATTTACTGAATACGACAGCGCGCGATAACAGTCTGTATTATGGGCAGGCGTTTGCCGGAGGTATTATTACGTTCAAAGGGCAACCGGATAATCTGGAGATCAATGCAAATCTGGTTTCCAAACCGGGCACAGCCATATCGATTCCCATTACCGATGAATATACGGTGAGTGAAAATGAAACCCTTCATATCATCAGCACGCAACAGCAACAAAATCTGAATGTTGCCAACGACGATTATCACCTCAGATTAAACTTTGAGCTGGAATTAAATACGAATGCGGCAATCAAAATAATTTTTGATCAAAAAGCCGGTGATATCATCAACGGCACCGGCAAGGGTAATCTGCGCCTCGACATCAATAGCAATGGCGATTTCAATATGTATGGCAACTATGTGATTGAGCAGGGTGATTACTTATTTACGCTTCAGAATTTTATCAATAAAAAATTCATCATTGGCAATGGCGGCACAATAAGCTGGAACGGAGATCCCTATGAAGCTAAAATTGACATCGACGCCATCTACTCGGTGCAACGTACAACCATATCTGAACTGATGCAGAGTAACGGTTCGGTACTAAATACACAGGAGCTGAATGAAGCGAATCAAAAGATACCTGTAGATGTGTATATGAATTTGAGCGGTTCACTGATGCAACCTAATATCGGATTCGATATTCGCATTCCATCCGGATTCAGTTCTGTAGGCTCACTTGCTTCCCGTGAACTGGAACGTCTTAAACAGGATCCGAACGAATTGAATAAACAGGTATTTGGTCTTCTGATTATGAATCGGTTTCTGCCGGCCAACATCGATGCCGGTATCGTTGGTGGTGGAGTAAACAGCAGTGTATCTGAATTTCTATTCAATCAGCTCAGTTATTGGGCATCACAAAACAAATTCAATATTGGCGTGAATGTCAATTACAATACCTACAGTCTGAATAATGACCCTACTAATGATATTCGTCGCCGAGAGTTTATTGTAGGCTTGCAGAAATCGCTGTTTAACAATCGCCTTACTGTGGGCGCCGGCGGCAACTTCGATGTATCGTCTAATACGTCGAGTAATGTAAACCGGGTTGCTGCCGACGTAAACGTTCAGTTCAAAATCACACCGGATGGACGTTATATATTAAGTGCATACAACAAAAGTCAGTACGACTTACTGCTCGATGCCAACAGAAACAAACGGGGCGTATCTATTGCCTACCGTAAAGAATTCGACAATTTCAGCGAGCTGTTCCGCAAACAACAAAAGTCACCGCAATAAGGTACAGTGCTTATAGATAATTATTATCGATGAGATAGTCGATCACCTGTTTCCTGGAGTTCTTGGCTGGTATGAGGTTGATCGTGGTGCTCTTACCGTCTTTCATCGTCATAATAGTTGCACTGCTTGCATCCGCATCGGCATAAACGGCTTCAGCTATTTTCTGACCGTTAGGGAGATAAAATACAACCTGCTTCGAAAAAATCTTATTGATATAGGTACCACTTTCATTGAAATAACCAATTTTATTGGTGTCCTGATTAATGGCATCATCAATAACGATAACCATGGCTTTACGGTTTCGGGTTACCATTTTGAACTTATCATCAAGTGGTGATCCTGTAACTAATGCCCCTCCGTTATTAAGTACGAAAGCCTCCTCTTTATCCTTGGGTACCATCATAGCATCTGCAATCAATTCATTGCTAACGATAATTCCCGGCAGTTCTTTTTCCTCTTTGGTTTTTAGTTTAACCTCGTTGCCGCTGTTAAATTTTACCCGGTAAGAGCCAAATGAACCGATGCCCGTTGGTATTTCGTAGCGGATATAGATGAGTTGTTCGCCTTTCAGATTCGATAATTTGTAATCCGGATGATTGGGGTCACCTCCTTTGATTTCTTTCATTACACAATACACCTTCGCTTGATGATACAGGGTGTCGCCGTAGTATACAACCGGTGCGGCTTGAATTGCCTTGAATCGATTTATTTCAACCTGTGAAAACACATGAGTGATTGATAAAATCATTAGAAGTAGAAAAAGGGAAATTTTATTCATATGTGGTAATTATTTAATTAAACTGTTTGATTTTTTAAAACGTAATTAATGGTTGTTACAATTGTTTCTCCGTGAGTATGGTTTTAAGATTTTTTATTATTCCAATCGGGCAAGATATATTCGATTTCGGTTAAGATCTTTTGGTCCCGTACCGATAGGCTCCGTTCTATCGCCAACGCCATCTGTTTTAAGCTGAGAGCTGCGGTATGTCAAGGCAATAATATGCCCGGTTGAGTCGCGCTCCCACCTTAAGAATATTACGGAATGGCCTGATTGATTATTGCGCCAGAATTGAACAAAGTCGCCGGGCTGTGCTTCGTCAAAAGCAATTTTTCTACCCCAGCCCTGTTGTTCAAGCACAAACAGGCATTGCGTCTCCGTTGCATCGCGTGTGATCCCGTACCAGTCTTTCTGAATTTTTCTAAGCTCATCCGACGACTTACCCTCAAATCGATGGTGTTCTTTCATCGTATTAAAAAACACGGTAAAGGTGTATCCGGAGCAATACGTTCCCGAGGCACTCTTTTTCAAAATTGTATCATCGGCATATACCAGATGCTCGGGGCAACCGGTGCTGGATAATACATATCGCCCGCTTGTGTAACGGTATGCTTCCTTTAAGATATAATCATTTAACGGTTGCGCAAAGGCAGATGGAAACACGAGCAACAATAAAAACATACATGCAATCTTATATGCATATAGGCTGTAACTGTGCTGTGTTAATTGTTTATTCACTTGTAAGTAAGCCGTGCGGTTTCGTTACATCGTTTCACGATTACAGCACTTTTTGCAAAATCTGTTCCAAAGCGCCGCCATGCAGATTGAAGGCAATAACGTTACCGTTGCGGTCTATCAGATAATTGGTTGGTATGGATGTGATATTGAACTGTTCGCAGATATCGCTATCCCAACCTTTTAACTGACTGGCATGCGCGGGCCAGATTAAGCCATCTTTCTTAATAGCATCAGCCCATTTTGCTTTATTATCATCCAGGGAATAACTGAATACATCAAAACCTTTGTCCTTGTATTTATTATACACATTTACCACATTGGGATTTTCGGCACGGCAGGGGCCACACCACGAAGCCCAGAAATCAATCAGCACCACCTTGCCTCGTAACGAGGACAGCGAAATACTTTTCCCGTCGGGGTTGAATCCGGTAATTTCAGGTATAGCTGTACCATTGGCGAAGGTTTGCGTCATTTCATAGGGATTATCATTTTTGGGCTTCAACGCTACGGCAAGGGCTTTAATGGATTCGTTGGCCGGAAACTTAGTAGCCAGCTTATTACAAATGGTATTCAGGTCCTGTAAGTCGGTTTGGGGATTTAAAAAATTAGCCACAGCAAAAACAGCAAGCGTACCATTGCTTACCGTATCGGCAAAATTTGTAATATATTTTTTCGACTCCTCAGCTTTGGCCTGATACAAGATATACAAAGCCTGCTTCATGGAATCCGTAATGGCGTTTTCTGCAGACTGAAGCTGCTTTACATAAACCGACATCTCCTTGCGATATCCGGTAATGTTTATAAGCAATTCTTTGAGCGAATTACTTGCCGGCGATCCGGTGATGGTATAGGGTTTTATAAATAAATCTGCTGTGTCAGCTTCAATGGTCAAAGAGGTTGGCTTCTCATCCAGAACCAACAGAATGTATTTATTATCGTTGAAGCGCAATCTGTACAACGACTCTTTTTTGATATTGCCGGAAAGACTGAATGCACCGCGGTCGCCTGCTGATGCGGTATCGATGGTCGTAATAGATCCGGAGAACGAAACCTCATCCAGATAAATTGATGAACCCTTATTAATACCGTTAATAGTACCATTGATCTCATAACCCTCTTTCTTTTCTTCCTTACAGGAAACGGAGAGTATTACCATAAAGGCAAGAGCTACTGTTTGTAAACGCATAGTGTTTATTTTTTTTTGAGGGATTACTTGATGTATTGTTCGAGTGTTTTAGTAAGGTCTTCGCCGCGAAGCCCGCTTGCTATGATTTTACCTTTGGGGTCGATTAAATAATTGTCGGGTATGGAGTGAATGCCATAATCTTTACATACAGCAGAGTTCCATCCTTTGAGTTCGCTTGTATGATAAGGCCACGATAAGCGGTCGGTGAGTATGGCTTTTTTCCAGCGTCCTTTGTCCTGATCGAGTGATACGCTGAAAATGGTAAATCCTTTGTCGCGGAAACGATTATATGCCTGTACCACATTAGGGTTTTCCATACGGCAAGGGCCGCACCACGAAGCCCAAAAATCAATCAATACATAGTTACCGCGCAATGAACTCAGTGTAATGATACGACCTGAAGTATCGGCCATACTAATCTCGGGAGCTTCGGAGCCTATGCTTACGCCCTGTGGCATGCTCGGTTCCGTGCCGGAAAGTTCCATTGCTTTAATTTGATCGCTAAATTCCTGAGCAAGCGAGAAGCTGTAATTACCGGCTTTAATCCGGCTGTCTATTTTTTTCCATTGATCCATGTGATCGGTAGGACTCAATAAGCTAACGGTACAAAATATCATGGAAATAGGACTGGATACCGTGTCGGTAAACTGATACAGGCGATTAAGATGACTTGCATTAAGCTCATCCCGTTGTTTTTGCATATCGGCACGGTCTTTTTCAGCGAGCGTAGTGCCGGCTAACTGCATATCCAACTGATTGATGATATTGTAGGTGGTTATGGCCAGGGATATCTGATCGCGGATATGATTGGTCGCCACGGAGCCGCTCACGGTATAGTTAAATGTGGGTATGGTAAGCGAATCGCCGCTGAAAACGATGTTGTTGCCGGGTTTATCGATGGCAACTAAAAAACCATTATTACCGCTTGCCCCTATGCGCACCCGTAATAGGGACCACTCGGAAACCTGGCCGCTGAAGGCAAACGATTTGTCTTTTGGGTTTACTGTGGCTGAATCCAGCACAGCCACCGCCTGGAGATTTAGCTTTTCGAGATACAATTTCTGACCGGTGAAACCTTTAACGGTGCCGCTGATTTTGTAGGTAAACGCCGGCGACGGATTGCCGGCAATAGTCTTTTGCACTGCAGGACCGGTAAATACCAGCGCGAGCAAGAGCGCGATACATGGTGATTTAAACATGAGTATAATTTATGGCATAAAGTTATTTCAAATAAATAACATAGACCGTTTTGTATGCGATACTATTTTTTTGGGGCTTCGACCCAAACCCCAAATAATCAAATAGTCAAATAAATTAATTAATCCCTGAGGCAACGGACGGAAAAACCACTGCATTGATGCCGGTATTTTGGTTTGCAGATAGGATTTCGATTTTACCTAAACTAATTGCATAACTACTCTTAAATTGTAACAGGGTTTCGAGTGTTTTTACCGGTATGGCAAAGTTTATATTCTGAGCACGTTCAAGTTGTGCAACGGCTATGCCTATTACTTCGCCATTAATATTAAACACAGGCCCTCCACTACTACCCGGTGAAATGGCTGCATCTATTTGTATTAATTTAAGTTCAGTATTGAGGTTGCTTACAACACCCTTGGTAATAGTAGCCGCCAGCCCCTTTGGTGACCCGATAACCAGCACATCATCGCCTTGTTTAACCATAGTTTGAGCCAGCTTTAGCGGAATACCTAAATTGTATTTCACTTTAAGTATAACCAAATCGTTTTGTTCATCTTTAGCCACATAACCTTCTACCTCGTAGGTATTATTGATGGAATTGAGATGAGTCAATGCCGAATTTGCCCCTTCAATAACATGATAGTTCGTTACAATTAAATCCTTCTGAATAAAAAATCCTGAACCTATAGCATCCTCGGTTTCTATAGTAACCACTGAGTTCACCGACTTTTGATAGATGAGCGGGTAGCAAGGCTAAACACAACGCAAGTGTAGTGTGTATTAATAATGCATATCGGCTAATTTATATTTTTCAGCGCATACAAAATTATGTACTCCTTTACTAATTCGATAATGGATAACAACCTTAATATGATGCAGAAAAAAATAAAGTTTTAGCTATCAGCCATCCAGCTTTTTGGCAATCAGCTGATTGGTTAGTTTAGGATCTGCTTTGCCTCCGCTGAGTTTCATTACCTCACCCATAAATAAGCCAATAACGCCTTTCTTGCCGTTTCGGTATTCTTCTACCTTTTGGGGATATTTATCGAGTACCTGTTGAATATAAACCTCGAGCGCACCGGTATCGGATAATTGAATCAGATTTAGATCCGTTGCAACCTGCTCAGGCTTGCGGTCTGCTGCGGTCAGCAACACCGGAAAAATTTTCTGCTGTGCCACGCTGAAACTCACCTTACCCTCATCGATAAGTGCAATCAAATCGGCAATGGTGGTGGCCGGTACCGGAAATTGGGTGATGGAGGTTGCCTGTTCATTCAGGTAACTCTTAACCGGACCAAGCATCCAGTTTGCTGCAGCCTTGTAGTTTTTAGTGTGTTTAATTATTTCTTCAAAATAATCCGTGAGTTCTTTATCGTCAGAAATAATAGATGCATCGTATTCGCTTAAGGCAAACTGTTCCATAAACTTTTTACGCACCTGTTCAGGAAGTTCCGGCATCATCTCCTTTACACGGTGAATGTAGGCGTCATCCAAAATAACCGGTGGCAGATCGGGCTCAGGAAAGTATCGGTAATCGTTGGCCATTTCCTTCGAACGCATCGAAAAGGTTGTGCCGGTCATGGCATCAAAGCTTCGGGTATCCTGAGAAATTTTTGCACCCGATTCAATGGCATCAATCTGTCGAATGATTTCATGTTCAAGAGCACGTTTTACATTTCGGATGGAATTCATGTTTTTAACCTCCACCTTTGCACCGAAAGCACTTGCTCCTTTCAGTCGTACCGATACGTTGGCATCGCAACGCAATGAACCTTCTTCCATGTTGCCGTCGCAAATACCCAGAAATCGAACCAGTTTGCGTATTTCAGTCAGATATACATAGGCCTCATCACTGCTTCGGATATCGGGCTCGGTAACAATCTCGATAAGTGGCGTACCCGCACGATTCAGATCAATCAGCGTAAAATAGGGATCCTGGTCATGCAAACTCTTACCGGCATCTTCTTCCAAATGGATGCGGGTAATACCAATGCGTTTTTGGTATTGTTCCATATTAATCAGCACAAATCCGTCGTAGCATATGGGAGTAGTATGTTGAGTAATCTGATACCCTTTAGGCAGATCGGGATAAAAGTAATTCTTTCGGGCAAACTGATTCTCCCTGCGAATCGTGCAGTTGGTAGCCAATCCCATTTTAACAGCAAACTCAATAGCTGACTTGTTCATCACCGGTAATGTGCCGGGATGCCCTAAAGTAATTTCGCTCACGTGTGTATTGGGGGCATCGCCATATTCAACAGCATCAGAGGAGAACGCCTTGCTGTGTGTGAACAGCTGTGCGTGCACCTCAAGACCAATTACAGCTTCATATTTTTCGTAGACGGTACTCACGGTTTTAAACGCGCACGAAGATACATCATTCCAAAATGTTGCTTAAAGGAGTTTCAGCTAAATCAGTATAAAATGATTTCAGATGGACTAACACCGGTTTCCAGTTTCTTTATGAGTGAACCACTTTTACTGTAAACCGACAACTCGCCTTTTTGTATAAAATCTTTGGCATCGGTAACCATCACGAACTCATTTTTTACTTTGAGTCCATATAGCGATGAGGTGCCAAACAGCAGAAAAGGAGTATTGCTTAAGGTTACATCATTAATCGACAAACGGTACACATCTTCTTTAATATAGTACAGGGAGTCTTTGGCATTATTGCTACAAATACGCCCAGAACTAAATGTTGAGGTGCCGGCATCCATTGTTTTTAGCACCTCGCCGGTAATAGGATTGATACAATGTAAAGCGGCATGCGTTGTACCCGAACCGGAACAAAAAACCCAAATATTATTATTCTTGTCGGTACACATACTATTGGCACCCAATGATACAACGATACTGTCTGTAAGGGCATCCGTTTGCGGATCAATTACATAAACTTTATCTGTGGAAGGAGCCGTTACAAAAACTTTTCCATTTTGTTCCAGTAGTTGCTCGGTCCAGTTTCCTATAGGAATCGTGCCGGATACCGCATTGGTAGCCAGATTAACGATACTGACTGTGTTGCTGAACAAATCGGTTACATAGGCTTTATTTGTAGCAACCTTCTGCAAGTATCGTGGCGAGGAAAGCGGACTGATAGTAGCCGTCTTTTTAAAATCATTAAGCGAAAGCACAATAATCTTTTGAGAATTATTGACTACCACATAGGCTTTATCACCGATAATCGTCATACTTTGAGCGATATCACCAAGTGGTGAATTGCTGTTATAAGATCCATATAAATTATTTTTAATACTTAAATCGTTCAGGTTGAGGAATGATATTTCACCGTTACCCTGATTAAAGGTACCCTCATTCATAATAAAAGTCGTCTTACCCAGAGTAAACAACGGATCAGGCTGAGGCTCGGGGTCTTCTTCTTTTTTGCAGGAAACGAATAAAGCGACACTTAATATTAGCAGTAGTTGAATTTGTTTTGTTTTCATGAAGTGAATTTGTTTTGTGTTTATGTATTGAATTAGTTAGCGTATTTTGTATAAGAGAAGAGAAGTTGTAGGGATAAATTTCTGCCCGGCATAGCCTGCCACGCTACGGTCTCATAGGATTGATTCATTATATTGTTAATCATCAAATTCAAACGCACACGCAGTTTTTTACGTGCGATTATACCGTGTATCCCGGCGTCAATAATCTGATAGGGTTCCATTTGAGAGGATGGGTTGAACGTGCTGTTGCGCGCCGAGGTGAATTGATACTGCAACATTAATCCAAGATGCTTATGGCTTACCGTAAGGGAAGAGAAGCAGCGATGCCGGGGCGAATATGGAATTTCCTGACCAAGGCTTTCATCAAGCGGATCTTTGGTAGCCGTTACTTTTGTGCGGTTGTATGTGTAGGATGTTTCCATCATTAGCTGTAACGCGCTGATTCGATATCCCAGCTGTAGTAACTCGGTTAAACCATAACTTGAAGTATTCTGCAGATTAACCGGACTCCAGTAATTGCCATTGGGGCGCCATACTATGGCCTGATCTGAAAGGTAATGAAAAAGAGAAGTATTACTCTCAATAGACAGCCGTTTGTAAGAATAATATCGCAACGTCGACTGCAGTTTTAAGGTGTGCTCCGGTTTCAGTTCAGGGTTGCCTCCGGGCAGCCAGAAGATGTCGTTCAAGGTAGGAAGCTGAAACAGTCGCCCCGCTTCATTGGTCCAGACCCAGGCCGAGCCGAATGACTTGATCAACGTGGCTTTTAACGCATTTGCAGCATACAACCCCATTGCTATTTCGCGTGATGCCGTAATTTGAGCTGTTGTATGCCAGGACGGAATCAGTAAACGTGGGGCGGCCTCCAGGTAAAGTCTTTGCTGAATTACCCTCAAGATATAATTATCGGTGGTGGCCTCTATGTATTGATACCTGAACATAACCGGAATAGCCAGTTGATTGCCAGCAAAATATTCACCCTGCCATTGGCTTTGATAGACGCGGGAATGATTGTCGGCATATATAGCTGACAAGGAATCGTGATAAATGACTATATCGTTGTTAACGGAATTTTGCCATACGGATTTGAAACGATTTTTTCTTAATGTCCATTGCAGGTATGCACGGAGTTGTTTGTCAAATTCAACCGAACGGGAAATAGTTTGCAACATCGACGGCGGTAGCAAACGATTGGCATCTACATACCAAACGCAAGCTTCAAGGGTATTTGATTCACTGATCCTGTATTGTAATAGCGTGTTTACCCCGAGCATATCAGCCCGAGCGTGTTCCATCGTATCTTTTTTTAACTCGTAACTGTTAAAATAATTTATTCGGTTCTGATTCCGCTGATGAATACCTGCAAACGATAAACTCAGCCGTCTGAAGTTTTGCTTCCATTTAACACCGTAGTTAAGGTTACCAAACGACTGATATGAAGTGAACAACGATAAACTGTTTTCGAATTTAGGGTTGGAGTACAAGGAAACGGATGTACCGGAAAACGGATAGCTAACCGACTGAATCGATGATCGTTCCAGAAACCATAATGGAATCAGGTTGATGTCCTGAGATGCATTCATTGGATTGTTAAGAAGCATACTATTCCACAGCACCGGATTACGAGCCGAGTTAAATCCCAGGCTGTTCAGTGTGGCCAACGCACCGCTTCCAAATTGTCTGACATATAACATACTATTACGTTGTAGCAGTTGTGTTGCACTGCCATTAACCTGGTATTGAAACAATATGGAATCCATTTTTACTGCCAACTGATTTTGTTTTTGACATTCAGACGATATGGTAACCGGCTGAAGCGTAAAAACGGTATCAGGTTGTTGTGCAATTGATGCGGACAACAACATAGACGTCAACAGATATGTAAGTACAATCGCTTTCATAATTCGACACATAAGCCTGATAGCAAAAAGCATAAACTGCCTTTGTCATCATAACCTCTCTTCCCGGAGGACAGCTGATGTATGATGTATGCAGCAGGTCTTCTGACTTTCCCTTCACCCTACCTTCCCGTTGCCGTATGGCAACAGTGGTTACGTAGCAAAAAGGTCATCCCAATGATTGGGATGGGGATTACAGCAGCGGGTACTGTTCCGGATTTACACCGGATTCCCTTTTAATTTCATTCAGATGAATTCGTGAATGAAAACTGAATACGATGCAAATATAAAAAAAGGCCTGCCATTTTTGGCAAGCCTTTTAATGAAAATAAAGTTCTGATTATTTTACGAGTACAATTTTTTGATTGAGCACATTGCGTGTGCCCTCAACCGTTAACTGATAGGTGCCGGCAGGAAGTAACGTGAAGTCGTAAACATCATCAAGCTGGTATGCGATGTATTGCTCCGTAGTCCAAACCGTGCGTCCTGTAATATCGGTGAGTTTCAAAATACAATTTTGTTTTACCGGTAGTTGTAATTTAATATTAACCAAACCCGTCGAAGGATTAGGAGAAGCAGTTAATGTTGAATACAACGTCTCATAGGTATCGCTTCCCGTGTAAATAACTTTTTTGCAAGGCTCAGAAATTGTATGAACAGTCTGTTGGTGATCTTTATTTACCACATCAATTATTTTTTCAATACATACGGTATCGTCTATGGATTGATAATAAACGCGTAACAACGGTTTATGCACGATAGACTTATTGATACCCGAGTCCAGATAGTTTAAGCAAATAATCTTATTACCCCCCAATACATATTCTGGGATGGTAGGATAATCCAGTGAGGTAACCATACTGATTACCGATTCGATAGCAACACCTTTCAATGTTAATTCATAAGCGAGCACTTCATTGTCCGGGTTCTTGATGGTGATATCGATATACTTATCGATGGTATTGATACCCGCAATGGCAAAGTCTACAGTATCATTAATGTTGAGTATGCCGTATGGAAAATTGCAGTAGTTAAATGTGCCTACATTAGGTATGTTGTAATTGGTTCCGTATATACTGCAGGCATTAATCAGTGCCGCATCAAATACGGTAATCAAGGAGTCGTCATTTAAGTCATTACAACTTGTTGGATTAATGGCCTCGTTTAAGATTTGTGAAACATACAAATGAGCGTCAGTAGTTTGTTGTTGAAGATTAGCATCCAGATCACCCATTTTTGCGGTACCATTACATTCCCCGTTGCAATCAAATTGAGCATTGCCATAAATCTGTCCGGCACAGTCGATGTATGGCTCGCATTCATCTATCATCGAAAATACTTTATTGCCTGATGTGTCGTACGATATACGAATACAAACCTGCGCCCAGTTATTACTGTAGTCATTCTCAACATTCCCGAGAGCATCAGGGCTCTGATCCCAGTTCACGCGGGTAACAAATGTGTAAGCACCGGTATCAACATCCGTGATATCTATCCACTGACAGCTTAATCCGGAACTATAGATGTCGCCACAACCCGGACTGATGCCCATATTCCCGCAGGAATACGTTGCAGTACCCCCATCGGAACATTCCAGGTCGAGCACACAGAATCCGTTTTTAAATCCAACAGGAACGGCCTGGCCATTTAAGTCATATAATACATATTCGGCATAACCAACATAGTGCGCGTGATTATGGCAGTTCACCAAAGAGAACTGATCGGGATTTGTGGACGGACTACCAATGAAGTAAGGCAATTCGCCAATATTCTTAATGTGCGTAGTGAAACGGATAATTCTTCGGTTACCAAATCCACTGAGGCATTGCTCCTGCACATCACAGTTGCTGGCCTGCGTATTCGTTACATACATACTACTCTGCAATACATTCTGCAGGATAACCAGATCCGGTGCATTTGGGCAGTTGGGATCGCCCGGGTATATGCAGGAACTGTCGCTTATTGTTGCCATAGGGTTGTAATTACAAGCCGATGGATTGGTACATCCAATGATAGGTTGTGGATCAGAAATGTGCCACTTGATTGGTCCGGTACAATTAGCCGATACAGAACCAATACGGATATAATAAGTGGTTCCCATAAGAAACTGAGCTCCAATGGAAGATTGTAAACCACAATAATTGTCGTTATAGGCCAGTGTAGAAATATTAGTCTGATCCCAGGTTAAATTGGTGCAATAATCATATACCCAAAGTTTAGTATCGCAGGTGTTAGAGTCGCAGGTGGAGATGTTGTAAAGTCCGGTCTCGGTTGGAGTAAACGCATACCAGTAATCGTTTTGAGGTGCAGTATACCAGTTATTTGCGCTGATTTCAACAGCGTTGTTACAAGCCAAACCGGGCGGACAATTAAACAAGGTTGTTTCAGAAAAATCATAGTCGCCTCCTGTGGCTATGGTATCCCCATCGAGTACAAGCACGTAGTAGCCAGTACCATAAGTACAGCAGATGCCATCTCCATAGGTATCATTAATTACGAATTTGTAACAGGTATTAGGCAGTACACAAAAGGAATCTGTCTTTTCAGTTGCCGCCAGCAAGGTTCCATTTTGCAGCAATATGTTGTTCTGAGCATCAAATAATGTCCAACTAAGTTCCCCGGGATAATTATCGGGCTTCACTATTATTTTTAACTGCTGATTTCCGGGAGGGCAAACTGCAAAGAGCTGACTCGAAAAATTCAGGCTCAGTGACAGGAAGAGGGTGAGTAATTTTATGTTCATTGTGCTGTTGTTTAATTACAATAGTAAATGTAACAAACAATCACTAAGTAACCTATGTTACATATGGGCCTTATGTTTCAGACTCCAATAAATTTGGTTATTAACATTTACAGCCACAATAATTATAATTGATTTTAATACAATCAGCGAATTTGTTTTTATAGTTTTGGTATTCAAAATTTTAACTAAAAATGAAAAAACTTTACACAACTCTTGCAATGGCTGCCATCATGATTGGCAGCATGACTTTCGCTAACGCTCAGGCTTTAGGCGGATTTAAAATTACCTACGATGCAACAACAGGCTGTACAGGTTTACCTGGCGCTCCCTCTGTTTATTGCCACTCCGGTGCCGGTACTGCCGCGGGTACTGCCTGGTCCTACGTTGTAGGTAACTGGGGTCAGGATGACGGCATTGGTCAAATGACCATGGATGGCGTGGACATCTGGACCTTAACATTCAATGATCCAATCGCTTACTACTCTCAAGCTGGTAACGGTCCTATTCCTGGTGGTGAATCTATCTTCAGAGTAGGTATGGTATTTAGAAGTGCTGATGGAACTCTGGAAGGAAAAGCGGATAGTTGCGTTGACATTTTTGTTGATTTTAACGAAGACGGCTCAATCACCTCATCATTTGTTGGTGTTTTTGTTGAGTACAATGCCGGTGTTGGTATCAACAAAATTGAAAACGTAGCAACCATCTCTAACTTCCCTAATCCTGCTACTACTGAAACCATCTTTGTTTATGATTTAAAAACAACTTCAAACGTGGCATTAAGAGTATTGAATGCTATGGGTCAGGAAATTGCTCTGGTAGCCAGCGGCACGCAATCACCATCCTTGTATAAGTACGCATACAATACCGCTGATTTAACGAATGGCGTTTATTTCTATCAATTAAATGTTAACGGAAAAACGGTTACTAAATCATTTGTGGTAAACAAATAATTCAATAACAACTTAAATAAAAAGCCCGGTCAGTTGACCGGGCTTTTTATTTTATATACTGTGTGTATGAAGCCCTATTTGTATAATACTTCGCGGACACATTGAATGACTCTGGCTGGATTTGGCAGAAAAGCCTCAACAAAAACTGAAGAATAAGACAAGGAAGTATCGGCTGTTGTAATCCGTCTAATGGGTGCATCAAGATAGTCAAATGCATCTTTCTGAACTCTGTACGTAATTTCAGAAGAGACCGATCCGAAGGGCCAGGCCTCTTCAACTATAACCAGGCGATTTGTTTTCATAACGGAGCGGATGATGGTTTCGTGATCAAGCGGACGTATTGTTCTTAAATCAATAACTTCGGCCTCTATGCCATCCTTAGCCAATTCATCGGACGCGGCGAGAGCTACTTTCATCATCTTATTAAATGATACGATGGTTACATCGGTTCCTTCACGCCGGATGTCTGCTTTACCAATAGGGATATAATACTCTTCTTCGGGTACATCACCCATATCGCCATACATCACTTCCGACTCCATAAACACAACCGGATCATCATCAATGATGGCCGACTTCAACAAACCTTTAGCGTCGTATGGATTTGATACCGAAATAACCTTTAACCCCGGTACATTGGCATACCAATTTTCAAATGCCTGAGAATGCTGAGCACCTAATTGCCCGGCAGAGGCCGAAGGCCCGCGGAATACAATCGGACAACCAAATTGTCCGGCACTCATACTCAAAGTTTTTGCGGCTGAGTTAACGATCTGATCAATGGCCAGCAGGGCAAAATTCCAAGTCATGAACTCAACAATGGGTCTTACACCATTCATGGCGGCACCAACACCAACTGCGGCAAAGCCTAATTCGGAGATCGGTGTATCAATCACACGCTTGGCGCCAAATTCATCCAGCATGCCCTGGCTTACTTTGTATGCACCATTATATTCAGCAACTTCTTCTCCCATCAGAAACACGCTACTATCCCTGCGCATTTCTTCCTGCATGGCTTCACGTAGTGCCTGACGGAATGCTATTTTTCTTGTTGTCATAATTATGATAAGGAGTGGCAAATATAGACGAATTGGAATAAGTTGATTCGTATGCAATGAATAGACTTTTTACTAATTCATTATTCGCTTGTGATTGACTAATATTGTTGTAATTCAAGTTGCCCGACAAAAAATCCATACGTTCCAACATACTTCACGATGGCCCGGCCTCTGTCGTTGTCTTTCTGGTGGCCTTGCCTCTTTGTCTAGGTGTTTCAATAGCGTCAGATGCCCCGGCTATTTCTGGGATTATTGCCGGTGCTGTAGGTGGAATTGTAGTGGGTTTGATCAGTAAATCAAATTTAAGTGTAAGCGGACCGGCCGCAGGTCTTACGGCTATTGTTGCTTCAGCAATCGTTACGCTGAATTCCTTTAACGTTTTTCTGACTGCCGTAGTTATTGCCGGGGTTATACAAATCATGCTCGGTCTGTTACGGGCAGGACAGATTGCAGATTTTATTCCAAATGCCGTCATAAAAGGCATGCTTGCCGCTATCGGAATTATTCTGATACTCAAGCAATTTCCTCATCTGATTGGTTTTGATATCGAGAGGCCCGTTTCAATCGACTTCATCTATCCCGAAAGTAAAAACGTGTTTAACAATCTATTTCAAGCCGTTAATTTCATTAGTCCGATGTCTATGGCAATTGGTATCATTTCCATTACCATACTGTTCATCGGTGATTCCGGGAATATTAAAAAACTGGGTTTCTTTAAAATCGTTCACCCGGCATTAATTGTTGTGATTGCGGGTATCATCATAAATGAGTTCTGTTCGGCAAACTTCAAATTGGGTGGCGACAAACTGATCAATCTACCGGTACTAAGTTCCCTTACTGCCCTATATGATGCGACACCCAAGCCGGACTGGAGTGCATTATTCACCAGCAAGGCGATGTGGATTACGGCCTTCACGATAGCTATCGTCGCTTCACTCGAATCACTCCTGAGCATAGAAGCCGTAGATAAAATCGACCCTGAAAAAAATATTACATCCTCCAGCAGAGAGCTGATCGCTCAGGGGACGGGCAATATCGTTTCGGGTTTGCTTGGAGGATTGCCGGTAACCTCGGTCATTGTAAGAAGTTCTGCCAACGTTATGGCCGGCGCACGCACAAAACTATCTGCTATTTTTCACGGCGTCTTATTACTACTTTTTGTACTCTTCCTGCCGGAACTATTAAATAAAATACCTAAGGCCTCATTAGCCGGCATACTCATATTTACCGGATATAAACTCGCCAAGTTTGAATTATTCCGCGAGTATTATCAAAAGGGCTGGAATCAATTTCTACCTTTTATTATTACCATATTAGCCATTGTATTTACGGATTTGTTAACCGGAATTATTATTGGTTGCTCGGCCGGAATATTTTTTGTGATTCACACAAATTTTAATTCAGCCGTTACCGTACTACAGGATAAGGACATGCACATCCTGCGTTTTAATAAAGATGCCACCTTCATCAATAAAGGACACCTCAAAAAGATTCTAAAAAAAATACCGCCTTATTCAACGGTGCGGATTGATGTAACCCGCTGTAACTTTATAGATCAGGATATCATAGACCTGGTGAATGACTTTATTGTTAATGCCGGACAAAAACATATCGTCGTTCAAATTGATAAAAAAAACGGTGAAGAAAAAAGTGTGTTTAACGATCTGCAACAACGTACGACAACATAATTTCCGTTATAGAAATTTATAGGTATGCAGTAGTTGAAGGAGATATAATACTGTTTGTACCCGGCAGAACTTCCAGCATTAAAATCACAAAAAAAAGATTACCAAAAAAAAGTTGTTACAAATGGCGTTGTTACAAGGCTACCAATTGGAGAAATTATATTTAAAGCCCCGCCAATGGTATATTAAAAAGGTATGCGGCACCCCACCAAGTAGCCATTTGGAACATATTTATGAATACGATGACTTACTGGTAACAATAAAAAATCATGTTGCTATTTTGCAGCACATTTAATTTTCTATGGCACAATTAATTGCAGACTCCGGATCTACAAAAGCCACCTGGTGTTTATTAGGTCAAGATGGTTCCCGACAACTATTCAAAACCGAAGGTTATAACCCTTACTTCGTCAGTACAGATCAGGTTTATCAATCGCTCGAATTTCAATTGCTTAAACACCTTCCCCATGCGGAGCCTGTTACCGGTGTTTCATTCTATGGAGCCGGTTGTTCAAGTTCACAAAAAAATAAAATCATTATAAATGCTTTAGAGAAATGTTTTCCTGAGGCAAGCGTTTATGTCGATCACGATTTGCTGGCATCAGCACGTGCTCTACTCTTTAATAAACCCGGTTTTGCGGCAATTTTAGGTACCGGCACCAATTCATGTATATACGACGGCAAACATATCATTCAAAATATCGACTCGCTCGGCTATTTCCTTGGAGATGAAGGAAGCGGCTCCTACCTTGGCAAAAAACTACTTCGCGATTATTTACGCGGCTATCTTCCGGAGGAGTTGAACAGTCAGTTTAAACAATACTCCACGCTGAATAAAGAAGAAATATTTGATCGCCTCTATAACCAACCGCTACCCAATCGATTTTTAGCCTCGTTCGCCTTGTTCTTTGGTGAAAACGCTGACCACGAATATTGCATCAATATCGTACGTGAAGGATTCAACGACTTTTTTAAACATCTGGTTTCCGGCTATACAGATTACAAAAAATATTCATTTAACTGTGTAGGTTCTGTGGCTCACAGTTTTGCTCCGTTGTTGAAGTCAGTTTGCGAATCATATGATATGTCTTTTGGCATGATTATTCGGTCTCCAATTGATCGTCTGGTTGACTATCACGAACAATTCAATAACTGATTAACTCAGTGGAGTTATAGTATTTATAATGGGTAAATAAATATTTATTATATATTGAATGGGGTTTAAAATTTTATTATACTTGTGGTAATTAAACCCACCTAATTAGTAATGAAAATACTCTACAAAACACTAGTACTGTTTTTTCTTTTCAGTACGATCACCACCCATCTGTATGCCCAAAGCGGAAGCATCAGCGGATCCGTTTTGGATGCAAACAAGGAGCCTATGGCCTTTGTAACAGTTCAACTGGAAGGTACAAACAAAGGAGCTATTTCCGATATCAATGGTAAATACACTATTGATAATCTTAATGCCGGAACATACACCCTTACGTCAACTTATCTGGGATACAAGAAATTCTCTCAGCAGGTTACGGTAAATAATACCGTAGTTAATGTGGATATTAACCTGGAAAAAGAGACCTCCTCTCTAAAGGAAGTGGTCGTGATTGGTTATGGCACAACAGAGAAAAAAGATCTGACCGGCTCTATCGTTTCTGTTAGCTCCAAAGACTTCCTTGCTGGTAATATTACCACGCCCGATCAACTGATTACCGGTAAGGTTGCCGGAGTTCAGATTACACCGAACGGAGGTTCGCCCGGATCCGGTTCTACAATACGGATACGCGGCGGCTCTTCACTAAATGCCAGCAACGACCCCTTGTTTGTAATCGACGGTGTGCCGGTAGATAATGGAGGAATTGGTGGCTCTCCTAACCCCTTGAGTTTAATTAACCCTAACGATATCGAAAATATCACCATACTCAAGGATGCATCGGCAACAGCCATTTACGGCTCCCGGGCTTCCAATGGCGTAATCATTATCACAACAAAGAAAGCCGCGCGTGGCAAGTTGAAAATAGAATTCAACACTGTTCAATCTTTCTCCCAGGTTTCAAAGTACGTTGATGTGCTCACAGCAGACGAATTCCGAAATTATATCCGAACATTTGAAACCGATTCAAACAAACTCAAACTCATGGGTGATGCCAACACGAACTGGCAAAAAGAAATTTATCGAAATGCTTTTTCCAGTGATAACCTTATTAGTTTACAGGGTGGTATTAAGGCATTACCTTATCGTTTATCCCTTGGCTTTCTGAATCAGAATGGAGTGCTTATTACAGACAATATGCAACGCAGCACAATTAATCTGAATTTAACCCCCTCGTTTTTTGATGATCATCTAAAACTAAATATCAATCAAAAGACCAGCTTTAGTGCAACAAATTTTGCAAACCAGGGTGCTATTGGCGCGGCTACCTACTTTGACCCTACACAGCCCGTAACCGTGGAGAGTGAGCGCTTTGGCGGGTATTTTGAATGGCTGAACGGAAATGTACCTAACGCCTTGGCCACAAGAAATCCGGTTGGTATGATAAACATGCGCTCCGACGTCGGTAATGTGCAACGTCATTTAGGTAATATTCAGATTGACTACAAGACACATTTTTTACCTGAGTTACGAGCTAACCTTAACTTAGGTTATGATATTGCCAAGAGTAATGGTGAAGTCATTGTGGAAGATTCAGCGGCAACTAACTATACAACCAAAAACAAGGGTTTTTATTCTGAGTATGAACAATACAAGCGGAATACATTATTTGAGTTTTACCTGAATTATAAAAAAGAATTAAAAAGTATAAAAAGTATAGTTGATTTTGTTGCCGGTCATTCCTACCAGGATTGGTACTTCGAATCTCCAAATCTGCTTCAGTACGATGGTGCCGGCGATACCCTTTCTGCTCTGCCTGCGTTCCCATTCAACAAGGCACAAAACACCCTCATATCGTTTTATGGACGTCTTAACTATACCCTAAATGAAAAATACTTATTGACATTAACCTTGCGTAACGACGGTTCTTCTCGTTTTGCTGAAGACGAACGCTGGGGCTTATTCCCCTCTGCCGCTTTTGCTTGGCGAATTGGTGACGAAGGAATATTCAAACGCATTAAAGCTTTATCCGATTTGAAATTACGACTTGGATATGGCGAAACAGGGCAACAGGATGTTGGTGCTAATTTCAACTATCTGCCGGTATATACTCAGAGTGATGATGGTGCATCCTACCAGTTTGGTAATCAGTTCTATTACACCCTGCGCCCATCAGTATATGACCCTACATTCCGGTGGGAGTCAACCACTACATATAACGCCGGCCTTGATTATGGATTCTTTAATGGTAGAATCAGTGGGTCTGTTGATTTTTACTACAAAAAAACTGTTGACCTGATTGCTGAGATCGGAATACCTGCAGGTACTAACTTTAAAAACAGGGTACTAACCAATGTTGGCAGTATTGAAAATCGGGGTATTGAGTTCATGATCAACACTGTTCCTATTTCTAAAAAAGATATAACACTTGAAGTTGGTTTTAACGTAACTGCTAACCGTAACAATATTTTGTCATTATCCAAAGTAGCTAACGATACTTCTATTGGAAATCAGATTGGCGGTATTTCAGGTGGTGTTGGTAATACCATTCAGATCAACAGCGTAGGTAATCCGATTAATACATTTTTTGTCTACAAACAGAAATACGACGAAAGCGGCAATCCAATCGAAGGGGAATATGAAGACCTGAATGGCGATGGCACAATCAACTCCGAAGATCTATACCGCTTTAAGAGTTCCAATCCTGACTTATTTCTTGGTTTCACAGCTCAGCTAACCTATAAAAAATGGTCGTTCGGGTTCCTTGCACGCGCTGTAATCGGTAATTATGTTTATAACAATACTGCATCGTTTACCGCAGTTCAAAATGCAATGGTTCCTGCTCCTCCCTATCTAAGCAATGCTACCTCAAATGTGCTTGAAACAAACTTTGCTCAACCACAATACTTCTCCGATTACTATGTTCAAAATGCATCCTTTGTTCGTTTTGATAACATTAATATCGGTTACAATTTCGGAAAGGTATTTAATGGGCTGGCAAATATTCGTGCGTTTGCCAATATTCAAAATGCCTTTGTCATTACAAATTATACCGGACTAGACCCTGAGGTATTCAACGGAATTGATAACAACTTGTATCCCCGTCCACGTATCATTTCATTAGGCTTTAATGTGCAACTCTAATCTTAAACTTAAACGACAAAACATGAAAAACATAAAATCGACATACATCATTACCCTGGCAGTTGTTGTGATACTCAGTTTAACATCCTGTCTTAAAGATTTAAATCGTAAACCTTTTTACGAAGCAAGTTCTGCAACTATATATGAAGATCCAAACAACTACATCCACGTACTGGCAAAACTCTATGCCGGTCTTGCAGTAAGCGGACAATCAGGGCCTGCAGGAAATCCCGACCTGGCAGGAATTGATGAGGGTTTTTCACAATACCTTCGCCAATACTGGCAATTGCAGGAGTTACCTACCGATGAAGCTGTAATTGCCTGGAACGACGGAACGATTCAGGAGTTAAACAAAATGACCTGGAGTTCTCAAAATGAATTTGTTACTGTGCTATACAATCGCATCATGTATCAGATTACATTATGTAATGAATTCATCCGTCAAACGTCTGATGAAAATTTAGACAAACGTAACTTCTCAGAGTCAGTAAAGAATACCTTACGTGCATATCGGGCCGAGGCACGCTTTCTGAAGGCACTGAGTTTATGGCACGGCATGGATTTGTATGGAAATATTCCGGACATTACGAATGAAAACAACTATCCGGGATCAGAATATCCCAAGCAAATTAATAGAAAGGATTTATTTATCTATATCGAATCGGAATTAACCTCCATTGAAAACGAAATTACTCCTGTAGCGCAAAGCGAATATGGCAGAGCCAATCAGGCTGCAGTTTGGTCGTTGCTGGCAAGAATGTATTTGAATGCAGAAGCACATATACAAACCCCACGTTATACCGATGCAATTACCTATTGCAATAAAGTTATCAGTTCCGGATATACGCTTGAACCCAAGTACCGTAATCTGTTCCTGGCTGACAATAATCTTTCTAAGGAAGTAATTTTCCCCATTTGCTTCGACGGGATTAATACCCGTACCTACGGCGGTACCTGTTATCTGGTGCACGCACCGGTAGGTGGAGGAAGTTGGAGTGCCGCAGACAGTTTCGGCATCAGTGCAGGTGGCTGGTTCGGATTACGTTCTACGTTGGCGTTTTACAATCAATTCCCTGACACAATAGACTCCAGATATATGTTTTTCAGAGGCGGTCAAACGAACGATACCATCAAGAATCTGGGAACTTTTTCACAGGGAATTGGTATTCAAAAATTCAGAAATATCACGTCAACAGGTGCAATTGGCAGTGATCCTGTAAACTTCCCGGACACTGATTTCCCTATGTTCCGCCTTGCAGAAATTTATCTCACCTATGCAGAAGCAGCACTTAAACCCGGATCAGGAGGCGACCAAGGCATTGCCCTAGGATACATTAACGAATTACGCCTGCGTGCTTACAACAACGATCCTTCTTACACGTTAAGTTCGCTGACTCAGGAGGTTCTTGAAAATGAGCGTGCCCGTGAATTATACTGGGAAGGTCATCGGCGTACCGATTTAATCCGTTACGGCAAGTTCACAGATAATCAATACCTATGGCCCTGGAAAGGTGGTGTTCAAAATGGTCAATCCGTGGCTAATTATTATCGGTTATATCCAATCCCTACAGCCGATCTAATTGCCAATCCCAATCTCGTTCAAAATACCGGATACTAATATCTTTTAAAAAAGAATTTCTCAGGAGCCGCATCAAAAAAATGATGCGGCTTTTTTTATCTATTTTGGTTGAGCAAACGCTTTATGATAAATCTAAATGAAACCGCCTTCGATTATGTGGAATACACACAGCGTAATATCGTTATCAGTGGTAAGGCAGGCACCGGAAAAACAACATTGCTTAAACGCATTAAAAATGAAACACATAAACAAGCTGTCGTAGTGGCCCCAACCGGTGTTGCCGCCATTAATGCCGGTGGCGTTACGATTCATTCATTTTTTCAGCTACCCTTTAATACCTATGTGCCCGAACGCTCCTATCTGAGTATGAGCGATAACGTATTAAACCGAGAGCGTTTACTCAGTAAACATCGCCTTAACAAGGAACGAATTGCCGTATTAAAGAACATGGAGTTACTCATTATTGATGAAATTAGTATGGTGCGATGTGATGTAATGGATATGATGGATTGTATTCTGCAACACGTAAGACAGGAATACCATGTGCCTTTTGGTGGCGTTCAGGTTTTAATGATAGGTGATATGTATCAGCTGGCACCGGTCATTAAGGATGACGAATGGCAGGAGATGAAACACTATTATAACAGTGCCTTTTTTTTCGATAGCGGTGTCTATCCATCCATGAATACCATTCATATCGAGTTGAATAAAATATACCGACAACAAGATGAGCATTTTATATCTATCCTTAATGGTGTAAGAAATAATGAACTTACCGATGATCAGTACGAAGATCTACATCAATGCCTGGATGAATATTATGAACCACGCAAAAATGATGGAACGATCATACTGACCACACATAATCAGACCGCAGATGACATCAATGCCGAAAGGCTGGCTTCGATTAAGAAAGAGGAACAGATTTATCATGCCGAGAGAGAGGGCCAATTTGATGAGCGCAACGCATCGGCCGAAAAGGAACTCCATATCAAAGTAGGCGCTCAGGTTATGTTCGTAAAAAATGATGTAGAAAAAGTCAGGCGATTTTTTAATGGTAAAATCGGCTTGGTGAAAGCGTTACAAGATGACCTGATTATAGTGGAGGATGACGATGGTACGGAAATTACTGTTACTAAACATGTTTGGGAAAATATTCGTTACGAGCACAATGCCAAAGAGAATCGGATAGATGAGGAAGTGATTGGACGCTTCAAACAGTTTCCGCTCCGGCTTGCCTGGGCCATAACCATTCATAAAAGTCAGGGTTTAACATTTGATCACGTGGTTATTGACGCCGGGCGTGCCTTTAGTCCGGGACAGGTTTATGTCGCATTAAGTCGATGCCGGGATTTAAAAGGTATAACTCTGAAAAGTCGCATTCCGAAGAACCACTTCAAAACAGACGAACGGATACGGTTATTTTATTCCCAGTCCGTTTCCAATCAATACAATGCCGAACATCTGGCTTATGAGAAAATTATGTATCAGTTTGAATGCGTATTACATATTTTCGATTTACACGCGTCTGAAAAAATCGGAAATGCATGGATGTATGCGGTGATGGAACATAAAAAAAGCATCAATCAGGACTATCAGGATCTGCTGTTTATGTACCGCGAACGAAATAAAACTTTAATTGATGTCTCACTTCGGTTTCAGGATGAATTAAAGCGCATACACCAAAACAATTTACAGCCTGATCATAATGAGGAACTCATAACACGAACAGCGAAAGCCTCTATCTACTTTTCATCGCAGGCCGAGGATATACTGCGGTGGTTGTCCACTGCTATACTGCACACCGACAATAAACAGGTTAAAGCCAAATTGAATGCGATTGAACAGGAATTATTTCAATTTTGGCATAAGAAAGTATCTATATGGCACACGCTGAAAGCAGGATATAACTCCTCTGCCTATTTTTTATTACTCAAAACCTACCTTACTCCACGCCTGCTTAAAGTTGATCAGGCAGCACCATCGGGAGGAAGCGGAGAGATCCATACACTAAAACAACAATTGCTCGTACTGAGAGATGAACTCTGTGAAGAGCACGACTTGCCGGCATATCGTGTAGCCACGCTTCAAACGATAGAATTACTTTGTGCACAACTGCCTCAATCAGAAGAACAGCTACTTGGAATCAAAGGATTTGGCAGGGCTCGAATCAGACAATTCGGTGTACAGTTTTTACAGCTTATTCAGGATTATTGTCGGCTAAATCATATTGCACCCGCGCCTCCCTCTGAACAGAATACAAAACCAACAAAACGGAAAAAGAATAACCTATCTACTCACGAAATTTCGATTAATCTGTTTAAGAGTGGAAAAAGTATCGAGGACATTGCCAGTGAACGATCGTTAACCGTTAATACCATTGAAGGCCATCTAGCTTTCGGTGTATCAAATCATCAGTTACTTGCTGAAGATATTATCGGTGCCCAAAAACTTAACCGAATCATCCAGGTGATTCGTGCGAGTAACATAGCATCACTTGGTGAACTCAAAAAAAAGTTACCCGAAGATGTTTCGTTTGGTGAAATACGTATTGCACTCAATCATGTGCAACTAAACACATCAACCTATTGACCGGTTATATTCGAACCAGTCATTAATAACCTCATAAATTCTGTACAACTGATGTCTCTGAATGCAATACGGTGGCACTATGTAAATTGTAGTTCCCAGAGGCCTAAGTAATACCCCACGGGTGATGAAAAACTCATAGAGTACATCACGCCAGTTACTGATGTAATTATGTTTTTCCTGATCCGGTCTGAAGTCAACTGCCGCAACGGTTCCGCAATAACGAGGCTTGTGAGCTCTGCTAAATGATTGCAACGACTCCGTAAAAGTCTGATGGCTTAATTGCAATTGATGAATCAAATCCAGAGTTTCCTTACGTTCCAATAAATCAAGCGAGGCATTGGCCACCGCACAAGACAAGGGATTACCTGTATATGAGTGTCCGTGAAAAAAAGACTTGGACCGATCTTCCTGCTCAAATGCTCCTGCAATGCGATCATTACAGGTAGTAAGTCCTAACGGCATAAAACCGGCTGTTAAGCCTTTCGATAAACAAATGATATCCGGAGTAGTAGTCAATTGATTCGATGCCAAAAAGGTGCCTGTTCGATAAAATCCGGTGAACACCTCGTCGGCAATAAGTATAATTTCTTTTTGTTTAATATGATTAAGCAACTGATTCATTTCAGTAGCATCATACATTACCATGCCCGCTGTGCCCTGAATAAGCGGTTCAAAAATAAATGCGGCCGGATCAGTGATCGATTCACATATTTTATGAAATGCCTGAATACTGCGATTAGTGCCATCCGGAAGCGGTAAGTACTTTACATCAAATAGTAAATCATTAAACGGATTGGTAAAAAGTCCTCGGGCACTCACAGACATTGCTCCAAAAGTGTCCCCATGATATCCATCTTCGAAAGCTAGTATTGTTTTTTTAGGAGTTCCTTGGTTATGCCAGTATTGTATAGCCATTTTAATGGCAACTTCAATTGCCGTAGAACCATTATCTGAATAAAATACCTTACGATGATTTAATCCGGAAAGCGTGATGATACGCGTAGCCAATTCAACAGCTGGTTCATGTGTAAATCCTGCAAATATGACGTGCTCGAGCTTCAGCGCCTGTTCATATAATTTAGTGGCTATATATGGATGTGCATGACCATGAAGATTAGTCCACCAACTGGATATAGCGTCTATGATTTCTCGATGTTCTGATGTGTAGATTATTGCTCCTTTTGCCTGAACTACCGGTAATATTTTCTGAAATTGTCTTAACGGCGAATAAGGATGCCATACATATTCTTTATCAAGTTGGGATAATTGGTCAGCATTCATGAAGTTGAACTCCTATTTTTTTAAGCTGCTTCCAGAAATCGGGAAACGATTTTTGCACGCATGTTTCCTGATCGATAAGCACGTTGTTATTTAAAAAGCATAGTGGGGCAAACGCCATGGCTATTCGGTGGTCATTATAGGTTTTAACGCCGATGAACTGATCACGAATGCCATTTGATTTTATCTGAATAGTATGTTTATATATCCTGAAACGAACACCACAGGCGGCGAGATTTTCCTGTAGGGCAAGAATGCGGTCACTTTCTTTAAATCGTAAATGACCAATCTGGCGGAAAGTTGCATCTATACCCAATGCGGCACAGGTAACAACAAGTGATGGAACCAAATCCGGATAGTTCATGCAATTAAACTCAAGTGGCGCTGACAACTTTATAGCTTTTCGACCTAGAATTAAATTCTTACCCTTACTTGTTGTGCTTACTCCAAGTTGCTTGAATAATGAAATCATTATGGCATCTGCCTGTATTGATTTTGGATTCAGATCGTAAAGTGTAAGCGTTTTACAGGCAGATAAAGCCATAACCTGATAAAAATAAGCCGCACTGCTCCAGTCATTTTCAACACGACACTCCGGCAATTGAATGCGCTGATGACCAACAATAAACCAATGTTCGTCGAGTTTAAATGAGATTCCTGCCCGTGTTAATGCCTCAGTGGTTAAATCTAGATAAGCGCCTGAAACCGATTTGTCGGTTAGACGTAGATGCAATCCGTTTTTGAATGAGGCCCCTGATAACATTAAAGCACTGGCAAACTGTGAACTTTCGGATTGATTAATAGATGTAATTGACTTGTTTATTTTATGTCCTTTGATGATGATTTGGTCAGACTCATCTATTATCGATACACCTAATCGATTCAGTGCCTTAATCAGAGGCTTGATCGGGCGATTCATCAATCGTGTTGTGCCGGTGATTCTACTGGTGCCCTCGGTATTACTGAGTAAGGGCATTAGAAATCGAAAAGCAGTTCCTGCATCTTTTACATTATATATTTTATGTTTTTTATGTAATAACTGCCTGAGTAACTGAGTATCATGAGCGCGGCTCAGATTATGGATTGGATATTTTTTTTGGGATAAGGCTTTAAGTATTAAATAACGATTACTAATACTCTTGGATGCAGGTAATGTGATAAGTACATTATCCTTATTTGTTTTTTTTTGCGTAAGCTGAATCATCAGGCACTCATAATTTCTATTGTAGCTGTCAGGGTGTCTTCAATGACAGAGGCTTTTACCGGTATGTTCCATAACGGAGCGCCAATATCTTCCAAAAGAACCATTCGGATTTCTCCGTCACTGTTTTTCTTATCATTGTACATGTATCGGATTATTGTTTTGATATCACTTTTCTTCAAAGGTAATATTGGACAATAGCGCTTGATCTGTTGTATGATCTTGTTACTTTTTTCTTTTGGAAAATCGTAGCGTTTCTCAGAAATGAGCAGGGCTGTGATTAAGCCATAAAACACACACATACCGTGCATTACCGGATACTTACGTTTTAATAATAAAGCCTCAATAGCGTGCCCTGTAGTGTGTCCAAGATTTAAGATATGGCGTCTATCCACATCGTAAAGATCCTGTTCAACAGTTTCACACTTAAATGCTACCGACTGTTGTATGATAAGATTCAGATTCAGCCGCTCGAATTGCTCGGTAACAATATCCAGATGTGTTTGTGAATCGATCAACCCATGCTTGAACGATTCTGCAAGACCATTCATGATTTCATCAAAGGGAAGTGTGTTGAGGAAGGCCGTATTTATCCATACATATTTAGGATGGTAAATCGTGCCGATACAATTTTTATAGGTATTAAAGTCAACAGCCGTTTTAGAACCAATAGCAGCGTCGACCATAGCCAAGAATGATGTAGGAATATTGACATAGTGTATACCACGCTTATATATAGAAGCTACAAACCCGCCGAGATCCGACACAACACCACCCCCTAAATTAATCACCAGCGCATGTTTGTCTATAGCAAGTTTCGTAAGTTTTTTAATAATATGTTGTGCTGTATCCAGATGCTTATGTTTCTCACCCGGCTTAATAACAATGAGTTCGGCCTTTTTCAATTCGCGGATTTTTTTCTTCAGCAAAGGCCACACGAGTTTATAGCAGTTGGAATCCGTGATTAAAACATATCGACTAAAGTTTCCGGCAGTAAGCCAGGATGTGAATGGTTCGGCATCTTCAGTGATGCTGATCGTAACGCTGTGATATCGAAATGTTTCCATAACCAGATTTTAGATTTTAATTTCATTGAGACTTACCGCTTCGGCTTTTTGAGCAAATAGTTGTTTTGTAGTTGTCCAAGTTTGTTTGAAAAAATCAGAATGTCGGTACCGATTGAGCGAGTCTTCATCATCCCATAGACTGTAGGTCATCATAACCCGATCATCGCTCACATCCCTTAACAAGCAAACCGAACGACAACCATCAAATGCCTTTATATGAGGAGATACGCGCTCGTAGAGCAGTATGAACTCTTCGGTACATTCAGTCTTAAATGTCATCTTCACTATACGTACAATCATTGAAAATCAATTTGGACGGTATCACCAATATTGACATCATTCAAGGCCGCCAGATTACCCTGGTTCATGGCAATTTCCAGATAATCGTTATAGTTAAAAAATGCAACAACATTACTTGAACTTACCTCAGCATAGGTCTGCGACATCGTATCAACCTCAACAGTGCGACGCACCCGGATTACAAAACGTTTGTCTTTACCTACCTTTTCAAAATCGGCACGTTTGATATTGAGTATAATATTTTGATGATGATCTATGTGCAGTACTCCGGCACGTATCATTTTATCGTACATAATAGCGCGTTGCGTCTGAGCTAACTGAATTGAGTCAAATGGTTCAGCCACAGTATTAATCTTATTTTGCAGGATGGCAGAAAGCACAACAGGAAAGATATCTATTGCCGGATATGAAGCATGTTTAATGAGATCAATGCTATAAATGCGATACAACTCCTGTGGCTGTGTGTCTTCAAGTATCAGTGAGAATACACCATTATCACACGCTACTACATACTGATCAGAATGCTTCATAATCAGGTAGGGACTCGATGCATCTATAGAAAATGAAACATCGATAAAATGAATAGTGCCAGCAGGAAAGAAAGGTATGGCATTTCGAACCTGAAATGCGGCACTTCCAAAATGATACGGAGTAATCTCATGAGTGATATCCACGATGTGGATATCGCCGGAACACTGAATGAGTTTAGCTTTTAAAGCAGCACTGTAATAGTCCCGATTCCCATAATCTGTTGTAAGGGTAACTAAGTTCATTCCCGCAATTATTATTTGTTATTTTTCATCATCAAAATAACTTAAAAATTGACAGAATTAACCATAAGTATCGATAGCATTGACCCCATTGATTTTTTAGGTGTCAACAATTCAAGACTAAATATTCTAAAACGTGCTTTTCCAAAATTGAAAATCGTATCGCGGGGTAATGTTATTAAAGCGGAGGGGAGTCATAAAGAACTCGAACAACTGCAAGAAAAAGTAAATCAAATGATTCAGTATGTTGAACGTTACGGACGACTCAGTGACAAGCATGCCGAAGATATACTCGAGGAAGATTCAGAAACTGAAGATCAGGCACCTGCATCACACGGTGGTGATGTGATTGTATATGGCACTAATGGCACTATCGTTCGTGCCCGAACACCAAATCAAAAGCGTATGGTTGCCGAAAGTGAGCAAAATGATATCTTGTTTGCCATCGGCCCTGCCGGAACAGGTAAAACCTATACCGCTGTGGCACTTGCTGTTCGTGCACTAAAAAACAAGACCATTAAAAAAATAATACTTACGCGCCCGGCTGTTGAGGCCGGTGAAAGTCTTGGATTTCTACCGGGTGATCTGAAAGAAAAAATTGATCCCTACTTAAGACCACTTTATGATGCACTCGACGACATGATACCTCCGGATAAATTAGCTTACTATATTACGAATCGTGTCATTGAAATTGCACCGCTCGCTTTCATGCGTGGGCGCACACTGGATCATGCCTTCATCATTTTAGATGAAGCTCAAAATACCACAGATCTACAGCTAAAAATGTTTCTTACGCGTATTGGCCCCAATGCAAAAGCGATTATTACGGGTGATCTCACTCAAATCGATTTGCCAAAAAATCAGCGTTCCGGATTGTTTAAAGGATTAAATATTTTAAAAAATATACCGGGCATTGCTCACATTTTTCTGAGTGATCACGATGTGGTTCGCCACCGATTAGTTAAACAGATTATCAATGCCTACGAGAAAGATACCGAACGACAGGAGTCAGGAGCGGATGACTCAACCAAGCCAACTGAACCAAAAAACAAATAAGTCTTTTTCGTTATGAACATTTTACAGGCAATAATTATTGCCATTGTTGAGGGTATAACTGAATTTCTGCCTATATCCTCCACCGGACATATGATTATTTGCAGTTCGCTGATGGGCATTGAAAGTAATGACGCTGTTAAATTATTTACCGTATGCATACAGCTTGGGGCCATTCTGGCTGTTGTAGTCTTATATCTGAAACGCTTTTTACGGAGCTTTGGATTTTATTACACGTTGTTTGTTGCCTTTATACCTGCCGCTATTGCCGGACTTTTTCTGAACGACTTGATTGATAGCTTGTTGGAGAGCGTGCTTACCGTAGGTATAACGCTGTTTCTCGGTGGAATTGTTTTACTTTTTATCGACAGAATATTTAAAAAAAATGATGACAAGGAAATTATAATATCATATCCCAATGCCTTCATTATCGGATGCTTTCAGGTACTGGCAATGATACCGGGTGTATCAAGATCTGCCGCAACCATTATTGGCGGTATGTACAGAGGCCTGAGTCGCAGGCAGGCGGCTGAATTCTCCTTTTTTCTTGCAGTACCCACTATGTTTGGCGCTACAGCACGTAAAATGATTGAATACCGCGAATTAATAAACGAAGAGAACATCCGATTACTTTTGATTGGCAATGCCGTTGCCTTCCTTGTCGCAATACTGGCCATCAAAACCTTTATTACCATGCTCACACGTTACGGTTTTTTCTGGTTTGGTATTTACCGTATAATTATTGGACTTGCCATTTTGACTGCACTTGCACTTGGTGTTAATTTGCACCTCGTATGAAACTGAAAGAATTTGATGAAGGTAAGGTCTTACTCTTTGATAAACCATACCGTTGGACATCTAACGATCTGGTAAAAAAAGTAAAATTTCTATTGCGTGCTAAAATTGGGCATTGTGGAACCCTGGACCCTTTGGCCTCCGGCTTATTAATATTATGTACCGGAAAAGCTACCAAACAATGTGGTCTGATACAGGGGCAATATAAAGAGTACACAGGTTCGCTGACACTTGGTGCTACTACCCCATCCTTCGATATGGAAACACCCGTTAATCAGCACTTCGAAACCGGCCATATTACAGAGGCACTTGTTCTCGAAACCTGCAAACAATTTATAGGTGAACTCGATCAGGCCCCTCCGGCCTTTTCAGCCAAGAAACATGAAGGGAAACGATACTATGAACTGGCCCGATCCGGTGAGGCCTTTCAGATAAGAACATCTAAAGTGATGCTTTATGAATTTGAGATCACGTCCATACAATTTCCGGTTGTTGATTTTCGTATCAAGTGCGGCAAAGGTTTCTATGTACGTTCACTGGCCAATGATTTTGGAAAAGCTCTGGGCAGTGGAGCCTTCCTGAGTGCCTTGCGCAGAACTAAAATCGGAGACTATACCATAGCCGATGCTTGGCAAATCGATCCGTTCACGGAGTACATTAAAAAAATAAAGAAGGAATATTATGCCGGTTCACACAGATCTGAATAAGCTCCCTCTTTTTCATCACGCTGTAATTACTGTAGGCACTTTTGACGGTGTACATAATGGTCATAAAATACTGATTCGTCAAATCATAAATGAAGCTAAAAAGCGTGACGGAGCTAGTATTCTGATCAGCTTCGACCCTCACCCCAAATCTGTAATCATGCCTCAGGGTGAGCAACTCCGCTTACTGACCACCAATGATGAAAAGACCGCACTCATTGAAAAGGAAGGTGTTGACCATATGGTAATTGCTCCATTCACTAAAGAATTTTCGAAGTTGAGTGCTATGGAATACATCGAACAGTTTCTGGTTAAACGATTTCATCCTGCGGCTATCGTATTGGGCTATAATCATCGTTTTGGCCATCATCGTGATGGTAACATTGAATTGCTGGGTAAGCTATCCGGACAATATCAGTTTGATGTCATTGAAATTCATAAACAACTGATTAATGATATTGAGGTAAGTTCTACACGCATACGACTTGCCCTTACCGAGGGCGATGTGAGCACAGCAAACTCATTGCTCGGTCGCAGGTACTCTTTTCAAGGTATCGTAATCAAAGGTGATCAGCGTGGCCGAACGATTGGTTTCCCCACGGCTAACCTCAAACTCAATAATGAACAGAAATTAATTCCTGCCCGCGGTGTATATGCCATCTATGCCGGATCAGGCAATAAGGTATATAAGGGCATGATGAATATCGGTGTGCGTCCCACCGTTAATGGAACTACTGAAACAATAGAAGCTCATCTCTTCGATTTTAATCAGGACATCTATGGAGAACGACTCACCATTGACTGTGTGTGTCGAATTCGTAATGAGATCAAGTTCGAATCAATAGATCGGTTAAAACATCAGCTCGAGTTAGATAAACAGAGTGCACTGCTTCATTTATAATCCCTTAGCGGATAACCGATGCCAGCTTTTTTATTAATACTCCCGGATCAAAAGGTTTGGGTACAAAGTCATTCGCGCCGGCCGCAAAAGATTGCTCCTGTTCATTAGGTGTAACACCTGCGGTAAGAATAATAATCGGCATAGTATTTCCCGAGGCTCTTATCTGCTTGATGGTTTCGATGCCATCCAGTTCAGGCATCTGTACATCCATAATAATCACATCATAGCTATGCGTTGCAATCATTTCTAAAACCTCAAGGCCATGCTCTGCTGTGTCAATTTGAGTATGGCCGGCTATGGCTTTAATCAGGCCCACAGCAACCATGCGGTTAAACGGATTATCCTCAGCAAGCAGAATACGGGATTGATTAACAATCGCAATATCTAACTCCGAGGGCTTATCTGCAGAAACTATTTGTTGCTCACGTGCCAACGGATAATCGATCTCAAAACTAAATTGAGATCCTTTTCCGGGCTCACTCGTTACAGTTATGGTTCCGCCCTGAGCTTCAATCAGTTTTTTTGATATAGTCAGACCAAGTCCGGTTCCACCATATTTTCGGACTATATCCGTATTGGCCTGTGTGAATTTTTCAAATACTTTGTCCAAATCTTCAGGCTTCATCCCGATGCCTGTATCTGAAATGGAGCAAACTAGTCGGAAGGTTTCATGATTATTGTTATGGTTACCGGTAATTTGAATCATAACCGAGCCACGTTCGGTGAACTTAATGGCGTTACCTATAAGATTAATTAAGACCTGATTCAGACGAACCGGATCGCCGATTAAGGCCTCAGGGACGTCTTTATCCAGGTTAATAAGAAGCTTTAGTCCTTTCTCATTCGCCTTAAAGCCCATAATATTTGTGATATGTTCAACAATATCTGCCGGCTTAAAGAGCGATTGGTCAAAAGTCATTCGACCGGCTTTTACTTTACTTAAATCCAGTATATCATTAATAATAACGATCAGGTTTTCACAGGAAAGTATGATGCCGTTAATGTAGCTCAACTGTTGTTCATCGTGCACTTGTTGTTTTAACAGACGCGTCATACCATAAACAGCGTTGAGTGGTGTGCGAATTTCGTGACTCATGTTGGCCAGAAACTGTTGTTCTAGTTTTTCACGCTCTTCAGCCCTTGCCCGTTCAAGGCGTTCTGCATCAAGTTGTTCTCTGAAGCGATGTGCATGTTTTAAAAACGAAACTTCCTGTATGGTTTTATCCAGTGTCTGAGTATAGTCTGAGAAGTCAATCGGTTTGGTCAGAAAATCAAAAGCACCTCGGTTCATAGCCGTTCGGATATTATCCATATCATTATAAGCCGACACGACTATTACACGAATATGGCGAGGCAGTTCTTTAATTCTTGCTAACAGGGTCAGTCCATCCATATCAGGCATATTAATATCAGTGACCACAAGGCCTATATCTTCTTGCTCTTGTAAAACCTGAAGTGCCTCCGTACCATTAGTTGAAAAAATAAACTGATATATACCATCCCGAATCGCCTTACGGAATTGTTGTGTTATCAATAATTCCACATCGTACTCATCATCTACAATTAAAATTTTTTCAGGCATTTATGTTACTGTTAGTGGTTAGAGGTTTGTTTTTATATTGAAAAAAGATTTATCTAGGATCAACTAAAATATCAGTTTAGCGGCAATGTTATGATGAACGAAGTTGACTTGTCGAATTGAGAGGTGAATATCATTTCGCCGGCGTGTGCTTTAACAATTTCAAAGCTTAGACTCAATCCAAGTCCTGTGCCTTTTCCTGCAGGTTTTGTGGTGAAGAAAGGCTGAAATATTTTATCCTTGATATCATCTTGTATGCCGGTACCATTATCGGTTATGGTGATCACAAGTTTAGCATCGGATAGTCTGGACGAGACGCTTACCTGTGGTTCATATTGAGATGCCCCAATTCGATATCGCTCGTGTACGGCATAGAATGAATTATTTAACAGGTTTAATATAACACGACTTATATCCTGTTGAATCAGGTTGATCTTGGGAATGGAATGATCATAATCTTTTTTAATCGCACACTTAAATTCAGCGAGGCTGGATCGCATGCCCTGAAAGGCAAGCGAAGTTGTGTCGTCCAATAGTTTATTGATATCGCACAGTTGCTTGTCGCTCGAAATCTGTCTCGCATGCATCATCATACTACTTACAATGTTATTTGCCCTGATGCCATGTTCATTTATTTTGGAGAGATTAAGCTGTATAGTTTTAATCAGGTCGACCCGCTCCTGCTCTGATGTGCATTGCTTAAACTCATCAAAAAGCTCATTGGATAATTTTGAAAAATTATTTACAAAATTGAGAGGGTTCTTGATCTCGTGGGCAATGCCTGCAGTCAATTGACCAAGTGATGCCATTTTTTCGGATTGAATGAGTTGTTGTTGGGTTTGTTTTAAATCTGTGAAGGCCTGTTGTAACTCAAATGACTGCTTTTCTACTTTTTCTTTTTCCTCCGTTAGTTCCTGAGTTCGTTCATTAACTCGGGTTTCGAGTAAGGTGTTGGCCAGGCGAAGCCTTCGGGTTCTGAGCTGAAATATTCCGTAGATACTTAGTAGAACTACAATAAAAACAATCGTATAAAACCACCACGTTCGCCAAAATGGAGGCTTGATAACAACAGTAATCGATTTACCTTCTTCGTTCCAGACACCATCATTGTTTGCCGCTTTTACCCGGAAGTAGTAAGTGCCCGGATCCAGGTTCGTATAAGCCACATACCTGCGATTGCCCGCATCAACCCACTCAGGCTCTGAACCTTCAAGGATGTAGGTATAACTGTTCTTATCCGGAAACACATAATTGAGCCCTGAGAATTCAAAGGAGATGAAGTTCTGATTGTAGTTTAACTCTACATAGCGTTTTATCGAAATGAGTGAGTCCAGTTTATACTCTTTATCGAATAGCTTGAAACTTGTAATTACAACAGCAGGCTTATTCTTGTTGTAATTAATTTCACCGACATTAAACAAACTAAGACCGGTTAATCCACCAAATGCAATGGTACTATTTCCCAAATAAGCCGCAGCGCTTGTGTTGTATTTGTATTGTAAGCCATCTAATTCATTAAAGTTTCTGAAGCTTGGCTTGCCATACTTCTGTGTGCGGATATTAGTTATGCCGTTACCGGTACTGAACCAGACATCATCTCGCTCCGTTATGGCGAGCGCGAGAATGATATTGTCAGATAATTTATCCGCTTCATTATAATGATTAAATAACAAGGAGCCCGGTGTCTTGGTAACATTAAGTCCGCCACCATAGGTACCAACATAGATTATACCTGAGGAAGTACGGGCAAGACAATTGATATAATCAGAACTAACACTTCCCTCCTGTTCACTAAACTTTAAATAAGTGACCGTATTCTCTTTTTTTATAATATTAATTCCTCCGCCAGCAGTTCCTATCCAAATGTTGCCATCCTTATCTTCTAAAAATGATGTTACCCATTTACTGTTTAGTTTTTTTAGAGGTTCCGGATTATTAGACTGTCTCATTAACTTATATGCCCCCGATCCCTTAGTACCGATCCATAACCTATTATTTGAATCTTCGTAGAGAGCAGTGATAAAATCACTTGACTTACCATTTAACTGAATACGACTTATTCGATTTTGTGAGGGTTCTAATACAGCCAATCCTTCCATAGTACCTATATACAAGAGACCTGAACGAACCTGATATAGCGCAGTTATGTTTTCAGATGGCAAACCATCACTTACACGATAATTCTTCTTTAACAAGGAATTAGCCGATAACCGAACCAGACCATTACCCAACACACCTGCCCACAGTTCACCATTTCCGGCCGGGGTTATTGCATAAATATTATTATTTGATAAGTCACTAATAGTAGTGGTTTTGAATTTTATATGACTTTTGTTGTAGGTATTTAAACCATAGGTCGTTCCAACCCATAGTGTACCGGAGCGCTCAATCATAGCGCACCACACCGTGTTATTACTCAATGAGGTTGGATTCAGTGTATTATTCTGATATCGCGTAAATTTTTTATTCTTTGGGTTAAATGCGTTCAGGCCACCGCCAAGGGTGCCAACCCAGATGATACCCTGAGCATCCTCTGTTATTGAAAACACACTATTCTGACTGAGTGTTGACTCATCTGCAATATTATTGGCATAAGTAACGATTGAACCACTGACCGGATCAATCTGATTCAAGCCACTGTTCAGGGTTCCAATCCATACCATCTGATCATGGCTCACATAAATGCTTGCGATATAATTTTCACTGATCGTTGGAGGAGCACCTTCTGAGTTAAATCGCTTGACCTCTTTGGTATCCGTTTTATAACGTATTAAACCCTGATCACTTGTTCCGATCCAAAGGGAATTTTGATTATCTGAGGCCAATGCTGTTATCGATGTAATGCCCGATAATGCCGGATCACGGGATAACTGAATCATAGAGCCGGTTTGTTTGTTAAACATATTAACACCACCGCCATTGGTGCCGATACAAATGAAATCTTTGGTTTCGGTCAAAGCAGTTATATGTTGATTGTTTAAACCATAACCAGACAAAGTATCTTTAGTAAATCGCCTGAATGTGCCGGTGATCTGATCAAATACACATAACCCGTCATCGGTTCCTACCCAAATGGTATTATCTGCATCTACTAGTAAGCAACGAACAACATTGTTGGGTATGCTTTGCGTATCGGTTGGATTAAATTCGTAGTGTCTGAACGTATACCCATCAAACCGATTTAACCCATCCTCAGTTCCAAACCACATAAAACCCAGTTGATCCTGAGCCGTGCTGTATATGGTGTTACTGCTTAAGCCATCTGAAACAGCGTAACGCTTAAAGATGATTTGTTGTGCGGCAAGTCTGTAACCTGTTATAAGTTGACCAACAATCAGGATAACCGATAACCAACTAAGACCAGACATCTGTTTATTTTTTTCCCGTTCCTTTACAAGCTGTGCAAATGAGGTAGCCGGCAGGTCGAAGCACCTCATCAATGGTATAGGTTACATAATTTTTTGGCCCAATACCATTACTGATGTCTTTAGTAATTACTTTCTTGCGTTTAATCTCCTGCTGATACATTTTACCGGAGCCACTGCAGGCACTGCACTTGATTACTACGGATGCCGAGGCTTGCTGATTCAGAATAGCACTATTTTGAGACGACGTATCACTCGTTATAACACCGTTCTGATTTAGATAAATCGTATCTGTTCTGCTGATCTGACCGGGCAACATTCCGGAAATCAGCTTACCATTATTATAGACGAGACTAATACTATCGCCATTAGTAGTTATAAGTAAGCCCTCACCATCATACTCGCCCTTAACAAATGAGCCCCAGTATTTATCGCCATTACTGTAGTAATATGTTCCTTTTCCATGATACGCACCATCAATATATGAGCCGTCAAATTTATCACCGTTGCTATATCGACTAATACCAATACCCTGTATGGCGTCGTTTAAAAATTCACCTTCATATTCACTGCCATCGGCAAAGTGATATAGGCCTTTGCCTTGCTTAACCCCGTTTATAAAGTTCCCCTTGTAAAAAGTACCATCATTATGAGTATACGTACCTTCGCCATTATAGAGGTCAACCTTAAAATAACCGTTGTATGTTGAACCGTTGTTAAAAACAAACTCCCCGTATCCTTGCTTTTTATTTTTAACAAAACTACCTGTGTAACGATTGCCACTTGCGAATTCATAAGTGCCCTGACCTTCGAATTGCCCATTTATAAAATCACCGGTATACTTATCCCCGTTGGCTAGTTCAAGAATACCCTTTCCCTCCATGCGATTGGTAGTGAATGAGCCTGTATAGGTATTACCACTGCTAAAGAACATCTTACCCTCACCGCTTTTAAGATTGTTTTCAAAATTCCCCTGATAACGATTGCCATTGGCATAAAACATACTTCCCTGACCATTTGGAACACCGTTTTTAAATAAACCGATGTATTTGTTTCCATTGCTGTAGTGAAGGGTTCCGGCGCCGTCCTTACAATTACCCGTAACACAGGTGTCCCCGGAGGAACTTACCTGTTGGGCATTAAGGTGACTATGATAAAAGATAAATGCAAAAAAAAACATCAGTACCTGATATGTCAAGTTAATTGGTTTCATGGTTTTCGATTTCGGTATCATAAATATAGACAAATTGAATAAATCTCGAAACGAAATAAAAAATCCCCGCTTGTAGATACAGGCGGGGATTAAATAGGGGTTAGGTTTATTATTTTATGACTTTGACAGAAAGCTCGTCGACAAGGTTCAGCACATTGGTGTCCAGGAATTCATCGAATTTATTTACAATTTCCTGTTCAAATGCTTCACAACAAGTATTTGTTAACTGCAACTCCAGATTGTCATCTGTTTTGTGTAATTGAACTGATGCCGATTTTTTATGTTCATCGCAACACATTAATCCAAGCTGACGCTGAATGAACAAAAGTTGTAAATTCATAATGGTATTGTTTTGTTTGCTGTAAACATAATATCCCGTATGCTTGTATCAAATAAATGCCTGGTTAAAGTTATACACGTATTAAAGTCAGTAACTCCTATTTGGTATTCAATGAGTTAATTCAAATACTAAGCCTATGTTTTGGCAAGATGCTTCATAGCTTCCCTAACACTTAGTGCCGGCAATGGATTATTGTTTACAAAATCTTTAACTGATTTTGGATTCGTTCGGGCATACTGCCTTAACGCCCAACCTATGGCCTTCTGAATAAAAAATTCTTTTGATGCGTGATGTCGTAAGATGCATGTGAACAAGAGTGTTTCGTTCGTTTGTTGTTTATATGGTAACTGAAAAATAATCGATGTACGTTGTAGCCACATATCATCATCATTATTCCAACGAGGTATAATCACTTGTATCTGAGTTGGAAATTTAATAAAATACTCACTGATTAGTTTTGTGCTGATATAATCAACTGAATCCCACCAGCTATGATGTGTGATCATCATCTCAAATAAGCCAATAACTTCTTTAGTCCACTGTTTCTTACAGAATATCATCCCTTCGATTGCCGCATAATGATATTCGCGTTCCGGCTGTAGCCAAAGATAACCTGCTAATTCAAGAATCTCATCGTAGATTAATGCTGTTTCCTGCATGACTAATTTAGTCTGCCTGCGCCTAATTCCCGTATCACAACCAAAGAATACAAACTGATTGCGCATATAAGCGCCGGCTCCCTGGGCTTTCTTTGCATCGGCCAACGAATGATGGATGCGCCGGAGCGATTCAAACGCTATGCCTACGTTCTTGGATAATTTATTCTTTTTCATGAATCTGTCATTGCCGCCTGACGCATCTCACCGGCCAGATCGGCCCCTAAATACTTTTCAATGCGATTATGAACCAGATAGATTAATGGAGTCATTAAAATAGCCATCATAAATTTATAGATATAGTTTAACACACAAATAGCTGAGACGAGTTTTAAACTCCAACCCTGACCAACATAGAATGCAATAAATAACACCACAAAACTGTCAATTAATTGAGAAACGAGTGTGCTTCCTGTTGCACGAAGCCAAATCAATCGTTCACCGGTCATCTTTTTAATTTTATGAAAAACAAACACATCGGCAATCTGCCCAATGATGAATGCTGATAAGGATCCTATGATAATCCAGGATCCCTGGCCAAATATGGCACTAAAAGCCTGTTGCATGTCGGGAACACCCTTATTGCTGTTCGTTTGTATCCAGAAATCAGCAGGGGGAAGTTGCATAGCCACAACAAACATGATAAATGTATAGGCAATAAGGGCCGCCGCAATATAGCTGATCATTCGAACTCCCCTTGGACCATAGTATTCATTGATGATATCTGTAAAAATAAAGACCAAAGGCCACAGTAATACTCCGGCTGTTAGATTAAAAGATAAGCCCTCGATGCCAAACAAACGTAAATTCGTTGAATCATGTCCAAATAGCTTTTCGAGTGAAAATATTTTAACACCTATGCACTCAGCAATAATGGCATTACAAATAAAAAAAGCACTCAGGTAAATGAACAGCCTGGTGCTTTTATGGGAAAGGTGTATGTGCATAGCTAAGTAGGACTATGACTGATAATCCTTTTGTAAAATTGCTTCTATCGAGGTATGGTATAGTTTCTTCCACTCGTCAATATGACCAAACTCTTGTTCATCAATTACCACATTACCACTGGTAACCTGACCAAGCGAGATAAACTCAAGTTCAGTATTCATCAGATACCTGATAAAGGCATCTTCTTTATTGCGGCTAACACTCACCACAACCCTACTCTGGGATTCACCAAATAGATAGGCATCCTTTCTGAAATCGCTGTCGGTTGTAATATCAAAACCCAGTTCATCAGGCATCGAAGACTCGAGCAGTGCAACAAATAATCCGCCATCGGCACAGTCATGAGCACTTTCTACCAAACCCTGTTGAATCAGTTGATAGAGATGCTCCTGAAGTAAACGCTCCTCCTCCAGATTGAAGTATGGCGCCGGTGAAGATTTAATATTTCTGACATTAGTAAGATACTCACTCGAAGAAATATCATTGGTCATCATCCCCAATACATAAATGCTATCCAGAGGATTTTTAAAGTTTAAGGTCATACGTTTACTCAGGTCGTCAATAACACCTACCATACCAATAGTTGGCGTTGGAAACACGGGGCCATCGTCGGCAGACTGATTGTAGAAACTCACATTACCACCGGTTACAGGAGTATCCAATGCGCGACAGGCATCACCCATACCTTTTATTGCCTCAACAAATTGCCAATACACATGAGGGTTGTAGGGATTTCCAAAATTCAAACAGTTGGTAATAGCCGCCGGGCGACCACCACTACATACAATATTTCGCGCCGCCTCACATACTGCAATCATAGCACCGGTGTAGGGATGAGCAAAAACATAACGCGAGTTACAGTCAACGGTAACTGCCAAGGCTTTTTCAGAGTCTTTGATACGAATCACTGCCGCATCAGAAGGCGCATTTGTTGATGTATTATTAATACCAACCATAGAGTCGTACTGCTCAAATATCCAACGCTTTGAAGCCACATTAGGCAGTTGAATCAGTTTGCGGGCCATAATGTTATAGTCAACGGGTTCGCGCACGGTCGTTGGATCGAACGTATGCAGTTCCTCAATATAATCGGGCTGTTCAAACTCACGCTCATAAACCGGTGCACCGCCACCCAGCACAAGTGCGTGAGCCGGTATATCAGCCACAAGTTCTCCGTGGAAATAAAACTCTAAGAAGCGGGTGTCGGTTACTTCGCCAATCTGCACACAGTTCAACTCCCATTTGGCAAACACATCCTCAACCGATTTTTCTTTTCCTTTCTCCACCACAATAAGCATGCGCTCCTGCGATTCAGATAGCAGGATTTCAAAGGGCTTCATATGCTCCTGACGTGTTGGCACCTTATCCAGATCTATTTTCATACCGCTCTCGCCTTTTGCACTCATCTCGGAGGTGGAGCAGGTAATACCGGCCGCGCCCATATCCTGCATGCCAACGATGGCGCCCGTTGCTATGGCCTCCAGTGTGGCCTCCAACAATAATTTTTCCTGAAACGGATCACCTACCTGAACACTTGGTAGTTTTTCTGCACTCTCCTCTGTGATATCAGCAGATGCAAATGTAGCACCGTGTATGCCATCCTTACCGGTTGCCGAACCTACTATGTATACCGGATTTCCAACGCCTTTTGCAATGGCAGAAACTGTTTTACCTTTTTCTACAATACCGACACTCATGGCATTAACCAGGGGATTGGTATGAAAAGACTCATCAAAAAAAACTTCACCGGCAACGGTTGGAACACCAAATGCATTACCATAATCGCCTATACCCTTTACAACACCACGAAGCAGATGCCTTGTGCGGCTCTCATGAATATTTCCAAATCGCAATGAGTTTAGAGCCGCAACCGGACGGGCGCCCATAGTAAAAATATCGCGATGTATGCCACCAACACCTGTTGCCGCTCCCTGATAAGGTTCTATGGCAGAGGGATGATTATGACTTTCAATTTTGAATGCACAGGCCAGATTGTTTCCAATATCAATGAGACCGGCGTTCTCCTCGCCGGCTTTTGTGAGCAAAAGGCCTCCCTCGCGGGGCAATGTCTTTAGCCACTTGATTGAGTTTTTATAGGAACAGTGTTCACTCCACATAACGGAGAAAATACTCAACTCGGTAAAGTTTGGCTGGCGGCCTAATATTTCGGTTATCGAATGATATTCCTGTTCGGATAGACCAAGTTTCTCTGCGGTATCTATACCGGGAATGCTTTCGTTTATTGTCTGACTCATGGTATTAAATAATAATTGAAGGGCAAAAGTAAGCCCCTATTTCGTTTGTGGTTAATAAATTAATGGCGCACGGATTATATATACGGACTCAACTGTGAAATATCCAGTGGCTTTTGTATAAATCGGGTAATACGCTTGTATTTTCCTGCCTCCTCAACGTCTATCGGATCAATAGAAGATGAGAGCAGAAATATCTTAACTGCTGATTTTTTTTTCTCAGGAAGTTCTTCAAAAGCTCTTAAGAATCCGAATCCATCCATAATCGGCATCCTGATATCTAAAAAAATCACATCCGGAAATACATGATCCGGGTTCTTGAGATATTCAAGAGCTTCAACAGCGGAATTTTTAATCAAGATGTCTTCACTAACATCAGCTTTAGAAAGCACATGCTGATGAATGAAGTTATCAATGCGATTATCATCTATCAACAAAATGAGTTGATATTTCTTCATGATGCAAAAGTATTTAAATTGAGATTGGGAATTTCAATAGTAACGCTGGTGCCTTGATTAAGCGTTGATTCCAGTGTAATCGTGCCTTCTAGTTTATGAATGATCTCTCTTACGATATATAGTCCCAGCCCGGATCCGGTGGAAATATCTGTGGCGCGATAAAACATATCAAACACCTTAGCCTGGTGGGACGAATCGATGCCAATACCATTATCTTCTATGATAATCTTTGCCCAATGTGAGGTGGTGTGAACACGAGCCCGAATTGAGGATTTCGCTTTACTTACATCAAGGTACTTGATAGCATTTGAAATAAGATTATTCAATAATATACTGACACGTTGCTCGTCGGAGTAAAACACATTATCCTCCTGAATAGCTAGTGAAAATTCATATCCGGGCACATTACTAGTGTATTTTAGGCTCTCATTCGCTTCCGTTAGAATCGAATTAAAGTCAATAATGGTTGGTGTAATTTCTTTGCGGCTGTTGCGGGAGTAATCAAGAATTTCAGATATGAAGGCATCCATTTTATTAACGGAGTGTTGCATCATACTGAGTATCTGCCTGATAAATAATTCATCCTGAGGCAGTGTTTCATTACAAATATTCATTAATCCAAGCAAAGAAGTTAACGGAGCACGTAGATCGTGGGAAACGCTGTACACGAAGCGATCTAACTCAGCATTCGTTTTGGTCAACTCCTCATTCTTGGACACCAAAATATTATTGACATGGGTGGAATCCATAAGCGCTAAATCCAGCACGCGTAAATTCTGCATCATATCAATTGTTGAATCATGAATAGCAAAGTCAGTCACCTTCAAACCTAATCTGATAAAGTCAGACTCACTGGTAATCCAGGGCGACCCACAGAATAGAATATGTTTATCAGACCTAACGACTTGCCCTTTTAGCCGAAAATCCTGATGACCATTTGAGCCTTTGAGAATAAAAATTTGATTTTCAAACTGAAGTATAGAGTCGATATGATAGCGTATGCCAAGCCCCGGACGAAGAAATGTAAAGTAATTCGTGAAAGGTTTATCTATGCAATCCCCAATAATCTTTTTTAAACTTTGCCCTGCTTGAACAATATGCAGTTGTGCATCCAGTAAGAGATAAAACGGAAAGAGCCGTTGAATAAGCCTCTCTTCATCCGGGGTCATGAATTATGAATTAAAATTTCAAAGACATCATGCGTTGCACCATTTCTTCTGTCGGCGGTGATATTAACTGTTATGGGCGTGCGGTAGAGTTCTCCTAATCCCAAAACCAAGCCCAACATAAAATCGGTAAGCCCGGGACGCGTGGAATAATAATGAAGGTCGATTGCTGTTTCCGACTTCTTCTCAACAAAGAACTCCGGAGGTTTAATATCGGAATACAAGAGCATTACTCTACTGTGAAAATTGGGGAGATTGAGGATAAATTCCGTAAAGTGATCGCCACCCGATTGCATCAGGGTACCGTACTTCTCTTGAGCTGTTTTAAGAATCCAATATTTACCAAAACTGATAAGTACATCCGTAAGACTCAAGCCAAGAACCTCAGATGCCGCCCCGGCAAGCCTGTAAGTGATATCATCCTCATACAGCTCATTGTTTAAAAACGACTCCTGTTTAACATTTGCTTTTTGCCTGACCAAATCCCAACGATCCTTTCCAAAATTTTCAGTGACTAGGCCCTGAATAGCCTGATTAACCAAACCGTACATGTTATTTATTGTTGAATTAGGTTGTGATGATGCACTAGAATCAAATAATAAATTTTAATAATGCAAAATAACACAGGAAATAAATAGCAGATGAAATAAGTTATACCTACAAGGTAATACGACCTACAATATCATCGATAACCGATAGCGTACGTATTCAAATTCAGAGTGTGGTATCAGTTCATGAATTTGATTTTCTTGTATTAGAAATCCCATAATCTGCTAATAATCAATATCAAATCATTGAATTAATAAAAAAACAATAAATGTAATAGTGAAAAATCTAAAATTTATTGCTCGGGAACGATAAGTGGCTATATTTGCGCTCCGTAATTAAAAAAACGGCCCGTTGGTCAAGGGGTTAAGACGTCTCTCTTTCACGGAGAAATCAGGGGTTCGATTCCCCTACGGGCTACCATTAATAAAGAATAAAGCCTTGAATATCAATCTATTCAAGGCTTTTTAATTTTTGTTACTGAAACAATGTTTCAGCTCTGTCTTCACTGCTATCTGCATAATGCAATTCAATTCGTTAATATCATACAGCTTTCAACAAGAGCAGTCCTGTCCTAAGCACTATGCTTTTACTTATTTCATCATTCCTGGTTTATGATAATTGCTATTACTGTTTCAAAATTTTGCTGATAAATTGACGCTTGCCTTGATTGACATAAACTAAATACACCCCATCCTGCCAGTCAGCTACTGCATACTGTCTTATTATATGGTTTGATGAAGGAACTATGGATTCAGATAACATTTCTCGACCCAGGATATCGCACACCTTTATGAATAATTCCTTATCTCCGATAACGTCAATATCCAGATTAAAATAGTCTGATGCAGGATTTGGAGAGATACTTACTTGCATTGTTTCTGCCACTTCGCTGTTACGAGCCGCGGGTGTATTAAATGATGCCTGTGCGGTATAAGGTGAAAATTCATCAGGATTGGAACTACACTTACTTCGTAATTGAAACTGATAGGACGTTGATGGATTGAGATTGTTTAATGTGAATGAGGCCAGAGAGGCATTGATGCCGGTTATCACAGACCATGCAGAGGATCCGGAAATACGATAACGCAGATTATACGTTTGAGCGCCAAAAGCCGGTGTCCAGTTAAAGGTAGCCGCAATGGGAGTCGTGTTAACGGTTACATTTGAAGGTGGTGTACAGATGATACCCTGACTGTTTAACGTTGTGAAAGTAACGATAGGCGATAAATTAGATACAACACTTCCATTGGATGAACATTGCACTCGCATACGAACCTGATAGGTGGTATTAGGCTCCAGCCCTGATAATACCGTGCTCGTTGAAGGGGCAGGAACAATGAAGTTAAACTGTTCACCTGAACCACTTTTCTTCAGAATGATGCGGTATTTCTGCGCACAGGAATAGGCAGGCCAGTTCACGGTGGCGGTATTCTGTGAAATAGCGCTCATACTATGACCATTAAGTTGAGGGCAAATACCTGAGGTAATTGTATTTAAGGCACTGCCCGAACAGCCATTGGCATCGGTTACGGTCAGGCTGTATGTGCCATTACCAAGGTTAGTTAGTGATGGGGTTGTGGCACCATTATTCCAATTATATGAAAACGGCGCAGTAGCACCATTGATTGAAGTGGTGATACTTCCGTTGTTAATTCCACAACTCGCGGCAATTGTATTACTCACAATTACCGGCTGAGGTTGTTCGGTTAAAATAACGGTAATGGTGCTGTCGCATCCATTTGATGATGGAACAACAGCAGTATATGTACCTGTTGAATTTGTTGTAGTTCCGTCGGGTAAAGTATAGGCAGACCCGGGGCACTTGGTTGCTGTTATGGTTGTGTTAAATGCCTGTCCGGATGTAACATTCAAATAGGATGAGTATTCCCGACAACCATTTTCATCAGTAAGTCTTAAATAATAATCGCCGGTCGCAGAAATACTGTTTTGTTGCGTGGTGGCACCATTTGACCAGAGGTACTGTAGCCCTGCGGGAGCATTTAGTGTAACCGTTGAACCCGGGCAAATAACTTCGGGCCCAATAAAACTTATAAGCGGATTAACAGATACGCATGTGTTTTCAATGATGTGGATATATCGGTCAGCGGCAAGATTTATTAGTTTTTGAGTGGCTCCTGATGGAAATGTAATCCGGGCTGAGTCGACCGCTAAAGCGCTTCCGATACCGAAATGTAATTTCAATGCATTGCAGGTACCGTAACTCTCTCCCGCTCTAACCTCACGCACCTGCACACCCCAGGGACCATAGATTTTTACTTTAGCACCAATCGCATCTTTATTAGAAACGATGCCGCTTAAACGAAATCCAATAAAATGATTGGCATTAGTGTTATTCATCCAAAGCACATCATCAATTGAGGTTGGGGAGGTATATAGATTGGCATAACCTCCATAGATATCCAGAAACCCATCATGATTTAAATCACCAACAGCAAATGACTCCATACTATTCGCGTTAAACAATCCATTCTGAAGCGTGAATGTTTTATTGCCGTTATTTCTGAATAAACGGGAATTCGTTCCTGTAACAAATATGTCCAAAAAGCCATCGTTATCGAAATCAGCAAAAACACTTTGAATAGGAATGATGTCATTAATATTGAATCCGGTACCGGCAGTTATATTAGTATATACACCGGAACCGTTATTTTCAAGAATCATACTGGATACATCGTGATTAGTAAGCATCAGGTCCATATCGGAGTCATTATCTATATCGCCGAACGAGGCAGTCCACGTTTGAGCACCTACATTTATATTGTATGCAGCTGCATTTTCGGTGAACGTTCCGTTACCGTTATTGACAAATAAAACATTTATTCGTCTGCCATCATTCGGACTACTTACACCTTGTCTGCATTTAGCAATATATAAATCGAAATCGCCGTCGTTATCAAAATCGGTCCATACACTACCATAATTACCGGAATCATCTGTTGCAGTTACATTAAAATTGATAATGTTTGATTCTGAAAAGTTGCCTAATCCATCATTCAGATAAATAGAATTCTCGCCGTTATCATCGCAGGTGAAAATATCGATGTGGCCATCATTATTAAAATCGGCGGCTGTTATATTCTGAAGGAAGAAATTGGAGTTGGGTAAGGTAATCAGCGTAGCCGCTGTGCCGCTGTTATTTATTTTAAAAATTTTACAGGATCCATTCCATCCCCCGATAATATCGAGATAACCGTTTTTATCAACATCAGCTACACACATCGCCCATGCAGATACTGTAGCCATCTGACCAAAATTTATAGTTTCAAATTCTCCGCCGTACGTTTGAACTTCAACAATGGCAATTCGTCCCAGGTCAAGTCTGATGACATCATCAAGCCCATCATTATTCCAGTCTGCAACTGCCATTGCAACACCACTATGTATAGCGGCATTCTGAAATAATGTATTAGCATTTGAAAATCCGATTTGAGCTCGCAACTGAGCCAGTTGAAAAATCAACAGGAGTGATAACAGAAAGGATGTGTAACTTTTGTTCATGTTTATGCAGTCTTGGATGAATATGTTTGCAATGGCAATTTATAGTAATTTCAACACATCATTTGTATCCAAATCTTGTTTTTTAATGCTCATAAATTGACCACTTTCAAAAACTTACTCCTACTACATAATACAATAATATGATCGAGATCCTACAAAAACCCTGGCCCTGGTACCTATCAGGCCTGTTAATCGGGCTTACAGTACCAACGCTCTTAATTATCGGCAACAAAAATTTTGGCATATCGTCATCACTGCGGCATATCTGTGCCGTTTGTTTACCGGCAAACATTCCTTTTTTCAACTATAACTGGCGAAAAGAAATATGGAATTTATTTTTTGTGGCAGGTGTCACCATAGGTGGATTTATTACCGGACAATTTCTTTCATCCAACGAACCTATCGATCTCAACCCAAAAACGATAGCCGCACTTGAAGCGCAGGGTATTGATTATACCGATAAAACAGAATATACTGCTCACAGCGGCTCCGATCATAAACTGAAATATGATGTACTCATGCCTTCGGCTATTTTTAATACCGATACGATATTCACTTTAACCGGATTCATCTTTTTTGTTGTTGGCGGTTTTATGATAGGCTTTGGAACCCGTTACGCCGGTGGTTGTACCAGTGGACATGCTATAATGGGTCTTAGCAATTTGCAATGGCCCTCACTGGTTGCCACGTGTTGTTTTATGGCCGGTGGTATCCTGATGGTCAATTTTATTCTTCCTGCAATCCTAAAAGCAATACTATAATTCGTATGGAAACAAATTCTAAAAAATCGGCAAGCGTTGAAAATAACAATACAGACTTTGAGGTTCGTTCACTTGATGCACAATGCCTGAATGAAAGCGAACTGGTTCATCCATGGTGGCATAACTTTAAATACATGGTCGTTGGAATTATTTTCGGTATCGTTTTTATTAAGGGGGAGATTGTTTCCTGGTTTCGCATTCAGGAAATGTTTCGTTTTGAATCGTTTCATATGTATGGTGTCATCGGCACCGCTGTTATAGTTGGGCTAATCTCCGTGCAGTTGATCAAGCGCTTAGGACTTAAAACGATTTACGGAGAACCCATTATTTTACACGATAAACAGTTCAATAAAGGACAAATAATAGGGGGATTGATTTTTGGTTTAGGTTGGGGAATCACCGGTGCTTGTCCCGGTCCATTATTTGCACAGATTGGTTATGGCTTTGTCACAGCTATAATTACCTTAATCAGTGCTATAGGTGGCACCTGGGTATACGGATTACTACGAGACAAACTACCCCACTAATCATTAAGCATCTTAATATTATGTGCACGAGCCCTACCTGTAACCACAAATCGAATAAAGAACCAAAGGAAACCGTCTCCCATAGAGACCAAAGCAGAAGAACCTTCTTCAGGCAAGGCTCACTCCTGGCCGCGGGCGCCATGCTCCCCTCATCCATAGTAAGTGGCATTGGCACAGATATCGACTATAAAAAAGCGATGCTCAATACCCAGGCTGTGCGAAACAAGAAAGCACAAGTCATCACCATTCTGCACACCTCAGATATTCATGCACAACTTCATACCCACGATGAATTTTTTTGGGAAAATGGGAAGGCTGTATTTAAAAAAAGAGGTGGCTTTGCTGTACTGAAGACTATGTTGCAAACACTTCGCAAACAAAATCCTGAAAACACCCTACTGATTGATGGCGGTGATTGTTTTCAGGGCGGTGGTGTAGCCGCATTAACCAACGGACGCGGCATTGTTCCTATGGTTAATCACATAGGTTACGATCTGATTTTACCCGGAAACTGGGAGGTGGTGTATGGCAAGGAGGCGATGTGGCGTGATTTGGGCGGATATAAAAGCAATAAAATTTGTGCTAACATGTATCACGATACCCAGGATGAATTTAAGGGTGAATTAATCTTTCCCCCATACTGGATTAAAAATATTGGCGGTATCAAAATTGGCTTTATAGGTTATAATGATCCGATGACACCCAAACGACAGTCACCGGCCTATAGCCAAGGTATCACATTTACCAAGCCGGAGAGTAATGTATCGAAGTATATTAAGTTGCTTAAAGAATATGAACAGTGTGCTATGGTTTTTTTAGTTACGCATATGGGACTTGCGCAGCAAGTTGATCTTGCCAACAAGCCGGAGGTTCAGGGTATAGATTATATACTTGGAGCAGATACGCACGAGCGGGTTCGAATTCCGATATCAGGTAAGTACACAAAAGTTACCGAGCCCGGTGCTTTTGGATCATTTGTGTCCAGACTCGATATCATCATAGAAAACGGTAAGGTGAAAGATCATCATTACGAATTACTGGATGTAGATCCTAAGAAATATCAAGCCGATAAAGAAATGCTCGCCATCATCGAAGAACAGCGGGCGCCTTTCAGGAATGAGTTAGATAAGGTTATCGGCTCGTCGAGAGAAACACTCCTACGATACTATGTTATTGAAAATCCAATAGACAACATGTTAACCGATGCATTGATGTGGAAATATGAAAAGGATGGTATTGATATCGTACTGAGTAATGGATTTCGTTTTTGCCCACCACTGGTCGTTGATGAAGAAACCGGTCTCGCCAACATCACCAATGATTATTTATGGAGCATGTTTCCGGTAAACAGTGAAGTTAAACGAGCAATCGTTTCCGGTAAACAGATTTGGGATTGGATGGAGAAAGAACTGAATAATGTATTTGCCACAAATCCCGCCCAGCGTTTTGGCGGCTGGGTCATTCGCTTTAAAGGAATGACTGTAAACTTTACCATTCAAAATGAAATGGGCAAACGGGTTAATCATATTCTAATAAAGGATAAACCGATAAACCCGGAATCAAATTATCACATACTGGCGTGTGAACGCGAGGGCGATCCGAATGACACCTTATGTCGAATTGAAAAAGTGAGTAATCCGATTAAAACAGGTCACCTCATGCATGATATTGTTAGGGAGTATTTAGCAAAACATTCACCAGTGTCGCCTAAAATAGAAGGTCGCGCTGTTGCAACCGATGCACCTTCAACCTTGTTATCGCAACTTGAGGGATATGATTATGTGTTCAGGTAATTAAACAATCTACGATCTGTATTTAAGAGACGGCTAACTACAATATAGTTCGTTCATACCTATTGTGCATAGCGTTATGCATAGGCATACGATGTATAAATGACTAGCTTGTTAAGATCATAACTCTATACGTGTTGAGATCATAACTCTATAGATATAGTGAATAGCATTAAGCATTCACTTGATAATTACAATTACAAAGAGTAAAAAAGTAAAGCATAAAACAGCACAAAAAAAAGCGGGGCAACGTAATCGATGCCCCGCTTGTGATTTGAAGAAATCAGCTTACTTTTTCTTTGCTGCTTTCTTTGCTGGTTTAGCCGCTTTCTTTGCTGGTTTAGCAGCTTTCTTTGCAGCTTTTTTCTTTGTAGCCATAGTTAAAAAATTTTGTTATTCAATATTAAGTACTTATTGATAGATAATGAAATATATCTTCATCATTATTATGCACAAGAATTTGTGAATAAGGTCAACATCAAAGAGATCTAACAGCAATGAATACGATAAAAAAAAGTGACACCTCGTTGACATCAATTACTAAAACTCATACTTGTTAAATCAATGTTCCGTTCGAATTCAATATTAAATTCGAATATACGATCCTTTACAATTCAACACTGCATTGATTTTCATAAATATTTATTTTTTTTATAATACTTAATTATAATAACAACCATGCCAAATAAAAGCAGTAATAAAAACTGATAAGCATTTTATTTACGAATGAATAGGTCATTAATTTCTTATGCTTATATGATTGCTATGCATTAATTAAGTTGTTTTAAAGTGTTCATTATATAAAACATTTATCCAGTTAATCAACAAGTACATCATCAACAACGAAGTATTTACAGAGTGCTGTTGCGTTACTATTCGATTAAAAAATATTCAACTCGTCTTTAATTCAAATCAAAAAAATAACAAGTCGAAATGAACTATCCATTTCATTATATCATTTGATCATTAAAATGGATGGAATAAAATAAGCCTTAATCGGTTGAGGCCTTATAGTGAATGATAATTTGTTCACCTGTTGTATTATCCTGTAGTTCAAGCTCCTCATTGGTAATGCGTAATATTTTTAACTCATAATTCATCTTGGTCTTAATGTCGCTGACCGTTAGAATCATGTTTGCCTCATTAAAGCTCCAGGTTGATTGTATGATACCATCAGGTAAGATTCCCTGTTCCATAGTATAGTCCGGCTTAATATTTAATATAAAATTGGCAGGTGCAGTTTCAGCAGTTTGCCTGGTAATGTTTTGAATGGTTGTCAGGCTCCAGCTTTTACACAAGCGATTCATTAAGACCTGATGCTGAGCAGAGGCCGATGGTATACCAAACAGGCTAATGATAACAACACATAGCGCTCCAGTGCGGCGAAGGTGATTAATAAGAACCATTCAATTAAAGGTTTCCGCGCAATGCCTGTTCGCGTTCGAGAGCTTCAAACAAGGCTTTAAAATTCCCTTTGCCAAAAGAGCGTGCTCCCTTACGCTGAATGATTTCATAAAATAACGTAGGACGGTCTTCGACCGGTTTGCTGAAAATCTGTAATAGATATCCTTCATTATCCCGATCAACCAGGATTCCAAGCTTACCTAAAGTCTTAATATCCTCGTCTATTTTACCTACTCTGGATTCCAGATCATCATAATAGGTTGTGGGAACCATCAAAAAGTCTAGTCCGTTATCGCGAAGCTTCGTTACGGTATCAATAATATTGCTTGTTGCAATTGCTACATGCTGAACACCGGGACTCTTGTAATAATCGAGATACTCCTCAACCTGTGATTTCTTTTTGCCTTCAGCCGGTTCATTAATAGGAAACTTCACAAAACCATTTCCATTGCTCATCACCTTACTCATCAGTGCAGAATACTCTGTGGAGATATCCTTGTCATCAAATGAAAGGATATTGGTAAAACCCAGCACATCTTCATAAAACTTCACCCAAGGGTTCATTTCGTTCCAGCCAACATTACCGACACAGTGATCCACATGCAATAAACCAACTTCGTTAAACTTACCTTCAGGCTTCCAGGCAACAAATCCGGGCATAAAATTTCCACGGTAGTTTTTACGCTCAACAAAATGATGAACGACATCGCCATAAGTATGAATGCCGGATATTCTGATTTCACCGTGGTTATCGGATAATACTTTTGGAGCGAGACATGATTTTCCTCCGCGACGGGTTGTTTGCTCGTGTGCATCAAATGCATCCTGCACGCCCAGGGCAAGCACCTTAACGCCATCTCCATGTCGGTGCACATGCTCGGCAACTTCACTATCCGGAATCAGAGAGGCCGTGAATACAAAAGTTATTTTATTCTGCCTCAGCACGTAGGATACTTTATTCTTCATTCCGGTTTCGGGGCCGGCATAAGCCAATGGCTGAAATCCAAACACAGAGCGATAAAAGTGCGCCGCCTGTTTGGCATTGCCAACATAAAATTCAACGTAGTCTGTTCCGAGCAGTGGTAAAAAATCCTGTTTGGCTGACACGGGTTTAGATATTGTTTCCATTTCTTTTTTATTACGGTACAAAGTTATTATTAATGTGAATCATATAAAACTGATTTACATCAGCTAATCAATCCGAACCTCCGGGGTTTCGCCCTCTATAATTAAACGACCTTTTGTTTTTTGTTTGATCTCCTCAATACTAACACCAGGTGCACGTTCTAACAATCGAAAACCTTGATCGGTAATATCGAGTACCGCAAGATCAGTAACAATTTTCTTTACACAATGCACACCGGTTAGCGGCAAAGTGCATTCAGGTAAGAGCTTTGATTCTCCCTTTGGATTCGTATGCATCATGGCTACGATGATATTTTTTGCCGAGGCTACAAGATCCATGGCGCCACCCATACCTTTAACCATTTTGCCGGGTATCTTCCAGTTGGCTATGTCGCCACGTTCGGATACTTCCATTGCGCCCAATACGGTCAGATTAATATGACCACCGCGAATCATTGCGAAACTTTCAGCAGAGTCAAAGAAGCTTGCTCCTTTGAGTACCGTAACCGTTTGTTTTCCGGCGTTAATCAGATCGGCATCTACTTCACGCTCCGACGGAAATGGCCCCATACCCAGAATGCCGTTTTCTGACTGAAGCAGAATATCCATTCCTTTAGGTATGTAGTTTGCAACCAGTGTTGGTATACCGATACCCAGATTTACATAATATCCGTCTTTTAATTCCTGGGCAATTCGTTTTGCGATGCCGTATTTATCCAGTGCCATAAATTAATTTTTTGAAATGGTTCGTTGTTCAATCCGTTTTTCAAAGTGATCGCCCTTAAAGATGCGGTCAACGTATATACCCGGAACGTGAATATGCTCAGGGCCCAGTTCGCCAGGCTGAACGAGTTCTTCAACTTCTGCAATGGTAATGCGTCCGGCCATAGCCATCATCGTGCTGAAGTTTTTAGTTGTGGCTTTAAAAAATAAATTACCCATGGTATCACCGATGCTGGCTTTTACAATGCTGAAATCAGCAAGTAAGGCTTGTTCCATGATATACTTTTTTCCGTTGAACTCGCGCACTTCTTTTCCTTCTGCCACTTCGGTACCATAGCCTGTGGCGGTATAAAACGCCGGAATGCCTGCCCCACCGGCACGAATGCGCTCTGCGAGTGTGCCCTGAGGTACGAGATCCACTTCGAGCTCACCACTCAATAGCTGACGTTCAAACTCATCATTCTCCCCTACATAAGAGGAAATCATTTTTTTTATTTGACGGGTTTTGAGTAATAAACCCAGACCGAAATCATCCACACCTGCATTGTTGGAGATACAGGTAAGTTGTTTACTTTTTTTACGTACCAATGCGGCTATGCAATTTTCGGGTATGCCGCATAAGCCGAAGCCTCCAAGCATTATCACAGCTCCATCATGGATGTCGTGTATAGCCGCTTCGGGACCGCTGACTACTTTATTTATTGGCATCTTCAGTATTATTTTTTATTTGGTTTGATTTGTTCACTTGTTGCCGTTCCTGACTGGAAACTTCAGCCTCTTTTACGGTCATGCGCTCTGATATGTCATTATAAAGCTCATCCATTTCTTTAGGATGCTGTTTGTAATAGTTAAATGTTTGGATAAAATCTTCACGGCTCACTTTATTCTTATCAAATATTTTATCATACTCCATGATCATAGACAAGCCCCGCCCTTTTTCAAAGGGATTGCCACTCATCATCGAGGCCTCAGCAAGGTGAATATCCGTAAGAATCTGAATAAACTCCTCCTTATCAATTGCAGGCTTATCAGCTAACTTACTATTGCAGGCAAAGCACAGCAACAGAACAATCATCAATAAAAAGTATTTCGAAAAACAATTCATGAAAAGAGTCAACGAATTTATAGAATAATTTTGCACCTTTCAGGGTAGTATGAAATTACAGGATCTAATCGGGGAACTGGAGCAGAAACACGTTAAGCTCATAGCGGTATCTAAAACTAAATCGGTTGAAGAAATAAGAACGGTCTACAACACAGGCATCCGTGATTTTGGAGAAAACAAGGTGCAGGAGTTGATATCAAAACATGAGCAATTGCCCGATGATATACATTGGCATCTGATAGGTCATTTGCAAACGAATAAGGTTAAATATATTGCTCCGTTCGTACATATCATACATAGTGTTGATAGCCTTAAATTATTGGTAGAGATAAATAAACAGGCTGAAAAAAATAATAGAATCATTGACTATTTATTTCAAATCCATATTGCCCGGGAAGAAACCAAATTCGGATTACGTGTTGAAGAATGTAGTCATCTGCTTAATGATGCCCAATGGACTAAACTAAAACATATACGATTACGTGGTTTAATGGCAATGGCCAGTAACACATCAGACGCAAATCAGATCAGTGAGGAGTTTACACGGATTCGTCATTACTTCATGGAAGTTAAACAACGCTTCAATCAGGTCACTGATAATATATGCTTCGATGAATTATGTATAGGAATGAGTAGCGATTATGAAATTGCGATAGCATGCGGGGCCACTATGGTGCGTATAGGCAGTTTAATATTCGGTAGTCGAAACGGATGAGGTGGTTTATATTAGCTCAATGAGCCGAATAATTCATTTAACTTTTTAAACCGGTAATCAAATATCTGCTTCAGTTTATGCCGGATATATAAGGCATTTATCATATCCCCTATAGGCCCTAATGGAACCCGATAGTGCACCAGGTCAGACACTTCAACACCACCCGGCACTTCTTTGATGAAATGCTTATGATGCCAGAATGCATAGGGTCCGTGGCGCTGTTCGTCGATGAAGTAGTGTGGAGGCTGGGCCTGTGATATTTCGGTTACCCAACTCATTCTTATACCCAGCAATGGTGTTACGGTATAGGTTATGATCATACCGGGATATATTTTCTCAGGCAAATGCTTTTCGGTTATCACAAAACCCATATACTCCGGAGTGATTGTTTTAAGGTTATGGGGCGATGAAAAAAACTGCCACGCCGCTTCTAACGAGATCGGCAATTTTTGGGTTACGTAAATCTGATGTAGGGACATAGTTATTTGATATTTGAAATTCCTCCGTCTATCGTAATAGTCTGTGCGGTAATAAAATTGGCATCATCACTGATTAACCATTCCGCACACGATGCTATTTCAGAGGGCTGACCAATTCGCTTTAAAGGGTGTCTATCTTCAGCGGCTTTGAATCGGGCTTCATTAGCTACCAGTTTTTCAGCCAGTGGGGTTTTGGTAAGTGAGGGCGCAATGCAGTTTACACGAACCGCCGGGGCCAGTTCTGCGGCTAAGGAACGACTAAATGCTTCCAGTGCTCCCTTAGCCGCGGCAACCGAAGTATGAAATGCCATTCCGGAGTCAACTGCAACTGTACTGAAAAAAACTATGGCCGCACGTTGTTTATTGAGCTGTGGCAAATAATGTTGAACAAAACGAACCGCACCAAAAAAGTTTATTTCCATATCGCTTTGATAATCCTGCATCTTAAATGATCTGAAGGGTTTCAGATTTATGGATCCGGGAGCATATACCAGCGCATCCAACTCACCATCAATTACCGGAAGAGCTTGATCCGACAAAAAATCGAACGGATGAAAGTGTATGGTGGGGGCCTGAGGAAGATCTCGTCTGTTTCTTGCCAACACGTGAATGTTGTACTTTGGTAACAAGCGCTGTGTGAGCTCCAGACCAATGCCGCCGCTTCCGCCGGCAATAACAATGTTTTTCATATTGCTATCACAACAACACGCAATGGTAAATGTTTATTCGTGATTGGTAGAAAATACGGCATCTGCCAACTGAAACGAGCGATTGAAAGATTCCATATTCAGCCCTGTCGATAATTTATGTTCATCGCAAAATTCAATCAATCGTTCGGTGGGCATATTACCGACAAGCTTATCGTCAGCCATCGGGCAACCACCAAATCCTTTAATGGCTCCATCAAAACGTCTGCAATTTGCCTCATAAGCTGAAGTGATTTTTTCCTTCCAAGATTGAGGTGTTGTATGAAAGTGCGCACCAAATTCAATATCCTTAAATGCCTTGGTCACTTCTTTAAACAGATAAGTTATGGTGCTCGGTTTTGCCACACCAATCGTGTCGGCAAGCGAAATGATTTTGATTTCCATCTGAACCATTTTTTCAGCCCATTGCAATACCTCATCTGCACCCCAGGGATCACCATAAGGATTGCCGAATGCCATAGACAGATAAACAACTAACTCCTTGCCGGACTTTACCGAAATGTTTTTAATCTTATCAAGTTGTAATAAGGACTGTTCGATAGATGTATTTGTATTGCGTTTCTGAAAGGTTTCGGATACTGAAAACGGATAACCTAGATAATGAATCTGCTCAAACATACAAGCTTCTTGAGCTCCTCTGAGGTTAGCTAAGATAACCAGTAGTTTACTAGTGTAAACCTCGTTGGCTAAAGATGCCAGTAATAAGGGTGTATCTGCCATCTGAGGAATAGCGTGAGGTGAAACAAAACTTCCGATATCTACGGTATCAAAGCCACATTGCAATATCTGCTTCAGATATTCAACTTTTTTTTCTGTAGGAATAAAGGCTTTAATGCCTTGCATGGCATCACGCGGGCATTCGATTAATTTCATAGCAACGGTAAAAATAGTTAGTATTTTTTTTTGATATCACTATCTTTAATGCGAACTAAAATCTACCGAAGATGCATAAAGATACTAAGACGCCCTACCCTACTTGTCAGTTTTGCTCTTCTCGCGAGGCATCTGTGTTTTGTGATCTTAATCACGAGGATTTGGAAGAAATTAATATGAATAAAGGTGCCAATCACTATAAAAAAGGGCAGATCATTTTTGAAGAGGGGTTCAGACCGCAGGGCATCTTTTGTATAAATGAAGGTAAAATCAAAATAGCCAAACGAGGAGACCGGGGCAAAGAACAAATTATCAGACTTGCCAAAGACGGTGACATCATCGGATACCGTGCTCTGATTAGCGGTGAAAATTATTCGGCCTCAGCCTATGCATTGGAGGACAGTATTGTTTGCATGATTCCCAGACAGCAGTTTACGGAAACGATGCAGCGTAATCCTGCACTAACACACAAGCTAATCTATCTGCTCACACACGATTTAAAGCTTGCCGAACATAAAATAACCGAATTGGCTCAAAAGCCGGTAAGGGAGCGACTCGCCGAGTCGCTCATTATGCTTAAGCAAACTTATGGCTTCGAAAAAGACAACAAAACGCTGAATGTTGTTTTATCCCGCGAAGACTTTGCCAATTTGGTAGGAACAGCAACAGAAACTGTTATCCGACTACTGTCTGACTTCAACTCAGAAAAATTGATTCAGCTGGATGGGAAGAAGATCTCTTTACTCAATGTACCCAAGTTACTCAGCTTAGCAAATATTGAGGATTAACTGACATTAATCATAATTTGACAACACTTATATCATAATACCGGCACCTGCGCCCGGATACTTTTGCTCTCGCTATTAATCCATGTGATGGTGAGAACGCTTGAAAAAAAAATACACGATCAACTGATCACGGATGCCGGTATCAGGGAAACGTTATTTAATGATTTACCTGAAAAAGAATATCTACAAATTGATGCCGGCTCTATACTGACCAGAGTCAACGACAAACCATTACATATCTATCAGATTCTTAGTGGTGTTGTGGTAATCAAGGCGCCGGATCCGGCAGGAATAAGTCGTTTTGTTGATTTATGCTCCAATCAGGAACTGATCGGCATGGTTAATGCCGTAATGGACACTCCTTATCATTATGACACTATTGCCATCACTGAACTTAGGGCAATCCATATCCGTTCAGATGTGTTTAATCACTATCTGGATAATAATCCTTTCTTTTCTGCACAAATACTGTATCTACTTACCAAGGTAACGGCCATCAAAGAAGGTCATTTATATAACTTGATACATATGAAGGTGTATGATCGAATTATATACCTGATTATTCGTCTGGTTCAGCTCTTGGGATATGATCAACACAACCGCATACCATTTTTAATGCGAATCGATATACTCAGTCAACTCACCGGAAGTAAGGTGTCGTCGATCTATAGGGCTCTGAAAAAGCTTAATCGGACAAATGGCGCATACTTTGAGAACAATTCCATCTATATTCAAAATATAGACTTGCTCAAAGTACAGCTTAGTGGCAAACTTGACCTAATGATGTACTAAGCGGATCAACTGCACTACAATAAGGCATAAAATAAATAGACGATTCATACACTTCTAAAGTGGCATTATTGTTTCAAAAAAAGGACATTTATACAACTATGGTGTAATGAAGTGTTCTCAAAGTTGTCAGAGGAGAAAAGGTTAATCTAAACTAGCAAACAATAGCAGTCAGTATGATACCGTTGATCATTCTATTCATTACTATCTATGCTCCTGTTTGGAGTGGGAATGATAACGGCTTTACTAGAATCAGTTTAACAAGCGGCACTATAATTAATTCGTTATTAAAAAATCTTGTTCCGCCTTAATTCGTAATTTGCGAGACAATAATTTATCTCATGAAAATTGAAAACAGAACAGTTGTAACCCTTGGATACACGTTAACAGTTAATGAACACGATACTGAAGTTCAGGTTGAGAAAACCGACAATCAGAATCCATTTAGTTTTTTATTCGGCATTGGAAGTTTATTGCCTGAATTTGAACAAAATCTGGCCGGCAAAGTTGTTGGCGATCGTTTCGATTTTATTATTAAGGCCGAAAATGGATATGGAATATCGGACTCCAGAAACATAGCCCAGGTGCCTAAAAGCACCTTCACTAACAATGAAGGAATCATCGAAGAGGAAATTCTTCAAATCGGCAACATCATTCCTATGATGGATCCGGAAGGCAATCAGTTTCAGGGTATAGTCCGTGAGGTAAATATTGATTTTGTTATTATGGATTTCAACCATCCGCTGGCAGACAAAGACCTGCATTTTGTAGGAGAAATCTACGATGTGCGACTGGCCACATTGGAAGAAATTCAGCACGGTCATGCGCATGGGGCCGGTGGGCATCATCATTAATCGATATATCTACCGTTAATTGAACAAAACCCTGAAGCGCCCGGGTATAATTGTTGTCTTAATCATTTCATTTTTATTTATTGTTGGAATATTTTTGAAAATAATAAGCTACTCAAACCTAAATTCATGAATAAATTCTCAGCTGTTTTATTATTAATACTTGTCTCTGTTTCGTTGCATGCACAAGAGCTAACCACACTGGTTGACAAAGTATCTCCTGCAATTTTTAAAATTACCACCTACGATGCCGGTGGCACCGAACTTGGTGTTGGTACCGGTTTCTTTATTTCTTCGACCGGTAATGCCCTTACCAATTACCACGTGCTTCAAGGTGCCTCTAAAGCAAAGATTAAGACCTTTGACAACAAAACCTATATTATCGATAATGTAATTGGATGGAGCGAGGAAAGTGATATTGTCAAGTTTTCTGTGCGTAATGAACTGAACGAAGTATTTCCGTTTCTTAAGATGAACGCAACAGCGCCAAAAGCCGGAGAAAAGATTTTTATTGTTGGTAATCCTTTAGGGTTGGATAAAACCGTTTCAGATGGTATCGTATCCAGTGTTCGTCAGGATGATACCTACGGGGAAACCATTCAGGTAACAGCTCCGATATCACAGGGCAACAGCGGAAGTCCGCTGATGAACATGCAGGGAGATGCACTCGGTGTAGTTACCTTCTTCCTGAAGAATGGTCAGAACCTGAACTTTGCCGTTAGTGTAAAAAATCTAAATATCATTGAACCGGTTAATGCGTTGAAATTCCCCCCCGAAGATGGCGAAGACGTTGTAAATAATACTAAACCAACCGAAAAAAAGGAAGACTATAATGACCCGGGATCAACCTTTTATTACCTCAACTCCAAAGTAAAATTTTGCACGGAACTTACCGAAACGCAAACACCTGAGAATCCGGGTGAGACCTTCTATATCAGCCCGAGCGGATCCTGGATTTATATATGGATTGGAAATGATAAAAAGCTGGCTACCGATCAGTTAGTAGTTACAATTCATAAAAAAGTGGGTAGTGAGTACTCTCAGTTAGTAGAAACTAAATACTACGATATCACATCAACCTGGGAAGATACCCATTTTAAATACACATTCTATAATACCGGCGATTACAAAATTTCAATTTATACCAAAGATGATGTTTGGATTAATAGTGGATATGTATCCATTAAAAGCGACTCCGATAACACATCAGACAATACTAAAAAGAATACAGAGAACACGAATGATCCGAGTAGCACATTTTACTACTCAAAATCTAAGGTTCAGTTTTGTGTTGATTTAGATGATAATCAACAACCACTAAACCCCGGCACCGTCTATAATATTGGCAAAGATGGTAGTTGGATTTATGTTCATGTACAGAATGACAAATCGCTCGCTACCGATCAGCTAATCGTTGATATCTATAAAAAGAAAGGGAATGATTACTCCGAGTTTGTTGAAACTAAAAAGTACGATATCACTCCATCTTGGGAAGACACTCATTTTAAATACACCTTCTACAAGAATGGTAATTACAAAATCTCTGTTTATAGTAAGGATAACGTTTGGATAAACAGCGGATACGTTGAGATCAACTATAAGTAGATTTTTTAACAACAGAATTTTTCTTGATCGGAGTAAATACGATTTAATTATTCTGACTTGGCTTTAACTTAACCAGGGGCACCAAAGGCTCCTCTATTTCAATGGAGGATTGTGCGTTTATTAAATCAAAAACGTGCTGGGCATCAGGCACCAGATCCAAACCATAAAGTTTATCCCCATTAAGCACATAACCACCAAATAACCATGGCAGTACCGGGTTGATATTACCGAATGTGATAAACCCAAACCCATCCTTTTCAAGCGTTAAATCGAGGCCTTCGATATTTCGGAATGGCAGCGTTTTAAATGCAACGTTTTTATTGGTCTTCTGAGAAACAATAACGCGCTTATTGGTAATCGCATATTCCTGATTTCTGCGGCGTCTGGCATTTAAAATAAAACGAAATACCCCCAGATATAAGAACATTACATTCAACAGAAAGGCCAGCGAAAGGAATGCGTAACTGGCCTTAAAGTGTAAAATGGCAAAGTCCAGAATTACTGAAAAGCCAAATAACATAATACTCATTGGTATGGCCAGTATGTCCAGGTCGCGCACTAAGATGCCTTGTTTTGGATTACCTCTCCATAAGATGCGTTCATTTTCCTGAAGTATTTGATCCATAAATTATTTGATAAACAGATAACACTAAAATTAAAGATATGTTTTAACATAGTCATTACCACTAATAAAGACAGATGCTATTGCATATTTAACATTAAAATATCAATAACCACACTATATTCGCACATACCTGTCTATATAGGTACAATTCAGATCGCATGAAAATATTAAGCAGAGAAATTAGTTGGTTATCATTTAACGGCAGGGTATTACAGGAGGCCTCCGACAAACGCGTGCCGCTGATTGAGCGTGTTCGTTTCCTTGGTATTTTCTCCTCTAACCTGGATGAATTCTTCAGAGTTCGTGTAGCCACATTACGCAGAATGCTGCCACTGGGTAAAAAAGCTAAAAAGCTTGTAGGTGAACATCCTAAAAATGTCCTGGCGCAGATTTATGATATCGTATTAAGTCAGCAGAAGCAATTTGAAGCCATCTATGAACAAATCATCGATGAATTGGCAAATGAGGGCATACATATATTAAACGAGGATGAACTTAGTCCTGAACAGGGAGCCTTTGTGACGGATTTTTTTCGCCACGAAGTGCGTCCGGCACTTGTACCGCTAATGTTCGACAACCTGATTGAGTTCCCTTATCTTAAAGATCGCGCCATTTATTTTGCCATAGTACTCAGCGATAGTACCGGCAAAGAGCGAAACAAATATGCCCTGCTCGAAATACCCAGTGATGTGGTTCCCCGCTTTCTGGTATTACCCAACTCAGGAGATAAACGCTATATCGTTCTGCTTGACGACGTAATCCGGTATTGCCTGAAAGAGATCTTCTATATTTTCAAACACGACAGCGTTAAGGCATACACGATAAAGCTTACCCGCGACGCAGAGCTTGACATTGATGATGATATCAATGAGAGTTTACTGGAGAAAATATCCAAAAGCGTAAAACAACGTCACTATGGCACACCGGTTCGGCTCAACTATGATAGTGAAATTGATAAAGACCTCTTACAGTCTATTGTAAAACAAATTAAGCTCTCCGACAAGAAAGAGAATCTTATTCCGGGCGGGCGTTATCATAATTTCAGAGATTTCATCCGCTTCCCCGTACTCGATAAACATCATCTTGTGAATCCGGCTATGGAAGAGATTTCACACCCGGACTTACCTATGAACCGCAGTATGCTTGAAGCCATGGGTAAAAAGGATGTTCTGCTGCACTACCCTTATCATTCCTTCGATTATTTTATAGAGTTACTTCGTGAGGCCGCTATCGATCCTAAAGTAGAGAGCATTAAGATTACCCTTTATCGTCTTGCACCAAAATCAAAAGTAGGTAATGCCCTGATTAATGCTGTAAAGAATGGTAAAAAAGTGACGGTGGTTATGGAACTGCAGGCACGATTCGACGAAGAGCATAATATATTCTGGAGCGATAAACTGCGCGAAGAAGGCGCAAAAGTTTTTTTAGGTGTGCAAGGTCTTAAAGTACACAGTAAAGCCTGCCTGATTACCCGAAGAGAACAAGGCAAGCGTAAATACTATGCGAATGTATCTACCGGTAATTACAACGAGATTACCTCCAGGCTCTACGCCGATCACAGCTTGTTTACTACCGACGAGCGCATAACCAATGATTTGAATGATCTTTTTAATTTTTTAGAGAGCAACTACAAAATTGTTCCATTCAAACATATCATCGTTGCTCCCTTCCAGTTGCGCAACCGGATTCTTGAATTATTTGACCAAGAAATTATTCAGGCACGTAAGGGAAAACCTGCTCATATTCGCCTCAAGCTGAATAACCTCGCCGATGTGGAGTTAACTGAAAAAATCATTGAAGCGGCAAATGCCGGTGTTAAAATCGATATGATTATACGAAGTACCTGTTCCGTAATACCTTCAATCTCCAGGCATCCGGAAAACCTGCGCATCATCAGTATCGTCGATAAACTGCTCGAGCACTCGCGCATATTAATATTTAACAACAAAGGCAAAGAATTGGTCTATATTACTTCAGCCGACTGGATGTATAGAAACTTAAATACCCGTGTCGAAATGGCTTGCCCCATTTTCGATGATCGGATTAAAGGAGAGTTGAAAAAATATTTTGATCTGCAATTCAGTGATAATATAAAAGGTAGAATCATAAATGATATTCAGGACAATCGTTATCAAATTACGGAACAAATGGACGAAAACCGTTCACAGGTTTCAATTCATAAAATGCTTCAACAGCAGTCTATGTCAAGAAGTATTCGATACAACGGAGAGGCAATCGTATCCGACTCCTGATACCGGCTACTCGATCTGCTCTTTAAACTTGAGCTTGCCTTCTAAATCAAAAACCAACTCCGTTAGCACACCACTATTTCGAACTGAAACTTCATAGGTTTTTTCTGTCTTGGTTTCTGTTAATCCACTACTGATTATTTTTCCTTTAGGAAATTCTGTACTAACATAGGTGCTAATTGTGGCAGGCAGTTCTTCGACTTTGAAATATTGTGTGGCACTAACCCAATCACCGTGTCCGGCAAATGTGGCGTGATATTTTTTTTTATCTAAGGTAAAATTAACATCCACGAAACCGGGCGCTTCCTGTTTCCATATTGGCATGACCGCTCCGGGAAACTTTTCATTAAACTTACTCTTAACCGATGCCGGTAAAGACTCCGGTGCAATATTCTGAGACATAGACTGAGTTGTTGAAAACAGACTCAATAAACATGCTATGGCAAGTACTTTTTTCATGATGTTAGGATTTAGCGTGGAAAGATATTCAAATATCCTGCCCAATATTACCATACCATTAAAAAAAGCCGAAGCAATCAGCCCCGGCTTTACAGTTAGTGATTTTGTAGCCTATCGGGAGACGGTAAAGAGACTTCGCAGAGGATTGGATTGCTGCTTTGTGGTGCTGATGATATAAGTACCATTAGCCAGTGATGAAATATCGACTGCATTGCCTTGTACCATAGCTTGCATAACCAGTCGGCCCTGACAATCATAAATGATCACATCAGAAAACTGACCGGGAATGGCATTAAGATACAAAGTGTGCTGAGCCGGATTGGGGAACACATGAACCGGCGCATTTGACATAGCCCCTACTGATGACTCGTACTGAAAGGATAGATCATCGATCCACAGTTTGGAACCCGCTGATCCAAGAAAACCTTTAGAAGATGAAATAAGAATTAATGCAGAGTCCGGATTATCGCTTGATGTGTAGTTTAATGAAGAACCAAACGTAGTCCAGTTGTTAGCGGCGGGGCTAATCAGTGCCGATGTGGCAATGGTATCGCGCTTATTCAACGCACTGTTCCATTTGAATAATACCGCGTAGATAAATGACGAGTCAGTTCCTGCCGCCGGAGTGTATTTCATTTTTCCGGTTAGCTGGCCCGGACGTGCCGTGAACGGAAATCCACCCGAAAATTTTAATGTTGTGGTATAGGTAATTTCACCGGTGAGCGCAACGCCGGCAACATTGGTAACAAATATACTCACGGTTTCCAGCTTAAGACTCGATGTTCCGGCTCCGGGAGCCGTTGTTTCTTTGGTGGCATTAACAAAAGGAGCAGGTAACTGACTGCCCACATCATTGGATGAGCCCCAGCCAGTAGGATTCTCATAGGTTTGTCCTGTTGGAGTTGCCCAGGTTTCAAATCCATTATTGGGTATTTGTGCAAAAGTCTTTGCACTGATCAGGCAAAGTAAAATAAGTAAGGTTTTTCTCATGGTGTTTAGGGGTTAGTAAAACAAAAGTAATCATTCATTATGTTCACTATATATCCTTAGTTAAATAAATAGTTCTTTTGTGGGGCCATGCATTATTTCACATTTTTCATGTTAGCACTGGCCTGTGAGATATTGGGAACCGTTGCCGGATTTGGTTCATCTGTATTCTTTATTCCGGCGGCACAGTTTTTCTACAATATTAAACTGGTACTGGCCATAACCAGCCTATTCCATATTTTCAGCAACACCACTAAGATTATTGTCTTCTACAAATCACTGAATGTTCATCTGATCCTGCTCTATGGACTGCCAAGCCTGCTATTCACTATACTCGGCGCTTACTTAACCATTTGGGTTATAGACACCTATCTGGACATTGTTTTGGGTACATTTTTATTTGTTTTCAGCATATTACTATTGCTGAACCCGGATTATAAACTGCCCGCCACCTACACGAATGCCATATCCAGTGGTTCTGTAGCCGGATTTATGGCCGGATTTCTTGGCACCGGCGGTGCCATACGCGGACTCAGCCTTACTGCTTTTCAGTTGGAAGCAAATTGTTATATCGGCACATCTGCCGCCATCGACTTTGGTGTAGACCTGAGTCGATTTATCATTTACTACACCTCTGGTTTCTGGGATCAGGAATTTATACCGTTCATCCCATTACTGCTTATAGCCTCTGTAGCGGGAACATACATCGGCAAATTAATTGTTGGACGCTATAAACAGCAAACCTTCCGACGAATCGTGCTGGTCGTTATTGGCTTCACCGGCTTTTACATGTTATTATCTTATCTCATCTAAAAAAATTCAAATACACCAATTTAATCGGCTGATACCGTTAAAGAGGTAAAAAAAAGGTCATCAAACACCAGATACAATTTATGTATGCCCGGTGTGCCTTGAGTGAACGAGCGCAATGAAACCCTATGCTGTCGTGATTTCTTTAACTGACGTTGACCAAAAAAAATAATTTCCTCTTTTTCATTTACTCCATAATAGCGTATGATACCGGCGCGCTGTGCCTGTAACTCGATCTGTTTTTTATTACCGTTCTGAAGTAAGCGGGTTCTTGCCAAATAAGGATTAGAGCCATCCATAATTGTTTGTGCAGCTGTATCTGATTGAATCAGATATACCCTGAAAAGGCGATTTGATGCACCGGTCTGTTGCCTGGATTCATTTTCAAAGAAAGGATGCTTCGTTTTACTGCGAATACCTCCATAGAGATAACCTATCAGCATGGTATCTTTTGTATTATGGCTAAGCATAATCATGTCAGATGTATATCGGGGTACTTCTTCGTGATGGATAAATACCGAAGAGGTCCCTAAATAATCCGGCAATTGAACATCCAACAGCCTTTCCTGAAATAGCGTATCCGACAGTCGGCTCAGCAGACTCACCGAGTTTACAAAAGGTAACATCGAGTCCCTCAGCATCTTTTGATTATTTGGATATGCGGCGCCTATGCCTCCAAAAAACAGGACGTGCGACTGGCGCGTAATCTCATCGTAGCAGGCCACATGAGCCGAGTGATATAAATTCAGATATTGATTAAATGCAATATATGGTTTGTAGGAGTCATGCATAATGTCGACGGGATAGCTGAAAGATTTATTGACATCATATTGAAAAACACCACCCGAAATGGTGTACAGTATTTGTCCATCATCAGTTACATAAGGTATCAGATTGTAGTCTCTGCGATGCAGGTGCATGGCATCATACAAGGTGCGATGATCTGAAACCGTAATTTGGTTTCGATTATTTTGAATCACCATCGATCGGATATGATTGGTATAACGTTGCATAAAGGAGGGCTGACCTTCAGGATTGTAAACGCCATCAAACCGATGACCTCCAATCAGATAAAATCTCCGGTTCATATAGGCCATCTGCCCGCCGGTAACAGCAAACATCGTGTCGTGCACCTGTTTGAAACAATCACTAATATCCTGTTGCTCCTGAATGGCCGCAATCAGCTTAGATATCTGTATCGTGGTGAGATAAGGAAATGTAATATGTCCGTTTGCCGATCGTGAATAGGCATAGCCTCCGGCAATGTATAGCGTATCCTCTACCTGAACATAGTTCGGGTTGCCGCTTTGCAGATGCTCGCGTAAGGGAACCGGTAAATCCTGTACACTTTTTTGCCAAACCTTTTTTAAGCCGGGATCCACCACATACATCATTGCATTGTTATGGAATGATGGAAAAGCATTCATCGGCATTAGTTCATGTATGCCATCCGTTCGGCCACCAATAAAGAGCCACTTGCCTCCGCACCGGGCCGTGCTAAATGAATGCAGTGCGGGTAGTTGATCAATAGTATACTCCTCCAAATGAACGGTATATGGAAAAACAGTCTGTGCCAATACACTCTGACTGAATAGGACAAAAACTAGGTGTACGAGTAACTTCATTTCCTTTTGTAATGATAAGGGCAACGCTCTGATTTTTGAAATGCTGTCCGAGATATTCTTAAGGTATTGGATAACCTAAATCCAATAATCTGTTGAACAACAATAACGGTCACATAATCTTGGATATTTTAGCAAGCAGATTACGTTGCGTTCTTACGTAATCTATAACGAACGTAAAAAGTATATGACCACAAGAAAAAAAAGTAAGCCGCTGATTTTAGTAACCAACGATGATGGTGTTACCGCTCCGGGTATCGCCGCTTTGGTTGAAAGTGTTCGTCATTTGGGTACTGTTGTTGTTGTTGCACCCGATAGCCCGCAATCCGGAATGGGGCACGCCATAACCATACACGATCCACTGCGCTTAACTCATATCCGCCTGTTCAAAGGCATAGAAACCTATCAGTGCAGTGGAACGCCGGTCGACTGCGTTAAGCTTGCCGTTGATAAGATCCTGCACCGAAAACCCGATCTGTGTGTTTCCGGTATCAATCACGGCTCCAATAGTTCGATAAATGTAATCTACAGTGGAACCATGTCGGCGGCCATGGAAGCGGCCATCGAGGGAATTCCGGCAATTGGATTTTCACTGCTGGACTACTCATTCGAAGCCGACTTCACGGCGGCCAGGCAATATGCATCCCACATCAGCGAGCAGGTGCTCAAAAAAGGATTACCCGAAAACACCCTGCTCAACGTGAATATTCCAAAACTCAGGGCATCTAAAATCAAGGGTATAAAAGTGTGCCGGCAGGCAACTGCCAAATACGATGAAGAATTTGCTGAACGCGTTGACCCAAGAAACAACAAATATTACTGGCTTACCGGGAAATTCGTAAACCGCGACAACGGACTCGATACTGATGAATGGGCGTTATCCAACAACTATGTCAGTGTGGTTCCCGTTCAGTTTGATTTAACCGCACATCACGCCATACAGCACATCAGCACCTACTTTTGATTATGTCTAAAAATAGCTTTGTTATGGGTACCCTGCTTGGCCTGTTCTTTCCGATGGTGGCCTTTGCGCTTATATACATATTCTGGTTTTATGATACAATGGCTCCGGGCGATTACCTAAACTACCTCTGGATTCGGTCTACAACATTTGCCGGTGTTATCAGCATCAGCCTTATTATCAATTTACCCGTCTTTTATTTTAACATCTGGTCGCATCGTTACGAAACAGCCCGGGGAGTCATCTTTTCCACCATGCTCTGCGGTGGTTTTATCATCTACCTGAAACTCATTCGTTGATGACCTTTTATATTGTTGCAGGTGAAGTATCCGGCGATGTGCATGCGGCCAATTTGATGAAAGCCCTCCGGGGAGCTGATCATTCGGTTCGCTTTCGTGGGGTTGGCGGCGACCACATGATATTTCAGGGTCTGGACTGCTTCCTGCATATACGGAGGATGAACTTTATGGGACTGGCAGAGGTATTGCGGAATCTATTCAGCATACGCAATATGCTTCGTGATGTAAAAAAAGATATCGTAAAATGTAAACCCGATGCCATCATCCTGGTTGATTACCCGGGATTTAATCTTCAGTTGAGTCATTACGCTAAAAAACACAGTATACCCTGTATCTACTATATATCACCCAAACTATGGGCCTGGCGCTCCTCACGGGCCAACATCATTCGCAGAAATGTGGATCTGATGCTTTGCATTTTACCATTTGAGCAGGACTTCTATAAACATTTCGGATACAAGGCACTATACGTAGGTAATCCGGTACCCGATGCCATAGAACAGCATGTATATGATGAGGCCGTTACCGGCTCATTACAAAAAGATACTCGCCCCGTTGTTGCCCTCCTTCCCGGAAGCCGCAAACAGGAGATAACACAATGCCTGCCTGTTATGCTGGATGTGGTCGCCCGATTTCCACAATACCGCTTCGTGATTGCGGCTCTCGATCATACGCTATCATCCATTAACGATATGAATCACAGCGGAGTTGAAGTGCTTTGTAATAAGACGTATGAACTTCTATCCTGCAGTAGTGCCGCCCTGGTCACGTCCGGAACGGCCACCCTGGAAACCGCACTGTTTAATGTGCCACAGGTATGCTGTTATAAAACTTCAGCGCTAACCTACCACGTAGCCAAAAGAGTAATTCGTGTGCCATACATATCGTTGGTTAACCTCATTGCTAACAGCCCGGTTATTAAAGAATTGATACAGGACGACTTTGAAGTAAGCCTCCTGAGTGAAGAACTACAACAACTTACAGAACGAGGGCCCTATCGCGAAACCATGCTGAAAGCCTATGGCGAACTGAAACAGGGCCTGGGCGGTGCGGGGGCTTCGGTGCGGGCGGCAGATCACATACTGGCATTTATGACGGACCGCCGTATCAAATAAGAAAAAACAGGTTTCCGATTGTCACGACGATGTTATATTTTGCGAGCCTCAAATAACGGGGCATTAGCTCAGCTGGCTAGAGCGCTTGCATGGCATGCAAGAGGTCATCGGTTCGACTCCGATATGCTCCACAAACAATTAAGCTGGCTATATCATTTATTAAATTGCTAAAAACCATTTTTCGTTAAGCTCAAATCCAAAGTATAAAAATGAAAAAGACTTATGCAATTCTCTCAAGTTTATTGTGCATCACATTGCTATTAACAAATTGCTCCCAAAAGCCTGAATAAATAAAATTATCCGATTTAAAGACTCCTTGTTATTATTTAGATGCGATTGAAAATATTTTTGATGAGATAAACGAAATTTCAAGTAAAGAATCTTCTATTAGCACGGATAATAAAGAAAAGATAAAATCCTTAATGAATAAATTAGGAGATATCGATGAAACTGGAGGCAGGAAATATGCAAAGAAAGAACTGATGGAGTGCGAAGGCTTCAACAGATTGAAAGAAAAAGCCGAAAAAAACGCCGACATACTGCGCAATTTGGAAAAAAATGAAGATCTTTCAAGGGATTCAGTAACAGTTGAATAGGTTAAAGCCATAAGGTTCTCCACTCTTACCACGCCATTATTCGACAGTAATAAATTAATGTATTACCACTTGCGTGTCTCACGTTAATCAGACTTGTGCTCATACAGCCCATTAAACCTTCTTTAATTTCGGCTATCTTATATTTGACACATAGCTTACCATGAAACCACTACTACTGCTTACCTTGTTATTGACTTTGCAGATAAAACTCACTTTCTCGCAATCGTTCAATCCCCTGCTCGCAGAAAAACTTCAATATACCTTGGACAGTTTTCAGACCGCCAACAATATCAAAGGCATCTCGGCCTGTGTGATTCTTCCGGCATCGGGCTCATGGAAAGGGGTTTCCGGTAATTCGCATGCCGGCACGCCAATCACAACCGATATGGAATTTGGCATTGCCAGTAATACCAAATTATTTACCGGCGTGCTTCTTCTGAAACTTGCTGAACATGGCATCATTAACCTCGATGACTCGCTACATGAATACCTGCCCACCCTAAATCATGTTGACTCTACCATCACCATCCGGCAACTGCTGAACCAAACCAGCGGACTGGCCGATGTAAATGATATAGTCGGCTATGCCGACTCGGTGCTAAGTAACCCAAACCATATTTACACACCCAATGAGGTTGTAACCTGGATCGGTGAACCCTTATTTACTCCGGGCAGTGACTGGAACTACAGTAATACAAACTATATCCTCGCCGGCATGATTGCCGAGAGTGCCACAGGTCAAAGCTATGCGCAGTTGCTACGCGACAGCATCTTCACTCCGCTGAGCATGGATAGCACCTTTCTCGATGTGTATGACAGCATTTTATTTACTATAGCACATCCCTGGCAGAACAGCACCGATAATAGCGCAACACCGCGTAAGGCATTGAACAGCGTGGCTTGGGCCGCAGGAGCCTTGTATTCTACAGCCGGTGAAATGGCGCACTGGTATCATAGTTTGTTCAATGGTCCATTCCTGAACAGTAGTTCAATAAATGAACTCAGCAGTTTTGTGGGATCAGGTAATTACAGTATAGGACTTTTTGAATCGAGCATACTGGGCCGAACCGTGCGACATCATGGCGGATCGATCTGGGGCGGCTATAATTCATCAATGATGTATGATACCGCAACGAGTGCAGTTATTTGCGTGCTAATTAATCAGAACCCCTCACAGGCTGTTATCATAGCACGTAAACTGCTGTCGGATATCATCGGTGACCCGTTAGCTATTGAACCTGAAATCTTGCAAAACCATACCGCGTTGCTTTATCCCAATCCATCGAATGGTCTGGTACAGATCGATGAACCCCAACAAGAGATCGAACACATTCGGATAATAAATATCTCCGGCGAAACCGTTCTCGAAACTCAGGCAACACGTTTCTCCATTATCCATTTGCCCAGTGGCCTGTATCTTATTGAAGTATCATCCAAAGGGCACATAAAACATTACAGAATGTTAAAACAATAGTATGTTTGTGAGCACGTATGTTTGATACATACACTCTATTAGTTCGAAGATGTGCACAAGTACACGTAAGTTTTTTAGTTCTACCCTATCAAAAAAAGTGGGTTTGATAACCAAAATCCCGGTTGTATATGCTGTTGCTTATTTAAAAAGACCATATTGATGATTTTAATCACGCTCACGATCGGTTTTTTGATTCCGGAGCAATTTAAAATGCTGGTAATAGGCCATGTTGGACCAACACGATTACGACTTTTCCTCCCCGCCTATGGTTGACGAAACAACCGGTGTGCTCTCCTTAACGAAATAAAAACAAGCAAACTTTCTCTAGTCAACCATGATAAAACCACAGGTACGGTGGGCACTACAGGGAATGCCGCGGGCAAGTCGCCTCATTTACATTATTCCATTGCCACGTTGATACCTTATCTCTGGCGGATTGATGGCTCCCCTCAAGGTTGAAAAAAAATGTTTTATCTGAATCCCATTGACATACTCAGGCAATAAAATACAGAATTAAATCTGTGTCCTGTGGTGTATTCAATGACCGATTAAACAAATAATATATTAGTTTCGGATGCGAATTAATTAACAAATACATTCTGTTTTTTTTACATGAGTGAAGTTCCAAATCAGCAAACGGTTGATCATAAAGTCGAGCCACCCACCTCTGCTGACCATAAGATAGCTCAACTAGAAAAAGAGGTTCAATCACTTCGCTCCAATTTGCAGGAACCCGGCAAGGAATCATTCATCAAATCGAATTCCTCTCTTTTCATCAGTATCATTGCAATCACCACTTCTGTTGCATTTAGTCTTTACGGTATTTTTAAGGAGAACCGAATCGAAGATGAACAACAAATAAAGGCCATACAAATAACCAAAGAAGAACGAATCAAAAAAATTGAAGAACTGACCATCAGCTTATCAGAATTATATGAGCGATATGCTAAATTATCATCAGAGCCAAACATCGATGAGAATACCATAAATTCATACTTAACCTATAATAAGCTGATCTATATCAATAAAATTATTGCATTGATTGATGGCTTCAACGACGATTTACCGCCTGCTTTATTTTCGCTGATCGGTTATGAATTAAAACAACAGGAACAAAATAAGAAAGCGCTTGATTTTTTTTACCTCGAGCTGAAAAACTCAAAAACAGCAATAGCTAAAATTAATGCATACAGGGATCTGGCTCTGGCTTATGGCGTAAATAATTCGGAGAACTACAATCCGGACTCGAGTTATCATTACCGTATACTAAGCATTCAGTTCTCTGATCGTATTTATGGTGAACAAAAGTTTTCTTATAAGGGATATTCATACTACCAATGGGCGTCAAACGAGTTTTACAATGGGAATACAACTCTTGCAAAATCTTTAGCTGACAGTGCAAAGAATCAATATGCACTTATGCAGGATAACAACAATCAGAAGAACTATTATTTAAAACTATTAAGCAGACTGCTTGAATCTGAAAATCGTAAATACCTGAATAAGGTATTTGTAAACCTATCCGGAGAATGGAACACCCCGGGCACATCTAAAACTAAAGCCCATTTGCACTTCTATCAGAATGCCACGGTATGGATGTGTAGTCTTGAGTTGTATGACTCAGAAAAAATATCAACTAACTTCACGGGCACTCTTATTTCCACAACAGATCGTTATATGACATTCTCCCTGCAAGGTATGAAAAAATTGAGCGACAGGGAATTTGTTAGCGGCTCGAGTGCTATACTGCGTGTGTCAAGGATAAATAATTATGACAATCAACTCGATGTTACTTTGAATGATCTATATAGCAATCCGTTGCTATTCCGCATCTATAAAAAGTAAACATCAGAACACGATTAACAAACAATATTATATTTATGATTACATTCACTAAACCAAAATAAACGACTATGAAAAAGAATTTTCTATACATCACACTCTTGCTGTGCACCACTATACTCTGCGCCAAAGCACAAATAAGATTTACCGCAGGAGTGGGCTGCGACATTTATGGCAGTAAATACATCGTAGATGATAACCTCAGTGATATAGATTTGAACGACTTCCATAAAGTGAGCGTCAGCCTTGCACCAAAACTGCTTGTTGGAATTGATGTTTCTAAACGGGTTCGCATACTTACCGGTTTTGGTACATTTACACGTAGCGATCAATTTGATTTTAATGATGCTCCCTCATCATTTTCCGCCGAACCCGGAAACCTGCTCAGCAAAAACAAATACAATACGATACCGGTACTGGTACTTTTTAACTTCTTGAGTAAAGAAAGTAACAGTCGCTTACCCATTGGTTTTGGTATCGATTTTACTTCGTTCAGGCAAACAGATATTTCATCAGATAATCTGAGTGCCCTGGGCGCTGAGAGTTTGCCTATTTCCCGTAAATACAACGAATTAAAAGATGTGATTGATAAAAACATGAATGCCGTTAGTTTTCAAATCGGGTACGGTTACGAAATCACTGAACATATCGGTATCGATGCCGTTCTGTTTGCCCGATATGACTTGAGCGATTTCAATAAGTTAGATGCCTTATACGACCGCTATGCCTTTGCCGGATTAAATATTATGGCAATGTATAAGTTTTAGAAAAATCTTAAATCGTGAAATCGGTATCAGGCAAAGGAGCAAGTATGTTTTGAGCATACCTGTCATAGCTTGTAACAAGCAGATCCTTTAGTTAGCATAGTGAGCTTAGACCAATCGGGGTATGTGCTGATGTGCGATTCGGAACTTTGCGAATGGTCCAAACTAAACTTTAAGACCGTTGGCTTCTGCTATCAGCTCAGCGAGATCTTTAACCTTAACGTCGCTGTCCTTATTTTTTTGCTTAACCCCATCTTCCATCATAATAATACAAAACGGACATGCTGCCGCAATAACACCGGCTCCGGTATTTAGAGCTTGTTCAGTGCGTGTTATATTTACACGTGATGTTCCTGGCTCTTCTTCTTTGAATACCTGAGCACCACCGGCACCGCAACACATTCCTTTGGTTCTGCATTTTTTCATCTCACGCAAGTCTGCCTTGAATGCTTCAATAACTGTTCGGGGGGCTTCATAGACACCATTACCTCGCCCGATATAGCAACTGTCATGATAGGTTATCGCCTGACCCTGCAATGGGTTGTTTTCGTTTATTTTCAGTTTACCCTCCTCAATCAGTTTTGCAAGAAAAGTAGAGTGGTGCATCACTTCGTATGTACCACCCAATGCAGGATATTCATTTTTAATAGTATTAAAACAATGCGGACAAGCGGTTACGATTCGTTGAATACCATATTGGTTCAGCGTCTGGATATTGGTCATGGCCTGCATCTGGGCCAGAAACTCATTGCCACTTCGCTTAGCCGGATCGCCGGTGCACGTTTCTTCCAAGCCAAGTACGGCAAAACTGATATTGGCCTGTTGTAATATTTGAGCAAAGGAACGGGTAACGGATTTGTATCGATCATCAAATGCTCCTGAACATCCAACCCAAAACAATACATCAACCGTTTCACCGGAAGCCGCCTTTTCAGCCATTGTAGGTATGTTGAGACCATTGGCCCAGTTAAATCGGTCAGCAGGTGAGAACTGCCAGGGCGCTCCGTTATTTTCAATATTGGTATTCATACCAACCAGTTCTCCGGGCATCTTGGAATCTTCCAAGACAAGATTGCGACGCAAATCAACAATTATGGCCAGTGGATCGATATTGACCGGGCATTCCTCAACGCAGGCCTGACAGGTTGTACAAGCCCAGAGCTCTTCCTCGGTGATATACTGATGAAGCAGCGTTTTATTATCGGTAAAGGAGGGGCCGTGCTGATCAATATTTCGTCCCACTTCCTCCATACGATCCCGTACGTCCATCATAATTTTTCGTGGGCTCAACTTTTTACCGGTCTGATTAGCCGGACAGGCATCTGTACAACGTCCGCATTCCGTACAGGAGTATGCATCCATCAGCTGTTTACGTGTGAGGTCCGTTATGTCTTTAACACCAAAACGACCACTGTATTGTTCACCCGAAGCGGAGGATGGATCAAGTATAGCCTTTACCTCGTTCGTTACATAATCCGGTGAACTCAACATCGCCTGAGGGCTCAGTTTTGCATAGTAGGTATTCGGGAAAGCAATGATTACGTGAAAATGCTTCGAGATAATCAGGTAATTCATGAATATGAGTACACCAATGATATGCAACCACCAGCAGGCCCGTTCAGTTATGATTAATACAACATCAGAGACCCCAGACCATAATGGTGCTATCAGCGAGCTAACCGGAAACGCCCCTGCCTGCATATAGTGTCCAACTCCTCGCCGCTGCAGTTCAACATCGGCGGCATTCATCGTAAGGAAAAAAGACATTAATGCAATTTCGAAGATCAATATGAGGGTGGCATCTTTAGTTGGCCAACCGGCCATCTCGGGTTTATTGAATCGACTCAGTTTGATAACATAGCGACGGATTAAAAAAGCGACACACGCTACGATAACCAAAAAGGCAAGTACTTCGAAACTACCTATTAACAAATTATAAAGTGCAGTTGGTAATACTGAGGCAAACACCCTGTGAGTGCCAAAAAGTCCATCAATGATAATCTCCAGCATCTCCAGGTTGATAATGATAAACCCAAGATATACGGCAAGATGTAGCAGTGCCGGCACCGGTCTTTTAAACATCTTTTTCTGACCGAAAGCTACCAGCAACATATTTTTCCAGCGTGCTGATGCCGGTCCGGGGTATGTGGTCTTTTTCCCCAGCTGTATGTTGCGAATAACCCGCTGAATTCCCTTTACGAAATAATAAATCCCTCCGGCGAAAGCCATTCCAAACAAAATTTGTTCAATAATCATGCGTATTGTGTATTAAGGATGTGTTTGAATTCGGTAAAGATGATGTACTTTAACATAGCAAAAAAAGTAAAAAATGAACCGATTTGTTTACCTGTTAGGTACTATTTTATGTTTGTTATGCATGAATCTGTCCGCTCAGCGCACGGTGGCCTATTTCAACAGTGAACTTATCTTCTATGTGCAGAAACAGAATAATCCGGATGAAATCCTGCATCTGCTGGTGCAGGGTGATGTATCAGCTATCGAACAGTTTGCTCAAGCTCACGAAGGTCGAATCATCTATACCGTTAAAGATATAGCATCAGTGCGCATCAGGGCATCATACCTGAATGCATTACTGCATGCGAACGGCATTCAGCGTGTGGAGGGCTATCACGGCAACGGACGTATTCTTGATGATCAGACCGATATCCATGCCAATATTACTTCGGTAAAAGAAGGACAGCCCCCACTCACACAGGCTTATACCGGTAAAGATGTTGTCGTAGGCATACTTGATACAGGCATAGAAATCGATCACGACGATTTCAAGGATTCAACCGGACAAACTCGTATTAAATATTTATGGGATCAGGTTTCAACAACAGGTGGTGTAACGCCCGCTTTCGGATATGGTCAGGAATGGGACTCCACGGCAATACAGAATGGAAACTGCACACATAACGAAGCGGCTAATTATTACGGACACGGCTCTAACGTTACAGGAGTAGCCGCCGGAAATGGACTTGCCCTGAATAACTATCAGGGTGTTGCTCCTCAGGCTGATATCATCAGTGTAGCGTGCGACCTGGGAGAAAACTTTCTGAATAACGTGGCCGATGCCACTGCCTATATCTACCAAAGAGCAACACAGTTGGGAAAACCCTGTGTCATCAGTTCAAGCGTTGGAACGTATAATGGTTCGCACGATGGTGCTGACCTGCCTGCTCAATTTATTTCAGCATTAATTAATCAGCAACAAGGCAGATCATTTTGTGCCTCTGCCGGAAATGCCGGAAATATACTTTTACACCTCGGATACACGGTTGAACAAGACTCCGCCTATACGTGGTTTCGTTACGAACCTACCATAAGCCGAGTTTACTATGAAATATGGGCATCAAAAGAGAATTTCAATGAAGTGTTTTTTTCTGTTGGCGCTGATAAGCCATCACCGAGTTTTGCAAAACGGCTTACATCACCCTATTACAATATTCAATCAAACTTTAATCTAAGCTCCGGTGTAGATAGTCTCAAAGACACCTTATTTGTAGACAATAATCGTATAGGCATACTAAATCTATATGCCGTTGACTATAATGACTCCACGTATAAATTAATCGTACAGATTTTTCCCGACAGTACAACATACCTGTGGCGCTTCACAACAAAAGGATCTGGTTATTTTGACTGCTGGTCGCATCCCTTGTATACGGGAACGTCCAACACCGTGAAAACGAATTTACCATTAGCAAGTAACTATCCCGATATTGCCCGTTACCGTATTCAGGATACCAGAAAAACTATAGTAAGCAGTTTTACCTGCTCAAAAGAAGTGATTGCCGTTGCGAACTATGTAAATCGAAACCAGTTTATCAATTACAGTGGCAATACCACTTCGTATGCCACCGATACTGTTGGAGCAAGGGTGATATCATCCAGTCAGGGACCATCACGTGACGACCGATTAAAACCCGAAATAGCGGCACCGGGTGGTGGCACGCTGGCTCCGGGACAACTTTCTACCTTAGCACAGCTAATTGTAAGTGACCCCACTAAAGTAGCTCAGGGCGGGCTTCATAATGTTAATGGCGGTACGTCTATGTCTTCTCCTGTGGTTGGTGGAATCATTGCACTCTACCTGGAGAAATATCCCGATGCCGGTTGGAATCAAGTTCGCGATGCCATGAAATGGTCTGCCAAGTCAGATACGTTCACCGGTACCAACCTGCCGGATACGAAATGGGGATGGGGAAAGATCAACGCTTTTGACATGTTGACCATTAACCTAGTTTATGGTTGTACGGATTCAAACTCAATAAACTACAACCCATTAGCCACTATCGATGACGGGTCCTGCGTAAATGACACCCTGGTGACCATATATGGTTGTATGGATAGCCTTGCGCTGAACTATAATCCGCTGGCGAACGCAGACGACGGCTCCTGTATTTATGATACTATTACCATAATATACGGTTGTACCGATAGCTCAGCCATGAATTATAATCCACTGGCAAATACAGATGACGGTTCCTGTGTGTATGATACCACGTCAACCGGAAACCAATTAGACATTTCGATAGCCCTATTTCCTAATCCTGCCACACACACCGTTTTTGTACAATTAACCCGGGTACTTGATGGGGAGTTGATCCTATGCGATATTACCGGAAGAATCATACTGACTCAAGCTTTACGCCGCGATCGGTTATCCCACAGCATTGATGTATCGGCCATAGCTCCGGGTTTATATCTCTGTTACATCGCACAGGGTAATAAAAAAATATATCCGGTCAAACTCACGAAATTGTAATATTGAATTCGTTTATGAAAAATGTTTTACTCAACGAAGACCAGATTCAGAAAAAGATACGCCGTATTGCTTTCGAAATTTATGAGCAGAACTATAATGAAAAAGAAATATGCATCATCGGAATCCGACATAACGGTTATGAATTAGCGACACATTTATCCAAATCGATAAAAGAAATTTCCGGCATCAACACAATTCAGTGTGGCCTTACAATGAATAAGAACAAACCCCTAACACAGCCTATTATCAGCGATTGTGAACTGGATTTTATAACCGGTAAAACCGTTATTCTGGTGGATGATGTTGCGCACTCCGGTAAAACACTGATGTATGCCCTAAAGCCTCTCATGGATAAAAATCCTCTTAAAATTCAAATTGCCGTGCTCATTGATCGTAAGCATAAACGCTTTCCGGTAACTGCAGACTATGTTGGTCTGTTATTGTCTACCGGTATGCACGAGATGGTGCACGTTCAGATGGGCAAAGAGCTAGCCGCCTTTGTTGAATAAGCTTAGCCGATCAACGAGTTGCTCTAAGGTTTCTTTTTCGGGCTCAAAAATCAAGTGAGCCTGCAGATAAAATTGCTCTCGACGTGTTACATTTTGATCTATAAATACTATGAGTTGTGATTCGTCCATCCCCATCAATAAAGGACGTTGCATCTGTTGATCGATCAATCGCTGATGCAATATATTGATTGATTGTTTCAAATACATCACTAATCCACTTTTGAGCATAACGTCAAGGTTATCATAAAAGCAGGGAGTACCTCCACCACAGGCAATAACTGCTTGTTGAAGATGTGTGACTTTTTTCAGATAACGTTGCTCTAATAAACGGAAGTATTCCTCACCACGATCTAAAAAGATGTCGGTTACTGATGTGCCGTGCGCCTTCTCAATGTATTGATCCAGGTCAATAAACGGATAACGGATCATTGAAGCCAATTGCCGGCCTATTGTTGTCTTACCGGCGCCCATATAGCCGATAATATATATGCGAGATTCCATCGAGATATAAAAATAAAAAACCCTCCTGATTAGGGAGGGTTAATTTCTTAAAGAATCACCAATGATTAGTGAGCTGCAGGAGCCTGATTGGCAGTGGTATCAGCAGGAGCTGAAGCCGTAGTGTCAACAGGAGCTGGAGTAGGTGTAGTAGTTTCAGTTGTAACTGAATCTTTATTTTCACCTTCTTCTTTGTGTTCTGCAGAGTTGCAAGCCGCTAATGCTAAAACTGTGCATACCGCGATGATTGAAAAGTACTTTTTCATTTAGTAGGGTTTTAATTTGCGTGCAAATATATTGTTATTCATTTGAATTGAACAAATTTTTATTGCGGCTTTCTGAAAATAATAATTAAAGGAGAACCGGTAAAGTCGTATTTGGCGCGTAGCTTGTTTTCCAGGAAGCGTCTGTAAGATTCAGCTACTTCGAGTGGATAGTTACAATAAATAATGATAGTAGGCACCTGAGCCCTCACCTGTTCTGCTTTGTAGAACTTAATAAATTGACCGCGATGTGTCGGTGGAGGATTGGAATCCGTTAATTCCATGATAAACTCATTAAGTTCCTCATTATTCAGTTGCTGCCTGCGACGCTCATAAACCGCCAGTGCAGATTCAATAACCTTGTGAATCCTCTGCTTCTCCGTAACCGAGGTAAATACAACAGGCACATCACTAAATGGCGCCAGTTTCTTACGGTATTCATCTTCCAGCTTTTTAAGCGTATTCGTTTCTTTGGTAATCAGATCCCACTTATTGGCAACAAGCACAACCCCTTTCTTTCGGTTTGCCGCAATGGAAAAAATCTTTAAATCCTGTGATTCGAGACCGTGTACCACATCGAACATCAGGATGCATACATCGGCGTCTTCAATAGTTTTGATGGCCCGGATAACGGAATAAAATTCGATATCTTCATCAACCTTACTTCGCTTGCGTATTCCGGCTGTATCAATCAAATAAAACTCCTTGTTGTATAAGTTATAATATGTATGAATGGAATCCCTGGTGGTTCCGGGTATATCGGTAACAATATTCCGTTCTTCACCAATAAGCACGTTGAGCATACTGGACTTGCCCACATTAGGCCTACCTACAATTGCAAATTTTGGAATGCCTGCGGGAAGGGTTGTCGTATCATCCTTAATGTTTACAGCAATTTCGTCCAGTAATTCGCCGGTTCCTCCGCCGTTGATCGACGATATAAAAAAAGTATGTTCAAAGCCTAATGACCAAAACTCCTGTGCCTCAAGCAGGCGGTTACCATTGTCTACTTTGTTTACGGCAAGCAATGCATTCTTACCCGAACGGCGTAACATTTCCGCTACTTCATAATCCAGATCAGTGATTCCGGTTGTTACATCGGCAACAAACACGATCACGCTGGCCTCCTGTAAGGCGATGAGCACCTGCTTACGAATCTCTGCTTCAAACACATCATCGGAATTTTTCACAAAACCACCGGTATCAACTACATTGAAGGTTTTTCCATTCCACTCACCGATACCATAGATGCGGTCGCGGGTGACGCCACTAACGTCGTCCACTATGGCCTGTCGCTGACCAATGATACGGTTAAATAAGGTTGATTTTCCTACGTTGGGCCTTCCCACTATCGCTACTATGTTATTCATCGCGTCGCAAAAATAGTCTTTACTGTTTATAGCCCCACCGATTCAAGTCCTGTTCGCTGTTCCGCCAATCTTTTTTCACTTTAATACTTAACTCAAGAAATACTTTTTGTTGCACAAAATCTTCTATCTGTTTTCTGCATCGAATTCCCAGATCACGTATCGAAGTACCCTTGTGTCCCAATAGTATACCTTTTTGTGTTTCTCGCTCTACGAACACCGTAGCCTTAATTACCGTGATGGTCTCTTTTTCTTTGAACTCATCCACTATAATGTGAACAGCATAAGGTATCTCTTCGTGAAACATCAATAATATTTGTTCGCGAATCAACTCCTGAATAAAGAAGCGCGTTGTGCGGTCGGTGAGTTCATCCGTATCATAATAAGGAGGATGCGCCGGTAATGAAAACTTAATGGCTTCAATTAAACTTATTAAATTGGTTCCGTTCTTTGCAGACACCGGCAAGATATCAGCCTCTAAATATTTAGCCCTCCAGTTATCCAACTGTTTTGTCAAAGTCTCCTCAGGAATTTTATCTGACTTGTTCAGTGCAATAATTAATGGTTTTGAACTCAGCGAGATAAATGCATCAATGAGTTGATAATCTTCTTTTGTGGAAGAGGCATCAACAATCAATAAATTCAAATCGGTATCCTTTAATGCCTCACGAACGAAATCCATCATTTTTTCCTGTAAAAGATATGCGGGCTTGATGAGTCCCGGAGTATCGTAAAAAATAATCTGCGACTGCTCCTCATTAAAAATAGCCTTAATCCGATGCCTGGTAGTTTGTGCTTTATGAGTGACCGCACTAATCTTTTGGCCGATTATGGCATTCAAGAGCGTTGATTTACCGGCATTGGGTAACCCAATAATATTTACCAGACCTGATTTAAATTGCTTATCCAATAGTTTTCAACTTGACTAAAATCTGTATTATTACATACAGAAACTGAAGCTAAGGTACTATGCGTATTGCATTTGATGCTAAACGATATTTTCATAATAAAACCGGACTAGGTAATTACAGCAGGAAATTAATCTCTGCGCTGAGTACTTTTTATCCAAACCACGAGTACTACCTGTGTGATAGCAAACCCGATGAGTCCTTTATGCGCCCGCTTGCACATTGTGAAATATTGCGCTCCGAAAAAAACTATATACCTGATACATTCTGGCGCACCTATAGTATAGCAGACGATCTGAAACACAATAATATAGCCCTATATCACGGCTTAAGCAATGAAATTCCCTGGTCGTTAAAGAAGAACGGCATTAAATCTGTTGTAACCATTCACGACATCATACATAAACTATATCCGAACTACTACCCGCTTATTGACCGGATAATTTATGATCGCAAAGTCTCTTATGCTTGTAAAAATGCCGACATCATTCTGTCGACCAGTCATCAAACAAAAAGTGATCTGGCCATTTATTACAATGTAAATCCTGAACGGGTTCAGGTTGTATATCAATCGGTCGTTATGCCCGAAGTAAATGAGCAACAACTTGCCGAAGCAAAGGATAGGCATAACCTGAAGACGCCGTACTTTCTGTATGTAGGTCGCATAGAGGAACGTAAAAATCTTTTGACTGCCCTAAAAGCATTTAAAAAATTAAATAACCGAGAGCTTTCATTTTATGTAGTTGGTCAGGGCGGAGCCTACAAAGAGTTATGCGAAACATTTGCTCAGGATGAATTACCCGGACAGGTTACATTCTTCAGCGGGATTGACAATGTTGATTTATGCGCCTTTTATAAGTACAGCATTGCCCTGATTTTTGCCTCGCATTACGAAGGGTTTGGCATACCTATTATTGAAGCACAAATATTACGCACGCCTGTTATTACCTCTCAGTACGGATGTTTTAGAGAGATCGCCTCGGTTGCGGCTATCTATGTAAACCCCAACAACATCGATCAACTATCTGAGAGTATGAAAACGATTTACTCCGACTCCGGCCTCAGAAATGAATTACAGCAAGCCGGACAGGAGAACGCTAAACGATTTACCCCGGAATCATTCGCTAATGAATTGATGTCGGCTTACGAAAAGTTATTTAATCGATGATATAAACGCAATTCGTTTACATTTGCGTTTACGCATACCTCATGAAATCTAACAACCTATTCATAATTGCTTTACTTGGCTCGCTCATCCTTTTTTCACGTTGCTCAACTGATTTTGAACTCACCAGCGATTGGAAAGATATAACCATAGTTTACGGAATACTGAGCTATACGGACACTGCCATTTACGTTAAAGTCAACAAGGCCTATTTGGATAAAAAAACAAATGCACTGGTACAGGCGCAGATACCTGATTCCACATACTACAATAACATATCGGTATCGCTTACTGAAACTAATAATGTTGGAACCGTTACCAATAACTTTACCTTAGAAAAAGTTGATGGTAACGATGAGGGATTTACCAAAGAGGAAGGCATTTTCCCACAAACACCAAATTATCTATACAAGGTAAAGTATAGCCCTAAACCGGATCGTTTCTACTCGGTATCCGTAAATAAAGGCGACGAAAATGTGTCTACGGCAACCACGAATATTGTCAATGAAATCGTGGTCATAAAACCAACTATCGCCGCCCCTATCAGTTTGCTACCCGGAGATAATTCTTTTACAACCGTATCTTGGAAAAATCCAAAAAACGGAAAATTTTATGGACTGACCATTCGTATTAACTATGTTGAATACCCAAATGCCTCACCCCAGGATAGTATCAGGAAATCGATTGAATGGAAAATATTTGATGAATTTTTACCGGACATCCCTGATGCGGGAACTACCGTAGAATTTAAATTATTTACGCAAGGTATGTACACCACTATGGCTCAGCTTATCCCTGTTAATACCTCTGTGACACGTGTCTTACGTCAACCTGAATTCATCTTTGGTTCAGGTGCTGAGGACCTGTACACCTATATACAAGTTGTTAAATCCAAGGAAGGCATTACTCAGGGCCAAATTCAGCCTGACTTCACCAATGTGACGAATGGCCTTGGTTTATTTACATCCAGATCGTTCAAAACATCCCCCATTAGCCTGAAGCCCTCTACATTGGACTCTGTTGCGTGTAGCTCATTTACCAAATCACTCCGCTTTTTAAATAGTTCCGGCCAGCTCTGCCCGGAATAAGTTCATATTTCTGTCAATTAGTCATCTGTTTATTCCTGTTTAAGGCATAGTTTCTTAAATAATCTGACATTATTTCTATTAAACCGATATCTGGTGCGGTGGCATACAGATTGAGTATGATTCAGAAACAACAAACAACAAAACAATTTTTAATATGGGAAAAATAATCGGAATTGACCTGGGCACAACGAACTCTTGCGTAGCTGTTATGGAAGGCAACGAACCGGTGGTTATTCAGAACGATGAAGGCCGCCGCACGACGCCATCTGTAATTGGTTTTCTTCAAAATGGTGAACGTAAAATCGGTGACCCGGCTAAACGTCAGGCAATCACAAACCCACAAAACACCATAGCATCCATCAAACGTTTTATGGGTAGACGATTTGACGAAATAGGCGCAGAGCTTAAGTATGTGGCCTATAATGTTACAAAAGGAGAAAATAATACGGTTCGTGTAGACATTAATGGTCGTCATTATACCCCGCAGGAAATCTCTGCGATGGTACTTCAAAAAATGAAGAAAACGGCAGAGGACTACCTGGGTCAGGAAGTAACCCGTGCTGTAATTACGGTTCCGGCCTACTTTAACGACTCTCAGCGACAAGCTACCAAAGAAGCCGGAGAAATTGCTGGCTTAACCGTTGAACGTATAATCAACGAGCCTACTGCTGCGGCACTGGCTTACGGACTGGATAAAAAAGATAAGGACGCTTACATCGCTGTATATGACCTGGGCGGTGGCACATTTGATATTTCCATTCTCGAGCTCGGCGGCGGTGTTTTTGAAGTAAAATCTACCAATGGTGACACACACCTTGGTGGTGATGACTTCGACCAAACGATTATTCAGTGGCTGGTTGATGAATTCAAAAAAGATGAACCAACCATTGACCTGCGTAAAGACCCAATGGCCTTACAGCGCCTCAAGGAAGCCGCCGAAAAAGCAAAAATCGAACTATCTGCTTCCAGCGAAACAGAGATTAACCTGCCTTATATTACTGCCATTGATGGTGTACCAAAACATTTGGTAAAAAAAATAACCCGTTCCAAATTTGAGCAATTGGTTGACGCGCTTGTTCAGCGCACATTAGAACCTTGCCGCAAGGCACTCAGCGATGCGGGCTTGAACGCTTCGCAGATTAATGATGTCATCCTGGTCGGTGGTTCTACACGTATTCCAAAAATTCAGGAAGTTGTAGAAAAGTTCTTTGGTAAGAAACCTTCAAAAGGTGTTAACCCCGATGAAGTAGTTGCTGTTGGTGCAGCCATTCAGGGTGGCGTATTAACCGGTGATATCACCGATGTAATCCTGCTCGATGTTACTCCCCTGTCACTTGGCATAGAAACTATGGGTGGTGTGATGACGAAACTCATCGAATCAAATACGACAATTCCATCACGCCGTTCTGAAGTATTTACCACGGCCGTGGATAACCAAACATCGGTTGAAATTCATATCCTGCAAGGTGAACGCTCTATGGCTCGCGATAACAGAACCATAGGTCGCTTTATGCTAAGTGATATTCCTCCAGCGCCTCGTCAGGTACCTCAAATTGAAGTGAGCTTTGATATCGATGCAAACGGAATTCTAAAAGTGAATGCCAAGGATAAGGCAACAGGAAAAGAACAAAGCATACGCATCGAAGCATCTACCGGATTATCGAAAGATGAAATTGAGAAAATGCGCAGCGATGCCAAAGCTAACGAAGAGGCCGACCGTGAAGCACGTGAAAAAGCAGAGAAACTGAATGCGGCCGACTCACTCATCTTCAATACAGACAAGCAACTCAACGAATTTGGCGATAAAATTCCGGCCGAAAAGAAAACGCCTATTGAGAATGCACTGAATGCCTTAAAGGAGGCACACAAGAATCAGGATCTCAGTGCGATTGAATCGGCTATGCAAACGCTCAACACCGCCTGGGCTGCGGCATCTGAAGAGATGTACAAGGCAACACAAGAAAGTGCGCAAGCTAATCCCGAAGCCTCAGGCCCTCAGGCCGATTCCGGCGCCGGCAACCATGTGCAGGACGTTGATTTTGAAGAAGTAAAAGACGACAAAAAATAGTATCTAAAAGGTTTATCCGGTAAACGCTGCTGTGATTACAGCAGCGTTTTTTTCTTAGAAAACTGCTAGGATTATACGAAATATTTTTTAGTACTTTTGTAATAATAATTTTTATCAAATGAACAAAGGAACTATTAAATTCTTCAATGAAACCAAGGGATTTGGTTTCATCATCGAAGCCGAAACAAACAAAGAGTACTTCGTACACGTTAGCGGACTTGTAGATAAGGTTCGCGAGAAAGATGAAGTAACCTTCGAACTTCGTGAAGGCAAAAAAGGATTAAATGCAGTAAATGTCAAATTGGCGTAATACCATCTGAATAAACATTAACCTTTTTACATAAACCCACCTTCCGGTGGGTTTTTTATTTATATAAACAGACAACCGGATAAATTATTTGCCAAGTAAATCACGAAAAATTAAGCTTGTCGTGATTACATTTACCCGAATCAAAAAATCTTTCCTCTGTTAATCTTAATTCAAACACATATCCACTTTCGAACGAACAAATCATAAACTTTAATCAAAACATTTGTTTTAATTTATTATACATCACATCCCTAAACTCTAAACACACAATCAAATAAAATACTACAAACATCATGGAAACTAAAAAAGGTAAATGCCCTGTGATGCACGGAGCAAACACAGAGAACAAAAACTCCGTAACAAACTGGTGGCCTAATGCGCTCAACCTGGATATACTGCATCAGCAAGACACAAAAACAAATCCACTCGGCACAGAATTCAACTATCGCAAGGCTTTTTCAAAATTAAACCTCGAAGAAGTAAAGGGTGATTTAAAAAAGTTAATGACCGACAGTCAGGAATGGTGGCCTGCCGACTGGGGACACTATGGAGGTCTGATGATCAGAATGGCTTGGCACGCCGCCGGAACCTATCGCACGGCAGACGGACGCGGTGGCAGTAACACCGGCAACCTGCGTTTTGCCCCTTTGAATAGCTGGCCTGATAACACCAACCTCGATAAAGCCAGACGTTTACTTTGGCCTGTGAAGAAAAAGTATGGCAATAACTTGTCGTGGGGCGATTTATTTATTCTTGCCGGCAATATGGCCTATGAATCAATGGGGTTCAAAACATTCGGATTCGGTGGTGGCCGCGAGGAAATCTGGCATCCTGAAAAAGACATCTACTGGGGTGCAGAAAAAGAATGGCTTGCAAAATCGCGCTATGCAGAGAACAATAACAGTGAGTCTTTAGAGAATCCATTAGCCGCTGTGCAAATGGGACTTATCTATGTGAACCCAGAAGGCGTTGATGGTAAACCCGATCCGCTTCGCACGGCACACGATGTTCGCACAACATTTAAACGCATGGCCATGAATGATGAAGAAACGGTTGCACTCGGTGCAGGTGGACATACAGTGGGTAAAGCTCACGGTAACGGTGATGCTTCAGCCTTAGGGCCAAATCCTGAGGGTGGTGCCATTCACGAACAAGGTTTTGGATGGATGAATCCGAAAGGAAAAGGACACGGAGCTGATACCGTTACAAGCGGCCTTGAGGGCGCCTGGACAACAACTCCCAATAAATGGAATCACACCTATTTTCATCTGTTGCTCAACTACGACTGGGAACTGAAAAAAAGCCCGGCAGGTGCATGGCAGTGGGAACCAATCAATATTAAAGAAGAGGATAAACCTATAGATGCCCATAATCCGAATATACGTCGTAACCCGATCATGACCGATGCAGATATGGCGTTTAAAATGGATCCTGAATACCGTAAAATATCTGAACGTTTCTATAAGGACCCAAAATATTTTGAAGAGACCTTTGCCCGTGCCTGGTTTAAGCTCACACACAGAGACCTTGGTCCTAAAAGTCGTTACCTGGGCAGTGATGTTCCAAAAGAGGATTTGATCTGGCAGGACCCCATCCCTCATTCTCCATACACGTTGAGCGATGATGAAATCACAGCGATAAAAAATAAATTATTGAATTGCGGATTAACCCGTTCAGATCTTATTGCGACCGCCTGGGATAGTGCAAGAACTTTTCGCAGCTCCGATTACAGAGGCGGTGCCAATGGAGCCCGTATTCGACTCGCCCCACAAAAAGACTGGGCCGGCAATGAGCCCCAACGCCTGCACAAGGTATTATCTAAGCTTACTGAGATCCAGGCCTCATTGAATAATAAAGTCAGCATTGCCGATTTGATAGTGCTTGGCGGATGTGCCGCAATTGAACAAGCCGCTAAAGATGGGGGAGTGTCTGCCTCGGTTCCATTTACACCCGGACGTGGTGATGCATCAGCTGAAATGACCGATGTTGAATCCTTTTCAGTTCTTGAGCCAATTCACGATGGCTACCGTAACTGGTTGAAACAGGAGTACAGTGCAACACCCGAAGAGTTACTGCTCGATCGCACGCAACTCATGGGACTTACTGCTCCGGAAATGACTATTCTTATTGGCGGCATGCGTGTATTGGATACCAACTATGGTGGAAGTCGCCATGGTGTATTCACAACTAACCCCGGCACATTAAGTAATGACTTCTTTGTTAACCTGACAGACATGAACTACAAATGGCAACCGGTTTCAGATAATTTATATCACCTCATCGACAGAAAATCGGGCGAGACGAAATGGACGGCCACAAGGGTGGATTTAGTTTTTGGTTCCAATTCCATACTAAGAGCATACTCCGAGTTATATGCTCAGGATGATAACAAAGAAAAGTTTGTTAAAGACTTTATAAAAGCCTGGGTAAAAGTGATGAATGCAGATCGTTACGACTTACAGTAATAACGTACCAAATACATAACAGCTATGCGTGTGTTTACATTGAATCGATTTATTTCAATTAAATACACGCATTTTTTTTACCATATCATGCTCTCCATCGATGTTTGAAGGTATCAGCACCGAAAAGGCTAAATCACTGTTACGTGAATATGGCTACAATGAGCTGCCGGCCTCAAAACCAAAGAATGTTTGGAATATCGCGTTAGAAACAGTAAGGGAGCCTATGTTTATACTGTTGCTGTCGTGTGGCACACTTTACCTGTTATTAGGCGATTACACTGAAGGCATAACATTGCTTTGCTGGATTTTTTTAATCGTATTTATCACATTTATTCAATACCGAAAAACTGAGAAATCGCTGGATGCATTGCGTCAGCTATCTTCACCAAGAGCACTGGTTATCCGAGACGGAAGAGAACTGCGCATTGCCGGCAGAGAGGTGGTGCCCGGTGATGTGATTAAATTACACGAAGGCGATCGCGTACCGGCAGACGGAATGTTACTCGAATGTTCCAACCTTAAAATAGATGAATCATTATTGACAGGAGAATCTGCTTCAGTTCAAAAATCCAGTGATACGAACGATATGAACCTACAGGTATACAGCGGTACCCTCGTTGTTTTTGGCAGAGGACTATTCACTGCTACACATACCGGCACCTCAACTATGATCGGTAAAATCGGGAAGTCGCTTCAAACCATACAACAAGACCACACTCAACTTCAAATGGAGATGAAGCGTGTTGTGCGTAATTTATTTATGGGCGGTGCTATAATCAGTTTAGGGGTTATGATTGCCTTTTACCTAACCCGTGGACATTTACTGAACGCCATATTAACAGGACTATCATCGGCTATGGCTTTATTGCCTGAGGAATTTCCTTTAGTGCTGACCATTTTCCTGGCGATGGGTGCATGGAGGCTTGCAGGAAATAAAGTACTTACGCGAAAACCATCAGCCATAGAAACGCTAGGTTCCGCAACTGTACTATGTAGTGATAAAACCGGTACCATAACCCAGAATAAAATGGATATCGCCGCACTTTATCATTCAGGTACATCATACACCCGCGAGGAAATATCAAGCAACCGTAATGCATTACATTCATTATTAAGTAATCTGGCGCTTGCCTCTCACGTTCATTCGATCGACCCGATGGAAAAGGCTATTATGTTAATAGCCCCATCAACCGATACCACGACCAACTGCATCCGGGAATATTCGATCAGCAAAGAAACATTTGCAATGAGTAGGGCCATACGTTACAAAGACAACCCGAACCTTGTGATTTATTGCAAGGGAGCTCCCGAAACTGTATTGGGTATGTGCAACTTAGCACCTGATGAACACCAGGCTATCGCCGCAGCCATCTCGGATTATGCACAACGAGGCTATCGAATCCTTGCCGCGGCACGCTGTGAATGGACGGAGCATGAATTACCGGAAAAGCAATCTGATTTTCCATTTATATTTTCAGGGCTTGTAGGTTTTGAGGACCCCATAAGACCGGAGGTTCCTATGGCAATTAAGGAATGTTATGATGCCGGTGTGGACGTAATTATGATTACAGGTGATTATCCGGAGACCGCATTGAGTATTGCTAAACAAATTGGTATTAAACATAAAGATCATGTGCTTACCGGCACTGAATTGAAACATATATCCCAGGATGAATTAACTGAACGCATTGGCTTCACTAAGGTTTTCGCACGGATTATTCCGGAACAGAAACTACAATTAATTCACGCGCTAAAATCAAAAGGAGAAATTGTAGCCATGACGGGAGATGGTGTTAATGACGCTCCGGCACTAAAAGCCGCAGACATCGGTATCGCTATGGGATTAAAAGGAACCGATGTTGCCCGGGAGGCTTCATCTCTGGTTTTGCTCGACGATCATTTTGCTTCAATTGTGCACGCCATACGCCTTGGAAGAAGGATTTATGATAATCTCCAAAAAGCGATTTCATACATCGTAGCGATTCATATACCTATTGTCGGATTGGTTTTGCTTCCTGCTTTCATTTCCTCCTTACCGGTTTTGCTTATGCCATTGCACATCGTTTTTATGGAGTTGATAATTGATCCGGTTTGCTCTATTGCCTTTGAGTCAGAACAGGAGGAACAAGGGATCATGAACAGACCGCCAAGAAATCCCGATGTACATTTCTTTGGTTATCGTAATCTGCTATTCAGTTTATTAAAAGGCTTGTTGTTGTTAATCATTGTACTGATAGTTTATTTTCTTTCCATTGAAGAGGGGCACACATCGGATGAAGTTCGTGCTATAAGTTTCTCAACCCTCATTATTGGAAACGTATTTCTTATTCTAACCTCCCTATCGGAATCAAGGGGTGTGGTAAGTATCATCCGCGAACGCAATAAGCCGCTTCTGTTTATTGCCTTTACCGCTTTAATTCTGTTATTACTCACTATCAATATTCCCGTGCTGATGCGATTGTTTAATTTCGGTTTTCCGGGTTACAGTCACTTTATCTCTTCAGTGGCAGGTGCGGGGCTCATGCTTATCATACTGGAGGTTTACAAAAAATATAAACATCGTAAGCTGCTGCGCATTTCACACTGACGATGTGTTGCAGAGGAATACGATTTGGTAATATATCGGATTATTTTTCGATAACACTAAACTGTTTCAATGACTCCTGTATGAATGGGTCATCTTGATTAAGTAATTGGTAATAGGCTTCGTTACCATAGATATATTTACCGATGATGGATTTAACTTTTTTCTCAACCTGAGATTTGCTGAGTATGGATACTGAGGTATCTGCTCGAATAATTTCATTAAACAACTGTTCAGGAACACGATACGATTTACTGAATGATTCCGGATTGTTATACGCACCGAGGATGTTCCTTTCTTCCATTTGCACATAAGGTAAAACGACGGTATTGATGCGATTGTGCCAGGCGGCATCGGAGCTAAAATCCTGTTGCAACGTTGATCCGGAGGCTATCAACACATCGGGCAGTATTCCGCCGCCACCGTATACTTTTCTTCCCTTTGCAGTATAGTAGGTGGTTGTATCGGTGTTAAAAGATCCGGTATCACTGCGGTTATAAATTTCATTATAGTATGCGTCGTGTTTGAATCCGTAATTCTTTTGGATGCAACGACCTGATGGGATATAGTAGCGGGCTATGGTTAATCGTAAGTAGCCGCCATCAAGTAATTTATATTGTCTTTGTACCGATCCCTTTCCGTAGGTTCTGCGCCCAATAATTACCGCCCGATCATAATCCTGCAAAGCACCGGCAATGAGTTCAGAGGCTGATGCGGTATTTTCATTAGTAAGCACAACCAGTTCGCCCTCCTCAAAAACACCTGCCACACGGCATTTGAATTCTTTTTTGCCATAGATACGGCCTTTGGTGTAAACCATTAATTTTTGTTCATCGAGAAATTCATCAAGTATTTCGGTCGCTTCATCGAGCAGGCCGCCACCATTGTCCCTCAGATCCAATATCAGGTTTTTCATCCCGTTGCCCTTAAGCGCTTTCATCGCTTTTGTAAAATCACTGTATGTCGATTCACTGAATAACTCCAGCTTAACATAACCTGTATTGGCATTAACCATATAATACACCGGTATACTTGAGCTCAGAATCATTTTACGCTTTATCATTACCGTATCTTTTTTACCCGAACGCAAATAGACCACTTTGATACTTGTTTCGGGCTCACCTCGCATCTGACCTATTATGTAATCATAGGATCGCTTTCGGGCACATAAAGCGGAATCATTAACCGAAAGGATGCGATCCCCCTTTTTAAGTCCGGCTTTTTCGGCAGGTGTTTCCGGTATAATACGCATAATAAACGGAGTATCCTGAAGCATAACATACTCAACACCAATTCCACCAAACTGACCACTCATTTCTTCATCAGTTACTTTGGCATGGTAAGGTGGTATATATTTTGAATGCGGATCGAGGAGATTAAGCATGCCCTCCAATCCGGCCTGATTCAATCTGGATAGGCTCACCGTATCGGTGTAATTTGCTTTGATCAATTCAAGTACCTGTTCGGTTACCGGAAGATCTGAATTACCAAAAAACGATGGTTTAAACGATGTCGGTGCTAGGAGTAAGCCAATAGCCATGCCGATGAGCAGTATCAGAGCAATCTGCAGAGGCTTGAATACCGTGTCTTTAAAATTCATAAGTTAATGCGCGAAGTTACTTGTTTTTGTATCTGTGTTTAAAGCCGGTAGGTTTAGTTTATCAAACATCGGATTAACCGGCAGACCTTATTTTTACTCCGTAATTTCAATCAACTCATCCTATGGAAAATAAAATAACGGAGCAAGCATCACCCTATCGCAATCTGCAAAATATGTCAACTGCCGAATTGCTGACTCATATAAATCAAGAAGACCAATCCGTGCCGCTGGCTATTGAGAAGTCGATACCACAAATCAATGCCCTTGTTGATGTCATTGTTCACAAAATGGAAGCGGGAGGGCGATTATTTTACATCGGTGCAGGAACAAGCGGACGGCTTGGCATACTGGACGCAAGTGAATGCCCGCCAACGTATGGTGTTCCTCACGGCCTGGTGATAGGGATTATAGCCGGCGGTGATTCGGCCATAAGAAAAGCCGTTGAATTTGCAGAGGATGATACCGAGCAAGGATGGAACGATTTGCGCCAGCACGAAATCAATTCAAATGATGTGGTGATTGGTATTACCGCATCCGGCACAACACCCTATGTGATCGGGGCCATTCGTTTGGCGCGTCAACATGGAATTACAACAGGCTGTATCACCTGTAATCCCGGCAGTGAGCTGGCGCATAGTTCAGAATATCCTGTTGAGGTAATAACAGGCCCTGAATTTGTAACCGGTAGTACCCGAATGAAAGCCGGTACTGCTCAAAAACTTACCCTTAACATGATTAGCACATCGGTTATGATTAAAATGGGTAAGGTACACGACAATAAAATGGTTGATATGCAACTAACGAACAACAAATTAATTGATCGTGGTACCCGCATGTTAATGAAAACATTTGCCTGGGATTATAAAAGAGCGCATCATATCTTAATGGAATATGGCAGTGTAAGAGCTGTGATGAAAGCGCATCGTAAAATATAATTGGTGCCCGCTATATGGAAACTTGATTCAGTATGCTGTATTTTCGTGTGTATAATCCATAATTTACATTTGATGAAATACGTTACAATCACCATTCTACTCACACTCAGTCTTCAAGCTTTTTCCCAAAATGCCAACATTCAGTTCCGCTCACAAATCACCTACCCCTTCACGTGTGCCAATATTTGGGGCTATGTGGATGCGCAGGGCAATGAGTATGCACTTGTTGGAACCGAGCAGGGACTATCCATATGCGATGTAACCAATCCTGATGCGGCTACCGAATTATTTGCCGTTCCGCACAATGCGAATTTCTGGCGCGAAGTTAAAACCTTTGCCAACAGAGCCTATGTTGTAAACGAAGATGGGGGTGGTGTGCTTATCGTTGATTTATCGCAGTTACCGGATACTGTAACCTATCATTCTTTTACTGGTTACGACTTAAAGACTGCACATACGGTTTGGATTGATGAGTTTGGCAAAATGTACTTGTTCGGCTATAACACAAATAACGCTATACCGGAAGATCAGCGTGGCATTATGGTACTGGACCTGAATGCCGATCCGGATAATCCGGTTTTGTTGGGAACGTGGAATGATGCTTATGTGCATGATGGCTTTGTGCGTGGCGATACGGCCTGGCTCGGCTTAATACTGGATGGTGAATTAGCGGTGCTGGATGTCAGCGATCCACAAAACATGCAACTGATGGCCCTTCAGTCAACACCCAGTGCTTTTTGTCATAATGCCTGGCCCACCTCAGATAATCATTATGTATTCACTACCGATGAAAAGCCAAACTCCTTTTTAACCTGTTATGACGTTTCGTCTCTCAACAACATTTTTGAAACTGACCGTATTCAATCAAGCCCTGGAAGTGATGTTGTAATTCATAATGTGCATTTGCTAAACAACGACTTTGCCTGGGCCTCTTATTACAGAGATGGTGTATTGCTTTATGATATCAGTGATAAAGAAAATATGGTTCAGGTTGGAAATTTCGACACCTCACCATTACAAGGAGATGGTTTCAATGGCGACTGGGGCGTATATCCTTATTTCCCATCAGGCACCATCGTGCTGAGCGATATCGAAGGTGGATTATTTGTTTTGACACCTACCTATGTGAAGGCGGCACGTATTCAGGGACTGATAACGAATTCGGTAACCGGTTTGCCGGTTAATAATGTTGAGGTATCTATTGTATCCACAACAGAAAATGATAATAGTGATATCGACGGAGCATATAAGATGGGTATGGCTTCCGGTGGAAATTACACCCTGCAATTCACTCGCTTTGGATACCAGAATCTCTCGATACCGGTTACGCTGATTAACGACAGTATAATCACACTAGATATAGAATTGGTTCCAATACCGAGCTATGCGCAACATTTTATTGTTGTGGATTCAGCAAGTGGAAATGAAGTTCCGGGTGCTAAATTATTTATTACAGACTTTGGATTGTATAATTACGAAGCCTCCGGCAATAACAATGGTGAAGTTGTTATCGACACGTTCTATGATGGAGATTATGATATTTTTTGTGCGGCTTGGGGTTATAAGACTAAACTATTTAGTGGTTTGTCGATTTCAAATTCGAACGATACCATCGCTCTTGCGCTTCCTAAAGGCTACTACGACGATTTTTATTTTGATATGGGTTGGACTAAAGAAACGAATGCTACGGTTGGGCAGTGGATACGTGATGTTCCCAACGGAACGCAACTGAATGGACTTCCCTGCAATCCCGGGCAGGATATTGTAGGCGACTTTGGTGCTCGTTGTTATGTTACCGGTAATACTGTTGGAAATTCTCCCGGCGAGGATGATGTTGACAATGGTTGTGTTATTCTAAAATCACCCAAGATAGACTTAAGCACCTACTCCAATCCTCGTCTGTTGTATGCTGGTTGGTTCTGCAACTCGGGTGGTGTTAACACGCCTAATGATAGTCTTAAAGTGATGATCAGTAATGGTATTGAACTCAAGATGATTGATTTAATCAGTGCTCAGGACACCACTGATTTATCTGAATGGAAAAACAGAAGCATCGATTTAAATGATATCATACTGCTTACCGACAGTATGCATCTCTATATTCAGGTTTGCGATGCCGCTCCCGGACATCTCGTTGAAGGGGGCTTTGATTTTTTCCGTATCGTTGACTCTGTTGCCAATACAACCGGTGTGCTAAGTAAAAATCCTCATGCACAAAGCACTGTTTATCCAAATCCCGCTGATGAATACATTATACTAAATAGCACAACTCTTGAACCTGACGCTCAGATACGTATTCAGGACATCACCGGCAGAACACTATTCACACAAATGCTCACCGGTAATAAACAACAGATCGATATCCGAACCTTGCAGGCAGGTACTTATTTGCTTAGTTATCAATCGCCTAAAAATCAATACGTCATTAAATTCATAAAACGATAATTCAGTCTTAATGAAAAAAGGAAGTTCACTAATCGTTTTAGCCACTCTGCTATTGTTGTCCGTATTGTTATACCGAAGCGATGTTCCTGCCACTAAAGCCGGCACTGATTCCGAAACTGCAGAGATAAAAGAGAAACTTGCCTGGGATTTGGAGCGTCTGCGTGACCCCGAAACCGGTATCATTCCACGCGATATGCGAATGAAAGAAATTGAATTCAGTAGTCATATACCTTCAAATAGTACGAGCCGAAATACGCCATTATATTTTGAAAACAGAGGTCCGTTTAATGTTGGCGGACGTACTCGCGCCTTTGCTTTTGACAAGTTAAATCCCGATCATCTGATAGCAGGTTCGGTAAGTGGTGGGATATACAGCAGTAACAATGGTGGCACCACCTGGACCGAAACGACCACACCCGAATTCGGATTTGGTATCACGTGCATCGCACAGGATCAGCGTCCCGGAAAAACAAATGTATGGTATTGCGGCACCGGCGAAGCCTATGGCACATCTGCTAGTGGTAATGGTGCATTTTTTCTGGGCAATGGTATTCTGAAATCAACAGACAATGGCCTCAGCTGGAATTTCATTTCATCGACTACATCTAACACTGCAGCCGGATTTGACAATGCCTTTGATCTGGTCTGGAATATCAAAACCGATCCGGCCCGAATGGATTCCGATATTGTTTATGCATCGTGTTACGGTGCTATATGGCGTAGTAATAATGGTGGCAACAACTGGAAGCGTGTAATTGGAACTTTTGGAACAAACAGCGATGTGTACTTTACCGATGTGAATCTCTCAGCTTCAGGAGTTGTTTATGCCACCGCAAGCAGTGAAAATATCAGCTGGCGTGGTATATGGCGATCCGAAAATGGACTTCAATTTACCAATATCACCCCGCAGGATTTCCCTACTGCCTTTGATCGTATTGTAACCGGCATTGCCCCATCCAACGAAAACATCGTATACGCCATCGCACACACTTACAACTTTGGGGCCTCTGATACCGGATACACCGGAGATATTGAATGGAACACACTTTGGAAATATATACACAGCGATACCGGTGGCACCTGGGTAGATCTGAGTGCTAACATGCCCTGGGAGGGAGGTGTTTTTGATAAGTACCGTGCACAAGGGTCATACAATATGGTAATAGCCGTAAAACCCGACGATCCGGATGTGGTCATCCTTGGCGGAACAAATATTCACCGAAGCACCGACGGATTTAGTACCCCGGATAACATTAAAAAAATCGGAGGCTATGAGGTGGGCACCAATCTGCCTGTTGTAAAAAGCTATCCGAATAATCATCCGGATCAGCATGTGTTTTTCTTTCATCCTGATAATCCTGATGTGATGTTTAATGGTAATGATGGTGGAATGTATCGTACCGATAATATACTTGCCGACTCTGTTGAATGGACCTCACTGAACAACGGATATCTCACCACGCAGTTTTACACGATTGCAATCGATCAGGCTACGGCCAATGATCCGGTTATTATTGGTGGCACACAGGATAATGGATCGTGGTTTACAAACAACACTTCACCAACAGCACCCTGGTTATACTCCCGTGGTGGGGATGGATCATTTTGCGCTATTGCCGATAATAAAACGGTGTTCTACTATTCGATCCAAAATGGAAAAATTCAAAAAGCCTACGTTGATGCAAATGGTAATACAGGAAGTTTTGCCCGTATTGACCCTATCGGGGCCAGTGGCTATAAATTTATTAATCCATTTATTCTCGATCCGCTGGATAGTAACATCATGTACCTACCGGCCGGATACCGTTTATACCGAAACAATGATCTATCCGGAGTACCTATGATCAATAACTGGGATAGCATTGCTACGAATTGGGTTTATCTGCCCGATACATGCAATAGCAGTACCGGAGCAATCAGTGCTGTGGCTTGCAGTAAAAATCCGGCCCATGTCCTGTACTACGGAACAGATAAAAAAAGAATATATCGTGTAGCAGACGCAAATACCGGTAATCCAACACGAACAGATATTACACCGTCTAATTTTCCAAACGCATACATCAGTTGTATAGCCGTTGATCCTACCGATGCAAACAAGGTCGCGGTCATTTTCTCCAATTATAAAGTAAACAGTATCTGGTACTCAGAGAATGGAGGACAAAACTGGCAACGTTGTGGTGGTAATCTGGAGGAGACCCCTACCGGCGCGGGGAATGGTCCGAGTGTGCGATGGATGACCATTCTTCATCGTAACGATGGAAATGTTTATCTCATAGCCACAAGCACGGGTGTTTATGCAACCAATAAATTACAGGCCGACAGCACATTCTGGATCAAACAAGGAATCAGCTCCATTGGAAACCGGGTTTGCGAGATGATTATTTCAAGAGATGTTGACGGATTAGTTGTTGTGGCCTCACACGGCAATGGCATATTTACTACTACCATAAATAGCGTTGAGGATATTTTCACCGCTATACCGGATAAGCAACTCATTCAGCAAGATGTGTTATATCCTAATCCCGGTTCGGATTACCCTACCCTGCTCTGTACAGTTGCAAAACCTACACCCTTAACAATTAAGGTTTATGCAATCGATGGTTCCCTGATTAGTAGTCAACAGCAACAGGTCAATCATTCCGGCCAACACCGGATTGCACTCTCCGAATTACAATCAAGGCCTGCCGGATTATACCTGATCGAACTGAACTGCGGTATTCATAGGCGCTCCTATAAATGGATTAAATTGTAATATCCCGTATATATGTCCGATGATATGGTAAATTCGCACGTAAGATGACTATTGAACAATTAAAAGATTTAAAGAGCCGACGTGATGCTTTGAGGAGGTTTCTTTGACCTCGATAACCGCCACGAAACACTAAAAGAGCTGGAGTTAAAAACTGCTGACCCCGAATTCTGGAATTCACCCGGTAAGGCACAGGCAACGCTCAAGGACATTAAAATTCATAAATTCTGGATGCACCACTTCGATGAAGTGAATCGCGCCGTGGATGACACCGATGTGTTATTTCAATTTTACCAGAGTGGCGATGTCTCCATGGAGGAAGTCAATGCTCAATCGGATCGAGCCCTTCAGTTGACTGAAAGCCTGGAATTTCAGTGCACATTCACTCAGCCCGAAGATGCTATGAGTTGCATACTGGAAATTAACAGCGGTGCAGGAGGTACCGAAAGTCAGGACTGGGTGCAGATGCTCATGCGTATGTATGTGATGTATGCCGAGAATAAAAAATTCAAAGTAAGCGAACTGGATGTGCAGGCCGGAGAAGTTGCCGGTATGAAGAGTGTATCGCTTGAAATAGAAGGCGAATTTGCTTATGGCTATCTAAAAAGTGAGTCGGGTGTTCATCGCCTCGTACGTATTTCACCGTTTGATTCAAATGCACGACGTCATACATCTTTTGCTTCTGTTTTTGTATATCCGCTGGTTGATGACAGTATACATATAGATATCAATTTAGCTGATATTACCTGGGAAACATTCAGAAGCGGTGGTAAAGGTGGTCAGAATGTAAATAAGGTAGAAACGGCTGTTCGACTACGACACGCCCCCAGCGGAATGGTTATTGAATGTCAGAAAGAACGTTCACAGAGTGCTAATAAGGACCTTGCCTTAAAGATGTTGAAGAGTAAACTCTATGAGGAGGAAATCAGAAAACGAAATGAGGCCCGAGATAAAATTGAGGCCGGTAAACTCAAGATTGAATGGGGGTCTCAGATCCGTAACTATGTGATGCATCCATATAAATTGGTAAAAGATGCGCGCACAGGCCACGAAACCTCAGATGTGCAGGGTGTTATGGATGGCCATCTTGATGATTTTATAAAATCGTTTCTGATGAGGAACCGAGAAGATCAGACGGTATAATATCATACAGCTTAAGCCATTAGTAATAAGTAGTTCATAAACAAAGAACCCCGTGAATCTATTCGATCGAGTGATTCACGGGGAAGAAAAGAGTGCTGTCCTTTCTGATTACTATCTTCCCAAATAAGCTTTTAACGCCTGACTTTGTCCCGACTTGCGAAGCTTTCTGATGGCTTTCTCTTTTATTTGTCTGACCCGTTCCTTGGTGAGATGAAAACGCTTACCGATTTCATCGAGTCCCATCTCCTGCTCTCCGTTTATGCCGAAGTAACAAGATAATATGGCTGAGTCTCTTGGATTCATCGTGGCAAGTATTTCGATCACATCACGTTTTAGGGACTCCCCATATAAATCATCCATAATGTTCCGGCTGTTATGATCGGCTGTAAGATCGGCCATAGTTACTTTTTCATCTTCGCCCACCGGTGCATCCATCGAAGCATGACGAGTCATACCCTTGAGCATTTCCTCTACATCACGAACCGACACATTCAGGATCTCTGCCAATTCATCTTTTGAAGGCTCACGCTCAAAATTCTGTTCGAAGCGTATCATAATCTTATTAATTTTTGTGTAGGAGCCGATTTTATTCAAGGGTAAACGTACCATTCTGGAATGTTCAACCAGAGCCTGCATGATGCTCTGACGTATCCACCATACCGCATAGGAGATAAATTTGAATCCTTTGGACTCATCAAATCGTTGTGCCGCTTTTATTAATCCTATGTTTCCTTCATTAATCAAATCGCTCAGCGCTAAACCCTGATTTTGATATTGTTTGGCAACAGACACAACAAACCTCAGGTTTGCTTTTGTCATTTTTTCGAGTGCTTCTGTGTCGCCTAGTTTAATTCGCCTGGCTAATTGCACTTCCTCATCGGGCGTGATCATTACCTGTTGTGCTACATCGTGCAAATAACGTTCTAACGAATCATTGTCTCTTGCAGTAATCTGTCTTGTAATTTTTAATTGTCTCATGATTTTTTGGTTAAATAGTCAATTATTGCCGCTTATAACGAGTGTAATTGGGCGAGGTTACATATTGGTTGTTTCTATTTGTTGAGTTAGGAATGAATTAATCCCTTAAAAATTGTAACAAAATGAGAATTGTCTAATAAAACAATAACCTGGAATTACAAAAATTTTAAAGTCTTTATACAGAATCTCATGTCAAATACTGTTTACTGAAATACATTTATAAAATTGGAAACGCGCATTGGGGCTATAGGCAAATAACTATATCCGTAATAAAATAGGCAAAGACGCAGGGTTATTTAATGTATTTAAAAAATTCAGAAAAGTGTTTATGATAATGCATAATCCTATTAAAAAAATGAATAATCCATGGTTTGATTACTATCAGACACTTTACTATTATAGAGCTAAGTAATGGAAACCGAGTGAGCTATTTGAGAGATACCTCACGGTAAATGAAAAAGGCTGCTCATCGCAGCCTTTTTATTATTTCAGGGTTTCATAAGTAATTACTACTTACAACTTTCACAAAAAACTTTCTTCACCGCCGGATTATCTAAAACCTGGAAGCTAAGATATGGCGCTCCGAACAGCTTACAGAAACGTTCCTGATTGATTTCAGAGGCACGGGACATGGCTAAACGGAAATTGCGTCCGTAGATCTCATCTTGAAAATGAGCGGCTATTGCGATATACGTGAACACCAGATTTTCGTTAAGCTTCTCATCACTTAAATACGGCTCTAATAATTTACGGGCATAAGTTAAATCACCGTGGCGCTGAAAAATAGTAGCCAGTTTAAGGGCATTTTCCCAGTTGGCCGCTTCCAGATTAAAAATCTTTTTAATACGATCCATACTGGCTTTTAATGCATCATTAGGCTGACTGGCATCCAGGGTATCTACTTTCTCAATAATTCTGAACTGATACTCCAGGTTCAATGCATCATTTAACCGTTGCGGAATGCGTCCATTGTATAATTGATTGATACGAGTCTGCGTGGGTATGATATTCCTAACATCGGTAATACCGTCGGTTTTTAAATCAAAGTAGATTTTATTCCAGGCCGCAAAGTCTTCGTTAGGATATTTTTCGCTGAGTTTATTCATTTTATCACGTAGCGCTGTATATATAGAATCTGCGTGATTGAATTTATTATCAATAAACATCTGACTTACAATAATTGGCACATAAGGTGCTTCCTCAGGCACTTCCACATTGAGGTATTGCTTATGACCATAACGCTTTTTCACAATTTGTTGCACTAAAAATCGAGAAATGCGTTTAGCCGTTTCAACATCTTTTTTTACTATGGCTTTACGCAAGCTGTTACAAACAAATGTCTCCTCGTTAGCACCGGTAAAGTCATAAGTCACTTTCATTTCAATAGCCGCAAAGCGCTCCTCTGCCAACAGTGACTCCATCTCGATATTCGCTCCCTTATTCAACTTGTCAATAACTTCCGATTTAGAAAGTCCCTGCCATTCTTTATATTCATTTTTACCTTTTATCTGTTGCTGAAATAAGTCCCAGCTATCACTGGTAGTAATGTTGGCAATTACCTTTTTGCCCTGCAGCTTCTCCAATGCGGCAACAATACTCTTTGCACGATTCTGCTGAAGTTTAGCATTACTCACCGAGTCACCTTCAAGCGAAGAATTTGCCTGAATGTTAATCTCATTAATTACAAACTGAGGTTCTTTCAATGCATCCAGAAATCCTTTGATATCGTCCTTATTGTAATCGGTCTTATTTTTCTCAAAAGGGATTTTAAACGTAAGCGTCTGATTTTCGGGCTTTGGAAAATATTTAGACGGATCGGAAGATGTGATGGAATCGGGATAAAATGCCAAAGGATCCACACCATCACTTTCATCTCCCTCAAGATATTGCCTGTTCATTACCTTACAGATGTTGCGGTCGAGAATGAAGTATAGATTTATTTCGTAGTTCTCATCAATTTTCTTAAGCACGCGCTTGGGCAGTTTAGCGATTACTCCTTTATACGTATTGTTTTTGGGATCATTTTTTGTGTTCAGATTACCGTTTAACAATTTTGCCTGTAATGCCGGTTTGAATAAAAAGCCTTTTGAATTCAGGTTGTAATCAAAAATGTTATCTCCGCCACAGGGGTATTGCTTACGTTGTACAAATTCTACACAAACACCATCACCGGGATTTTTAAAATATTTTTTGAATTTCTTGAAATCGTTGTACTCGAGATAAACTTTATTTCCTTCAACTTTCACGCCTTCGTATAGCGTTTCGAGGTCGTTGTACTTCGCACAGTTTTTACAGCCTTTTTCATCGTATGGATATAAACCACGTTTCGACTTGGTATATTTCAAAGCGAGTGTCTTACGATCCTTAGCCCCTGCATTGAAGGCGTCAATACCACCAAAAATCAAAGACAAGTAAACTTTTTTCTTATCATCGCGGAAATAAGCTCCTGCACCGGCAAACACATATTTAGGATTCTTGGCAATGACCTCAAACTTTTTGTTTTTTAATATTTTCTCAATAGCGTCTTTGGCCGCATCCTGATAAGATATGAATGTTTTGCCTTTACCTACCGAGATTTCTACAGCAATCTCCTGCACTTTTCGGGTTGCTCCTGCCTTCTTCGCTTCATTTCCCGCATCCTCCGGAACAAGAACAATCTTTGCCATATTACCATAACCATCTGCGAGTTTAACAGCCGCCGTGGACAGTTCACTGCGCTCCAATACCGAGTCCATGCCGGAACGCCAGCGAGCCTCATTAATGCCGTTCAAAATCGGCGTAACCAGTTGCTGTTGGTCAAAGCTGTTCGGATCGATCTCTTGTGCTGTTGCACGCAGACAAAAAAGAGCCATTAAGGCAATAAGAATGCAACGATTTGAAAAAATGCTCATAGATGTATTATTGATTTTAAAAAGCGTGACGATATTAAACAAAAAAATGCATACCAAACACCGATTTGTTCACATATGTGAACGATTAGTTTCCCACAATTTATCTACATTTTAACGAACGGCTTTGATCGCAGGAAGTTCAAATACCTGTGTATCTGTAATGATTCGGATAAAATAAATCCCGTTAGGCAGTTGCACGGTTTCCGTTACCAGTTGATTGATGCCTTCAGCAACATAAATACTATCGGAACGCAATAAACGACCGGTAGTATCATAAATCTGCTTGATGACATCTTGTCTGGTATTACTTTTTATCACTATGTTAAAATGATGGCTGAACGGATTGGGAAAAAGAACAGGCTTTTCCGATTCAAGTCGATTCAGATCAACCTGACTTAATAATAAATCAGCAAGCTGAAAATCCGGTATCCCGTATCCATATAGGGTGTCTGGTGCTGAATACCGGTCAGCTGATTGAACCACTGCCGTGATAATATCCTTAACACTTTTATCCGGATGGGCCTGACGAAGACAGGCCACCATTCCGGCAATAACCGGATTAGAGAATGATGTGCCATTGGATGCAGAGTAATCGCCATTATAGACATTGGCAATTGTTGTTTGAACACCCTGAGCCACAACGTCCGGCTTCTGGCGCCCGTCGGCACTATTACCCAGCGAACTGAACCAGGCGATTTCCTCCGTATCAAATACTGCCCCCACACAAAGGATGTTATCGGCATCCGAGGGCGCCGTAATGTAGCGCCAGGAGGATGCTCCCTGATTACCCGCAGAATTGCAAACGATGATTCCTTTTGTAGAGGCAATATAGGCTCCAATCGAAGACATACAGGTAGCCCCATTCATATCCGCATAGGTATGATTCATGGTTGAATCATCAAAAAGCGAATAACCCAGGCTTGATGAAATGATTTCGGCACCCATACTGTCAGCAAATTCAGCCGCCGCAACCCAGTTGTATTCCTCTATAACAAATTCACTGCTAAGCTCTTCAGAACGACACAGAATAAATGAAGCGCCGGGAGCTGTGCCTATCATCCTACCCGGATCCTGTGCTCCGATAATACTCAAACATTGTGTGCCGTGGGATCCATCATCATATAAAGGAATCGAACTGCCGGTGAAGTCCTTGGCCGCAAGGATTCGGTTATCCTCGTATGCGTGCTTCATCGACGGATGACTGTTTGCCTGTAAAAATCCGCCGTCAAATACGGCAACCAGCACCCCACTGCCATCGAATCCTTTTTGGTGTAAACCAATTCCATTAACCATGGCAATCTGATTTAGTGCGGTGCCATAATCATCCGCCCTGCGCAACAAGGCATCGGGGTTGTTATTTATGAAACTACGTGTAATTACCGGTTTTGTGGTTTCTTTTTTTGTCCGCCCCACGGGAGCATTATTTACAACAAACGGGAAAGACAAAATCTTTTGCAGGGCCAAAGAGTCCTTGGTTTCGATTACGATTGCATTTAACCATTTAGAATAATGCTGTATGGTTACTCCGGTATTTCTTATGCTATCCAGGTATGCGGGTGTTATTGGCAAATCCAATTCATCGGTAATGATATTCAGCCTGTTTCTGCGCTCAATAGAACGGTCTGAGAGAAAGGCAGACGGGTTATAAATACTGTAAGGGTTATTGTTTTTATCTTTTAGTCGGATCACGTACTTACTATATGCAGAAGTTTGTGCTATTGTGGTGTGAGCCAGTAGTGTAAAGGTTAGTATAAGGAGGGAGTGTCGTATCGTCTTGAGCTGTATCATAATGTTAAACTGAGCAACGTTGAGATCCGGTTAAATGTTTATCAATAATTTTTCTCCAGAAAGCGGTACCGCACGATGCGGCCTTTTTCGGGTATCCAGTTCTGGGTATTTATAGTTTGGCGTCCTACAAAAACAGACTCTTTAAAAACCATACCCGTTCCGATTTGATACATCTCTCGTTCAATATGTTTCTCGATCTGATTCTGTTCATTGTATTGCTCAATAACGATACAGCTGTCCAGCTTTTCTCCGTTCAAGATAAGCGTAGTGTCAATATTCGTGTAAGTATATAACCAATCCGGCGCGTAATTATGTGCCGTATCGGGTGTTATATATACATTGCCACGCCAGCTTTTATTACGAATAACCGGGAAATTTAATTTCATAAACCGAAGATTTTCTTCCTGCCTCTCGGCACGATCGTCATAAACCTGTGCACTCCAAACCCGTTTAAGTTGCCACGCCTGATTTTGATCGGTACGAATAAAGCGCTTAATGACATAGCTGGAGTTCCCGTTCCAATCAGTAATTAAGGTATCTACCAGTTCTTTAAGTTCATAGGTAAAGGTATCGCTCGTGAGTGTTACATCGTAAAAATGTATAGAGTCCACGGTGTAGATAATATAATTACCGGTTTTGAGCGGATAGTATTCCGGGCCAAAAAGTTCGTAGTCGATGGCCTCTTTATTACAAGAAGTGAAGGCCATAAGCAACAGTACAAAAGCAAAAAGTGCTCTTGTTCTTATATGTATCAGCCGATCCATAATGTAAAGATGCATATTGAAATGGAATAAGGCCATTGTTTACGAATAATTTGATAACAACCGTACGCAGGTGCTGCCCGAGTTTTCCCACAATCCAACACATTTAATAGCAATAACGACCAATATGAAATTTTTTTAAAAACTAATTTACTATGGTACTATTAATGGGGAAGCCGACATCCGTACCTCCGTATGTCCGAGTTAAAAGAACCTCCTCACCCCTACACTATAAGGCACCTCTCTCTTCAATCGAACCATTTACTCAATACATACACCGTTACTTAGTTTGAATACATCCCTGCGGAAATATTTCAATAGCTTTGCTCAAAACTGATAAGATGAAAATAGCTTTACCTTATTTGCTTATCCTGGTTTTGGCCCTCACCGGTGCCAATACCCATGCCCAGTGCTGGAGATCTGTACAAACCGGTGCGAACCATTGCATCGTGCTAAAAACAGATGGAACCCTTTGGACGTGGGGAAACAACTCCAACGGACAAATTGGCAATGGTGGTAACTCTGATATATTAAATCCATATCAGGTAGGCTTGGCAGATGACTGGAGCAAAGTAGGTACAGGCAAAAGCAGCGATCACAATCTGGCCATCAAGAACAATGGCACACTGTGGGCTTGGGGTTACAACTTCTACGGACAACTGGGTTTTGATGTCGGTGTAAATTACGCAACACCTCAGCAGGTAGGTACAGATACCGATTGGCACAAAGTATATTGTGGCATGTTCTTCAGCATAGCAATAAAGACAGATAGTACCTTGTGGGGCTGGGGTTCCAACGAATTTGGGCAGGTAGATGAGTCCAACTCAAGTAACTTCATCTTGGTACCAACTCAAATTTCAGAAGATTCAAATTGGTCAGAGTTGTCATGTGGCGATGGACATTGTCTTGCATTAAATAGTGCGGGTGAAATGTATGCCTGGGGCTTTAATTTGCAAGGCACAGTGGGCAATGGCAACAGCGGTATTGGTTCTAATGCTACCCTGCAACACATCGCAACAGAACACACCTGGTTGAGTGTTGCTGCAGGAGACTCACACAGTCTGGCGGTGCGGAGCGACAACACCCTTTGGAGCTGGGGTACAAGTACTTCCGGAGAGTTGGGCAATGGTGTACTCTTTTCGCAAAACAGCTTACCTGCTCAAGTAGGTACCGAGTCAGACTGGGCAAAGGTTTTCAGTGGCGAGTATAGTTCATTCGGAATAAAAACAGATGGCACACTCTGGGCCTGGGGTCAAAACGGATATGGAGAATTAGGTATCGGCAACAACGAAAACCAACTTTCACCGGTACAAGTGGGTACTGAAAGTAACTGGGCGAGTATACAGTCAGGCAGAAACCACACCATAGGCTTGAAAAATGATAACAGCGCTATGACCTGGGGACGCAACACGTATGGCACATTGGGTAACGGTACTTATGGCCTTAACCAATATTCCAACGTTCCGGTGGCGCTTTTATGTAGCCCAGTGGGTGATATTGAGTCCTTGACAGAAAATAGCTTGAGCGTATATCCAAACCCTGCTCAAAATTCCATAAATTTTGTGATGCCGAATGGCCGTCAAGCGGAACGCGTGGAGATATACAATTATTTAGGGGAAATTGTATATACATCTAAATTATATAGCAACAGCTTGGACATACGCGGACTATCTGCAGGAAGCTATCTGGTAATTTTAAGTGGTAATGAGAATAACGTACAGAGTTGGTTTGTGAAGGAATAAGTTCAACCCGGCTTATGCTCCAGCAAGATTTTTAATTGGAAGCGTATCCTCCTTACGGTGAAAATAAAAATCGAGATGTGTTGCGAGAGGAACGAATCGTGGAAGTGCTGAGCTTGTTGTGTTGGTGTAACTTACTTATATGATACTCAATCATAACTGTATTTATTCTATATCTACGTGATACACATCCGTGCTATTTCTGCGGATGTTTCGTATTTCAAAGCCACCCGGTTCCGGTATTTTCTCCATCAGGTCAAATGATTTGCATTCTTTGGGAAGCCCACTAAATACTAAGGTAAATATTAAGGTCTGGCCATATTCAACCGGCATCCAATCCGGATACAATGATATATTTTCACAATGGATTAAAGCACTTCTTGTTTCTGCATCTCTTGGATAAAGAAAAGTGGATTTCCAAATCCTGATTTGCGAATAGGGGTATGTGGCCTTAAAGGAGCAATGCACGATAACCTGCGATTCTTCTTTTATCTGATCGAGCAGTTGCTTTCGAAGTGCATTTTCTATTTCGAGCTCATGCCTTACAGGAGGTCTTTCAATAATTTCGAGATTTGTCATATAAATTTGGTTGGTATAGTGATTTTGATGAATTGAATGTAAGAAAATACTGATTTAAATTACCGTTCCTCTTTTAAGCGACTAGGTTAATGCATAGAACCGTCTAATATAAACCAGATTATAGAATGCATTTAATCAGATTTTGAATATTTCTTTGATTATCTTTTTTTATATCAATATCAATAAAATCTTTTTTACCATTACTCTCAGTTCGATAAAAACGTATTGATTTAACACTGGAGATAAGGAATTGATTAATTTGATTCTTCGTAACCGGATAACTTACATCGGTCAAATAACACATGTATGTGGGAGGGGGCAGGGCATCTACTTTATTGACACCCATAATATCATCGGCTGAATGAAGTGTTACTATTTCATCTGTTTCTAGTAAGAATACAAGTTGTGTTGAGGTTTGAATACTATAAGGTTTAAAATTTGAGTAACTACTCAACTTGTAATCAAATGTGAAGAAATAAGATGTGTCATTTTTTTTATACTAATTTCGGCACTTTTCATTACAATTTCCCCTATCGTTGTATGAGAGGAAATAATTTTGGACGATACAGTAACCTTAGTATAAATACCTGTAAACTTATCCTTTTCGTTTACTTTGTATTTACAGTTTTGAGAATATGCATTACCGTATGCAGTTAATATGTATAAAAAGATTGATAAAACTTGCTTCATAAAAATAAATTTAAAAAATACCTGAATATTAATCAATGCCTTCTTAATGAATGGATACTTCATGTTCACGAAACACGATCAAAAATCGATCTCCGTTCGTGTGGTCAGTAATTAGTTGGTGCACTGTTGTCAACTGCCGAATTTTTTAATCGCTCTATTAACTTTTTCGGCGTTGCTAAATAAAAAAGGGTTTCGAACCTGATTGTCTGAAACCCTTTCTGCTAATGTGTGGGAGCTACTGGAGTCGAACCAGTGACCCTCTGCTTGTAAGGCAGATGCTCTAAACCAGCTGAGCTAAGCTCCCGAAATTTGGGAATGCAAATGTAACGCTCCGTTTGATTTAAACAAGAAAAAAATTGATTTGTGTCGTTTTTTTTATCGAATTAAGCTCACATTTCCTTGTTTGGAAATCGTTTGCCCCGTAGTACAGATTGCCTCCAGATAATAAACGTAAACGCCGGGTTCCTGTAATTTGCCTCGGTGTGTTCCGTCCCATCCTTTTGATAAGTCTGCCGTTTCAAAGACCAATTCTCCCCAGCGATTGTATATGCGCAGGAAAATCAATTCTTGTATTCCGGTTCCATATGTTTTAAATACTGGATTTACCTCGTCGCCATCAGGAGTAAATGCATTCGGTATATAGATGACCTGATCAGAACAAATAACAAATACCATTAATGAATCCTTATTACTACATCCGTTATTATCCGTGAGTGTTACGGTGTACTGTAAGGTCTGTAATGGTGTAGCCAATGGCTCGGCACAATTCGCACACGATAATGTCGAGTCAGGAGACCAAGAAAATTGACCTGTTCCAACGGCACCAAGTTGCACGCTCTCGCCAAGAAGCATTTGCTGATTGGGGCCTGCTTCAATTTCAGGTATCGGATTTACACAAAGATTAATTACTCCGGTGTCTGCATAACATTGTCCGTCGCTTACTATTGCCGTATAGGTAACATCGCTAAACGGTGAGGCCGAAATACTCGACGAGTCAGTGGCTCCGGCTACACCTATCGGTGGAGACCAATTATAATAATGTGGAACCGATGAGGTGTCGTTAATAGATAAAACCATAGTGCTTCCAAGGCAAACACAGGTATCCGTTGGGAATTCAACATCAAATGGATAAAGGATATTTATGAACAGACTATCCGTTTTCTCACATCCGTTAACATCTGTTACCATAACATAAAAGAACTGTGGTGTTTGGGGATACGCAATCGTACCCTGCTGATTCGGGTTGCCGATATCTGCAATAGGTGTCCAGCTATACTGAATACCACCTGAAGCACTCAGGTATGCGGCTGTTTGTGAGCATATAGTTTGGTCGGGGCCTGCATCTGCATTTGGCAAGGGGTTAATCGTAACAATAACTTCATCAGTATTCGAACAGGTGTTGGCATCAGTTACCGTAAGCGTGTATGTGGTTGTGATGGTAGGGAACACAACAGGTGTTGGAGAGTCAATCAGATCAATATTACCGGCCGGAGCCCAGGCGAATTGAATGCCACCACTACCCTGCAGTTGAACCGAGTCATTAATACAAATAGCCACATCCAAACCGGCATCAGCTATTGGTAAAGGCAAGATCGAAACCACAAGATCATCTGTATTTACACAACCATTTGCATCCGTTACCGATACGGTATAGGTTGTTTGTACCGTTGGGTTAACCGTTGGTGTTGCTGTGTTTGGGTTGGTTATATCCGTAAGTGGCGACCACTGATATTGGATGCCACCACTAGCCTGGAGTTGGGCATTATCATTCAGACAAATTGCGGTATCAATACCTGCAGAGGCATTTGGCAGCGGGTTAACTATCACCACAACTTCATCAGTGAGGGTGCTACATACGCCATCGCTGACAGTTACTGTATACGTGGTTGTTTGCAATGGAGAGGCAACCGGATTGGAAATATTCGGATCGGATAAATTAGTTGTGGGTGACCAAGCGTATTGTACTGAGCCGCTTGCCTGTAATGTGGTGTCTCCACCAACACAAATGGTGGCGTCTGTGCCGGCATCGGCAACAAAGGGTAAAATAATAGTAACAACTACAGAATCATATCGAATGCAACCATTCGTGTTATCGGTTACGGCAAGTATGTATGTTGTATTTACTACAGGAGAAACATTTATAGATATGTTATTCGAATTTGTACCTGCTGGTATTGACGTCCATTGATAGTCGTTTGTTCCTGCAATTCCGGTTAGTATGGCATTTGTGCCAAGGCAGATTGATGTATCTGTACCGGCATCAGATGTTGGACAAGGTGTAACAATAACAACAACCTCATCAGAACTTGTACAGCCATTAGCCCCGGTTACAATAACCGTGTAGGTGGAGGTAACAGTGGGTGAAACCGAAGGATTCTGTAATCCGGGATTAACAAATTCACCTGAAGGCAACCAGAAATACTGAGCACCGCCACTTCCGTTGAGTGTTACTGCATTTCCACTGAATGTGTTTTGATCAGGACCGGCATTGGCATTAGGAAGTGGGTTCACATTGACAATAGTCGTTGCATTGCCGGAACAACCGTTGGCATCGGTATAAGTCAAGGTATATGTAGTATTGATAATGGGGAATGCTAATGGATTAGGTAGTGAGGCATCATCCAATGATAAGGCTGGAGCCCACAGATATGTGCCGGCACCGGCAAATTGAAGTGTTGTTGAATCACCGATACAGATGCTTTGGCTGGGGTTCAGGAAGATCTGAGGTGTTTGATTAATAGTAATGGGATAAATAATAGTATCTGTACACCCATTAGAGGCCGTTACAATGAGCCTTACATCATAGTCGCCGGCTGTGGAGAATGTATGTGTAGGATTGGCCACTGTGGATGTATTCTGAGCACCGCTTCCCGGATCAGAGAAGTTCCAACTGTAACCTACAATCGCACTCGCACTAACCGATGTGTTTGTAAATTGAACAGGAACTGATTCACAAAGTGATAGGAGCGCATTAGTAAAATCAGCAACGGGTGCATCTGTTACCATAACACTATCCAGATACGTGTCGTTACATCCACCGGTGGCCGTGCTGGTCATCGTAATATAATAGGTGCCGGGTGCTGAATAGGTATGCGTTGGATTTTGGGCATTACTAAAGTTGTTTTGACCGCTGTTAGGATCTCCGAAATCCCATTGCCAAGCAATAATTGGAGATAAAGCCTCACTAGAGTCCGTAAAGGATACCGGTCCCTGACCGCATAATTCGTTGGGTGTTAACCCAAATTTAGCGACATTATCTGTGATATAAATCGAGTCAACAAAGTAAGGATAGGTGCATCCAGCAGTATCTGTAAGGAAGACCTCGGCGCGATATATACCTTCATCGGTATAAGTATAGCAATAGGTATCATCATCTGCCTGAACTATAACACCGGTATTCCATACATAGGAAATTGAGTTGGAGTTTGTTGCAGTAAAACATACCTGATGAGGCACACATCCAAATGTATTATCTGCACTAACGGAGGCTGATGCTCCTCCAATAAAAATACAACTATCACATTGATAAGTTTGATTACATCCAAATTGATTGGTTATTGAAAAAGAAATATCAAAATATCCTGCTTCGGTATATAAGTGTGATGGGTTTTCAAGAACCGATTGAACACCATCACCAAAATTCCAGCTGAAAACTGAACTTGGATCAACACCCACAGAGGTATTGGTAAAGTTAACAAGCAAGGGAGGGCAAGAAATAAAAGTATCACTCAATTCAATACTGGCCTGCAAATCACCTACATTAATGTAGGCAGGTTTTGTAATCGAGTCTTTACATCCAAACTGATCTACCACACGAAGGAAAATGGAATATGATCCGATTTGGGTGTACGTATGACAAGGGTTGAATATTATGGAATTATTTAGCGCTCCGGATGGTGGGTCTCCAAAATCCCAAAAGTATGATAGGTTAGTTCCAGTAGATAAACTACTAAAACAAGCTTCCTGGTCAACACAAAGTGTAGTGGTAGGTGAAATAAAGTCAGCAACCGGTTTGTTTAGGTTAATCAATTGAGGTTTCTTAAGAGTATCGGAGCATCCGTTATCATCATAGGCAATTAACCATACATCGTAGTTACCCTGATTATTGTATGTATGTGTTGGATTGGCAAGATTGGAAGTATTCTGTACTCCACTGGCAGGGTCACCAAAAACCCACTGATAGCCAGTTGGGGTGCTCATACTATTGGGCTGTGTCTGATTGGTAAATTGAATGGTCTTAGGTGCACATCCCAAAGAATCGTTTTGGGTAAATTTTGGGGTTAAACCATATACGGTTATGTATGCATTTCTGTTAATTGTATCCTTACAGCCAATCAGATTCGTTACAATCTGCCTTACGGAGTAAACGCCCACGTTGTTGAACGTGTAAAAATTAGGATTACCACCTGGATAGGTAGAATTGGCATTTACCGTAGCAATGGGCACACCGGTGCAAGTGGGCCCGGCATAAATAAAGTACTGTGCTGTAAACAACCCACTACCCGTATGTTGTATTGTACACTTCAACGGCTTACATCCGGTGGTGGGTGTCATCGTAAATCCGGCTACCGGTTTAACTAAGGTAACACTGACTGTAGTTGAGTCTTTGCAACCGTATTGAGAATTAGTTACTTTTAGTTTGGCGGTAAATGGTCCGCCGTTAACCTGCGGCCAACAGACCTTAACAGAGTCTAGATTAGAGGTAGCCGGATTGGCTGCACCTGTGAAAGTCCATTGGTAAATATCAGCTCCTAAGCTTGTTTTACCTGAGAATTGAACACAATAGGGTTCATCGCAAGGTCGATTAACGGTTATCAACGCCTTTGGAGGAGCGACATAGATATATTGCTCAATAATCAATGTGTCACAACATCCATACCAACAGGTGATTAAGGTAATATCCTTATAGCCGGTATCCGTGTATGCTTTTGACGGTTCAAGTGCATTAGAAGTTGATCCATCTCCGAATTTCCATAAATAGGTTACTCCTGGAGGAACCGGATTGGGAGGTGCAACAAAAGGTGTGGAAAGATTCGTGAACGTAACCGGTTCATTAATACAAGGTGTGGTATCGTTTGCTACAAAATTGGCTTGAGGCTGATTACCGACACAAACTAAATTGGGAATGATCAATGTATCTCGGCAATTTTGGCCATTATTAATAATAAGCCCTATAGTATAACAACCCGGCTGGTTGAAGGTATAATTTGGCTGAGCATTATTGGATGGTGGTTGCCATCCATTTGGATTTTGATCGTAATTCCAGTTCCAAATGTATTGTGTGGGGTTACCGGTACTTTGAGTTGCATCGAAGGATATTGTTGCTGGAACACATAGCTGACCTGCTAACTGAGCTGGAGTGAAGAGTGCCGAAAAATTTGCCTGAGGGCAATTAATATTAACTGCATTATCAATTGTATTGCTTGCCTGACACCCAAAGGCATTCGTTACTGTGAGCGAGACAGGATAGTTTCCGCAACTCGAATAAGTAATTGGTCCGGGATTTTGTGATGATGATAAAGGATTATTTGCTCCTGCTAAAGTCCAGGAATAGGTATTACCGGCAGCAGGCAACGGAGAAATTGTTATGGTTTGAGGTGGTTGACATACAGCCTGATTCCCCAATATGCCAAAATTAGCATTAGGAGTGGGGTTAACAACAACAGTTGAACAAGCATTAGCCACACACCCGCCATTAAATTCCATAGTAAGACATACATTGTAATTACCGGCGGAAGTAAATTCCAGGTTCAAAGACGATGAATTAAGATTGCCGGTGTTATTGGCAAAGCCATTGTTTGGATTTACAGTCCATGTATATGCAATAGCCGCTCCGGCAGTAAAATCTACCGTGTTCCCAACACAAACATTTGAACTGCTTACCTGAAAGGTCGCTTGATTATTAGCAACATTGACATAGTTGGTTAACGTGAGTGTATTTGAACAACCATTACCGTCGATAACGGTCAATATAACCGTATGACTACCGGCACCGAACTGAACGGTTGGTGTGGGAGAGGTTGAGGAGTTGGGCACTCCCGTTGGGAATGACCATTGATAAGTTACTGCACCGGAAGGTGTTGATCCAAGGCCCGAGAAGGATACATCCAAAGGAGCGGCACAACCACTGGCAGGTGTTGTGGCTTCTATATCGGCAACCGGGGGACTGGTAACATTGACATAGTTGTTATACGTGGTATCGTATGAACATCCGAACTGATTGGTTACATTCAATTTAACACAATAACTACCCGGAATGGAAAATGTATGGGATGGATTAGTAATTGTTGTGGTGACGCCGTCACAGAAGTCCCACGTATAGGTGAGCGGGCCGGGAGGACCACCGGTGTTAGACTGATTGGTAAAGTTAACCGAGAGCGGTGGGCAACCACTTAATGAAGGACCACCAACAAATTGAGGGTTAGGCTCACAGGCAATATTAATATTTACTGTCTCTGTATTGGTTAAACCATTTGCACCGGTTACTGTAAGCGTTATGGTTTTTGTTCCGCAGCTTAAAAAGGTAGCTGTTGGATTTTGTAAGGTTGATGTTGAAGGGTTACCATCCTGAAACATCCACTCATAGGTGTATGGCTGTACTCCGCCAACCGTAGTATTCGTAAAAACGATAATGGCAGGAGCGCATTGACTATTATTGGTATATGTGTATGTAAAGTTTGCATTGAGTGGCTGGGCATAAGCATTTGAACCCAACAAAATCAATAGCAGTACAAAATAGTATCTGTTTAACATACTTAGATTCGGTTTGTACTTTAGATTACGTAACATCATAACATTACGTTTGTTGTAAATATACACGATTATCGATAAATGTTGCTATGCACATAATCATCAGAATCTAGGACAAAAGACTGTTTTATTAGTTTTATGCGGTAGGCAGCCAATGTATATTACCGAAAATTCAGGACCACCTCGAGCCGCACTTGCTGGCTTTAAAGATGATGTGTTGATATCATAGCTGAACGCAAAACTTAGTTGATCCACATCCATTCTATACACGATAATAAAGGCATCCCCAACACGAACCCAAGAACCGAGATACACTCCGTACTTATTGTTTTTAAACTTATCAAGATCAACACGGGTAAATGTTCCGAATAGAATTTCGCGATTAGTGCCCTGAAAGGAAATATTTGCTTTTGGGTGCAGATCGATTCTGGAATTAATTTTGATTTGGCCGCTTCCATGAATGACGAACTTACGGGGTATTCGTGAGTCTGAATTACCATAAAATGACTTTCTGGGTTGGTTTAAGTGAAATACTGCGGCACCAACCTGAATATGATTATCCCGAGTTTGTGGGATGTAATTGTACTGTATTCCTGCCGAGGCATCCACATAGTTATATCCCTGTGGTATAGCCTGAGTGGATGGTAAAATAGGGCAGGTTGGGCAACTGGGGGCCTGATTTCCAAATCGCAACTTGCTGTATTCGATGCTTCCGGTTCCATAAGCAAGGAACAGGCCGGCTCCAAAATAATTCATTCCAAATCGATCAAAGTTTTTATGGTAGGCACCGGCAAGACCAATGTTGGTGTGAGCAAAGTTTGCATCACCCGCACGGTCGTTGAATAGATTAAGTCCCAATCCGGCAATATCTTTAGAACCCTTGCCCCTTACGAAGCGCATGTCCATACTCGATGCAAAGGTCTGATAGGGAACGGTTACACTGCGCCACTGATTTTTATATATCGCCGTAAATCGATAATCACAGTTAAAATAGCCTGTATTTGCCGGATTTTGAAGTATGGGCGAAACGTGAAATTGTGAGAAATGTATATCTTGAGCTGAAACACGTGCAGCACAAAAAATCAACAAAATGGCCCAAATCAATCTCATTTATGCAAATTACGTGACAATATCAATAGAGGATTGCTGACTTTCTATGAATAGTTAAAACTAAACGAGGAGTGGTTTTTAGGTTATCGTATAACGGGAGATTAAGGAATTTGTTGCTATTGTTATGACAATACACAAGTGATGCAACAATTTCAATGGTGTTGATATTCATTTATTTATTAGGTAACAATTCAGTTTCAATTATAAAAATAGTTGAATTCATCTATAAATCATAGAGTTTGAATAAAGTTATAGATTATTTAATGTAGAATAGTTATCAGTATCAATTATTACAATACAATTACTTTTATCCAAAATCATATCTCAATTGCGTTTTGGAATAGTTCATTTAGCTCAGGCACCAATGCGTGCTGAAGCCTCAGATAAAAGTGAGATGATTAGCCAGTTGCTTTTTGGTGAATGTGTCCACATAGTATCTCATATTCCTAAGTGGCTTCAGGTTCAAAATGTTTATGATGGCTACCAGGGTTGGGTTTCAGATAAACAGGTCCTGGAAATTAGCCCGGAAGAATACGAGCGCGCCAACGCCAGTGCCACAATCCTATGCGCCGATCCAGGGGGTATAATCAAGGTAAATAAACAGCCTTGCCCGGTAACGATGGGCGCAGTATTCCCTCATTATGCCAACGGAAAATTTCAATTGGCCAGCAAACCCGGCAATGTTCAACTATCGGTAATCGACTCTGCAAATAATCCACCCACTGAGAATAACATAATTAATATAGCCACGAAATATATCAACGCCCCCTATCTATGGGGTGGGCGAACGCCGTTTGGTATTGACTGCTCAGGATTTGTTCAAATGGTCTTTCGATTTTTGGGAATCAAACTTTACCGTGACGCATATCAACAAGCTGAACAGGGCCGTATGGTTGAGTTTATTAATCAAACCCAAACAGGTGATCTTGCTTTTTTTGATAACGAACATAAGCGCATCATCCATGTAGGCATCATCCTGCCTGATCGAAAAATCATTCATGCATCAGGTCAGGTCAGAATTGATACCATGGATCACTACGGCATCTTTAACGCTGACACGAATTCATATTCACATAAACTTAGGGTTATACGCCGATTAATATGAAGAAGCTATTTACTAATAATTCCATACGAGCCATTGATAATGAGACTATAAGCCGGGAGCAGATCTCATCCACCGAGCTTATGGAACAAGCAGCGGAGGCGTTTTCAAAACGCTTTAGTCAAATCATTTCAGACAAGAATCCTGTATTAATAGTTTGTGGACCCGGTAACAATGGTGGAGATGGTATGGGAATAGCTAGAATTTTACATGAATTAAATTATACTGTTGAGGTTTTGTATGTTGGAAGTGATCATTACAGTAATGATTTTATTTATCAGTTTGAACGTTTAAGAAATTATCATATCCCCTATTCTGAATATCAGGGAATTACAGACGAGGTTCTCCATCACATTCTAAAAAGTGCCGTTATCATAGATGCATTATTTGGAAGTGGTTTAAATCGTGTTATCGATGGTACGGTTGCTGATTTAATCAGCACCATTAATAAGCAAAATAATATTGTTGTTAGTGTAGATCTGCCCTCCGGTATTGGTGAATCAGTAATTCCTCATTCAGATAATACGATAAAAGCTGATTATACAATTAGTTTTCAGCTACTGAAGTTATGTTGTGTACTCGAAGAAAATATTCCTTTCCTAGGCGAGTTACATCTTGTTGATATTGGCTTATCAGAATCAGCCATTGAGGAGCAGGAGAGCATTTACAATATCGCTGAATTGAAAGATGCCAGAAAAAAATTAATTTCAAAGAAAGCATACCACAACAAATGGGATAATGGTCACGCGGTGCTGGTAAACGGAAGCGAGTCAAAGGCCGGAGCGGCGTTGCTAGCTTCAGAGGCCGCCCTACATAGTGGTTGCGGTATGCACACAGCTATAATACCATCCGGTATAAAATCAGCGTTTAACATCCGCATACCGGAAGCAATGATATTACCCGATTTACATCAGCAATACATTACACAAATTCCGCTCCTCCCATACGCTGATGCTTATGGTATCGGTTGTGGCATCGGAACTGCTGAACTAACCAAACAGGCCATTTTTCAATTTCTGAGACAATATTCCGGTCCATTAGTCATTGATGCCGACGCCATAAATATTCTGGCTACGATCAACGATTTCAGCTTAACGAATAACACCATACTAACCCCTCACTTTAAAGAATTTGACCGACTTACAAAAACGCACACCAGTCATGTTGAACGTATCCAAACCGCACTTGAATTTTGCAAACAATATCAATGCACCATCATATTAAAGGCATCTAACTCCTGCATATGTGATCCTGAAGGAAAAGTCACCTTTATAACCACGCCTGTGGCTTCTCTTGGTAAAGCAGGGTCCGGAGACCTATTAACCGGCCTGATTACATCTCTACTTGCACAAGGATATGATAATAAATCGGCGTGCATTATTGCACTGCATCTGTTGAATCAGTCAGCTCGCCTTGTTGAAAAGAAATATACGGTATTCGCTGCGTCTGCTCGTTTATTGGTTCAGTCTTTACCCAAAGCATTTAAAAAACTGTTACCCTGAATGAACAAGAAGAATAAGACGTTTTCTTTTATGCTGTTCGTATTGAGCTTACTAACTTCTTCCTGCTTATCCTCCAGGAACATCAGTCAAAATAAAACTATAGATCGCGATACCATTTGCATCGATCCCTTGACCAGTAAATCCAATCCGCATTTTAATCATTCAACAAATCAGATTCAACTGAGTAAGCTTAATCCTAAACTTGAACTTGAGGAGAAATACAGCAAGCTGTTGAACGTGAAAACTGCTCAGCTACCCGACTATAAATTGCTTGCTTTCGCCGAATCTTGGATGGGCATACCATACCGATACGGAGGCACCGATAAACACGGAATTGATTGCTCCCATTTTGTCGCTCAACTCTATCGTGATGTTTATGAGATATCTCTAAACGGAAGCAGTAGCACGATGTACGATCATTGCGACCTACACAATGATCAATCACACAAAACAGGTGATTTATTGTTTTTCAAGATAAACCGGGGACGTATTTCTCACGTAGGTGTTTATCTGGCCAACAACTACTTCATACATGCCAGCACCAAGGCAGGAGTAACCATCAGCAACCTCAATGAGGCTTACTACAAGCGTTATTACCATAGTGCCGGCACTCCAAAAGATAAAAAATGAATCATTCGACAAAAGACCAGGTCATTTATGGTGTACATCCCATCGCTGAGGCCTTAGACAGCAACACAGGTATTGAAAAAGTATTTATCAGGCAGGGCTTGAATACAGGTGCTGTAAGAAGTATAATCAACGATTGCAGAGATAAAAATATCCCTTGCGTATACACGCCCAACCAGCGACTTAACCAGATGACCAAGGGCAACCATCAGGGTGTTGTTGCATACTTATCACACGTTCATTATGTAACACTGGATGATATCATTCATGCGGCACAGCACAAAGGCGAACATCCGCTAATTATCGTTTGCGACGGCATAACGGATGTGCGCAATGTAGGTGCTATCGCAAGGAGCGCATATTGCATGGGCGCTCATGGAATGGTTATGCCTGTTAAGTCGGGTGCAATGATCAATGAAGAGGCTGTAAAAACATCTGCAGGCACTATTCTTAAACTACCGTTATGCCGTGAAAAAAGTGTCATGAAATGTATTGAACAACTCAAGTTAAACGGCATTAGGGTACTTGGTGCCGATATGAATACCCGTTCAGAAATTCATCGAGAAGAGCTGAACATTCCTTTGGCATTGCTACTCGGAGACGAAGGCAGTGGCGTCAGCGATGTCATACTTAAAGCCTGCGACCAGGTTGTAAAAATACCGATGTCCTCCGGCGCAGAGTCGCTGAACGTATCTGTAGCGGCCGGCATTATGATTTATGAAGTTATGAAACAGCGAATTTAAACATGCAGTGATTTGTTACCGACGCCGACATGACTTAACATATCTGCAGTCATGGCGTCAAGGTCAAATCGATGCTTCCAGCCCCAGTCATTTCGTGCATAGGCATCATCGATGCTTTCAGGCCAATTGACCGCAATCTGTTGTCTGAAATCGGGGGCATAATCTATTTTAAAGTTAGGGATATGTTTTAAGATAGATTGATACACATCATCGGGTGTAAACGACATCGCCGATAGATTGTATGATGATCGTACCCGTATTTTACTTTTTTCTGTTTCCATCAACTCCATAGTACCCCGAATAGCATCGGGCATATACATCATAGGCAGTCGAGTATTGGCATTTAGGAAACAAGTATAATGCTGATGTTTTTTAGCCTCAAAGTAGATGTCGATAGCATAATCGGTTGTGCCGCCACCACCCGGTGTTTTGTAACTGATTAAACCCGGATAACGAACGCTTCGTACATCCAGATTTTTTTTCTGAACATAATATTCGCACCAACGCTCACCGGCCTGTTTACTGATGCCATATATGGTATTAGGTTCCATAATAGTATACTGTGGCGTATTGGTTCGGGGCGAAGTAGGTCCAAATACAGCAATCGTTGAGGGCCAAAACAACTTATGAATCTGTTCCTCAACCGATACATTCAGTACATTGAGCAAGCCTTTCATATTGATGCGCCAGGCCATCTCCGGATTCTTTTCACCCGTTGCTGAAAGTATTGCGGCAAGGTGATAAATCTGTTTTACGTTATGTTTTTTTACGACGTCGTGTATGCCGCTTTTGTTCAGTACATCGAGACGCTCGAAAGGTCCACTGTTCAGTATATCGTATGATGGGTCTTTAAGATCGCTGGCAATAACTTGATAATGTTCGCGTAAGGCAAGTGTAAGCTCAGAACCTATCTGCCCGCAGGCTCCGATGACGAGGATGGTTTCGGATTTATGCATTCTAATTTTTAACGCTCGAAATATAGTGATATACCACAATATAAACGCAAAGTCTGTATAGTTTATTCTAAGGCAATAAATTAAATTCATTGACAAGGTAAAGAAATTCAGCATACAGAGCAGTGCCGGTTGGATCAGCCATGCATAAAATTAATTTTAGGTTAATTTAAACTTCTAAATACATACGAAGTCTACGTTGGATAGAGGAAAAGCACTAACTTTAACTAAGGTTTATCTAAATGAAACACGTTTTTATTACGCTACTCTTAATTATCTCGCTATCTTGGTTACAATTTTCATGTAAAAAAGAGCCCATTGTTCGCGAGATTCATGGCGATACCATCATCACAGGTAATACAATACCCAACTACACAGGTGTTCCAACGCTTACCATAACACTTTACGTTAATAAACTTTATATCGATCTTATAGGCAGGCAAGCCACACAGAACGAATTAACGAATAATGTAAATCAGTTGATCCAGGCAAATTTATCATCAGCAGCACGTTCAGTACTTGTTGAGAATTTATTTACCGACTCCCTCTTTTACCGAAGAATGTTTGAGACCACCTCAGATGATTTCATCAACGGAACAGGTATTGCCGCCATAGAAAGTCAAATTGATTTTTTTAATTATCTCGCTTACTTCGACTCACTAAACGGCAATCCCCTGAGTTCTATTTATTACGATTTTGAAAATGATAAAATGTATCAGCTTATGTCATCTGCCTATGATTTACAAAATGGCAGTATAGACATCAATACGTTCTATTTTCGATTTCTAAATAACTACTTCTATGATCAGGTGAATATGGGTACAGAAAATTTTGTGAAAGGC